>Ga0181535_10008416_pt1 | contig 10156 bp, 5 predicted proteins | sample PEATcosm2014_Bin_44_FD_119774 | JGI IMG/M metagenome (GOLD analysis project Ga0181535, IMG submission 119774) | Peatland microbial communities from MTU Mesocosm Facility, Houghton, MI, USA - PEATcosm2014_Bin17_30_metaG | ecosystem: Environmental > Terrestrial > Soil > Wetlands > Peat | place...
CGAAGGCCAAAGTCGCTAAACATCCACCCGGAAACGTATTGCCGGCAGGCCTTTTCCATCTCCGCGTCCGACCCATAGGTCAGGTCGGTACGGTCGGAATACGAGATGGCGATAAGATCGGCTTGGTCCTTTGCCGCAGCGCGCATCAGAACGAAATCCGGATACGCCCAAGCGTCGAACACTTCAGGTTTGCCTTCGGGGCCGATTCCCTGGCGAGCGAGAGCGTACAACTCTTCAGGTTCCGACACCGGCAGTGGCCGCAGCAGCAGAGCGTCGATCAGCCGGAAGGCCGAGGTGCATGCCCCGATCCCCAGCGCGAGGGAAAGAATCGCCGCCGCGGAGGTCGCCTTTCTCTTCTTAAGCTGCCGCCAGCCAAAGGTGGCGTCGGCCCGAAGCGATTCGAGCCAGGCGACAAGGCGGGCGTCGCGGCTCTCCTCGCGCAATCGTAGCGGGGAACCCAGCGCCCGCCGCGCTTCCGCCGGCTCCCGGCCTTCAGCCACGGCTTCCTCAACGTGGCCTTGGAGCTCTTCATCGATTTCGCGATTCAGGCGATCATCACGAAAAATATTGGCAATGCGAGACCAAATGGACATTTCAAACCATCCTTCAAGCATGAATTGCGGCCGCGGTTACAGCTCCCCCGATCGAGCACAACGGCTGACGTTCCTCGTAAACTTATTCCCCGCGCAGCGTTTCCGCCGGGTCGACGCGCACGGCGCGAATCGCCGGTGGAAGCGCGGCCAGCAAGGCCGCCGCGATGATCGTCAACGCCGGTAGTGCCAGCATGCTCGGGTCGGTCGGCTTCACCTGGTAGAGCAGCGCCTGGATGAAACGCGCCGCCGCAAATCCCAGAGCGAGCCCCGCGAGCGCTCCTCCCAGCACCATGGAGAAAACGTCGACGGTCACGCGCCGCACAACATCGCCCGCTTGCGCCCCAAGCGCCAGGCGAATCCCAATCTCCTTCCGCCGCTGAAGCACGGAATAGTCGAGCACGCCATAAAGGCCGACGCCGGCAAGGAGTAGCGCAACGATACCAAAAAACGCCGCGAGCGACGCGAGCAGGCGCTCGCGGACCGTGTGCGACTGATTGATCGCAGTTTGGGTGCGGACGTTGCTGACGTAGAATTCCGGTCGGGCACGCGTCACCGCGAGGCGCAGGGTGGACGCAAGCGCGAGCGGGTCCGTCGCAGAGGTTCGCACGATGAAAGTTCCCCAACCCCGCGGTTCCATTGCGCCCTTAGGGTCGGTCGAGGCAAAGGGAACGTACGCTTGCGGCAGGATGGGCTGACGGATGTCCTGGTATTTCACATCGCCAACCAGACCGATGATCTCAAACCTGGCTGGGATGCCAGCCGCGGTTCTGGTCTCGAATGACTTACCCACGGGGTCGTCGCCCGAAAAATACCGCTTCGCAAAAGTCGTATTGACGATCGCAACTCCAGGAAAGGTTTCGCCGGGGCGGAAATCGCGCCCGTCAAGGAAGGGAATCCCCATGATGCTTGTCCATCCGGCCGAGACTCGCAGGAAGTAGGTGAGGACATCGGATGGGGGTGCGCCGTTGATGGAAACGAAATTATTTGACATGGTCCCGCTCATCAGCGGCCACGCGGCCAGCGCCACAGCCTCGACCCCCGGCGTGGCTCGCAAACGATCGGCGACCTGATTCCAGTACCACGGCGACTGCGCGGGCTGCGCTTCAGCTTCGAGCGCGAGGAGCCGCGCGGCGGAAAATCCCAACGGTTGATGCGTAAGTTTCTCAAATGTGTTTACGAATAGGCCGGCCACGAAAAGCACGAGAATACAGAAGGCGGCTTGTACGGCGATCAGGGCGTGCATCAGGCGGCGCCGCGCGTGCGGCTCCTCCCCACCTCTGAGCACGCCCGCCGGGCGGACCCCCGAGGCGCGGAGCGCCGGAGCCAGGCCGAAAAGCAGAACGACAGCCAGGGTGAGCGCCGCGCCGAACACTACCGCTCGGAAATCCACCGGAAGGAACAGCCGCGCGGGGCTGTCGGGCGGATTGATCCTGCTGACAATGGCAGGCGCTGACCACCAGGCGAACACCCCTCCGACGGCAGCCGCCAGCGTGGCGAGCCAGGCGCTTTCGACGAGTAGCATTTGCACCAATCGCCAGCGGCCCGCCCCGATCGAGACGCGCAATGCCATCTCCCGCGCCCGCGCCGCGGCCTGGGCCGCCATCAGGTTCGCGACGTTTGCGCAAGCAATGAGCAGGACCATGCCCACCAGCACCGCGAGAGCAACGAGCGACGTGCGATAGTCCTTTTGCATCTCCGAGACGCCTGTAGCAGCGGGCGCAAGCGAGAGTTTTGTTCGCGGGTACCCCTCCAAAAGGCGCTTGGGGAAGTTGACGAATCCCTTCGCCCGCTCCTGCTCGAATGCTCGATATGCCGTGTACATTTTGCTCTGCAACGCCGCCACGGCGACACCGCGACTTGGACGAACGAAGGTTCGGAACCAGAAAGCGTTGGAATTGTTGACGGACCCCGCCTTCATCATGGTGGGAACGAAGATATCGGTGGCGGTACCGGTCTCGGTGCCGGTGAAACCCTTTTCGGCAACACCGGCAATCTCGTAGAGGTCGCGCCCGATGCGGAAGGTACGCCCAACAACTTGTGGGTCGCGCCCGAAGCGCCGGGCCCAATAGTCGTAGGAGATGACCGCGACTGGCGCTGAGCCGGGCTTGAGATCGTCACCCTCGGTGAGTAGGCGCCCCACCGCGGGCTGGAGCCCGAATGAACTGAACATCCAGCCGGAAACATATTGCCGGTAGGCTTTCTCCATCACATCGTCCGACCCGAAGGTCAGGTCCACTCGCTCCGCATACGAAATGGCGATCAGCTCAGCTTGGTCCTTCACCACAGCACGCCACTGGCGAAACATTGGATAGGAGCAAGAGTCATACGAATCCAGCTTGCCGTCGAGATCCGTCGCGGCGAAGGAGGTAACGTACAGACGTTCCGGCTCGGCGATGCTCAGCGGCCGGAAGAACAGAGCGTCGATTAGCCGGAAGGCGGAAGTGCACGCACCAATTCCCAGAGCGAGAGAAAGGATCGCCGCGGCCGAGGTCGCCTTTCTCTTCTTAAGCTGCCGCCAACCGAAGATTGCATCCGCGCGCAGGGATTCAACCCAAGTGACGAGCCGGGCGTCGCGGCTCTCCTCGCGCAATCGTAGCGGGGAACCCAGCGCCCGCCGCGCTTCCGCCGGTTCCCGGCCTTCAGCAATGGCTTGTTCGAGATGCCCTTGAAGTTCTTCATCGATTTCGCGGTTCAGGCGATCGCCACGAAACATATTGGCAACGCGGGACCAAATGGACATTTCAGGCCATCCTCAAGACACGATTTACGGCAAATGTCACGGCTTGCCAGCGCGTTTCTTCCGCGGCGAGCTGCTTCTTCCCCGCAGGAGTCAGTTCATAGAGCCGCGCGCGCCGGCCGGTGTCCTTCGTGATCCATTGGGCGCGAATCCAGCCGGCTTCTTCCATCCGGTGCAGCGCCGGGTAGAGCGAGCCTTCTTCGATGCGCAGAACTTCATCGGACATGCTTTGTACGGACGACATGATGGCGTAACCGTGCAGGCGCGGGCGTCGCGAAAGAATTTTTAACACCAGCAAATCGAGCGAGCCTTGCAGGGAATCGGGCTTGGGCATACTCAGACCTCGTAGTATATAGACGTCTATGCATGGGGAAGGTTAGCAGAGAGTTGCGGGGTCTGTCTACTGAGGTTTGCGAAAGACAGTGACAATGTCATCCGTAGCGCGGGCATCTTGCCCGCTGTCTCGGAAGCGTCCTGCTCCCGTCGGCGCGCGGGCAGGATGCCCACGCCCCAGCGGGCGAGACGCCCGCGCTACGGTTGCTTGTTCTTTTGGGAAATATTTTGCCGCGCGGCGTAGGGCCGAACGCTTTTCGGCCCTACAAATTCAATTGCGGCTCTGGCGCGCGGCGCGAACTCAAAACGGCGGCCGAAGGGTCCAGATGGTTACCGAGTTCAAATCGTCGTCGACAGCGGCAAAGCGCACGGCGCCTTGGGAAAGGGTATTGGCAATTCCGAATGCCGCGCCCAGGGCTCCGCTGTCGAGTTGGTAGGTCGCCACGAGATCGCCTTCTTTGGTGAACTCCACCAGATCATTCTGCGCGCCTCCCGCATTCACCCCGTCACCATTGGCGGTAATCAGGTTGCCATTTGCGCCCAGGGTTAATCCCAAGGGGCCGTGCAGGTGCGTTTGATCGGCAAAAACCACAAAGCCCGTACCCGCACTGCTGGTTCGCGTGGCGGCGTCGGTGATGACGAAGATTTCGTTGTCGGCGGTGGACGCGACGTACAAGTTATCGCGGCCGGGATCGTACGCCAAGCCCGTGGGCCCCACCGCGACGATGGCGGGAATGATCTGATGACCGTAGCCTGACCCGATGCGGGTCTTGCGGATCAGCGCCACCCCGCCCTGGCCGACCAAAAAGTCCAGCCGCGTTACCGTGCCACTCAGCACGTTACTCACGAATACCTGTGCGGTCCCCCCTTGATCGTTGACGGTGAGATCCCACGGGCTATCCAGGAGCTCTTTGTCATTGAGCGTGATCAAATGGTCTCCGTTTCGATCGAAAATCTGGAGCGATCCCTCTCCCAGGGTCACAACGCCACCGGGATAGGTGACGGGCAGATTGCCCACCAGCACGAAGCCACGCGAAAAGACTCCCAGTGCCGTGGACAATCCGATGAGATTCGAGGTGGCGAAGAGCGACTGCTGGCCGGTGGGCGAAAAGCTGACGATGGTCGTGCCCGTTCCTTCCAGGCCGCTGCTGGCGTTGAAGTTCGACACCAGCACGTCGCCCGCCGCGATGTTAGGGCCGGAAGGGAATCCGTCGGGAACGAAGGCTATTCCGTAGGGGTTCAAGTCCCCATTGGAAGGGATCGTGGACTCGGTAATGCTTTGAAGCGAATCCAAAACCGAGTTGTTCCGCAAGAACGATACTTCCTGCCCAAGGCCCAGGCCGCTGCAAAGGGATAGGCAGGCCAGTGCGTAACAGGTGCGCAAAACCAACTTATTCATGGTAGGCATCTCCTCGTCGTTAAATTCGTGCGATTCATCTGTCACACTAACAGCGGGTAATTTCAGGCTTGTCACTGATTTGTCAGGGACCTGCAAAAGGTGTTGCCATTCCTGCCATGGCAAATTCCCGACGTTTTGTCGTAATTCTACAAAATAATATTAGATCAGACAACTTAGCTCTTGACAAAGCATGATGATATCTACTAGAATGAAAGGCTACGTGCCGCTGGCCGATATTCGAGGCCACTGCCCTGTGCTAGACGTCGAACGCCAACCCGAGGAGAACCACCTGAAGGCTGAAAACCTGCGGTTGGCTGCGGGGAGGGTGATCCTCGCTGGGCACTTCAATGTCGAGCCGGATTGGGTACCTGTCGACGGCCGGACAACTGGATGGCTCCAGGCCCTCATCGGGCAATTTTGCCGGTCGTGCCAGATCGATCGAACCGCTCACAGGTTTCGGACGTCGTGACCGAGGAGAGCATGGCGGTACTCGCGAAAATGAAGGTTCATCCGGGGATGTTGATGAAAGCAAAGAAATGCAGGTTCGAGGTGCCAGGTGTCAGATGTCAGGGTGCGCATCGGGCATGGGTCGTCGGACCACGGGAGGGTCGGCCCCCGAGAAAAGTGCGAAAATGAAGGTTCATCCGGGGATGTTGATGAAAACAAAGAAACGCAGGTTCTAGGTCCCGGGTGTCAGATGTCAGGGTGCGCATCGGGCATGGGTCGTCGGACCACGGGAGGGTCGGCCCCTGGGAAAAGTGCGAAAATGAAGGTTCATCCGGGGATGTTGATGAAAACAAAGCAGAGGAGCTGTTGGCCAGCATCGCGGTGGGCGGGCTGTACCAGGTCCCCGCGGGCTAGCCTGCCGGGCAGGGCGATGCCGGGCAGATGGTTGGAGTCGGCACGTTGGCGTTGATGGAGAGATTCTCGTGGTATGGGTGCGAACCGATGTCGCCTCAGTCGAAAAAGTCCCGATCTTCATCACGCAGGCGCGCTTTGGCCTTTTGGACATTGAAGCGGACACCCAATCCTGGCGCGTCCCATACCTCGATGAAACCATTCTTCATGATGGGATCGGGCAGGCCCTCGACAATTTCACTCCACCATTCCGGCTGGGCGATCGGATACTCGAAGGCGATATAGTTTTGCGGCAGGGCGGCGGCCATCTGGACAAGCGCGGCGAGGCCAATGAGCCCGTCGAAAACCCCGTGGGGAGCGACGAGGATGCCGTGCAGATCGGCATATTCCGCAATCCACTTCAGCTCGGCAATTCCGCCCACATCTTCCGGGTCGGGGCCGATGACATTGACCGCCTGGTTTTCGATCAGGTCCTTGAAGTTTTCGCGGAGGTAAATCTCTTCCCCGGTGTGAATGGGGGTGGAAGTTGCCTCGGTGAGCTCCTTGAACAACTGGGCGTTCGGGTAAGGCGAGTAGTCGCCAGTGAGCGTGTCTTCAATCCAGGCCAGGTGGAGCGGCTCCATGGCCCGGGCAAACGTGATGGCGTCCTTGAGGATCCAGCCGGGCCCGCAGTCAAGAGCCAGACCCACTTCATCGCCCAGGACCTTCTTCATGGCTTCGGCGCAGGCGATGATCTGTTCCATGCCGCGCTCGGTCAGCATCCCCCGATTCGGGTGCGCGGGTCCTGGCCGCCCCGGCGAATCGTACCAGCCGTCGGGCACGGCTTCGATCATCGGCGGATTGTGAAACCCCACCGCCTGTTTGATCAGGGTGAAGCCTTCCCTCGATTCCTTGATCTTTTGGATGGTCTCGGCATAGTCAGAGGGCGTTTGGCCGCGCATGGGGAAACGCACTGCTCCATCATAAGCACGAACGCGGTCGCGAATCTTTCCGCCCAGCAGCTTATAAACCGGTACGCCGGCGGCCTGTCCGGCGATGTCCCACAGAGCAATCTCGATGGCGCTCACCGCCGCACCCCAGGGCTTGAAGGCGCCCATGCGGCGGATCTTAAGCATCACCCGCTGGACGTCGGTCGGGTCCTCGCCCAGAAGGTATTGCTTGTAGAACAGCACCATGGGTTTGAGATAGTTCTTGACGCCCTCCGCCTCACCATAGCCGGAAATGCCCTGGTCGGTCACGACTCGAACCACCGGGTTCTGTCCGATGATGGCGCACTTCAAGTCGGTGATCTTGATGGAGACATGCTCCGTCCGCTGTTCCGGGAGCGATACACGGCCGCCCGGTCGAGCCGACAACGACGTCGCGGCTGCCGCTGCCGAAAGCGATCCGAGAAATCCTCGTCGCGTCAGGTTGGCCATTGGTTCCTCCGGTTGAAAGGCACTCCGGTCCGGCCCACCATGCCGCACGGGAAGCAAACATTGCAGGCCGGGAGGAAGATAACACAGCCCCGCACCGGAATTTCCGAAATAATCGTGCCGTATAATGACCGGGAGCCGCACTGGCGTGGCTTTATCGAGTTTCGCATTTGTCGAATCAACCCCATCTCGGAACGGACTACCGAGGAGCGTGATGACAAGGCGAGGAGGCTTTGGCCATGGTAAACAGGCGCGACTTTCTGCAAACCTTCGCCATTGGATCCTTGCTGGCGACGAGCGGGCCAGGCAGTTCGGGGGAAGTAACCGGGTCGGAGTCCAATGAATGGTATGACCGTCCGATGCGGTGGGCACAGCTCGCCTTCGTCGAGGACGATCCGGGCAACTACGACCCCGCCTTTTGGCTGGACTATTTCCGCCGCATTCACGCCGACGCCGCATGCTTGAGCGCCGGAGGGTGCGTCGCCTTTTATCCCACCCAAATTCCTCTTCATTACCGCAGCAAGTGGCTGGGGAGTATGGATCCTTTCGGCGAGATGGTAAAGGGTTGCCGCGATTTGGGAATGAATGTGATTGGCCGAACCGATCCTCACGCCGCCCATCAGGATGTCTATGACGCGCATCCCGACTGGATCATGGTTGACGCGGAGGGCGAGAAGCAGCGGCACAAGTCGGATCCGGACTTTTGGCTTACCTGTGCGCTGGGCCCTTACAACTTTGAGTTCATGACGGAGGTGACGACGGAGGTCGTGCGGCTCTACCGCGTCGATGGAATCTTCTCCAACCGTTGGGCCGGTTCCGGCATGTGCTACTGCGTTCACTGTCAGGAGGGTTTCCGGACGTTCTCCGGAATGGATCTGCCGCGAACCAACGATCCGCAGAATTCGGCGCGCCGCCAGTACATCGTTTGGCGCCAGCAGCGGCTCTTCGAACTGTGGCGCCTCTGGGATTCGGCGATCAAGGCGATCAATCCGGGCGCGAGCTTTCTCGCCAACGCCGGCGGCGGGGCGCTGAGCGAACTCGACATGAAGACCATCGGCGAACTGGCGCCCACGCTTTTCGCCGATCGCCAAGGGCGCAGCGGGGTGATGCCGCCCTGGGCCAACGGCAAGAATGCCAAGGAATACCGCGCCACTCTGGGGCGAAAGGCGATTGCCGGAATCTGTAGCGTCGGCAATACCGACCGTTACCGGTGGAAGGACTCGGTGCAAAATGGCGACGAGATCCGGATCTGGATGACCGACGGCATAGCGCACGGTCTGCGCCCCTGGTTCACCAAGTTCAATGCCAAGCCGATCGACCGTCGATGGCTTCCCGTCGTCGAGGAACTCTATGGTTGGCATTACCAGAATGAGCGATACCTGCGCAATGAATTCTCCCTTGCGCGCGTCGCGATGGTGTATTCGCAGCAAACCGCCGAGTTTTACGGAGGAGAGCAGGCACGTGCCAAGGTGGAAGATCCAGCCCTCGGGTTTTACCAAGCGCTCGTGGAAGCGCGGATTCCCTTCGAGATGGTGCATGACGGGCTGCTCGATGCTGAGCACGTGGCGCCGTTCCGCACCCTGATCCTGCCCAACATTGCGGCCCTCTCCAGCAAGCAATGCGAGCAGATTACCGCATTTGTGAATAAGGGCGGGAGTGTCGTCGCCACCTATGAAACTTCGCTCTACGACGAATGGGGCGTCCGCCGGCAGGACTTCGGGCTCGCCTCCCTGTTCGGCGCTTCGTTCGCCGGCCGGCGGGAAGGGCCGATGTTGAACTCCTATTTGACCCTGGAGAAGGACAGTTCGCGCACGCATTTCGACGCCCTGTTGGATGGGTTGGAAGATGCAACCCGCATCATCAACGGCGTGAATCGGGTGGTCGTAAAGCCGGCCGATCCGGGTGCGTATTCGCCGCTCACGGTCGTTCCCTCGTATCCGGACCTTCCTATGGAGGAGGTCTTTCCGCGTCCCACAGCGATCAAAGAGGCGGGAGTCTTCCTGCGGAGAGTTGGGGACGGCAAGGCGGTCTACTTCCCCTGGGATGTGGACCGCACCTTCTGGGAGGTGCTGGATGTGGACCACGGCAAGTTGCTGCGCAACGCCGTGCTGTGGGCCACGGGTGAGCCCGCGCCGGTGACGGTGAAGGGCGCGGGCGTGCTTGACCTCTCCATTTGGACGCAGAAGAACTCCATGACCGTCCATCTGGTGAATCTGACCAATCCCATGATGATGAAGGGGCCGCTGAGGGAGATCATTCCCGCGCCCCGCCAACAGGTACGGATCCTCATTCCGAACAACCGGCACATCGCCAAAGTCCACTTTCTGGTGGCAAAGCGGGAGATCCCTTATCGGCAAAACGACTCATCCATTGAACTGGAGATCCCGGCCATTGACCTTCATGAGGTCATCGCGATTGATTATTCGTCTTAATGTGGTTTTGAAGACCTAAAAGCAGAAGGGGCCGTTTCCGGCCCCAAGTGGTAGTAACTGGTACTTATAGGTTTTTCGCTATGACTCGTAACTCTATGATGGCGTTGGTTGCGGGGGCTGGATTTGAACCAGCGACCTTTGGGTTATGAGGGGATACGAATTGAGGTATCTCATTGATTTTGCGGCACGGTTGGCAACCAATAAGCACGCAAAAGCACGTTCGGAACGCTCAAGTTGTACCGATCTTGTACTCGTTTGGTTTCCTGCTTGGTGAACACAAGCCTCGCATTTTGGAGATACCAATTTCATACCCCGATACGCAGATCCAGCGTCTGGCGTTGGAATTGTGTCTCATCGGGTTGTGGCCGTTAGGATGGTGGAACTGAAGA
>Ga0181535_10008417_pt1 | contig 10152 bp, 7 predicted proteins | sample PEATcosm2014_Bin_44_FD_119774 | JGI IMG/M metagenome (GOLD analysis project Ga0181535, IMG submission 119774) | Peatland microbial communities from MTU Mesocosm Facility, Houghton, MI, USA - PEATcosm2014_Bin17_30_metaG | ecosystem: Environmental > Terrestrial > Soil > Wetlands > Peat | place...
ACATGTGCGGCTGCGCCGCGGCGACGCAGCCCGCCCCGAAGCCAATTCCGACCAGAATTGCCGCATCGGCGGCGACGATCAGCCGGCGGCGCGCGGTCTGCGACGGCACGATGTGCGTGATCATCGGACATTCCTCTCAAGGGCGCCGAAATTTGTAGCGAAATCGGAACGAGACCAACCCGTTCAGGTGGCGACAAGGGCGGGGTCAGTCGGACGGTCGGGCCCGCGCCGATGCTGCGCGGCTGCCGATCAGTTGGATCTGCGCCTGGCTGAGTTCCCAGATGTGCGGCGGCAGCGGGATGAAATGGACACGCTCCAGGATGGCCGCCTTGTCCTCCGACGGCTCGACGCACCACAGCAGGAACCGCCGCAGCGCCGCCGCGGTCGCCGGGTCGCGCTGATGCCGGGAGACGATCGCATATTCGTAGGTGACCAGCGGATAGGACTTCTCGCCGGGCGCGAAGGCGAGCGTCAGCCGTTCGTCCGGCGGCGTTCGCGGACCCAGCGCGGCGGCGGCGGCGCCGACGCTCTCAGTGGTCGGCAGCACGAAGCGGCCGTAGCTGTTTTTCAGCGCGGCGGTACCGAGCCCGGCCTCGGCGATGGCGTTGGCGAACGGGATGCCGACGTAGCCGATGGCGTAGGGGGTGGCCGTGAGGGCGTCCAGCATCCCGATGTTGCCGGTCGCGGCGAGGCCACCGGGAACCTCGGGCCAGGCGATCGTGGTTCCGTAATCCAGCTTGTCCCCCCACGATGGCGTGGAGAAGCTGAGGAACTGGGTGAGCGCGAAGGTGTCGCCGGAGCCGTCGCCGCGATGGACCGGGACGATCGCGTGGTGCGGCAGGTCCAGCCCGGGATTGAGCGTGGCGATCTGCGGCGCATCCCAGTTGCGGATCGCGCCGGTGTAGATGCCGGCGAGGGTGGGGCCATCGAGCCTGAGGTTCGGCGTGGCGAGGCCGGGCAGGTTGTAATTGATGGTCTGCGCCGCGATCGCCATCGGAATGTTCAGCATGTCGGGGTTGCGGTCGACCTGGGCGTCCGACATGAAGGCGTCCGAGGTGCCGATCTCCACGCCGCCAGCGGATGCCTGCTTGATGCCGGCCTCCGAGCCGGTGCCGGCAAGCGTGATGGCGACGCCCGCATGGGTCTTTTCATAGTCGGCGACCCAAATGGTGAACAGCGGCAGCAACAGGGTGGAGCCGGTCTCGGCCAGGATGATGTCCGCGGCGAGGACGGGACGCGGCGCCCCGGCAGCCAGGCCGAGGCAGGCGAAGAGCAGGCAGGCGTTGAGCCCGAGCGACCAGCGGACGGGGGTTTTCATCGCGAGGGCACCCCGTCGGTATGCCCCGCGGGGCGGCCGACTTCCGCGAGGTTCATGCCCGCGGTCTCGATCCGGGCGGCCCAGGTGACGAGAGCGCCCAGGATGGATGTCCCGACGAGGATGTCGAGCAGCGGGCCGGTGCCGATTTCGTCCAGCAGGATGGGAAACATGAAAGCGGCGGCGACCGCGCCGATCTTGCCGACGGCCGCGGCGAAGCCGGCGCCGGTGCCGCGGATCTCGGTGGGGAAGACCTCGCCGGCGATCAGGTAGGTGTGCGCGCTCGGGCCGAGATTGGTCATGAAATTGAACAGCATGAAACCGCAGAAGATCATCGCGACCTGCGTGCCGCCGGCGAAATTTCCGGCCATCGCGGCGATCAACAACCCGATGGCGCAGCCGACGAAGCCGATCACCTGGAGCCGGATGCGGCCGACATGGTCGGTCAGCAGCATGGCCACGACGATGCCGATGATCAGCAGCGCCGTGATCATGGCCGCGCCCTTGGCGGCCAGGATGTCGTTCAGGATCAGGTCGCTGACGCTGCGGACGTGATCGACCTGGCCGCCGAACGCGGCGCCCAGGATGGTGGGGGTGAAAATGCCGACGCCATAGCTGCCGATATCCTGCAGGAACCACGGCAACGCGGCCAGGATGGTGGCCCGGCGCAGGCGGGCGCTGAACAGGGCGCCGATGCCGGTCCTGTTGCCCTGGTCCGCGGGATCGATGGCGAGCGCGCGCCGCAGGGTGACATTGCTCGGATAGAGCGGGTTGCGCCGTAGCAGGCGCTGGGTCGCCGCCTCCGCGCGGTCGTGGTCGCCGCGGATGTGCAGCCAGTTGGCGCTCTCGGTGATGTAGAAACGGCCGACCGTCACGGCCATGGCTGGGAGGATGGCGGTGGCATACATCCAGCGCCAGGCATCCAGGCTCGGAAAAGCGGATAGGACGAAATAGCCGATGGCGGTGCCGCTCAGCGCGCCCACGGCCTGGAACGTATAGGCAGCGAGCACCAGCCGGCCGCGGTTCCAGCTGCAGATGCTTTCGGAAATGATCAGATGGGCGGTGGGATAGTCGCAGCCCAGCGCCACGCCGAGGCCGAACAGGCAGATCACTAGCAGGACGAAATTGGTGCAGAAGACCAGCAGCACCAGGAAGGCCACGAAGATGATCATCTCGACGATGAACATCGTCTTGCGGCCAAAGCGGTCGGCCATGCCGCCCAGGCCGAAGGCGCCGATCAGGATGCCTAACAGGCTGGCCGCGCTGATCAGGCCGTTGCCGGCCGTCGGGATGCCGAATTCGCGCGAGATCAGCGGCAGCGCCACGCCGGTGACGAACACGACGAAGCCGACAAAGAACTTGCCCGACGCGGCGAGCGTCCAGATGCGCCATTGCATGGCCGTCATCGGCACCGATGTCAGCATCGTGCCGTCGGCCCACATCGGGCGCTCGTCGATGTAATGCTGGACCGAGCGCCGGGCGGGCTGAATCGGCAGGATCATGTCCGGGGCGTCAGGCATAGTCGCTGCTACTCCACGCTCGATGGCGCCGGGGGGCGACGCAGTTCTGGCGGAGCCGGTGCGAACGACCAGGCGGTGATCGCGCTGGTTCCGGCGCAGGCGGTTGCACGTATCGGTTGGAGGACCCGATCGGGCGCCGAGTTGCATCAACGGTCACGCGGATCGGTATGAATCACCCCGGATTACCGGTGAGTTTGGCGTCCTTGTTGGGCTGGCGCAAGCTTTGGGTGCCGGTTCAACCGCAAATCAAGGTGTGTCCTGTCCCGGCGCGGACCGGGCGAATCCGGTCAGGCATTGTGCCGCCGCCGGGTATGCTACGATGGGCGGGCGCCTCACCGGAAAGGCCGGACGCATGTTTTCTGTCGGACAGACGGTCTACCACAAGACCAACGGGCGCAGCGGCACCGTCCTGGAGTGCGACGGCGACCGCGTCTATATCGCGCAGCCCAACGGGGTCGAGGCGGACTTCGCCGCCGACGCGCTGACCGCCGCCCCTCCCGCGGAGAAGAAGCCGCCGGGCCCCGCGGCGCCGGCGCGCGTCCTGACCCAGCGCGACATCGCCCCCGAGCACCACAAGGTTCTGGCGATCGTTGCCGCCTCGACCATCCAGGCGGTGGCGGTTCTCTTCGAGCGGCGGACGGCGCGGAAGTTCAGTTCCCTCGATGTTGCCGGGAAGCTGAACGTCATCGCCGAGGTGACGGCGGTTCCGTACCGGACGATGAAGGAATTCAGCGACCGCCCCGGCACGCTGCGCCTGATGATGGGCAAGGGCCTGGCCGACAGTCAGGCCCAGTCCGTCTGACGCCGGCATTTACCGGTTTGTCACCGCTTTGCGGGACGCTGCGCGCTCAATCGCGCGGAGGCCCAGAGCGTGGCGCCGAAACCATCGGACGGTGCCGCCGGCAGATTGCTGGTGGTGGACGACGAGGCGGTACCCCGCCTGATCGTGGCCCGCGCGGCCGCGACGCTGGGCATCGCGGCCGACGGTGCGGCCAGCCTGGCCGAGGCGGTGGCGCGCATCGAGGCGGTCGCCTACGACGTCGTCGTGCTCGACCTCGGCCTGCGCGACCACGACGGCATCGAACTGCTGCGCTGCCTGCGCCAGGCCGGGTCGGACGCGGTACTGGTGTTCGTCTCCGGCTTCGACGAGCGGGTGCGCCAGGCCGCCGCCCGCCTGGCCGCGGCGCTCGGGCTGCGGGTGGCCGGCACGCTGGGCAAGCCGCTGCTGGTGGACCGGCTGGTGGCGCTGCTGCGCGCCCTGCCCGAACGGACCCACGCCGGCAACGCCGAGGACGGCGCTGAAATCGACCCCGCGCTGCTGGCGGCGGGCATCGAGGGCGACGAGATCGTCTGCCTGTTCCAGCCCAAGGTGACCTTGCGGGAGCGCCGGCTGGTCGGGGTGGAAGTGCTGACGCGCTGGCGCAGCCCGGCGCTGGGCCTGGTGCGCCCCGACCAGTTCATCCCGCTGGCCGAGCGGGCCGGCCTGATCGACCGGCTGACGCAGCGCGTAATGACGCAGGCGCTCGCGCTGTTCCGCCCCTGGCACGCCGCGCGGCCCGACCTGACGCTGGCGATCAACCTTTCCCCGGTCAGCCTGACCGACCTGTCGCTGCCCGAGCGCATCTGCGCGGCGCTGGCCGAAAGCGGCGTGCCGGCGGCGGCCCTGGTGCTGGAGGTGACCGAGGGTGCGGTCATGGACGACCACGTGGCGGCGGCGGATATCCTGACCCGGCTGCGCATCCGCGGCGTCAAGCTGTCGATCGACGATTTCGGTACCGGTCATTCCTCGCTGCTGTCGCTGCTGCACCTGCCGTTCAGCGAGCTGAAGATCGACCAGCGGTTCGTGGCCACCTGCCTGCACGACCCCGAAGCGCCGAAGATCATCCGCGCCATCGTGTCGCTGGCGCGCGAGCTCGGGCTGCAACTGGTGGCCGAGGGCATCGAGACCGAGCCGGTGGCCGACCTGCTGACCCGGCTGGGTTGCCCGGTGGGGCAGGGCTACCTGTTCGATCCCCCGCTCAGCCAGGCCGCGCTGGACGGGCGGCTGCGGGTGGCGGCCTGGGCGGAAGTCGTCTCGTGAACCGGCGATGGTCCGCGCTGGCGGGCTTGCGCCGGGTTGCCGGCCGGTGGCTCGCCGGCGTCGTCGTGCTGACCTGGATCGTGGTCGGCCTGCGGCTGCACGCGAAGTACCACGACGACCTGCCCGGCCTGATCATGGTCGCGGTGGCGATGTCCGTGCCGCTGCTGCTGGTGGCGGTCATCGGCATGCGCGAGCGGCGGCGGCGGGCCGAGGCGCAGGCGGCGCTGAACATCGCGCTGGCCACCATCAGCCAGGGCGTCGTCATGATGGACGCGGACGACCGCGTGCTGGTGGCGAACCAGCGCGTCAGTGAACTGCTCGGCCTGCCCGGGACGTTCGGGCCCGGCACCCTGATGCGCGACATCATCCGCTGGCAGATCGCGCGCGGCGAGTACGCTCTCGGCGGGCCGCCGCCGGTGCGCCAGGCCGATTGGCCGGCGGTTGCCAAGCGCACGCGGCCGAACGGCACGGTGCTGGAAGTGCGGACCCACGTGCTCGCCGACGGCGCCTCGGTGAGCACGTTCAGCGACGTCACCGAATGGGAGCGCACGCAGCGGGCCTTGCAGGTGGCCCGCGAGGCGGCGGAGGCCGCCAGCCGGGCCCGCTCGCAGTTCCTGGCGGTGATGAGCCACGAAATCCGCACCCCGCTGAACGCCATCCTCGGCCTGGCCGACCTGCTGGGCGACACCGGCCTGAGCCCGGAGCAGGAGGGCTACCTCCACACCATCCAGGAGTCCGGCTGCCACCTGCTGGACCTGCTGAACGACGTGCTCGACTTCTCCAAGATCGACAGCGGCGCGATCGAGCTGGAGTGCGCGCCGTTCGCCCCGCGCGCGGTGCTGGAGACGGTGCGCGCCATGGTCGCCCCGAGGGCCGAGGAACAGGGGCTGCGGCTCGCCATCGAGGCGAGCCCGGCGGTGCCGGAATGGGTGTTCGGCGACGCCAGGCGGCTACGCCAGGTGCTGCTGAACCTGGTCGGCAACGCGGTGAAGTTCACCCGCGCCGGCGAGGTCGCCGCCGGGCTGGACGCGGCGGCGGTGGCGCTGGGTTGGCGCCTCGACGGCGTGGTCCGCGACACCGGCATCGGCATCGAACCCGAGACGCTGGCCCGGCTGTTTCAGGAGTTCACCCAGGCCGACGGCTCGGTGACCCGCCGTTTCGGCGGCACCGGGCTGGGGCTGGCGATCTGCCGGCGCCTGCTGGAGGCGATGGGCGGCACCATCACGGCGGAGAGCCAGCCCGGGGTGGGCAGCGTTTTCCGTTTCAGCCTGACCGTCGGCGTAGCGCCGGACGATGCCGTCGCCAGGGCGCCGTCGCCGACCGCCCGTGGTCCGCTGCGGGTGCTGGTGGCTGAGGACAACCGGGTGAACCGGCTGGTGGCGACAAGGGTCCTGCAACGCCAGGGCCACGACGTCCAGGCCGTCGAGGACGGGGCCGCGGCGCTGGCGGCGGTGCGCGGCGGGGGGTTCGATCTGGTGCTGATGGACGTGATGATGCCGGTGATGGACGGGTTGCAGGCGACGCGGGCGATCCGCGCCCTGCCCGCGCCGGCGGGCAGGGTGACCGTGATCGGCCTGACCGCCAGCGCCTCGCGCGACAGCGAGGCGGCCTGCCGGGACGCGGGCATGGACGGTTTCGCGCCCAAGCCGATCACGCCGGAGCGTCTGTCCGACGAGATCGCCCGGGTGTGCGGCGCCCCCGCCGCGCCCTCCGGCCCGCCCGCCGAGGCGCCCGACGCGGCCTCCCCCGTCGCCGATCCGGGCGCGATCGATCCGGCCGCGCTGGAACAGCTCGACGCCGCGCTGGGCGCCGGTACGGCGGCCGACATCGTCACCGTTTTCCTCGCCGACGTGCCGGCGCGGCTGGGCCGCATGCGGGCGGCGGCCACTGGCGGCGCCGCCGATGCGCTGGCCCGCGAGGCGCACGCGCTGGCCGGCAGCGCCGGCACGCTCGGGCTGCGGGCGTTGGCCGCCGCCGCGCGGGCGCTGGAAACCGGACTGGCCGACCAGCCCGCCGGCCTGCCGGCGCGCCTCGCGCCGGTCGAGGCGCTGGTCGGCAGCGCGGTGGCCTGGCTGGTGCCGCTCGCCACGCCGCCGGGGCAACGCTCAGCGAATGCGGGTTGTGCGTCCACGTCGCTTGCGTCCGGGGGGGCGGCTGACTAACTCATGCCGCCATGAGCACCCACGACACATTTCCCGGAGCCGTCGCTCCGGAAGCCGCGCCCGCCGCCCCCCCGGCCGGCGAAACCGCGGCGGAGCCCGCACCCCCCGCCGGCGAGCCGGCCGACCCCGCCGCACGGATCGCGGCGCTGGAGGCGGAGCTGGCCCAACTGCGCGAGCGCTGGCTGCGTGCCGAGGCGGAGACCGCCAACGTGCGCTCCCGCGCCCGCCGCGAGGTCGACGAGACGCGCCAGTACGCCGTCCAAAAATTCGGCCGCGACGTCGTGGAGGCGGCCGAGAACCTCAAGCGCGGCCTCGACAGCATCCCGCCCGCGCGCGACGGCGAGCCGGAAATCGTTGCCAAGATGCGCGACGGCTTTGCCGGCGTGGAGCGCAACTTCCTGGCGCTGCTCGAGCGCAACGGCATCCGCCGCGAGGACCCGACCGGCGCGGCATTCGACCCCAACCTGCATCAGGCGATGGCCGAGCAGGAGAGTGTCGAGCACCCGCCGGGCACCGTGATCCAGGCCTGGACCGCCGCCTGGACGCTGAACGGACGGCTGCTGCGGCCGGCCATGGTGGTGGTGTCAAGGGCGCCCGCGGCCGAGCTGAACGCCCCCGCCAAGCCGGCCTGACCCGTCGCGCGTGCGCCGCTCCCATGCAACCATCTCACCAAGAATCGCGCCCGCCGCCCTTGCCCCCGGCGGTGTCGGTGAATACATCCGGGGTCATCACAACGGGGATTCGGCGCGGTGCTTCGGGCCGCCGGAATCCGCTGCATAGGAGCTGTATATGAGCAAGGTCATCGGCATCGACCTGGGCACCACCAATTCCTGCGTCGCGATCATGGAGGGCAAGGATGTCCGCGTGATCGAGAACAGCGAGGGCACCCGCACCACGCCAAGCATCGTCGCCTTCGCCGAGAACGGCGAGCGCCTGGTCGGCCAGTCGGCCAAGCGGCAGGCGGTGACCAACCCGACCAACACCCTGTTCGCGGTCAAGCGCCTGATCGGACGGCGCTTCGAGGACCCGATGGTGACCAAGGACATGTCCATGGTGCCATACCGGATCATCCGCAACGACAACGGCGACGCCTGGGTCGAGGCGCGCGGCGAGCGTTACTCGCCCAGCCAGATCAGCGCCTATACGCTTGGCAAGATGAAGGAGACCGCCGAGTCCTATCTCGGCGAGCCGGTCACGCAGGCCGTCATCACGGTGCCGGCCTATTTCAACGACAGCCAGCGCCAGGCCACCAAGGACGCCGGCCGGATTGCCGGGCTGGAAGTGCTGCGCATCATCAACGAGCCGACCGCCGCGGCGCTGGCCTACGGCATGGACAAGAAGAAGGTCGGCACCATCGCGGTCTATGACCTGGGCGGCGGCACCTTCGACATTTCCGTGCTCGAGCTCGGCGACGGCGTGTTCGAGGTCAAGAGCACCAACGGCGACACCTTCCTGGGCGGCGAGGATTTCGACGCGCGCATCATCGACTACCTGGCCGACGAGTTCAAACGCGAGCAGGGCATCGACCTGCGCCGCGACAAGCTGGCGCTGCAACGGCTGAAGGAAGCCGCCGAGAAGGCCAAGATCGAGCTGTCCTCGTCGAAGGAAACCGAGCTCAACCTGCCCTTCATCACCGCCGACGCCTCCGGGCCGAAGCATCTGGTGATGAAGCTGACGCGGGCGAAGCTCGAGAGCCTGGTGGACGACCTGATCCAGAAGACCCTCGACCCGTGCCGCGCGGCGCTGCGCGACGCCGGGGTGAAGGCGAGCGAAATTGACGACGTGATCCTGGTCGGCGGCATGACCCGCATGCCCAAGGTGATCGAGACCGTGAAGAACTTCTTCGGTCGCGAGCCCGCCCGCAACGTCAACCCCGACGAGGTGGTGGCGATCGGCGCCGCGGTGCAGGGCGCGGTGCTGAAGGGCGACGTGAAGGACGTCCTGCTGCTGGACGTGACCCCGCTGTCGCTCGGCATCGAGACCCTGGGCGGCGTGTTCACCCGCCTGATCGACCGCAACACCACGATTCCGACCAAGAAGAGCCAGGTGTTCTCGACCGCCGACGACGGGCAGACCGCGGTGACCATCAAGGTCTACCAGGGCGAGCGCGAGATGGCCGGCGACAACAAGCTGCTCGGCAACTTCGACCTGCAGGGCATTCCGCCGGCGCCGCGCGGCGTGCCGCAGATCGAGGTCACCTTCGACATCGACGCCAACGGCATCGTCTCGGTGCAGGCGCGCGACAAGGCCACCGGCAAGGAGCAGCAGATCCGCATCCAGGCCAGCGGCGGGCTGAACGAGGCCGACATCCAGCGCATGGTGCGCGAGGCCGAGGCGAACGCCGAGGCCGACAAGAAGCGGCGCGACTTCGTCGAATCCAAGAACCATGCCGACGCGATGGTCCATCAGGTCGAGAAGAACCTGAAGGAGTACGGCGACAAGGTGTCGGCGCAGGACCGCGGCGAGGCCGAGGCCGCCGTGGCGGCGGCGAAGTCGGCCATGGAAGGCACCGACGCGGAGGCCCTGAAGTCGGCCACCGACCGGCTCAGCCAGGCCGCCATGAAGATCGGTGAGGCGATGTACAAGGCGCAGGCGGCCAGCGAGGCCGGCGCGCCGGGGGCCGGCCCGGAGCATGGCGGCCCGAGCGGCGGCGCGTCCGGTGGCGCGGCCGGCGATGAAAAAGTCGTCGACGCCGAGTTCGAGGAAGTCGACGACAAGAAAAAGAAGTCGGGCTGATCGCGGGTCGTGATGACGATGACCCGTCCCGCGCGCCTGCCGAGTCTGTTTCAGTGCGGGCTAGAGGACTGAAATGGCGAAGCAGGACTATTACGCGACTCTCGGCGTCGCGCGGGAAGCGAGCGCCGACGATCTGAAGAAGGCCTACCGCAAGCTGGCCATGCAGCTTCACCCCGACCGCAATCCGGGGGACAAGAAAGCGGAGGCCCAGTTCAAGGAAATCAACGAGGCCTACGACGTCCTGAAGGACGAGCAGAAGCGCGCCGCCTACGACCGGTTCGGCCACGCCGCCTTCGAGCAGGGCGGCGGACCGGGCGCCGGCGGCTTCGACTTCGGCCA
>Ga0181535_10008421_pt1 | contig 10150 bp, 10 predicted proteins | sample PEATcosm2014_Bin_44_FD_119774 | JGI IMG/M metagenome (GOLD analysis project Ga0181535, IMG submission 119774) | Peatland microbial communities from MTU Mesocosm Facility, Houghton, MI, USA - PEATcosm2014_Bin17_30_metaG | ecosystem: Environmental > Terrestrial > Soil > Wetlands > Peat | place...
AATACGGCCGACCGACCATAGCGCCCTCCCGAATCAGAGCGCCTATCGATTCACACCTCGTCCGGTTCGGGAATCCTCCCGCCCATCACATTCGATTCATCGAAACCGGGCAGTGCTCTAGATCCTTCTGACGACCGCCCGCACGATCTCGCTCGCGCCGACGTGCAGCGCCCCTTCTTCGAGGACGGCGCTCGCTTCGGCGAGTTCGAGGATGTCGTGCCCGGCGAAGTCGGCGGAAAGATCGGCGACGCTGTAAAGCAGGCGCGCCTCGCGCGGGCCGCCGCGCGCGCCCGCGGCGCGCGCGCCGAGCTGCTCGGGGCGGAACGCTTCGAGGATCAGCAACCCGCCGGGTTTCAGCGCCGCAAGCGCGCGAGCGTGAACGAAGCGACGATCGTCCGCGGCGAGGTGAAGAAAGATCAGCGCGACGACGTCATAGGCCTCGCGCGGCCACGTCCACGACAGCGCGTCGGCCTGCGCCGCGTTGACGCTGACGCCGCGCGCCGCGGCGAGCCGGCGCGCTTTGGCGACGCCCTGGGCGGAGAGGTCGAGCGAGTCGACGACGAGCCCCTGCTGCGCCAGCCAGACGCCGTTGCGCCCCTCGCCGTCGCCGGGAACCAGGGCCCGCATGCCGGGCTTGAGGCGCGGCGCCTGCGCGACAAGAAAGGCGTTGGCGGCCTCGCCATAGGCGTACGACGCGGGCTCATAGCGCGCGTCCCACATCGCCGCGCGCTCCGGCGCTTTCTCGTTCATCGCCTGTCCTCCCAATCGAGACTCGGCGCGCGCCGCGCCGACTTGCGAGCGAGCCGCAACCTTCGCCGAGCGGCGGTCCGATTGTCGTTGCTTGAAATCAACGCGTTTTCACAGCACAGGCGCTAAGGGACCGTTCCGTCGTTTCAAAAGCTTAGCGTCAGCGAAGGCGACGATCGGAGATCGAGACTCCCAATGGAAAAGTCGCACGAAATTCTCTTTACGCCGGTCAAGATCGGCAGGCTCGAAATCAAGAACCGCTACGTCATGGCGCCCATCGGCCCCGGCGGTCTGTGCGACGCGGACGGGACGTACGATGCGCGCGGCGTCGAGTACTACGTCGAGCGGGCGAAGGGCGGAACCGGCCTGATCATGACCGGCGTGACGATGGTGGAGAACGAGATCGAGAAATGCGCCCTGCCCTCGATGCCGTGCCCGACCCTGACGCCGATCAATTTCATCAAGACCGGCAAGATCCTGACCGAGCGCGTGCACGCTTATGACGCGCGCATCTTTCTCCAGCTTTCCGCCGGCTTCGGCCGCGTCAGCGTCCCTTCGATCGTCGGCGCGACGGCGGTCGCCCCCTCGCCGATCCCCCATCGCTGGATTCCGGGGATGACCTGCCGGGCGCTGACCATCGAGGAAATCCACACCTTCGTCGGCAAGTTCGCCGATTCGGCGGAGATCGCGCAAAAGGCGGGCTTCGACGGCATCGAGATTCACGCGGTGCACGAAGGCTATTTGCTCGATCAGTTCGCCATCGCGATGTTCAACTGGCGCGCCGACGAATACGGCGGCAGCCTAGAAAATCGGCTGCGCTTCGCCGTCGAGATCGTTCAGGCGATCAAAGCCCGTTGCGGCGCGGACTACCCAGTTTCGCTGCGCTACAGCCTGAAGAGCTTCATCAAGGATTGGAAGAAAGGCGGACTTCCGGGCGAGGAATTCGAGGAGAAGGGGCGCGACATCCCGGAGGGGATCGAGGCGGCGAAGATTCTCGAGAAGGCCGGCTATGACGCGTTCAACGGCGACGTCGGCTCCTACGATTCTTGGTACTGGAGCCACCCGCCGATGTATCAGGCCAAGGGCCTCTATCTGCCCTTCAACGAAATTCTCAAGCATGTCGTCAACGTTCCGGTGATCACGGCCGGACGTCTCGACAATCCGGATCTCGCCGCCTCCGCCATTCAGTCCGGCAAGACGGACATGATCGGTCTCGCCCGCCCGCTGCTCGCCGATCCGCAACTCCCCAACAAGGTGCGCGCGGGAAGACGCGAGCGCATCCGCCCCTGCCTCTCGTGCCAGGAAGGCTGCATGGGCCGACTGGCCGTGTTCGCTCAGGTGTCGTGCGCGGTGAATCCGGCCTGCGGCCGCGAGGCTGAATATGGCGTCGCGCCGGCGCGCGAGCGCAAGACGGTGATGATCGTCGGCGCCGGCGTCGCCGGCATGGAGGCGGCGCGCGTCTGCGCTCTGCGCGGCCATGCGGTGTCGCTCTATGAAAGGTCGGACCGGCTCGGCGGCGTCGTCGTTCCCGGCGGCGTGCCGGACTTCAAGGAGGACGATCACGCGCTGCTCAAGTGGTACGCGCGCGAACTGCGCGAACTGAAGGTGCCGCTGGCGTTTCACACCGAGGTCACCGAGGATCTGGTGACGAAAGCCAAGCCGGACGTGCTGATCGTCGCCACCGGCTCCAAGCCGAAGATGTTGACGGTCGGCGACGCCGCGAACGTCTATTCTGCGGCGGACGTGCTCAACGGGGTCAAGCCCGCCGGCGAGACGACCCTCGTCATCGGCGCCGGTCTGGTCGGCTGCGAAACGGCGCTGTGGCTGCACGGCCAGGGCAAGCAGGTGACGATCGTCGAGTTGGCCGACAAGATCCTGGCGCTGGCGGGTCCGCTCTGCCACGCCAACTCGATGATGCTGCACGAGCTGCTGGAGTTCAAGAAGATCAAGGTGATGACGTCGAGCTATGTCGCCGCGCCAGCCAAAGGCGGCTTCCTCGTCAGGAGCGGCGACAAGGAGACGCTGGTCAAGGCGGACGCAGCCATTCTCGCCGTCGGCTACACGCCGGAGCACGGCCTCTACGACCGGGTGCGCAACAAGGTTCCGGAGGTCTACCTGCTTGGCGACGCGCGTCAGGTGCAAAACATCATGTACGCGATCTGGGACGCCTACGAGGTCGCGCGCGGTTTGTGAGAGGATTGGCGAGGGCCCGCCCTAACCCTTCTTCCGCGTGCGGGAGAAGGTGGCCAGAAGGGCCGGATGAGGGCCGTCAACGGCGACGCCAAGCCCGTTTCACGGGTCGCGCGCCAGACGCGCGAGCCTTGACCCCTCCGCGCGGCTCAGGCTCTTGGTTTCCATGATCTTTGCTGCGTGAAGTCGGCCTGCGGGCCGGCTTCGCTCAGCAAAGACCATGGAAGCACAATGCCGCGCCGTCCCGACGCCGTCACCGCGAAGCGGCCGGAGCGAAGCGCAGGAGCGGCGCAGCCGCTTGACGGCGGCGGGGCGGCGTGGTCGATCGATATTCGGGGTTTGCCGGCGTCGCGCCGCTAACGCAGTGTGCGGCCTCGGTTCAGGCTTTCTCAAAGTGAAGCTTCCCTGCATCGTCAACCCAGGTTTTGCACACGACATCTCGAGCGCCGTCTTCTTTCGATGTCGCCCTTAGAGCGAACGTGTATGCCCCGACAGGAAGTTGCCAGGGCCAACCGGTGCCGACGCCATAGTAGCCGGCATGAATGGGAATGCAGAGACGAATAACAGACCCCCGGTATCCGCTCACGGTAGCCGGCTCGTCGTAGCTGACAATCGGGACGTATCTTTCTTCGGACGCATTCAGCGTGAAGGTGTCAACAAGCAAGTAGCTTCTCGCCACGGAACCATCTTTGTCCGAAATATCCAGATATAATTTGCAATTTGAGACAAATTGACTCCGGCTCGCGTTTTTAATCCCGATTAAGAATGTGTGCGTCGTCTTGTAAAGACCGTTGGCTAGCCTTGTTTCGTAATGGCCGCCAATACCAAACACGAATTGAAGCGCGTCGTCTTGGAGAACGCCATCATAGGTGACGAAGAATCGAAGTGGTTCCAGTTTTTGATGAACCCTAATCCAATAGTAGATTAACCTGCCTGCCTGCCATAGCAACACAATAACACTGATTATGAACAGGCCTGACCACAGGTACATTATCCAATCGTCGAGTCGGCAATCCTCTGGAATGCTTGGGATATGCCGCCGGGCCAAAACGCAAACATTTCGATTGAATGTCACGACGCCTGTTGCGCCGACGTTCCACACGTACCCCGTCGTCAACGCGAAAAGGAAAGCAATAACGGAGAGAAAGTGGCGCATTCCATTTTCATAGCACGACTCGTCATACATATAACGGGCGTGATATGTCGCCCCTCTTGACGGAACACAGCGCGAACAGATACGCATCGTTCGTGATTTGTTTACGCCCGAACGCGATTCTCGGCCTCGCCGGCGGCGAGGGGGCGATTCGCGCCGAGCGGTTGGGGAGCCTGCCATGCTGACCAGAAAGCAAAGCGAGCTGCTGCGCTTCATTCACGAGCGTTTGCAGGCCGAAGGGGTTCCGCCCTCCTTCGACGAAATGAAGGACGCGCTCGACCTGCGCTCGAAGTCAGGCATCCATCGCTTGATCATGGCGCTCGAGGAGCGCGGCTTCATCCGGCGCCTGGCCAACCGCGCCCGCGCGATCGAGGTCCTCCGCCTGCCGGAATCGGCGACCGTCGGCGCGCCGCGGGCGCAGAAGTTCTCGCCGAGCGTCATCTCCGGCAATCTCGGCAAGGTCCGATCGCTCGGCGGGGCCGAGACGCCGACTCCCCCGGCGATGATCCCGGTGATGGGCCGCATCGCCGCCGGCACGCCGATCGAGGCGATCCAGAGCCGCATCAACACGATCGCCATGCCGCCCGACTTTCTCGGCGCCGGCGAGCATTTCGCTCTCGAAGTGCGCGGCGACTCGATGATCGAGGCCGGCATCCTCGAAAACGACACCGTCATCATCCGCAAGCAGGACACCGCCGAGACCGGCGACATCGTCGTGGCGCTGATCGACGACGAGGAGGCGACGCTGAAACGGCTACGCAAGCGCGGCGCTTCGATCGCGCTCGAAGCCGCCAACCCCGCCTACGAGACCCGCATCTTCGGGCCTGACCGGGTGCGCGTTCAAGGCAAGATGGTGAGCCTGATCAGACGCTACTGAGAGAAACAGGGAGGCCGGCCGGAAGCAGCGTCGAGGAGGCCACTCCTAAGCTGCTTCCAGGCCGGCCGACCCCACGGACCCGGGAGATGCGGCGGACCCGAGCACTCCGCGGGGTATCTGTCTGAGGGACGATGCCCTGCGAAAGTGACGGTACGCCGACGCTCGACGATTGCAATCGTTCGGATGCGTCCAGGGCCGGAAACCAAATGTTTACCTAAACATAGTTGGTTACTACGGTTAATTTTCGGATTATTGACGGCGCGGCGTCGAGCCCATCTGGGGCGAGATTGTGGACGCGCGCGCCGCCGCGCCTTGCGGTCGCCGCCGCCGCGGGCCAATGTCGCTGACCACCCCAAAGAGGTGATTCGTGGCCGGCGTCGGCGTTTCCATTGACGAGTTTCAGGTCGATCGGGCCGAAGGCGAGCCCGCCTTCACCGTCGATCTCGACGGCTTCGAGGGGCCGCTCGACCTGCTGCTCGAGCTGGCGCGCCGGCAGAAGGTCGACCTGTCGCGCATTTCCGTGCTGGCGCTCGCCGAGCAGTACCTCATTTTCGTCGAGGAAGCGCACAAGCTGAGACTCGAGCTCGCGGCCGACTATCTCGTCATGGCCGCCTGGCTCGCCTATCTCAAGTCGCGCCTGCTGCTGCCCTCCCCGACCCGGGCCGAAAGCGGCGAAGCGGCGGACCTTGCCGACGCGCTCGCCCAGCGACTGAGGCGGCTGGAGCAGATCCGCCGCGCCGGCGAGGCGCTGTTCGCCCGTCCGCAGCTCGGCCGCGACGTCTTTCCCCGCGGCGCGCCGGAGCCGATCGCCCGCACCAGCGCCGTCGTCTACGAAGCCACTCTCTTCGACCTCCTCTCCGCCTATGCGCGCCAGACCCAGAAGCACGCGCGCGCCAACGTGCGACTCCAGGCCCGCACGGTCTGGTCGCTCGCCGAGGCGCGCGAAGCGCTGACGCGGATGATTGGACGGGTCGACGACTGGACAGAGCTCGATTCCTGGTTGATCGAATACGGAGTCGAGCCGAAGTTTCGCCGCACCGCGCGCGCATCCTCGTTCTCCGCCTCGCTCGAACTGGCGCGCGAGGGACGGATCGAGTTGCGGCAGGACGCGGCCTTCGCGCCGCTGTGGCTGCGGCCAGTCGCCGCCGCCCCGTTCGAACCGAACTGAGACGCCAAAATGGGAATCGTCGCCAAATTGTTCGATGCCGACGCGCCGCCGCGTTTCGCCCCCGAGGACCTTCGCATCGCCGAGGCGATCCTGTTCGCCGCCGCCGAGCCGACGGACGAGGCGACGATCGCCGCGCGACTGTCGCCCGAGGCCGAAGCCGGAGCGGTGATGGCCGAGCTGCAGCGCCTCTACGCCGAACGCGGCGTCAATGTCGTGCGCGTCGCCGGCCGCTGGGCGTTGCGCACCGCGCCCGATCTCGCCTGGCTGCTCGCGCGCGAGGACCAGGAGAAGCGCAAACTGTCGCGCGCGGCGATCGAGACCCTCGCCATCATCGCCTACCACCAGCCGGTGACGCGCGCCGACATCGAAGAGATCCGCGGCGTCGCCGTCTCCAAGGGCGCGCTCGACGTTCTGATGGAGGCGGGCTGGGTGCGCATGCGCGGCCGGCGCAAGGCGCCGGGCCGCCCGATCACCTACGGCACGACGCCTGAATTCCTCGCCCATTTCGGCCTCGACGCGGTCGCCGATCTGCCCGGCCTCGACGAGCTGCAGGGCGCGGGGCTGTTTGACGGCAAGCTGCCGGCCGGGTTCGGCGTGCCGCAGCCCGACGACGATTCGACCTTGCGCCCGGACGAAGAGCCGCTCGACGAGCCCTCGGCGCTCGAACAAGCCTGGGGGCCGGTCGCGGAATCCGACGAGCCCTGACGCGCGTTCGGCCACGAATCCGCCGAAAAGCGCGGCGACAACCGAACAATGGCCGAGGCGCCCGCTTCGGGCCGGCGGAGAACGTTGCATGAAAGGTCGCATTGCCCTGGCGGCGGTCGTGTTGGCGGCAGGCGTCGGCGGCGCCCGCGCCGAGACGTCAGCGCCGCTTGCGCCTCATCGCGCGGCCTACGAAATCTCTCTGGTCGAAGACTACGGCTCGCAGCGCTCCAACTCGCAAACGCCGGTCGCCGCTTCGGGGCTGATCGCCTATGAATTCTCCGGCTCCCGCTGCGACGGGTTCGCCTCGAACTTCCGCCAGTTCACCCAATTGCAGCGCAGCGAGGGCGACCCCGTCTCGTCCGACATTCACGCCGTGACCTTCGAGGATGGCGACGCCAAGCGCATGCGGTTCCAGATCGACTCGCGAACGGAGGGCAGCGACTCGCCCGCCGTCGCCGGGTCGGCGAGCCGCGTCGCCGACGGCGCCGACACGACCGTGGCGCTGAGCAAGCCGGACGCCGAGACGATGGACATCGGCAAGGACATCCTGTTCCCGACCGAGCACATCGAGCGCATCATCGCCCATGCGAAGGCGGGCGACGGAACGATGGAGGCGCGCGTCTACGACGGCTCCGACACCGGCAAGAAGGTGTTCCAGACGCTGACGGTCATCGGCAAGGAGGCGGCGACGCCGACCCCGGAATCCGATTTCGCCGACACCCTCGGCAAGGTCCGCCGCTGGCCGGTGACCGTCTCCTATTTCGACGAGAAGGCGCGCGACGCGCCGCCCGAGTACATCCTCAGCTTCGACCTCTACGAGAACGGCGTCTCAGGCACGTTGAAGCTCGACTACGGCGTGTTTGCGCTCCGGGCCAAGCTCAAGCGGCTCGACCTTCTGCCAATTCCCGCCTGCCCCGACTGATCAGCGCGGTCGCCCGCCGCCGCCCGGCCGGTAGGCGAGACCGCGCTGCACCGCCGCCGCGCCGAAGCGGTCGCGCAAAGCCGCGATCGCCGCTTCGCGCGCCTTCTCGCGGCGGCGATCGCCCTCGATGAGATCGGCGGCGTCGGCTTCCTCGGCCGGGGCGAGATCGCCCGCCGCGACGCCGATCAGGCGATAGGCCTGACCGGACGGCTCGGCCTCGAGCAGCGCGCGCGCCGCGGCGAACAGGCGCGGGGCCATCTGGGTCGAATCGAGCCCCGAACGGCTGCGGCTGTGCAAATGGAAATCGGGCGTACGCAGCTTCAGCGTCACCGCCCTCGCCGCCAGACCGCTCTTACGCAGGCGCGCCGCCACCCGATCGCAATGAGCGAGCAACGCGCGGGTCAGCTCGTCCCGATCGGCGACGTCGATCTCGAACGTCGTCTCGCTCGAAACGCTCTTGGCCTCGCGCTCCGGCGTGACGCGGCGCGGGTCGATCCCCCGCGCCAGCCGCCACAACCGTCGACCGTCGTCGCCGAGCCGCGCCGCAGCCGCCTTCTCGTCGAGCGTCTGCAAGTCGCCGATCGTCTTCAGGCCCAGTCGCCCAAGCCGCGCTTCGGCGACCTTGCCGACGCCCCACAGCCGACCCACGCTCATCGGCGCGAGAACGTCGCGCGCCTCGACGCGGCCGATGACGGAAAAGCCGCGCGGCTTGTCGAGATCCGACGCGAGCTTGGCGAGAAACTTGCAATAGCTGAGGCCGACTGAGACGGTGACGCCGATCTCGCGCTCGACGTCGCGCGCGAAGCGCGCCAGCGCCCACGCAGCCGGCGCGCCGTTGACGCCTTCGCAGCCGGTCAGATCGAGGAACGCCTCGTCGATCGACAGCGGCTCGACCAGCGGCGTCAGCTTCTGCATGCGCTCGCGGATGTCGCGACTGACGCGCGCGTATTTCGCCATGTCGGGCGGCAGGACGATCGCCTGCGGACAGAGGCGCAACGCGCGGCCGGTCGGCATCGCCGAGCGCACGCCGAAGGTGCGCGCTATGTAACAGCAAGTGGCGACGACGCCGCGCCGCCCGCCGCCCCCGACGATCACCGGTTTGTCGGCGAGATCAGGCCGGTCGCGCTTCTCGACCGCGGCGTAGAAGGCGTCGCAGTCGACGTGAGCGATCGTCAAACCGGCGTCCGCCGCGATGAGCCGCGGCGAACCGCAGCGCCGGCAGCGGCCCGCGGCGGCGCTTTCGTCGTCGATCTCGGCGAGGCAGTCGCGGCAGAAACGCGCCGGGACGGCGGACGCCGGACGGTCGCTCAAGGCGACGATTCCGCCGGCGGGCCGGAGAGCGCGACGCGCGCGCCGGTCACGGCGGCCGGGTCGACGCCCTGCGCCGCGGCGAAGGCGACCAGCAGCGGCTCGTCGGCGCCGAGATGGTCGAGGACGGCGGCGAGAAATCCCGGCGAGGTCGCCGCCTGGCGCAGGTTGTGCGGCCCGAGGCCCGACAAGGCGAGAAATCGGGCGAGTCGCTCCGGTTCGGCGGCGAGGAAGCCCAGCGCGGCGATTGCGATCGTCTCGGCGCCCTCCCTGCCTGTGGATAGCTTGCCGTTAACGCGCTGCGCCACGATCGGGTTTTCCTTTCGTCAAGGTATGGCGCCTAATATAGTCCGCTGGGCGCCGATGTGAAATTCTGGCCGCCGCGGCGCATTTCGCGGACCCTTCCATGGCAAAAACCGTGCTGATCGTAGAGGACAACGAGCTCAACATGAAGCTCTTCAACGACCTCGTCGAAACGCGGGGCTGCCGGATCATCCAGACGCGCAGCGGCCTCGAGGCGGTCGAACTCGCGCGCCTGCACCATCCCGACCTGATCTTGATGGACATCCAGCTGCCCGAAGTTTCCGGCCTGGAAGTGACGCAGTGGCTGAAGGACGACGACGAACTGCGCTCGATTCCAGTCGTCGCCGTCACCGCGTTCGCGATGAAGGGCGACGAGGAGAAGATCCGCCAGGGCGGCTGCGAGGCTTATCTGTCGAAGCCGATTTCGGTCGCGAAGTTCTTCGACACCATCGATCATTTCCTCGGAGCGAAGTGAATCGATGACTGCGCGCGTTCTCGTCGTCGACGACATTCTGCCCAATCTGAAACTGCTCGAAGCGAGACTTTCCGCAGAATATTTCGAGGCGTTGACCGCGACCAACGGCCCCGACGCGATCGCCATCTGCGAGAAGGGCCTGTGCGACATCGTTCTGCTCGACGTGATGATGCCGGACATGGACGGGTTCGAAGTCTGCCGGCGGCTGAAAAGTCAGGTCGCCACGGCTCATTTGCCGATCGTCCTCGTCACCGCGCTCGACCAGCCGGCCGACCGCGTCCGCGGTCTCGAGGCCGGGGCCG
>Ga0181535_10008423_pt1 | contig 10149 bp, 8 predicted proteins | sample PEATcosm2014_Bin_44_FD_119774 | JGI IMG/M metagenome (GOLD analysis project Ga0181535, IMG submission 119774) | Peatland microbial communities from MTU Mesocosm Facility, Houghton, MI, USA - PEATcosm2014_Bin17_30_metaG | ecosystem: Environmental > Terrestrial > Soil > Wetlands > Peat | place...
CCGCCGACCGGCTGTTGTCCGATGCCGCGGCGGCGGGCGGGTCGCTGGTCGAATCCGCCTACCGGACGATGCGCCGGCGCATCCTCGACAACGTGTGGTCGCCGGGTTATCGCGCACTCGAGCAGGAGCTTGCCCTCGAACTCGGCATGAGCCGTACGCCCATGCGCGAGGCCCTGGTCCGGCTGAAAAACGAGGGGCTGGTTGAGCTGATTCCGCGCCACGGCATGCGCGTGCTGCCCGTTTCGGCCGACGACATGCGCGACATCTACGAGATGCTCACGGCGCTGGAAGCGATGGCCGCCGAGCTTGCCGTGCGCCGCCAGCCCAGCCGGGCGCAGTTGAAGCCGCTGTTCGACACGTCGCACGCCATGGAGCGCGCGCTGAGGGCCGACGACCTCGACGCCTGGGCGGCCGCCGACGAGAGCTTCCACAGCCATCTCGTCGCGCTGTCCGGCAATCGCCTGATCATCGACGCGGCGCAGAACTGTTCGGACCGGTCGCACCGCGCCCGAATGGTCACGCTGCGCATGCGCCCCAAGCCGACCCATTCGACGCGCGAGCACATCGAGGTGGTGGAGAAGATCCGCGCCGGCGATGGCCGGGCCGCTTTCGAGGCGCAGCGGGCGCATCGCGAGCGCGGCGCCCGCGAGCTGCTCGCCATCCTCGAACAATACCGTCTCAAAACCCTGTGAGAACATCATGACACTTGCCAACGCCGCCCGCGCCCTCGAGATCGCCGTCATGCCCGGCGACGGCATCGGCCCGGAAGTGATCGACGCCACGCTGCCGCTGCTCGACAAGCTCGCGCACAACGCGCCCTACACGTTCCGCTTCACCGCGCACCCCGGCGGGGCGCAGCACTACCAGGCGACCGGCGTCGCCCTGCCGCCGGAGACGCTCGCCGCCGCGCGCGCCGCGGACGCGACGCTGTTCGGAGCGATGGGCTGGCCCGCGATCCGTTATCCCGACGGCACCGAAATCGCGCCCCAGCTCGACCTGCGCGTGGAACTCCAGCTCTACGCCGGCGTGCGGCCGGCCCGGGCGATTCCGGGAATCAAGATGCCGCTGGCCGACCCGCGCGCCGCCACGATCGATCTCGTCGTCATCCGCGAGTCGACCGAGGGCCTGTTCGCCTCGCGCGGCAAGGGTGTCGTGACCGACGATCGCGAGGCGCGCGATACCATGGTCATCACGCGCGCCGGATCGGAACGCGTGCACGACTTCGCATTCCGGCTGGCCCAACGGCGCCGGCAGGGCGGGCGTCCGGGCCGCGTGACCTGCGTGGACAAGTCCAACGTGTTTCGCTCGATGGCGTTCTTCAGCCGGATCTTCGATGAGCGCGCGGTGCACTTTCCCGCCATCGAGGCGCGCCACAACTACATCGACGCCACCGCGCTCGACATGATCCGCAAGCCGTGGGACTACGACGTGATCGTCACCGAGAACATGTTCGGCGACATCCTGTCCGACCTCACCGCCGGGCTGGTTGGCGGCATGGGGATGGCGCCGTCGGGCGACATCGGCGACGACCACGCCGTGTTCCAGCCTTGCCACGGCTCGGCGCCCGATATCGCGGGGCAGAGCCGCGCCAATCCCACCGCGACCGTCCTGTCCGCGGCGATGATGCTGGACTGGTTGAGCGCGCGCACCGGCATCGATGCGCTCGCGCGGGACGCGCTGCGGCTCGAGCGCGCCGTCGACGCGGCGTACGCGTCGGGCAAGCTGGTGCCATACGACCTGGGTGGGCGCGACGGCACCGGCGCAATCGCCGCGGCCATCGCCTCCAACATCTAGGAGGCGGCGATGTCCGAGCTTCGCGTCCTCGGCGTCGGCGCAGGCTACTTCAGCCAGTTCCAGTATCTGGGCTGGCGCAACATCGCCGGCGCGGACTGCGTGGCGATCGTCAACCGCAACCAGGCGAAGGCGCGTGCGCTGGCCGGGCGTTACGGCATCGGCGAGGTTTACGGCGACCTCGACGCGGCACTGGACGAGGTGAAGCCCGATCTCGTGGACCTCATCACGCCGCCGGAAACCCATCGCGCCTTTGTCGCCAAAACGGTCGCCCGCGGCATTCCGACGATTTGCCAGAAACCCTTCGGCACGTCCTATGCCGACGCGCTCACCATCACCGAACTGGCCGAACGCGCGCGGGTGCCGCTCGTCGTCCACGAGAATTTCCGCTGGCAACCGTGGTACCGCGAGGCAAGACGCCTGATCGAGGCGGGAACGCTCGGCACGCTGCATTCGGTGGCGTTCCGGCTGCGCCCGGGCGACGGCCAGGGAGCGCGCGCCTACCTCGACCGGCAGCCCTATTTCCAGCAGATGCCGCGTTTCCTCGTGCGTGAGACGGCGATCCACTGGATCGACACCTTCCGCTTCCTGATGGGCGAGGTCGCCGCCGTCACTGCGCAACTGCGCCGGATCAACCCGGTGATCGCCGGCGAGGATGCCGGCTATATCGTGTTCGAATATGCCAGCGGCGCGACCGGCGTGTTCGATGGCAACCGGCTGAACGACCATGTCGCGAGCAACCCGCGCCGCACCATGGGCGAAGCCTGGATCGAGGGATCGGCCGGCGTGCTGCGCCTCGACGGCGAGGCCGGGTTGTGGTGGAAGCCGCACCAGCGGCCCGAGGTCCCGCACCCCTACGATCGCGGACCCGACGATACGTTCGGCGGCGGCGCCTGCGAGTGGCTGCAGCGCCACGTCGTCGCGCATTTCACCACCGGCACGCCACTCGAGAACACCGCGCGAGATTATCTCGCCAATCTCGCGGTCCAGGAGGCGGTCTACCGCTCGGCGGCCGAGGGCCGCCGCGTCGTGCTCGAATCGTTCGATCCTCTGACGTCGGACCCTACCGGCGCAGCACCCGCCTGATCACGTTCAAGGAGGACTTCCAATGAAACGCAGACAGTTCTTGCAGACAACCGCCGTCACGGCCGGCGGGGTCCTCATTTTTGCACCGGCCGTACGGGCGCAATCGGCAAGCGTCCTGAAATTCAGCCATACCGACCAGCCCGGCGGCGCGCGGCAGCAAGCGGCCGAACTGTTCGGGCGGAAGATCGAGGAGTACACGCAGGGGCGCTACAAGCTGCAGGTCTATCCGGCCGGCCAGCTCGCGGACGACGCCAAGAGCGTCGAGCAGCTCCATATGGGCGGCCTCGACTTCACCGTGACCGGCGCCGGCACCTACGCCACCCACATCCCCACGATGAACCTGACGGCGCTGCCGTTCCTGCTCGAAAGCTACGAACAGGGCTGGAAGCTTTACGACGAGTCGAAATGGATGCAGGAGCAGTTCGCCAAGGGGCCGCAGTTCGGCTTCCGGTTCCTGTCCACTTTCGAGGCCGGCTTCCGCAGCATGTCGACCAAGCGGCCGCTGGTAACGCCCGCCGACGCGAAGGGGATGAAACTGCGCAGCTTCCCGAACGAGATGATGCGCTGGACACTCGAGGCGATGGGCTTTGGCGTGCAGATCATACCATTGCCGGAAGTCTATCTTGCGATCCAGCAGGGCACCGTGGACGGGCAGGAAAACCCCGTCGATACCATTTCCGTGAACAAATTCTATGAAGTTGCCCCGTACATAACGCTCACCCAGCATGTCTACAGCCCGATCCCGCTCACCATTTCGGAGCGGACGTGGCAGAAGCTTTCGCCGGCCGACCGCGTGGCGGTGACCAAGGCGGCCAAGGAAGCCGCCGACTGGAGCCGCAAGACCGTTCGCGCCAACGACGACAGCGAGCTGAAGGACATGGCCGGCAAGGGCGCGAAGATTTCGCGGCCGAACATCGAGCCCTGGCGCGCCGCCGTGAAGACGGTCTACGACCAGGCCAAGGCCAAGTATGGCGCGGATGTGGATGTGATCCTTACCGACGCCGCAAGCGTGCGCAAGGCATTTCCGGCGACGTGAGCGACTGCTGACCGGGCTGGTGGTCCGACTCCGCCGACGCTTGCGCCGGCATCGGACCACCAGGCCGGGCCTGCCGTCGTTGATGCGAACGTCTCACCCAGCCGGCCGACCGAGCAAGACATGAACAGCACTTCCCGCGATCCGCCTGCGTTCATCCGCGCGTTCGGAGCGCTCGTCGACTGGACCACGGTCGCCCTGGGCGCCGGCATCGTCGTTCTGGTCTTCACCAATGTGGTGCTGCACCAGATCGGCCACGACATCGCCTGGACGACGGAGCTGACCCAGTTGCTGATGGTCTGGGTGACGTTCATGGGCGGCGCGGCGGCGGCGCGCCGGGGCGAGCACATCGCCATCACCGAATTCGTCGACCTGCTCGCGCCCCGGCCCCATCAGTGGGCGGATGCGATGGCGCAACTGGTGGCCGCCTTCGTGCTGGGCCTGCTGATCTGGTACGGCATCGGCATCGCGCAGTCCGCCTGGGTCGATCAGATGTCGGTGCTGGGCTGGCCGATGTCGGCCGAATACCTCGGGCTGCCCGTCGGCTCGGCGGCCACGCTGGTGTTCGTCCTCTTCGACCTGACCCAGATAGCGCGCGGCCTGCCACGCGCCCAGCGATACGGGGACTGACCAATGCTGGCGCTGGAGATTTTCGGACTCTTCATTCTCATCGCGCTGGCCGGCGTGCCGCTGCTGTGGGCGCTGCTGATCACCACCGTCAGCATCATCTGGTTCAAGGGTTTCGACTATCCGCTGGAGACGATCTTCCTGTCGTACATCAGCGGCGTCGAGCCGTTCATGCTGATCGCCGTGCCGCTCTTCATATTCGCCGGCGAATTGCTGTCGCACGGCGGCATCGGCAAGCGGATCGTCAATTTCACCCGCACGGTGCTCGGCTTTCTGCCGGGCGGGCTGGGTATCGTGACCGTCGCCTCATGCCTGATGTTCGGCGGCGTCTCCGGCTCGGCGCTGGCCGACACGGCGGCGATCGGATCGCTGGTGGTGCCCGCGATGGCCGCCCGCGGTTATCCGCGGCCCTTCATCGCGGCCCTGCTCGCCGTCGCCGGAACGCTGGCGCTGTTGATGCCGCTGTCGATTCCTTTCCTCATGTTCGCCTTCCTGTCCGGCGTGTCGATGCGGCAGTTGGGCATGGCCGGCCTGATCCCGGCCTTCGTCGCCGCCGTCATCCTGTCGCTGGTGTGCGTGTGGTACGGCAAGAAGACGGGCTGCGACAACGGCAGCGAGCGCGCGAGCCTGCGCGAGATGTGGCTGGCGCTCAAGGATGCCGGTGCCGCCCTGGTGATGCCGTTCATCGTCGTCGGCGGCATCTGGTCCGGCCTGTTCACGCCGACCGAGGCCGCCTCCGTGGCCGTCGTCTACGGCCTGTTCATGTCGCTGGTGCTGTACCGGGATATCACCGTGCGCGATTTGCCGCCGATGCTGCTGCGCGCGCTGCGCACCAGCTCGGTGGTGATGCTGATCGTCGGCGCGACCGGTGCGCTGGCGTGGCTGATTACCGCCGAGCAGGTCGCGGTGGACCTGGCGGCCTGGGTCACCAGCGTCGCCCACCATCCCTGGGAGTTCCTGCTTCTCGTCAACGTCTTCCTGCTGATGCTCGGCATGTTCATCGAGCCGCTGCCGGCCCTGCTGCTGACCGCGCCGCTGCTGCTGCCGATGGCGGCGGCATACCACGTCAATCTGCTGCATTTCGGCGTTCTGGTCACCTTCAACCTGGCGATCGCGCTGGTGCATCCGCCGGCGGGACCGGCGCTGTTCATTTCCGCGAAGCTGGCCAATGTCGGCATCGGCGCGGCAACCATTGCGCTGCTGCCGCTGCTGGCGGCGATGATCGTCATCCTCCTGCTGATTACCTACATCGAGCCGCTGTCGCTGCTGCTGGTCCACTGATCGCGCGCCATGACAAACCGTCTCAGGAGGCATCCATGAGTCCGGAACAAGAAAACGCGGGACAAAAACCCGAAGTCGAGACCACGACCATCCGGCGGGTCGCCATGACCCTCATTCCGTTCCTGATGGTGTGCTACCTGGTTTCCTTCGTCGACCGCATCAACGTGGGCTTTGCCGCGTTCCAGATGAACAAGGCACTGGGGCTGACCGCGTCGATGTTCGGCCTCGGCGGGGGATTGTTCTTCCTGACCTATTTCATTTTCGAGGTGCCCAGCAACCTGGCGATGCAGCGCTTCGGGGGGCGGCGATGGCTGGCGCGGATCATGATCAGTTGGGGGATCGTCGCCACCGGCACCGCTTTCGTGGTGGGTCCCTGGTCCTTCTATGCGAGCCGCCTGCTTCTGGGTGCCGCCGAGGCCGGATTCTTTCCCGGCGTTCTGCTCTATCTGACCTACTGGTTCCCGGCCGAATATCGCGCCCGGATGGTCAGCCTGTTCTACGTCGCCGTGCCGATCTCCGGCTTCGTCGGCTCGCCGGTGTCGGCCGCCCTGCTCGAGATGAACGGAATCGGCGGCCTGCAGGGCTGGCAGTGGCTGTTCATCGTGGAGGGATTGGCGCCGGTGATTCTCGGCATCCTGACCCTCGTCGCCCTGCCCGACCGGCCGAAGGACGCGCGCTTCCTGTCCGGCGAACAGCGGTCCTGGCTCACCGGCCAATTGCTGGCCGAGCAGCAGACACAGGTCCGGGCGGTGCGCGACAGTCGCGCCTGGGCCGTCATGTTCAACCCCCAGGTGCTGCTGCTCGCCCTGGTCTACGCGGGTGGCTCGGCGGCGAGCAATGGCCTGTCGATCTGGCAACCGCAGATCCTCAAGTCATTCGGCCTGACCAACATGCAGGCCGGTCTGATCAACTCGGTGCCGTTCGCGCTGGCCTCGGTGGCGATGGTGCTGTGGGCGCGCTACTCCGACCGCAAGGGCAAGCGGATCTCGTTCACCGTCCTGCCGCTCGGACTGTCCGTGCTCGCATTGACGGGCTGCGTGCTGTCGAAGGATTTCTGGCCAGTCGTGCTCTGCCTCACCCTCACGTTGGTCGGCACGTTCAGCATCAAGGCGCCGTTCTGGGCGCTGGCGACCGAAACGCTGTCGCCCGGCGCGGCGGCGGCGGGCTTGGCGATGATCAACGCGCTGGGCAACCTGGGCGGGTTCATCGGCACCTATCTCATCGGCATGCTGCGCGACGCGACCGGCAGCTACCTGCTGGCGCTGTCACCGATCCTGATTCTGGAAGCGATCGGCTGCGTGGTCGTGCTGGGCATCGGCCAGCATCAGAAGCGTCTCGCCGAGACCGCCCGGGCGGCCGCGGCGCCGGTTTAAGCCAGCGGCGCGCAGGCCGCCGCGAGCCAGGCGCGGGCGGCGGCATCGAGGCGCGGGCCGACCTCGGCGGCGACACGGGCGTGGTAGGCGTCGAGCCAAACAACTTCCTCGGCGGTCAGCAGGTCGCGCGCGATCAGGCGGCGATCGAACGGGGCGAGGGTGAGAGTCTCGAAGCGCAGGAACGGCTTCTGCGCCTCCGGCAGGTCGGCGGGCTGGACGAGCACAAGGTTCTCCAGGCGGATGCCGTAGCGGCCGGGCGCGTAGTACCCGGGCTCGTCGGACAGGATCATGCCGGCCGCGATGGGCACCGGTTTGGCGGTGCGCGACAGGCTGACCGGGCCCTCGTGCACCGAGAGATAGCTGCCGACCCCGTGACCCGTGCCGTGGTCGTAGTCCAGGCCGGCGCGCCACAGGGCGGCCCGGGCGAAGGCGTCGAGATGGGGACCGGCGACGCCCTGGGGGAAAACCAGGGTGGCGATGGCGATGTGGCCCCTGAGCACGCGGGTGGCGCGGTCGCGCAACTCGGCGGGAGGCGCGCCCGGACCCATCCAGACCGTCCGGGTGATGTCGGTGGTGCCGTCGGCGTACTGGGCGCCGGAATCGATCAGATAGAGTTCGCCCGGGTTGATCGGGCGGTCGGTTGCCGGGGTGGCGCGGTAGTGGATGACGGCGCCGTGCTCGCCGGCGCCCGAGATCGCCGGAAAGCTTTCGCCACGGAATTCCGGCGCCTCGGCGCGCAGGCCGAGCAGGACCGCGGCGGCGTCCATTTCGCTGGCCCGCCCGGCGGCGGTGTCGAGCCAGTGCAGGAAACGGCAGACCGCGACGGCATCGCGCGCATGGGCGTCGCGGGCGCCCTGCTGCTCGACCGGGTTCTTGCTGGCCTTGGGCAGCAGGCAGGGGTCCATGCCGGCGACCACGGTGGCGCCGGCCGCGCGCAGGGATTCGGCAAACCAGACCGGCGCGGTGGCGCCATCCACGCGCACGCGCCGGCCGGCCAGGCCGGCCAGCGCGCTGGCCAGGGCCGGTCGGTCGTGCACCGCGACGGCGTTGCCCAGCCAGACCCGGGTGGCCTCGGGTAGCTTCTCCGGCGCCATGAACAGGTCGGTATGGCCGTCCGCCCGCAGGATGGCGAAACCCAGCGCGAAGGGGGTGTAGGGAACGTCGGCGCCACGGATGTTCAGCAGCCAGGCGATCGAGGCGGGATCGGTCAGGATGGCGGCGTCCTGCCCGGCCTCGCGCAGCGCGCCGGCGAGCTCGGCACGCTTGCCGGCGCTGTCGCGGCCGGCCCAGGCGATGGCGTGCGGCACGGCGGGGCCGAGCGGGGGGGCCGGCCGGTCGGTCCAGAGGACGTCGATCGGGTTGCCCGCGACGGGCTGCAGGACGAGGCCGGTATCGCGGTAGCGTTGCAGGCCCTCCTCGCTGATCAGCATGGGATCGTAGCCGATCGGCGCGCCGGCCGGGGTGTGTTCGGCCAGCCAGGCCGGCGGCGGCTGCTCGGTGATATGGCGGCGCTCCCACAGCGCCGGATCGGTCTGCTGGGCCAACTGCAACACGTAGCGCCCGTCGGTGAAGACGGCGGCGCGGTCGGGCAGCACGGCGGCGAGTCCGGCGCTACCAGTGAAGCCGGTGAGCCAGGCCAAGCGTTCGGACGAAGACGAAACGTACTCGCCGAGGTGCTCGTCGGCCCGGGGAACGATGAAACCGTGCAGTCCCTGACGGGCAAGTTCGGCACGCAGCGCGATCAGGCGGGCGTCATGCATGTGTGGCACTTTCGGGGCAGCTTAGCGATGAATTCATGGCTCCTCGTTCAGTCAAGCGTTTCATGCATAGCTGACGCGGAGACCTAGCAATTTTCCTTAACCTGGAAAAGCCTATGTTGCGTCGCAGCAGAGCCGCGCGACGGAGTGCATTCAGGCACGAAGCCCACCACGGATCGACAGTTTGGGACTTGATACGATGCACACCCGTGTTGCCAAGGAGGAACTGGCGATCCTCCTGCCGAATACAATGTCGCACTACTTCCAGGACGAGCCCGCCTATACGGCCGAACCCCAGGTTTCGCGCCCCGGCCTGTTCGCTCATCTGCTTGCCGCGCTACGCTGGATCGCCGAGATGCCGAAGCGCCGGGCCGTGATGGACGAGCTGAGCATGCTGTCCGACTACGAACTGGCCGACATCGGCCTGAGCCGCGCCGAGCTGCCGCATGTGTTCGATCCGGCCTTCGCCGCCGAACGCGCGGCCCAGCGGAACGGGACCCGCGTTTTCGCCGGCCGGACCGCCAGCGCCTACTGACCCCTTCGGCTTTGCGCCGCTGAAAACGGGGCCTGGACCGCCGATGCGCGGGCCAGGCCCCGTTTTTGTGTCCGCGCGGATCATCGGCGCCGCAGCACCAGGGTGCACCATTTGCCCTCGGTCAGCGCGCGTTGCAGGACCAGGCCGTGGCAGCGGTGCGCGGCCAGCACCCAGCGCGCCTGGCCGGTCAGCAGGCCCGCCAGGATGGCGGTGCCGCCGGGGGCCAGGTTTCGCGCCAGGTGGCGCGCCATTCGGCAGAGCGGGCGGGCCAGGATGTTGGCGAACACCAGGTCATATGGCCCGCCCCAGGTGACCGCGGGCGAGGTCCAGCCGTCGGCGCGGACGAAGCGGGCGAGATTGGCCAGCCCATTCAACCGGGCGTTGGCGGCGGCGGTGCGCACGCTCCAGGGCTCGATGTCGGTGCCGAGCACGCGCCGGTGCAGCAGCCCAGCGGTGGCCAGCGCCAGGATGCCGGAACCGGTGCCGAGGTCGAGGATGCGGCGGGGCCGGCGATACACCAGGCGCTCGAAGGCGCGCAGGCAACCCCGGGTGGAGCCGTGCTCGCCGGAGCCGAAGGCGACCGAGGCGTCGAGCAGGATGGTCAGCCGCCCGGGCGTGAGCGGACCGCGGACATGGGTGCCGCGGACGGCGAAACGCTGGCCCACC
>Ga0181535_10008425_pt1 | contig 10147 bp, 6 predicted proteins | sample PEATcosm2014_Bin_44_FD_119774 | JGI IMG/M metagenome (GOLD analysis project Ga0181535, IMG submission 119774) | Peatland microbial communities from MTU Mesocosm Facility, Houghton, MI, USA - PEATcosm2014_Bin17_30_metaG | ecosystem: Environmental > Terrestrial > Soil > Wetlands > Peat | place...
CATTGTCGCGATCAATCTTGTTGATGACGACGATGGGCTTGGCGCCGGCCTCGAGGGCCTTGCGTAGCACGAAGCGCGTCTGGGCCTGCGGGCCTTCGGCGCTGTCCACGACGAGCAGCACGCCGTCAATCATGTTCATGATGCGCTCCACCTCGCCGCCGAAATCCGCGTGGCCGGGAGTGTCCACGATGTTGATGTGGTAATCCTTGTATTTGAACGCGGCGTTTTTGGCGCGGATGGTGATGCCCTTTTCCTTTTCCAAATCCATGGAATCCATCAGGCGTTCCTCCTGCGACTCGTGCTGGTTGGCGCGGAAGGTGCCGGATTGCTTGAGCAGGCAGTCCACGAGCGTCGTCTTGCCGTGGTCCACGTGCGCGATGATGGCGATGTTTCGAATGTGCTGCATATTGTAAATGACCGGCTTGCTCACAACGCTTAAAATACCATCATGCCGGATGGGCGTGAATGGGAAAGCGGCGGAATTGCCGGGATATGTATGATGGAGATTCGCCGCCAAAGGTCAAGCCGGGCGTGCAAAAAACTTGGTGTGCAAAAACTTGACCGCCGGGGCGTCATTTTGCGCGCGAACGGCGATGCCCAAACCGCACGCGAGGATTTCGAGAAGAAGAATTAAATAAGATTGTCTGTTCAGACGCGGTTCATGGATAATGGAGTTTCAGGACGACATTTTTGTCGCCGCCATGCGCTTCAACGGTGCTGACAAGATAGCGGGGATTGGTGGCGCTGGCGGGAAGCATCGCCCGCACGGTCAATAATCCTTCGCAAACTTGCCGGACAACAAAATGTCCTTTGGCATCGCTGGTGGCAGCTTTACCGGGGCTGCTGGCGGGCTGGCCGGCCCCGCTGATGCTAATTTGCGCGCCCCAGCAGGGCTTGCCGTCCAGGCCGAGCACCTGCCCGGCCACTTGCTTGTTGGCGAAGTTGAGAACGATGGCGGGCAATTTGAGTTGTTGGGTTTTTGTATCAGCGGCCAGCACCGTGACATTGCTGGAACCGTAACCGGACGCGCTAACTTGCACGCTACAGGGCGTCCCTTGCGGAAGAGCGTTGATGGCAAACGAGCCGTCCGGGCTGGCGTTGGTCGGCGGCATCTGATTCAACGTGGATGTCCGATTGGTGGAGGGATTAACGACGAGCTGCACAATCGCATTGGTCACCGGGTTGCCATTGGAATCCTCCACCGAGCCGGACAGCGTGAATCCGGGTCGCAAATACAGATCGAGATTGGTTGTCGTGATTACCATGTCGTCGGTCGCGGCCAGATTGTGTTCTGGATCGCGCGCGACGATCATGGCCTTCGTGGAAGTGGTCGTCCTGATGAACGTGGTCTGCCACTGAAGCGTGTATTTTCCATTCGCATCGCTCCGGATCGGAGAACGGAGTCCGCCGGACGGCAACATGGCCAGCAATACTCCCGGAGCGGGCGCGCCAGAAGGACCAAACACAGTGCCGGAGGTTGTAATCGTCGTGCCGAACACTTGCCGGTTATTGTTGACGGTCAAATGAATCACAACATTCGTGTCGCCACCCTTGGCCGAGGCACTGCCGCGATAGCCTGGAGCAACGCCGTTCACGGGCAGCCCGGCGGAAATGCTGACCGCGCCACGTTTGACTTCTTGGAAAAGAAAATGTCCTTCGGAATCGGTCATCGTCCGCTTGCCGATTTGGCCTGCTGCGAAAAGCGTCAAATCAATGTTGGCGGCGGGCTTGCCATCAACATCCAATACCTGGCCGGATACGTTGCGGTCGGTCAGTTCCAGAACTGCGGGCGGCAATTCCAGCAAATTGATTTTTGTATCGTCGGCCTCCGCGTGCAGGGTGGCAGAAGTATGGCCCGGAGCTTCAATTTGAATCCAGTATCTGTTTCCTTGCGGCAGGCCGGCGAGGCGAATGCGACCGCGGTTACCCGCCGGGACAGGTTGCGTTGCCAGTCCGTAACCCCGGTTGCCTTCCCAAAGCGTCTCCGTGGCTGTGGCATTGGTCACGGCTTGACCGCCGCTGTCTTTCACCTGGATGGAAAGCGTCAACCCTTCTTGCAAGGTCAGGTCAAGGTTCGTCATTTTTTCGTCAACCTGATGAATCGCGGCGAGGTTGCGCTTGAGATCGCGCGCCAGCAGCCAGGTGGTTTCTTCCGACCCGCCGGTCCGCGCCTGCCAGTTGAGTTCATACCGGCCATCCGGGCCGGTCTGGATTTCAATCGGCCGTCCCTGGACAGGAAACAGCGACACCGTCACCCCGGCCGCCGCCGCGCCGGCGGGATTACGCACCGTGCCGGTGCTCTTAATCAGCGGGCTTAAATACTTTCCGGTATTACTGGAATTAATACCCAGCCGGAGAACGACATTGGTATCGCCACCCTGCGCCGAAACATCGCCTTGTTCGCTGTTCCTGAAGTCGGGGCTGGTGTAATATCTGGCGTCCGCCTTGATTTCGCCGGCGCACACTCCGTCAAAACTGAAGTGTCCCTGGCCGTCTGATTTGGTTTCACGGAACATTAGTTGTCCCTGACCGCTGATATCCACTCTGGCTCCGACTACCGCCTTGCCGTCACGGCCCAACACTTGGCCGGCCAGTTTCAGGTCGGCGCGCTTGAGCACAAACGCGGGAAATTCATAACGGTTGGTTTTGGAATCCTCTGCTTTCAAGCGACCATAGGCTGTGCCAAAGCCTTTGGCGTTGATCCCTTGCCAAAATTCGTATTCTCGACCCTGCGGCAAGGCTGGCAAAGTAAATGAACCTTGGGCGTCAACCTTGACTGGTTGCGGCCACAATTTGGCGAATGAATGGCCAGACAACATGCTGATGTCCACCGTGGCGTTGGTCACCGGCGCGCCCTTGGTGTCATTCACGGAACCGGAGAGCGTGATGCCGGGTTGCAGGGTCAAATCGAGATTTGAGGGAATTATTCCCAATCCGTTGAAGTTTCTCTCATCAGTTCCAAATTCCTCAACTGCAGCCAAGTTTCGTTGAAAATCCTGAGCCATGACAAAGTTTGTTGGGCTGATGATGCCATCAAAGAACCCTCCCTGCGATTCTTCTTTCATCGTCATCTCATAACGCCCGTTGGCATCCGTCTTGACTTCGACATATTTTGGGGCGGCAGGATAAAATCCCGGATGAAATGACACGAGCGCCCCTGCGACCGTCGCGCCCGAAGGGTCGCGTATCGTTCCAGTGATTCTGGGCGGCGGAATCATCTCAATCTGGACATAATTGGTGACACCTGCCTCGATTACGGCCTTGTTATGTTCTGGCGACCAATCTTCTTTGGTGGCAAAGAACCAGCCCTCGCCAGCCGACGCCCGCACGAGCGCCACGCCATTGCCATCCGTATAAGCAGTTGATCCGCCCGATGACGACACCGCCACATTTGCCAGCGGCGTCTGTTTATTGGTTACGACCACCGTCACCTCCACCAGCGCGCCTTTGGAAAAGTGGACCACCACATTGCGCGCGGTTTCGCCGGCCACCACGGTTACCTGACTGTCTTCCGGCACCAGCACCCAGTCGGGAAGCGGCCCGCCAGCTATGCTGGCCCGGATGTAATGCTTGCCCGGCTGGACATCCGGCACGCGAAATGTCCCGTCGGCGCGGCTTTCTACGGCCTCGGTATAGGCGGAGCCAAATACTCCAGATTCGGCCTCATCCAATTTAATTTTCACACCTCCCAGCGGCTGGCCGGTTTCCGCCACGATGACTTTTCCCTCAACACTTCCCGCCGGGCCAACCACCAGCTTGAGATCCTGGCCCGGCTGGGAATCGCTCTGACTTGCGAAATCGCTGCCAAGTGCGTGCTGCGCCATGCCCGACTTGCTTACGGCCAGACCGGCGCGGCCATCCGTCGGAAAGTTTTCAATGCGGAAACGTCCATCCGCATCCGTCCGGCTTGAAAAAGTTGTCCGCGCCGCCTGACCCTGCAATTCATTCATTTGCGCTGCCAGATCATACCCGTCACCAATGCTGGCTCCGGCTACCCACACCAACGCACCTGCCACCGGCTTGCCATCGTCATCCATCACCACGCCGGACAACGTGGCGGGCGCGGGGAGAACGATTGGGTCGGTCGAATCGGGGATTTGCGGCCTCCAGTTTTTCCAGACCGTGGCAAAACCCGCCTTCTTTACCACCACCAAGGCAGTGTCTGCCGAAGCGGAAACGGCGAACGCACCTTTGCCATCCGTCATTGTGGTCTGCTGAAATTCCGGTTCGCGATCTCCCCAGAAGCCGAACCCGGAGCGGGATTGAGACTGGTAGCAATCCACCGTCGCGCCCGCCACCGGCTGTCCCTTTTCGTCAACGACCGTGCCGGTGTATTGTGACGTCATGCTGTTGTCCGCCGCGTGCGTCAAGCAGCCCAAAGCAGCAACAGCCAGGATCAAAACTAATTGTCGGGTTTTCATAAAACAAGATCTCTGCAAAATCAGCCAATCGTCGTAGCGGCGTCTCGGCAGAGCGCTGCAAACTTCTGAAAATCGTATGGCACCGCTTTCTGCCGAAAGTCGCCACGCTAATTTCACAAAGGTTTAAGTATATGACACGCGAGACGCCAGTTTATTAGACGATATTTTCGCCGCTGGTCTTGCCTTCAAAAGATTCTTCAAAATACTTATTGCTTGGTAAGCCGCAGCACCAGCACGTCGTGGCCGGGAATTTCAGCCGTCAAAATGTTTTTGGTCGTGCTCATGTCTTTCTTTGCCCACAAATCGCGCACGCTGTAGGTGGTCGTGTCGAAATGCGCGTCGCGTTTGGAGAGATCGTCCGAGACCTTTTCATTTTTCCAGTCGAACGAAAACGCGTGCGGCGTGGTGTTGCGGTTCAGGACGCACATGGCCCACGCGCCCTTGCTCAAGGGCTTGAACCAAACTTCCACGCCGTCGTTCGCGGAATACTTCAGCGCCTGAATGCCCAGCTTGTCCTGATTGAGCGCGATGATGTCCTTGTCGGTCAGGATGGCCAGTGTTTGCGGGTTCATGTGGCGCAGGTCGTTGCCGGAAATCAGCGGGGCGCAAATCATGCACCACATCGTGAAGTGCGCGCGGTCTTCGTTGACGCTCATGCCGTTGCCGACTTCCAGCATGTCGGGATCGTTCCAATGCCCCGGCCCGGCGTATTGCCGCAAGTTGACCTGCTTGTCCAGAATGGACAGCACGCCCCAGTCGGAATACGAGCCGTGGTTCACCACGCAATCGAAACAGGCGGTGATGTCGCCGGTGGTCCGCCATGACTGCCCAACGCCGCGCGCCCAGAGCCACGGCTGGCTGTTGCCCCATTCGCACAGGCTGAAAAGAATGGGCCGGCCGGTGGCGCGGAGAGCATCGCTCATTTTCTTGTAGGCTTCGGGCGCTTTCAATCCCTGGACGTTGCACCAGTCGTATTTGAGATAATCCACATCCCATGAAGCGTAGGTTTTGGCGTCCTGCAATTCGTGATTCTCGCTGCCGGGCCGGCCGCCGCAGGTTTTCGTGCCGGCGTCCGAATAAATTCCGAGCTTCAATCCCTTGGAATGAACGTAGCCGGCCAGCGCCTTGATGCCGGACGGAAATCGCGCCTTGTCAGCCGTGATGTTCCCGTCCGCATCGCGTTCGCCCTGCCAGAGATCGTCAATGTTGACGTATTGGTAGCCGGCGGCCTTCATGCCGTTGATCGCCATCGCATCGGCGGTCTCGCGGATCAACTGCTCGCTCACCCGGCCTTGGAATTTGTTCCAACTGTTCCAGCCCATCTGCGGGGTCATGGCCAGTTGCCCGGAATTCGGACTATTCGCGTCGGTTGCGGCATCGTGATTTCGTGTGGCGCAAGCGGACAGCAAAATCAGCGGAATAAATAGAAATATGCGTTTCATGGTTTGAATTGGATTGGTTGAGTTGTTGAATTGGAAATGGTTTGCAGGCGATGGATGATTTCGAGGCAGGCGCGCGTGGCGTGATACGGGCCTTTCCATTCGCTGACTTTCGGGAGCGTCGCATCCACTCGGCCTTCGGGCGTAATGCGCCAGAACCATTCGCCGTGGACGCGGTCAACGAGTTTGTCCTCGATGAAAGTCCAGACGCGGCGCGCGGCGGCCAGAAACTTTTTGTTGCCGGAGATTTGGAAGGCGTTGAGAAAACCGATTACCGCCTCGGCTTGCGGCCAGCATTCTTTTCCGGCGTCAATGATCTTCCCGCCCTTGCCTTCGTAACACAATGCGCCGTCGCTGGCGATTCCTTCATGCAGCGCGACTTCAGCCATGCGCACTGCCGCGTCACGCGCATTTTTCAGCAATGCCGCGTCGCCCAAGATTTCGGCGGCTTCGCAAAGCAACCAGGTTCCCTCAATGTCGTGGCCGAAAGTGTAAGTGTCGGAACGGACATTCCATGCCTCGTCGAAAAAGTGATGGAAATGCAGCGTGCGCGCATCGAGAATCCGCTCTTGAAAAAGCCGGATGAGTTCGCGCAGACTCTGCTCCACGCGCGGTTCCTTCCAGACGCGGTAAAGATTCGTGTAGGCTTCCAAAACGTGAAGATGATTGTTCATGGACTTCTTCTCGTTCATGTCCTTGTCGCTCAAGCGCGCGTCCGGGCCGGCTTCCGACCAGTCGCGATTGCAAATTTCGATGTAGCCGCCAAATTTCGCGTCATGCGCGTGGCGCTCGATCAATTCAAACACTTCTTTCGCGCGCGCCAGCGCCGCCGCGTCGCCAAAGGCCCGATGAAATTCCGCCAGCGCGTAAATGCAAAACGCCTGGCCGTAGATTTTTTTGGAATCATCAATCACCCGGCCAGCATCATCCAGCCGCCAGAACGCGCCGCCGTGTTCCGTATCCCAGAACTTGTCCATCACGAAATCAAACGCGCGGTCGGCCATTTGTTGAAAAAGTCTTTCCGGCCGCTTTTGATGAACGGCGGAAAAAGCCCACAGGATGCGGGCGTTGATGATGAGGCCTTTCGGCTGCGAACGGTCGGGCTTGAGGTCGTTGGACAGCCAGCCCATCCAGCCGCCCTGCTCGTGATCCAGCGCCGGGCCGCACCAGAATGGCAGGATGTGTCCGAACAATTGATCTTCGGCGCGGCGGGAAAAATCTTTCAGTTCGTTTGCTTTCATTGAAAATATCAATGCTGCATTTTTAAGCACGGACACGAGATATAAAAATGGAGACGAAGAAAATATAGAAGCAAATGAGTATTATAGCCGCTCGGCTACAATAAACATTCAATGGAGACCCACGTCTTGATGCAGAAATCGCAAAGGTGAAGCCCATTCCCCACCATACTGCGAACACCATGAAATAAAAAAACCACATCGGACCAAAAGTGTAATCATTATAATTAATGGCGTGGAAATGAAAACAGCCTGCGCCGGCTAAAACCCATATCAATGAGAATATGCCTTCCCAGTTTTTTGCGGGTGGTATTTTCATAAATAGGATGTTCAGATTGGTGTCGCAGCTATAGCGCCACCGAATTATAAAGTCTTCATTGTCTTCCGGGCGCGTGAACGATTCCCACGCGGCCAATCCAGGTTTCGTGGTCAGTTCAATTCGGGTTTCCCTCCGTTTCTGGTTCAGCATCCGGTGTGGGCGCTGGCAGGCGGTCATACCAGTTTTTCTTCAAGATAACGCAGGTGACGACCAGCACGGCGAGCGTGATGGCGGCATTGCGGAAGCTGCGCAAAACCAAAAACATTGCGAGCACGATGAAACACGTCTGCCAGACCGTGCCGACGGCGATGTTGAACATATCGCGGTAGAAATCCTTGTTCCGCTGAAAGGTCGGGTCGGCGGCGACAATTTTCCGATGGACCGGCCCCCAGAAACCCCACGGTCGCACGCGGCGGTAGAAATCTATAAGGACGGATTCCTCCTCCGGTTTGGTCAGAAATGTCCCCAGCAGAGACCCCGCCAGCGAGATGCCGAGGATGATCGGAAAGGTGATGATGGCGTGAAGCGTCGGAAACAACAGGGGCGTGGTCAGCGAACTGACGATGCCCGTCAACATGCCCCAGAAATAGCCCCAGCCGTTGAACCGCCACCAATACCATTTGAGCACATTCGAGGCCGTGTATCCGCCCCACAATCCCGAAACAATCCATTGCACGATGGAATCAATCGAGTGCGTAAAAATGCCGAAGGTAAGCCCGACAACCACCACGCCAAAGGATGCCGCGTAGCTCAACCAGACGTAACGCTTGGCGGGCGCGTTCGGGTCAATGTATCGCTTGTAAATGTCGTTGACGAGGTAGGCCGGAGCCGCGTTGACCGTCGCGGCGAAATTCGACATGAACGCCGCCAGCAATCCCGCCATGAGCAGGCCGAGAACGCCGACGGGCACAAACCGCGCCAGCGCCAGCGGCAGGATTTTCTCAAGATCCAAATCCTTGCCCATGGCCGCCAAATCCGGGGAGTAGAACGCCAGCGCCAGAACCGTGAGTCCCGTGATCATCATGTAGCGCGGGAAAAACAGCACCACGTTCACCGTTGAACTCATCAGCGCCGCCTCGCGCGGGCCTTTGGTCGAGAGAATGCGCTGCATGTCATAATTGGGCGCCGGCCCCGCCGCGCTGATCAAAATTCCCTTGAAACACATCATCATGAAAAAAATGCCGAAGAGCGAATAACCGTCCGCGGCGATCTTGTTGTTGATTTCGGGAATGGAAGTCCAATCCAAACCGAGATTCCAGCCGAAGAACAGGTCGTGCCAGCCTTGCGGGACGAATTTGTTCAGCATGTCCGGCGAAACTTTCATCATGGCGATGATGCCGATGGCCAGCGACGCGACGGTCAGGATGCAGAATTGAATGACCTCGGTGAACACCACGCTGAACATGCCGCCCTTGACCACATAAAAAGTGGTGATGCCCATCAGAATCCAGGCATAGGTGTCGTCCGAAAGATGTCCCGGCAGAAACTGGCCGGCGAATTTGCCAATCCCCTTGGAAGCGTAGGCCAGAAAACCAATGACGCTCACCAGGGCGAAGACCACCACGATGATATGCGAAGCCGTGGCGCCTCCGCCTTTGCCGAACCGGGTTTGAATCCATTCCGCCCCGGTCATCACGTTGGAGCGGCGCAGCCAGATGGACATATAGACCATCAGGAAAATCTGGTTGAACACCGGCCACAGCCACGGCAGCCAGACGCCTTTCATGCCGTAGGTGGCGGTGATATAGACCAGCCACATCGTCCCGGAAATGTCGAACATTCCCGACGCGTTGGAAACCCCCAGCATATACCACGGCAATTTGTTCCCACCCAGAAAATAGGACTTCATGTTTTTGGAAGCCCTTTTCGACACCCAAAATCCGACGAAAACGGTGGCGATCAGATAAAGGATGATGATGGCAAGATCAATGGGGTGTAGATTCATGGCTGGCTGATGATTGAATTCGACTTTGGGTTCACGAGCGCAATCTGCCAGTCCGCCCGATTTTTTTCGAGAAAATAATTCTCCGCCCGACATCTTCTTGATTTCAGCCGGGCCAGATTTAGCTTGAGCCTTGTGAAATTGCTTTTGTCCGTTGCCGCGTTCATGCTGCTGCCGGTTCTGCTGCCGGCGGCGGAGCGCATCAATCAGGAGGGCCGCATCCTGGGGCCGCTGCCGGCGGTCACGGCTCCCCTGCTCTTCAACACCACTGCTGCGGACGCGGTGGTCTCGGCGATGCAGATTTTTCCGGTGACGAACCCGTGGAACGAATGTATTTCCAACCGCCCGGTGCTGCCGAACTCGGACGCGATGATTGCGCAAATCATGTCGAACCTGTCGCCCAGCCACCGCACGCTGGTTGTGGAATACGAAATGAATTTCGTGCTGCTGCCGGACCGCCAGCCGCGCGTGCCGGTTTATTTCTTCAATTACCCGGACGATTCCGATCTGGACGGCGGGACTTCGCCGCAGGGTTTGTATCCGGTTCCCCCGAACCTGCCGGTTGAAACCTGGCCGTCGCAGACCGGCAGGCAGACGCTCGCGCAATGGCAGACCAACAACAACGGCAGCGACCGGCACGCCATCATGGTGGAGCCGGGTGCGGGCTTCATCTGGGAAACATGGGAAACGATGCGGGCCGGCGCAAACTGGCGCGCCTCCAACGGCGCAAAGTTTGATTTGAACTCAAACCGGTTGCGGCCCGACGGCTGGACTTCCGGCGACGCGGC
>Ga0181535_10008427_pt1 | contig 10143 bp, 6 predicted proteins | sample PEATcosm2014_Bin_44_FD_119774 | JGI IMG/M metagenome (GOLD analysis project Ga0181535, IMG submission 119774) | Peatland microbial communities from MTU Mesocosm Facility, Houghton, MI, USA - PEATcosm2014_Bin17_30_metaG | ecosystem: Environmental > Terrestrial > Soil > Wetlands > Peat | place...
CCCGATTCCGACATCATCGCGGCATTCTGCCATCCAATCCACTCGAACAGGTTCTTCTCCACCAGCGTGGACTGCGGTCCGCCCGTGCCGCCCAGCCCCTCAATGCCGCAATAGCGAAAGGTATTTCCACGCACAACGTCATATCCCACCGGCTGCGGAGGACGCGACGCGCCCCAGTCCTCGTTCCCAATGTCGAGCCCCACGCTGTTGGCCCACTCGAAAGTGTCGTCTTCGAAAATGAAGTGATTGCCTCGATTCGTCGAGACCATTCCGCGCTGTGGCACGGGGAAGCCGTTGCCTGCCTGCTCAAACGTGATTCCTTTCACGCGAATGTACGATTGATACCGCTGCGCCGGCGAGAAGATCTGCTCCTGCGTCGTAATCTCGATCGTGTGCTTCGATGGATCGTCGTCGTTGGCAAGTCGGATGTGCAGCGTCAATCCATTCATCTCGATCCATACCTTGCCGGCCACCGGCTGAAACTCGTCGAAGAGCGGCGTCCAGTGGATGTTGGTGAAGTAGTTCATCGATCTCGTCGACGGCCCCGCCAGTTCGCTCGAAGTCTCTACCGGCTCTAGCGGATGGCCGTCGACAAAGACCAACCCGCGCCGCCGGAAATACGTGCCCATGTTGTCCTCGGCGTAGCGGAGCCAGGTCTTGTTCCCCAGCACGTTATCCACTTCGAAGGGGTTGTAGCCATCGGGGAACAGCGAGGGATCGAGATGCAACTCCCACGCCTTTACCGGCTGATGTGTCTTCGGGTCGAATCCAAAATTCCAGCCCTCGCTCGGATGCCAGTCAGTCACCGGCCGCGAGCCCTTGATAACGACCTTGGCTCCCGGCGCAGCCTCGTAGCTGATCATCGCGTCGGGTCCGGTTCCGCCACGCGCCGGCCTCACAAACTCTCGATACACGCCCTCGGCAATCACCACCCGCTCCCCCGGCTGCAGCACTTGTGCCGCCCGGTTGATGGTGCGGAACGGATGCTCCTTCGTGCCCGGCCCGCTGTCATCTGCGTTTTTCGCCTGGCAATCCACGTAGTAAGTCTTTGTGAAATGCATCGGAACTTCCCACATCGGAAACTCCGTGCCGTCCGGCATCGTTGAATTCGAGCCCCACGCTGCTGCCGCAACCAGAAACAAACTCGCGCAAATCAATATCCGTCTCAAAACTGATCCTCCAGGCCCGTCAGTGTTCTTTCTACTCGCCATTGGGCGATTTACATCGCGCCGCCATCGTAATGCGCATCGCCTTCATTGTCGAGCATCCCCGTTGAGACCGCTCGAATTCCTGAGACGACAATGGCAAGCAACGCCATTCCGTGAACCGCTGATCCGGTAGACTGGAACTGCACCCATGTTTGAAAACCTAACCGACAAACTACAGCGCGTCTTCAAAAACCTTCGTGGCCAGGGCACGCTCACTGAAGAGAACATCGCCGACGCCCTGCGCGAAATTCGCGTTGCCCTTCTTGAGGCCGACGTCAACCTCAAGGTTGTCACCGACCTCATCGAGCACATCCGCCAGAAAGCCGTCGGCACTGAAGTCCTCACCGCGCTCTCGCCTTCAGAACAGGTCGTCAAGATCGTTCGCGACGAGCTGGTCGCTCTCCTTGGCCGCGACACGGCGCGTTTCAACTTCGCCTCCAAGCCGCCCACCGTCATTCTCATGGCCGGCTTGCAGGGCTCCGGCAAAACCACGACATCCGGCAAGCTGGCCGCATGGCTCAAAAAGGGCGGTCACCGCCCCATGCTCGTCTCGGTCGACGTCTACCGCCCCGCCGCGCGCGAGCAGCTCAAAATCGTCGCCAAGCAGGTTGAGACGCGCCTCTACGAAGGCGACCAGAAGGGTGAGCCGGCCGGCTCCGCCCTTGTCGAGCGCCTGGCAAAAGAAGCTCGCCGCGAAGCCGTCATCATGGGTTGCGACACGCTCATCGTTGACACTGCCGGTCGCCTTCACATCGACGAAGACCTGATGGCCGAAATGGAGAACCTCAAAAAGCTCCTCTCGCCGCAGGAGATTCTCTTCGTCGCCGACGCCATGACCGGCCAGGACGCCGTCAACTCCGCGCAGGACTTTCATTCTCGTCTTGGACTGACAGGCGTGGTCCTGACGAAAATGGACGGCGACGCCCGCGGTGGCGCGGCTCTCTCCATCCGCCACGTCACCGGCCAGCCCATCAAGTTCATCGGCGTGGGAGAAAAGCCCGACGCCTTCGAGCCCTTTCATCCCGACCGCATTGTCGGCCGCATCCTCGGAATGGGTGACATGCTTTCGCTCATTGAGAAGGCCGAATCCACCCTCGACCGCAAGAAGTCCGAGGAACTGGCCAAGAAAGCTCTCCTCGGCGACGGCTTCTCGCTCGAAGATTTCCGCGACCAGCTCCAGCAGATCAAGAAACTCGGCTCCATGGAATCGATTTTGAAGATGCTGCCCTCCGTCGGCCCGTTTGCCGGCATGCAGCAGGCCGCCGGCCAGATCGACGAGAAGCAGTTCGTCCGCCTCGAAGCCATCATCAACTCCATGACGCCCAAGGAGCGCCGCAATCACGACATCATCTCCGGCACGCGCCGCAAGCGCATCGCCGCCGGCAGCGGAACCAGCGTGCAAGAGGTCAACCAGCTTCTGCGCCAATACGCCCAGATGGCCAAGATGTTCAAGCAGGTGGGCAAAGGCGGCCTCGCCAAGAGCATGATGCGTGGCGGCCTCAGCGGCATGGGCGTCAAGCAGCGCTTCGGGCGGTAAAATCCTAGGCAGAGGGGGACGCCATGTCGAACAACGGGAACAAGACCAGCCCGGTGCGCACCCTCACCGTTAAGAACTTCTCCGTCATCAAAGAAGCCAAACTCGAATTCGGCAAGATCACCGTTCTCATCGGCCCGCAGGCCAGCGGCAAGAGCTTGCTGTGTAAGCTCGCCTATTTCCTCGTCGGGGAAGTTCCTGGGATTGCTGTTGAGTCGTTGCTTGACCAAAGTTCATGGGATGATTTTCTACAAACTGTCGAGAGAGAATTCAAAGAAAGATTCCTGACGAACGGATGGATTAGGACCAACACCGAGGCAATCTACTCGTCGCAGCAATATAGCGTGGCAATTCGCGGTGCTGGGGACCCAGTGACGCCGGAAATTGCGTTTTCATTTAGCGAGGAGTTCAAGAGCCTTTACAAATTGATTAGAAGAAATCCGGCTAAACAACTTCCGTCTGCAAACCGATCGCGAAACGACCTCCGACGCGATCTTTTTGCGGAAATCAGTCTCCTTCAGGACCGGGAGCGCACCGAGTCCAATACCTACATTCCATCGGGAAGAGAGCTCTTTACCGAAGCGAGCAAATCCATCGTGGCGTTACAGAATCCCGATATGGACCAAATTACTCGACGATTTGCGGGGCTGATCGCATGGGATTCAAGGTGGAAGGCGGGAAGCCTAACGACGGGGAGGGGAGTTATCCAAGCGGTAGAGCAGGCAATGTATCAAATCGCGGGCGGATTTGTAGTTCCTGCGAGTGGGAAAACGCTTTTCCTATCGTCTGACGGACGAAGCCTCCCGTTTTCTGCTTTATCATCCGGAACTCTCGAATTGCTTCCAATGTTTAACGTCGTGGACCAGTTGGCGTGCTTCCAGGAAGATATCTACGCCCGTTCCGCAACAGCCAAGAAATCTCCGATCGCTGACATTAGCGATCACACTCCGCTTGTTTATTTGGAAGAGCCAGAGGCGCACATCTTCCCCAAGACCCAATACGAGCTTGCGAGACTCTTCGTTTGGCTTGCAAATGATCCGATACTCAACTTCGGTTGGGTCATAACTACTCACAGTCCCTATATCCTCTCCGCCTTTGGGAACCTAATCAAGGCAGGCCAAATCGCTCAAGAAGGGCACAGTCGATCCAAATCCGTCGAAGCAGTAGTACCCCTGCAGTATTGGATCAAGCCGGACGACTTTCGCGCATACGCACTTAAACCCAGCAAGACCGCACCAGAAAAATTTGAGACCGAATCTATCGTTGACAATGAGACGGGCCAGATCGACGGCGACTACCTAGACAACGTCTCCGGCAAGATCAGTGACGAGCTCGGACAGTTGCTGGAGATCCAGTATGGTCGGTAGGCAAGACAGGAACCAAAATCCTTGTATCGAGAAAATCCGTCATACAAAAGTAAAAGTGGCCGATCCCGGTACTGGCAGGCGCGCCATCCTTTTGAACCCTGAAAGAGTCCAGGTTCGACGAATCCACATGGATCACTGTTTGGCGCCTGCCGGCGCTGTTGCTGCCGATTTTGTCGTTTCAAAACCCAATATCGTGGACGTGATTGTCGAATTGAAAGGGAAGAACGTCGATCATGCGGTCGACCAGATTGAATCTACTTGGGCGTTCTGGGGCAGGCATCCAGAACACGAGACAGGACGGCTCATCAGCGCCTGGATCATGTGCTCGGAGTACCCACGCGGAAGTTTGAAGGTGGCTCGGTATCGCGAGAGCTTCCGCGCTCGCGGAGGTATTCTCCTCGTTTCCACGCACAATGGTGAAGAACACTCATTCTCAGATTTCGTGCACACGCACCCATGACCGTCCTCCAGGACCAACTCGACGAGATCACCCAGAACACGCGCAACCTCGTCCAGCCTGAGCGCATGGCCGTCAGCGAGCGCGCCGTCGCCGAACTCTTCGCGTCCGGGATCGAAGACAAGATCCTCCCCGTCGGCGCCATCGCTCCCGAATTCACCCTCCCTGACGCCTCCGGCCGCCCCGTCAATTCTGCCGACCTCCTCGCCCTTGGGCCTCTTGTCCTCAACTTCTTCCGCGGCCGCTGGTGCGCCTACTGCGTCACCGAGCTCGAGGCTTGGCGCGACATCTACCCAACCCTCCGCGAGTCAGGTGCCCTTCTCGCCGCCATCGGCCCGCAAACCGCCCGCCAGAGTGACTTCATGGTCGGCCAGCACGGCCTGCCCTTTCCCGTCCTCACCGACGCCGGCTGCGCCGTTGCAGAGCAGTTCGGCCTCGCCTACACCATCCCCGAGTACCACCGCGCTTACTTCCGCTCCATACTGGTTAACATCCCCTTCGTGAACGGCGACCAAAGCTGGCGCCTTATCCTCCCCGCCACGTACGTCCTCGCCCGCGACCGCCGCGTCCTCTACGCCCGGGCCTACGCCGACTTCCGCGTCCGGCCAGAGCCAGAAGAGGCCCTCGCTGCCGCCCAGGCCGCGGTTAAGCTTTAAGTCTCCTTTTACCAACGCTCTGTTCCAAAACCAGAAAGGACCCAATGCTGCATCCCGAATGAGGAAAATTGCATCATATAAGTTGACAACACTACACTCAATCTGAGATGCTAACCCGTCAGATTGACCCCAAAGGCAGGAACACAAACATGGCTAAAATGATTGGAATCGATCTCGGTACCACCAACTCGTGCGTCGCTGTCATGGAAGGCGGCGAACCAAAAGTCATTCCGAATGAAGAGGGTGCGCGTACTACCCCCTCAATTGTCGCTTTCACCAAGAGTGGCGAGCGGTTGGTCGGCCAGGTGGCCAAGCGCCAGGCTATTACCAACCCCGAGAACACCATCTTCTCCATCAAGCGCTTCATGGGCCGTCGCTACAACGAGGTCAACGATGAGATGAAGATGGTCCCTTTCAAGGTGGTCCAGCAGGGCGACCACGTCGGGGTCATTGCTCAGGGCAAGGAATACACTCCGCCCGAGATCTCCGCCATGATCCTGCAGAAGCTCAAGAAGTCTGCTGAAGCTTACCTCGGCGAGACCGTCACTGAGGCCGTGATCACCGTTCCGGCCTACTTCAACGACGCGCAGCGCCAGGCCACCAAGGACGCGGGCAGGATTGCCGGCCTCGACGTAAAGCGCATTGTCAACGAGCCCACTGCGGCCGCTCTGGCATACGGCCTCGACAAAAAGAAGGACGAGACCATCGCCGTCTACGACTTTGGCGGCGGCACATTCGATATCTCGATCCTCGAAGTCGGCGAGGGCGTGATCGAAGTGAAATCGACGAATGGCGATACCCACCTCGGCGGCGACAACCTCGATCAGCGCATTGTCGAATGGCTTATCAGCGAATTCAAGGCCGAGCATGGCCTCGACCTCACCTCGAAGGGCAACGAGATGGCCCTCCAGCGTCTGAAAGACGCCGCGGAAAAGGCCAAGATCGAGCTCTCGACCACCGTCGAAACCGAGATCAATCTGCCATTCATCACCGCCGACGCCTCCGGCCCCAAGCACTTGGTCCGCAAGCTCACGCGCGCCAAGCTGGAGCAGTTGGTCGAAGATCTCATTGAGCGCTCTGTCGAGCCATGCAAGAAGGCTTTGTCCGATGCCGGCATCACCACCAGCCAGATCAACGAAGTCGTCCTGGTCGGCGGGCAGACGCGTATGCCGCGCATTCAGGAGCTGGTCAAGAAGCTGTTCGGTAAAGAGCCGCATCGCGGCGTCAATCCCGATGAGGTGGTTGCCATCGGCGCCGCCGTACAGGCTGGCGTGCTCACAGGCGACGTCAAGGATCTTCTGCTTCTCGACGTCACACCGCTCACCTTGTCCATTGAGACGCTGGGCGGCGTGGCTACGCCGATGATTCCGCGCAACACGACCATCCCGACCAAGAAGACGGAGACGTTCTCCACGGCGGCCGATTCGCAGACTGAGGTCGAAGTCCACGTGCTTCAGGGCGAGCGGCCCATGGCCGGGCAGAACCGCACTCTGGGCAAGTTCAAGCTCGGGGGCATCATGCCCGCGCCGCGCGGCATTCCTCAAATCGAGGTCACTTTCGACATCGATGCCAACGGAATCCTTAACGTGACCGCGAAAGACAATGCCACCGGCAAGGACACGCGCATCACCATCACCTCGAGCTCGGGCCTTTCGAAAGAAGAGATCGACAAGATGGCCAAGGAAGCCGAAGCGCACGCGTCTGAAGATAAAGAGCAGCGCGAATCGATCGAGGCTCGCAACTCCCTCGACGGCATGGTCTACAACATCGAGAAGATGCTCAAAGACGCGGGCGAAAAGGTGCAGGCGGCCGACAAGACGGAAGTCGAGTCAGCCCTGGCCGATGCCAAAAAGACACTCGAAGGCTCGTCGTCAACGTCTGAGTTGAAGGCCGCAAACGAAAAGCTCACCCTTGCCAGCCACAAACTGGCCGAGGCCATGTACAAGGCCAGCTCCTCGCAAACGGGCACCGGGTCGGACGCGTCTGCCGGGGCACCACCCGCCGGTGAGCAGAAGAAAGACGAAGGCGTCATCGACGCCGAGTACGTCGACGTCGACGACAAGAAGTAAGCCTGCCTCGGTACGAACAGGGGTGCCCCATCCTAAACGTCCCGTTGACGCGGGGACGTTTAGGGTGGGATAGCTTGATGCCAGATACTCGGGGTGGGCGATTTCCGATCGTCCACCCCGAATTTCTACTTCCTTGGGTCTGTCATCCTGAGCGACCGGAGCGCAGCGAAGGGAGTCGAATGATCTGCGGTTCGGGATCCAGGTGTTGGCAGTCCGCTTGCTGAAAGCGAATAGGAATTCATCGTAGGATGAAGCTGAGATAAGAAAATATCCATGGCCACAACAGCCAACAAAGACTATTACGCGACGCTCGGCGTCAAGAAGACGGCCACGCCGGAGGAGATCCGCAAGGCCTTCCGCAAAGCCGCGCGTAAGTACCACCCGGACGTCAATCCCAACGACAAGCGCGCTGAAGAAAAGTTCAAGGAGATCTCCGAGGCCAACGACGTGCTCTCGGACGAGAAGAAGCGCAAGGTTTACGATCAGGTTGGCTTTTACTCGGATCAAATAGATCCCGCGCAGGCCGAGGCCTATGCCCGGCAGCAGCGCTCGGGCGGCCAGCAACAGCCTCCTATTGATTTCGGCGGTTTCGACTTTTCCGATTTCGCTGGCAGCGCGGGAGCCCAGCAAGGCTTTGGGGCCGGCGGATCGGGCAGCTTCAAAGACATTTTTTCCGGCATCTTCGGTGGCGCGCAGCACCACCGCCAGCCGCGCGGTCCGCAGCCCGGCACCGATCTCGAGTACCAGGCTACCGTCGATTTTTGGACCGCCATTCGCGGCGGCCAGGCCCGCATCCAGATCAACCGCCAGGAAACTTGCCCCACCTGCCACGGCAAGGCCCACATCGGCGGTAGCGCGGAGTGCCCCGAGTGCCACGGCACCGGCCAGGTCACGCAGATGGGCGGCAACATGAAGTTCAACATCACCTGCCCCGGCTGCAACGGCACCGGCCACACCTCGAACGACTGCTCCACCTGCCACGGCGAAGGCACCGTCGCACGCACTGAAACGGTCGAATTCCGAATCAAGGCTGGCACGCGCGATGGCCAGCGGATCCGGCTTCAGGGCAAGGGCAACGCCGGCGTCAACGGCGGGCCTGCCGGCGATCTTTTCCTCATCGTGCGCACCGGCGCCAATCCCGTCTTCACGCGCGTGGCCGACGACATTCAGATCACCGTCCCCATCACCGTGGCCGAAGCAGCGCTCGGCGCCAAGGTTGAAGTGCCCACCATCGATGGCCGCGCGCAATTGAAGATTCCGCCTGGCACGCAAAGCGGGCAAAAGCTGCGTATGCGGGAGCGCGGCGTCGAAAGCGCGTCGCATCCTGGTCAGCGCGGCGATGAAATCGTCACCGTTGAAGTTGCAGTGCCTCACTTAAAGGACGAGCGCAGTCGCGAGATCATGCGCGAGCTCGCCAAGCTGAACCCCGACGATCCGCGCAAGACGCTGTTTGACAAGTTGTAGGATTCACGCGGAAGCAACCATCGGCCAAAGTTGGATTGGCTAGGCTGACTGGAGAAAGTACGATGGCCACAAAACGCAAATCCAAAGGCGCCTACATGATCTCGGCCGTGGCCGAGATGTACGAGATCCATCCCCAGACTCTGCGCCTCTACGAGCGCGAAGGACTGCTCAAGCCCTCGCGTACCGAGGGCAACACGCGTCTTTACACCGATGAGGATCTCGAGCGCCTTGAGTTCATCCTCAACCTCGCCCGCGATCTGGGCGTCAACATCGCGGGTATCGCGATCATCCTCCAGATGCGCGGACGCATGGAAGAGATGAATCGCCAGATGCAGGGCTTTGTCGAGTACGTGCGCAGTGAGATGCTGACCCGCTTCCAGCAGGCCGCGCCGGGCACATCCGGCGCCATCGTCCCCATCCGCAAGCCCGTTGCTTCGCCCGCACGTTCCGCGGCAACACGCAAGCCTTAACGGGCCCGCTTTCTATTCAGTCAATTTGCGCAGGCGCCCCTCGGGCAGCAACTCGTACGGGTCGCCTCGATAGCGCAGCCGCCTTGTGGCTAAGTAGCTCCTCACCCAGAAGATGAATCCCATCAGGTCGCGCAGGGGATAGAGCAACGCCTTGCGCGCTGTTACTCTGTCCTGCACTACCACTCTGCTTACCAGAAGACACAGCAACACCCGGACCAGAATCGTAAACGCCAGCAGTCCCGCTCCCCACGCCCAGTGCCCAGCCAGCGCCAGCCCAATCCACGCCAGCAGGCCGAAAGGAACCGCGTAGGTAAGCACCTCACCGAGGTGACCCCACGGCCGGGAAAACCGCGTGCTCGTTGCCCATCCCTGCTGGTGCGCGATGCTGCTCTTGAAAGCAGCGTTCAGCACATGGTGCTCGACAATATAGTGCGAGAGCACAACGATCTCGCCGGCCGCCGCCGTCCAATTGCCCAACACAAAGTCGTCGGCGTAATACTGGGCCACCTTCTCGAAGCCGCCGATTTTTTCCACGGTGCTCTGTCGCATCACCATCGAAGGTCCAAGTGCGAACTTCATCCCCTCGAGCATGTTCGCCACTAGCACGCCTGAGGTCATTTCCACGCTCATGCCCATCGCCTCCAGCCGCGCCCACAGTCCGTGCCGCGTACAGCCGCGATAGAGGCTGGTAACCATGCCCACCTGCGGATCGCGCATCGGCTGCACCACCGCGCGCAGGTAATTCGGCGTCACGCGCACATCGCTGTCCGCCGTCACCAGGATTTGATTCTGCGCTTCGCGGCGCATGATCTCCAGCGAAAATGTCCGTGCATTCGGCCACGGCGGTTCGCCGCAAGTCAGGATGCGCGCTTTCACGCGCGGATACCGCTCCATCACTCGCCGCGCTGCGGCCAGGCC
>Ga0181535_10008428_pt1 | contig 10143 bp, 8 predicted proteins | sample PEATcosm2014_Bin_44_FD_119774 | JGI IMG/M metagenome (GOLD analysis project Ga0181535, IMG submission 119774) | Peatland microbial communities from MTU Mesocosm Facility, Houghton, MI, USA - PEATcosm2014_Bin17_30_metaG | ecosystem: Environmental > Terrestrial > Soil > Wetlands > Peat | place...
CCAACCCTCAAGCGCTCACCAATGGCTCTGGCGCAGCCGCCATCCTTGCCGCCGCAATCGGCGCCTTCGCTCTGGCCGTCCTTGCCATCGCCGCCGACAAGCTGCCCGAGATCGTGCCCTGCACCGAGGTGCTGGGCCCGCTCACCACGGCCGCGGCCGCGGCGCTGGGGCTGCCGGCCACCACGCCGGTCGTGGCCGGGGCCATCGACAACTCAGCCGCGGCCATCGGCTCGGGCGCCGTCGACGACTTCGCCACGCACCTCTACATCGGCACGTCGTCGTGGCTGGCCACGCACGTGCCCTTCAAGAAGACCGACGTCTTCACCGGCATCGCCTCGGTGCCCTGCGCCGTGCCCGGCCGCTGGCTGCTCACGGCGTTGCAGGCGACCGCCGGCGGCAACCTCACCTTCTTGCGCGACAACGTGCTCTACCACCACGACGAGCTGCTCACCGACGAGCACGTGCCCGATGTCTTCAAGATCTTCGACCGCATGGCTGAGCGCGTGCCGCCGGGCAGCAACGGCGTGATCTACACACCCTGGATCTACGGCGAGCGCGCCCCGGTCGACGACCGCGCGCTGCGCGCCGGTCTCTACAACCTCTCGCTCGACAACACCCGCGAGGACATCGTGCGCGCCTTCTTCGAGGGCGTCGCGCTGAATACGCGCTGGCTCATGAAACCGGTCGAGAAGTTCCTGGGCCGACCGGTGAAGGTCCTCAACCTGGCGGGCGGCGGCGGCCAATCGGCGGTCTGGAGCCAGATCTTCGCCGACACGCTGGGGGTCGAGGTGCGTCAGGTGCGCGATGCGATCCAGGCCAACGCCCGGGGCGCCGCCTGGATCGCCGCCGTCGGGCTGGGCGAGATCGCGTTCCCCGACGTGCCCGGCCTGGTGGGCATCGACGAGGTCTTCGAGCCGCGCGCCGCCTACCGCGCCGTTTACGACGAGCGCTTCGCCGCCTTTCTCGAGATCCACAAGCGCTTGCGCGGCCTCTATCGCCGCCTCAACCGCGACGCGCCGCCGCCGGCGCCCAGCGCGCCCGCCGCCGGCGAGCGGCGCTCATGACATTCGCCTTTTGGCAACGTCGCGTCCATCATGAGACGCACCATCTTGGGAGGGGAGGACCAGGTGCAGGCTGAACGCGTGAACGACACCTACCGCGTGTACGGCTATCGCTGGGTGGTGCTGGCGGTCTTCATGCTCGTCAACGTCGCCATCCAGATGCTGTGGATCAGCTACTCGCCGATCACAAGTCAGGCGGGCAAGTACTACGGCGTCTCGACCTGGTGGATCGGCTTTCTCCTCATGACGTTCATGATCGCCTTCATCCCGCTGTCGCTCCCGGCCGCCTGGGTGATCGACGCGCGCGGCTTTCGCCTTGCCGTCGGGTTCGGCGTGGTGCTGATGGCGGTCTTCGGCGTAGCGCGCGGCCTGGCCGGTGCGAACTACACGCTGGTGTTGCTCTGCACGATCGGTCTGGCTGTATCGCAGCCGTTCCTGCTCGACGCGTGGACGAAGGTGCCGGCCAACTGGTTCGCCCAGGGCGAGCGCGCCACCGCCGTCGGTCTGGTCACCCTCGCCAGCATGCTGGGCATCGCTTTGGGGTTCGTGCTCACGCCGATCCTCGCCGACGCCATGTCGATCGCCTCGGTGCAGCTCGTGTACGGCCTGTTCGCGGCGGCGACAGCGGTCGCGTTCCTTGCTCTGGCGCGGGAGCGGCCGGCCACGCCGCCCTGTCCGGCGGGCATGGACGAGCGGGCGCTCATGCTCGACGGCCTCAAGCACGCCCTCACGGTCAAGCCGTTCCTCGTCATGCTGGGCGTCGCCTTCATCGTCATGAGCGCCTTCAACGGCGTGACGACCTGGGCTGAGCAGATCATCAAGCCCCGGGGCTTCGGTTCTACCGAGGCGGGCATCATGGGGGGCCTCATGCTGGTCGCCGGCGTCATCGGCGCGGTCGTGCTCTCGGCGCTCTCCGACCGCCAGGGCAAGCGTGTCCGTTTCATGGTCATCGCCCTCGCCGCGACCGTGCCCGGCATGCTGGGCGTCGCATTTGTGTCGTCGACGCTGCTGCTCTACGCCTTCGCCGCCGTGCTGGGGTTCTTCCTGGTGGCCGTGCTGCCGCTCGGCATGCAGTACTCGGCCGAGATCACCAACCCCACGCCCGAGGGCACGTCGAACGGGCTCATCCAGCTCTGCGGCCAGGTCTCAGTGGTCTACGTCGCCGTCATGGCCGCGCTGCGCACGAGCAGCGGCTCGTTCACTGTGTCGCTGCTGCTGTCGGCGGTCCTGCTCGTCGGCTGCGCGCTGGTCGTGTCGCGACTCAAAGACCCGGCGCCGGCGACGGCGCGCCCCGCGGGCGCCGGCGCGGAAGCGGCCGAGTCGGCGGTCGCGGGCCCGTCGCTCGGGGAGCTCTCGACGACGGCTCAGGCGCCCCTGGGATCAGACTAGGCGCGCGACGCAGTCACGCCGGCTTGAGCGCCGACGACGCAGTCGATCGGCGGACTAGGCGCGCGACGCAGTCACGCATGTCTGAGCGCAGCCCTGCTCCGGCTCGATGCCTCAGTCGACGCCTGGCAGCCGCCGCAGCAGGCGCAGCGCCGTGGTCATGACCGCGGCGTACTGCGCGTGGTTCAAGGGCCGCGGCGTGTCGATGGGTAGCAAGCGTTCCTCGGCGACGGTCTGCGCCTCGGTGTACTTGACGATGCCCTGCGCGCCGTGGCGGCGGCCGAGCCCCGACTCCTTGAAGCCGCCCATCGGTGCGCCCGCCGACCCCCAGGCGGCGGCGTAGGCTTCGTTCACGTTGACGGTGCCGGCCTGCAGCCGCTCCGCCACTTCGCGCCCCAGGCGGACGTTGCGCGTCCACACGCTGGCGTTCAAGCCGTACGCGGTGTCGTTGGCGCGGCGCACCATCTCGTCGAGCGAGTCGCAGCGGTAGACGGCGGCCACGGGGCCGAAGGTCTCGTCGCGGCACAGCGCCATCTCGTCGGTGACGCCGGCCAGCAGGGTCGGCTCGTAGAAGTAGGGGCCCAGGTCGGGGCGCGCCCGCCCGCCCGCCAGTACCTGGGCACCCTTGGCCACGGCATCGTCGACGTGCGCGCTCACCTTGGCGAGCTGGTCGGCGCTGGCCAGCGAGCCCATGTCGACGCTGAAGTCGAGCGCCGACCCCAGGTGCACGTCGCGCAGGGCGGCGGCGAGGCTCGGCACGAAGGCGTCGTAGAGGTCGGTGTGCACGTAGAGCCGCTCGATGCTGATGCACAGCTGGCCGCTGTTGGCGCAGATGCCGCGCACGGCGCCGGCGACGGCGGCGCGCAGGCCGGCGTCGGGCAGCACGAGCAGCGGGTTCTTGCCGCCCAGCTCCATGGAGCAGTCCTTGAGCTGGGCGGCGGCCTGCGCGGCCACGATCTTGCCGGTCGCCGTGGAGCCCGTGAACATGAGGTAGTCGGTGGCGCCGATCAGCGGCGTGCCCAGCTCGGCGCCGCGGCCGGTGACCACCTGCAGCAGGGCCGGCGGCAGGCCGGCCTCGTCGAGCAGCGCGGCCGCCCATAGCGCGATGTACGGCGTCTGGGCGTCGGGCTTGAGCACCACCGCGTTGCCGGCCAGCAGGGCCGGCACGGCATCGCCGATCGAGAGCGACAGCGGGTAGTTCCACGGGGAGATCATGCCGATCACGCCGCGGGGATGGTGTAGCTCGGTGGTGCGGGTGAGCAGCGGCAGGGCGCCCTGACGGCGGTGCGGCCCCAGGTGCCCGGCGGCGCTGTGGGCGTAGTAGCGCGCCTGGATGACGATGTCCTCGAGCTCTTCGAAGGCGTGGCGGCGCGCTTTGCCGGTCTCGAGCTGGATCAGGTCGAGACCTTCGCGCGCGTGGGCGATGACCAGGTCGTGAAAGCGCAGCAGCAAGGCGGCGCGTTCGCTCAAGGGGCGCTGCGCCCAGTCGCGCTGGGCGCCGCGCGCCGCGGCCACCGCCGCGATCACATCGTCCGGCGTGCCCGCCGGCACCTCGCCGAGCAGCTCGCCGGTGAACGGTGCCTCGATGGCGATCGCGCCTGAGGGCGCGGCCACCACCACGCGCCGGGCAAGGCGCGCGAGCGTGGCCGTGGTCACGTTCGGCGACCACTGCCGTTCGGCTGCCGTGCTGTCCGCGACGATCGTCGACATCCTGGTCCCCTCCCGAGCACTTGGTTTGAGGTAAAGGGTACACCTCGTGCGGGGCCGCTCGCGTTGCCGGGGGCGAGCGGGCGCGGTGCGGCTCGCCGTTGCGGCGCGACCATGTGCGGTGCGGCTCGCGCTAGCTGGCGCGACCGTCGACCGCGCCGCTTGAGTTCAGCCGGTGGTAGAGGCCTTTGAGCTTGCCGTAGAGCTTGCGGTACTCGGCGTAGCCGGCGGCGTAGCGGCGGGCGTCGGGCGACGGCGTGAAGGTCGTCGACACAGGCACGAGCGCCGGCACCTGGTCGAGCGTGAGCTCGCCCAGGCAGACGCGCGCCCACAGGGCGACGCCGCGCAGCTGGGCGTGCCGGGGATCGGCGACCTGTTCGACCGGGCGGTCCAGCACGTCGGCGTAGATCTGGCACCAGAGCTCGCTCTGCGCGCCGCCGCCGAGCAGGCGCACCCTGGGGACCGGGCGCTTGAGGAACTTCTCGTAGGCGTCGAGCAGCCAGCGCGAGTTGTAGGCGACGCCCTCGAGGACCGAGCGCACGAGCATGGCGCGGTCGGTGCGCAGCGAGACGTTGAGCCAGCCGGCGCGCACGATCTTGTCTTCGACGGGGCTGCGCTCGCCGTTCAACCAGGGCATGAACAGCAGACCCTCGCAGCCCGCCGCGGCGCTGCCGGCCAGGCGCAGCAGCTCTTCGAACGACGGCAGGGGCGGCTCCTGGACGCCGCCGCCGTCGGCACCCAGGCCGCTGTCGTCGGCGCGCGGGCCGCGGCCGGGGGCGCCCACAGCTGCGGCAGCGCCATCGTCGCGCGGCGCGCCGAACAGGCCGTCGTCGGGCGCCACGATCTGCCGGCGCAGCCAGTGCAGGCAATCGCCGCCGGTCTCCTGGTTGTTGGCCACGATGTGGTGGGCCGGGTCGAGCCCTGGCACCGTCGCGATCTGGTGGAAGATGTCGGTGCGCTTGAACGGCACGCGGGCGCCCACCCAGGCGGTGGTCGAGATGGCGATGTGGCTTTCGTAGGGCGCCACCGCCCCCGAACCCACCACGGCGGCGTGGAGGTCGGGGACTCCGCAGATCACGGGCGCGCCCGGGCCGACCCCCAGGTCGGCGGCGACCTCGGGCAGCAGCGGCCCCAGCACCGAGCCGGTGGGGATGAGCTCGGGCAGCCGCGCCGGGTCGCGCCGCGCCCTGGCCACGAGCGAGTCGACGTAGCCCAGCGGCGCGCCGAGCCGGTTGTCGGTGAGCCACGAGGCGATCATAGAGGCGGGCGTGGCGGCGGCACGGCCGGTGAACTTGAGGCCCACGTAGTCGACCGGCTCGAGAATGACGACGGTCTTGGCGTACACCTCGGGCAGTCGCGCGCGCAGCAGCAGTGAGTGGCCGGTGGGATCGGCGCCGCTGGGCGTGGGCGCTCCGCCGGTGAGGCGGATGAAGGGCAGCACCTTCCGCGGCGCAAAGCCGGAGATGGTGACCGGTCCGCCGATGACCGCGCGTGTGAGGTCGCGGGCCCGGGTGTCGGACCAGAGCAGGACGTCGCCGACGGGCTCGTTGTCGGCGCCGACCGGCACCGACGAGGCCCACTGACCGGTGATCGCGATCGCGTGCAGCTGGTCGCCGTCGGCGCCGGCGCCGACGATAGCCTCGCGGGCCGCGGCGCGCAGCTCGTCCCACCACTCGGTGGCGTTCTGCGTGGCGGCGCCGTCGAGCCCGACGCACACGTGGACCGGTCGCATGGCCGTGCGGCGCACCTCGCCCTCGAGCGAGACGACGGCGACCTTGGGCCCGCCGTTGCCCAGGTCGATCGCCAGGATCCAGCGCGCGCCCACGTCAGGGAGCCTTTCCGTCGGGCGCTACGGCGTGCATGGCGTCGAGCACCTTGAACATCACCGACGTGACGAGCTCGTTGCCCTTGGGGCTGCCGCCGAAGCCGTACACCGCACCCGACTTGGCCGACGCGCCCTTGTGCTTCCTGGCGTAGTCGACGGCCCCGTGCAGCGCCTCGACGAAGGCCTCGGCGACGCCCGGCGCCGTGTTGGGCCGCGTGACGCAGAAGTGCAGGGCGGGCGGAAGCTGCGCCGCGTTCATGCGCCAGCCCTGGGCGATGAGGGAGTCGTTCACCAGGTAGATGTCGAGGTCGCCGGCCGACTTGAAGGCCACCAGGAAGAGGGGGTCGCCCATCACCTCGAGCTCGGGGATCGCGCGGACGCCATCGCGGATGGTGGTCGCCGTGCGCATGATGGCGCCGGCCGCGGCCAGGTAGCCCGACTCGCCGGTGACGAGCAGCGCCGCCCACGTCGAGGCCAGGATGCCGCCGCTGCGCGAGCCGGCGAAGCCCGGCGACAGGTAGAGCCCTCCGGGCCAGTCGGGGGAGGCGAAGTACTGCTGCTGGCGCGTGTCGTTGTCGCGGTAGAGCAGCACGCTCGAACCTTTCAGCGCGTAGCCGTACTTGTGCGTGTCGGCCGAGATCGAGGTCACGCCGGGCACGCGGAAGTCCCAGGGCGGCACGTCGTAGCCGAGACGCTCGACCCAGGGCAGCAGCCAGCCGCCGAGGCAGCCGTCGACGTGCAGGCCGATGTCGTGCGACTGCGCGAGCGCCCCGATCTCGGTGATGGGGTCGATGAGGCCGTGGGCGTAGTCGCCCGCGCTGGCGACGAGCGCGATGGTCTGGTCGTCGATGCGCGCGGCCATGGCCGCCACGTCGGCGACGTAGCGATCGGTGAGCGGCGTCTTGCGCACCTCGACGTTCATCCAGTGGGCGCCCTTGTCGAGGGCGACGTGGGCGGTCACCGGCATGACGACGTTCGGTCTCGTGACGCCGCGCCTGGCGCGCGCGAGCTCGCGATACGAGTACAGGGCGGTGATCAGGCTCTCGGAGCCGCCGCCGGTGATGACACCCACTCCGGTGCCGTGCAGCAGGTCGCTCGCCATGGCGATGATCTCGCCCTCGAACTTGGTGGCGCTCGGGTACATGTCGCGCTGCAGCACATTGGCGTGCGAGAACTGGTCGAACACCTCGCCCAGGAAGTGGTAGTGGTCGTGGTCGCCGCAGTAGAGGCTGCCGGAGACGGTGCCCCTGTCGCCGCGCGCGTCCTCGCTTGTGGCCATGCCGGCGATCTCGGAGAGGACGGCGGCCCGGTCGAGCGGCTCGGCGGGCACGCGGCGGTAGGTGGCCGTGTCCTTGTACGGATAGAGGTCGCCGATGACCTTCGCGATCGTGCTGTCGGGTGCATGCTTCAGCGCACTCCTCACCACGACGTTCTTCAGGCCCTGCCTGATCTTGTCGAAAGCCATGGACTCCCCTTTGCTCCGGACGACCCCGCGACATAGGCGAGCGTGCGCGCGGGCGGCGTCGTACACGCTCCGAGCCAACCATAGAAGCGACGGAAACGCAAAGGTCAAAGGGCGGCGTTACGGCGGTCGCCCCGGCGTCCGCGGCCGGTGCGCCCCTAGCCGTTCGCACCCGCCGCGGCGGGCGTGACGGCGAAGTCGAGGGCCGGCCCGTCGGGGATGATGCGGCTCGGGTTCAGAAAGTCGTGGGTCGTGTAGTAGTGGCGCTTGATCTGCTCCAAGGCGACCGTGGCCGCTATGCCGGGCTGCCCGTACAGGTCGCGCGTGTAGCGCCACAGGTTCGGGTAGTCGATCACGCGCCGCTGGTTGCACTTGAAGTGGCTGTAGTAGACGGCGTCGAAGCGCACGAGGGTGGGGAACAGGCGCCAGTCGGCCTCGGTGAGCGTGTCTCCCAGGAGATAGCGGTTGTGCGACAGCCGGTCCTCGAGCTCGTCGAGCGCCGCGAAGAGCGCCCGGAACGCGGCGTCGTAGGCCGCCTGGCCGCGGGCGAAGCCGGCCTTGTAGACCCCGTTGTTCACGCGGTCGTAGACGAAGTCGTTGAGCGAGTCGATCCCGGGCCGCAGCCCCTGCGGGTACAGGTCGACGTGCTCGGTGGCGACGCCGTCGAAGGCCTCGTTGAACATGCGCACGATGTCGGCCGACTCGTTGCTCACGATCTGCCGCGTCGCGGTGTCCCAGAGCACCGGCACGGTCACGCGGCCGTCGAAGGCCGGGTCGGTCGCCGCGTAGGCCTCGCTGAGCAGAGCGAAGCCGTTGACTGAGTCGGTGTACTCGCCGGTCAGGCCCGTGGCCGGCTCGGCGAAGCTCTCACCATTGAACGCCCAGCCCTGCTCGTCGCGAAACGGGGCGGCGTAGGAGATGCCGACCGCCCCTTCGAGGCCCTTGATGACGCGCGCCAGCACGGCGCGGTGCGACCAGGGGCAGGCCAGGCTCACGTAGAGGTGATAGCGGCCCGCCTGAGCGGGGAACGCCGAGCTGCCGTCGGCCGTCACCCAGCGCCGAAAGACGCTCTCCTGCCGCACGAACCGGCCGTCGGGGGCCACCTCGGGGCCTAAGTCGAAGCTGCTCGCCATGTCGCCCTCCGTCGTTGCTGGTCTGGTCTGCATGCGGGTGCCTGTGCCGCTGCCGCGCCGCGGCTCGTGGAGACACGATTGCCGCTGTCGGCGTACGGGAAACGAAGGGCGTGAGCGTGCGTGAAGGTGAGCGTCGCGAGGCTGATTAGGCGACGTCCGCTACGGGTACGGTCGGAATCACAGGCGGGGCCGGGCTTTCCGTCGACGGGGAGGGGATCGGGATGAGGGAGTGCAGCCATGGGTCTTCGTGAACGTCTGACTGCTTCGGCGGCCGAGATCCGCACACGAAGCCAGCGGCTCGTCGAGCTCAACGTCGAGCTGCTCACCACCGAGCTCAAGCGCAAGGGCCAGCAGTACGGCACGGCGATCGCCCTCTTCCTGGGCGCCGGTGTGCTGGCGCTCTACGCGCTCGGATTCGCCCTCACGACCATCGCCGTCGTGCTCTACATCTGGCTACCCCTGTGGCTCTCGGTGCTCATCGTCACGGTCGTGCTGGCCCTCATCGTGCTCGTTCTCGTGCTCGTGGGGCGCAGCACCCTGCGTCGGGCCAAGACGCCCTCACCCGAGCGCGCCATCCGCGAGGCCAAGGCGACCACCGACGCGCTCAAGGCCAACCTGCGCAAGACCGCCGACGACCTCACGCCGCGGCGTAACGGCAAGGTCCCGGCGGGCCTGACGGCAGCGCCCGGCGACGCAGCGATCACCCAGTCGCTCGCGCCGCGCGACGGCCCCTCGTCTCCGCCGCTCGGTACGTCCACGCCCACGCCCACGCCGCGCGACGTGCCGCCATCCGACAACGAGGAGTCCTGATGGCCGACAAGGCCAAGAGCCCGCAGCGCAGCCTCGACCGGATCGCCGCCGAGATCGACACCGAACGCACCGGCTTCGTCAAGGCGTTCGACGTGTTGCGCGGCGACCTGACCGAGGCCGCCGCGTCCGACAATCGCACGGTCGCCGGCGGCCGCAAGGCCGCCCTGCTCCTGCCCGCGCTGGCGCTCGCCGCGGCGGCCACGGCACAGGGCCTCGTGGCGGGCCTGCGCGGCCGCAAGGGCACGAAGGCGTAAGCCCAGGGTCGACCAGACCAGAACGACGACAGCGCGAGCGGGGGCGCGCGAGGAGGCGCACATGATCGACGGGGCCCACGTCATCCTCTTCGTTCCCAATGCCGAGGCGACGCGCGCCTTCCTGCGCGACGTGCTCGAGCTGCCGGCGGTCGACGCCGGCGAAGGCTGGCTGATCTTCGCCCTGCCGCCCACCGAGCTGGCCGTCCACCCTACGAGCGGCGAGACCAGTCACGAGCTCTACCTGCTGTGCGACGACCTTGCCGCCACGGTCGCCGACCTGCGGGCCAAGGGCGTCGAGTTCGTCGACGGACCCAGCGAGCGCGACTGGGGCACGGTGACCACGCTGAAGGTGCCCGGCGGTGGTACGCTGGCGCTCTACCAGCCCAAGCACAAGAGGCCGTTGCCGCAGCCCATCTGAAGTCGATCGCGCGCACCGTGACGGATAACAGCTGCGAGCGCCATCCGGCGTCGCCGTTTCCCGCCTGAAGTAGGCGAAAGGAGATCG
>Ga0181535_10008433_pt1 | contig 10140 bp, 5 predicted proteins | sample PEATcosm2014_Bin_44_FD_119774 | JGI IMG/M metagenome (GOLD analysis project Ga0181535, IMG submission 119774) | Peatland microbial communities from MTU Mesocosm Facility, Houghton, MI, USA - PEATcosm2014_Bin17_30_metaG | ecosystem: Environmental > Terrestrial > Soil > Wetlands > Peat | place...
TGGCCGAACCCGGCTTGGTGGGCACCGCACCGGGGATCGGCGCAATCATAATAGCGCCCGTCTCGGTCTGCCACCAGGTATCGACGATGGGACAGCGGTTGTGGCCGATCTTCTCCCGGTACCACATCCACGCTTCAGGATTGATGGGCTCGCCAACCGTGCCGAGCAGGCGCAGCGAGTCCAGCTTGAACTTCTCGACGTACTGGTCGCCCCACTTGATAAACGCGCGGATGGCGGTCGGCGCGGTGTAGAAGATGGTGACCTGGTGGTCGTCGATGATCTTCCAGAACCGTGAGAAATCCGGCCAGTTGGGCGCGCCTTCATACATCAGCACGGTGGCGCCATTCTGCAGCGGTCCATACACCACATACGAGTGGCCCGTGACCCAGCCAATGTCCGCCGTGCACCAGTAGATGTCCTGGTCACTGAGGTCGAACACATACTTCGTCGTGAGGTACGTTTGCACCGCATAGCCGCCCGTGGTGTGGACAAGCCCCTTGGGCTTGCCGGTCGTGCCGGAGGTGTAGAGAACGTAGAGCGGATCTTCCGAGTCGAGTTCCTCGGCTGGGCATTCAGGCGCGGCGGCGGCTACCAGGTCGTGCCACCAGTGGTCGCGGCCCTCAGCCATCTTCACCGGGCTACCGGTGCGCCGGTACACCACCACATGCTTCACCGTGGGACAAGCGACCACCGCTTCATCCACGGTCCGCTTCAGTTGGATTTCACCACCGCGGCGAAAGCTCGTGTCCTGGGTGAGAATCGCCACACATCCCGAGTCATTGACGCGGTCGGCGATCGCGTTGGCGGCGAACCCGCCAAAGATGACTGAGTGAACGGCTCCGATGCGCGCACAGGCCAACAGAGCAATCGCCAGTTCCGGCGTCATGCCCATGTAAACGGCGACACGGTCGCCTTTCTTGATGCCCAGGGACTTGAGCGCGTTGGCGAACTTCTGCACTTCTGCGTGAAGTTCTTCGTAGGAAAGCCGGCGCACTTCGCCTGGCTCACCTTCCCAGATGATCGCTGTCTTGTTGCGGCGGGCGCCCAGGGCGTGACGATCGACGCAGTTATAGCTCAGGTTGATCTTGCCGCCCACAAACCATTTGGCCCGCGGCTCGTTCCATTCCAGCACCTTGTCCCACGGTTTGAACCAGTGCAAATCCTTTGCAACCCCGGCCCAAAAACTCTCCGGATCTTCGATCGATTGCTTGTAGAGAGTCTCGTACTGCTCAAGGCTCTTGATGTGCGCCTTGGCGCTGAACTCCGGCGGAGGCGGGAAGACGCGAAACTCTCGAAGCGTTGAGTCAAGGTCCTGATTGACAATGGCGGGAACGGGCAAGGAAGACATGAAAACGTCCTTCTGAGAAAGTTATCCTGGTGGATCTTGGCGCTCCGGCGGAGGCCGCGCGAAGAGATTCCGCGTGGGGTCACTTTAAAGGGACAGGCTCACAATCTGCAAGGTCTGTCAGCGGGCCGACGCCGGGCTGTCGCTTCAAGCCTTGTTTTCCGCCTCGTTCCAGATCAGCGTGCCGTGTGTCTCCTTCAGCAGCAGGACCCCGCAGATAAAGGTGATGGAGGCGATTCCTATTGGATAGTAGAGCCCCGCATAGATGTTCCCCGTGGCGGCGCACAATCCCAGCCCGATCAACGGCAACAAACCGCCAAAAACGCCATTCCCCAGGTGATAAGGCAGAGACACCGATGTGTATCGCACCTTTGCCGGGAACACCTCTACCAGGTAGGCGGCGATGGGCCCGTAGGTCATGCAGACAAACAGGACTTGAATCCAGATGTAGAACACCAGCATTGGCTGGTTGGCGTTGACCGCCTCCTTGGCCGGGACCAGGTTGCCCGTCGCTTCGTCTGTGGTAAGCGGCGTGAGCTTGATGGCGCCGGTTACTTTGTCCTTTACCGAGTTCAGCGCCACAACATTGTTTCCCGCAGCCTGTTGCATGCCCTTGTAGATGGGAAGGTACGTCAGCAGCGCGCACAGCATGCCGGCCATCATCAGCTTCTTGCGGCCAATGCGGTCGCTCAACGCGCCGAACGCGGTAAAGAAAGGCATGCCCAGCAACAAGGCAAAGGCCACCAGGATGTTGGCCATCTTGGGATTCACCTTGAGCACCGTTTGCAGGTAGAAGAGCGCGTAGAACTGGCCGGTGTACCAGACGACTCCCTGCCCCATGGTGGCGCCTACCAGTGAAATCAGGACACGCTTCAAGTTCGGCCACTTGGTGAATGCATCAGTCAGCGGCTTGGTAGAGCTCATGCCCGCGCCCTTGATCTGGGCGAAGATGGGCGACTCTTTCATCTTGAGCCGGATGTAGAGGGAGATCGAAACCAGCACGATCGACAGCAGGAAAGGCAATCGCCATCCCCACGCCTGGAAGGTAGCTGGGCTCATGCTCTGCTGCGTAGCCACAATCACGGCGAGAGAGATGAACAGCCCCAGCGTCGCGGTGATCTGAATAAAGCTGGTGTAGAAGCCGCGACGGTTGTCTGGCACGTGTTCGGCTACAAAAACCGCGGCTCCCCCGTATTCGCCGCCCAGTGCCAATCCCTGCAAAACGCGAATGAAGATGAGGATGATTGGCGAAAACCAGCCGGCTGTATGGAAAGTGGGCAGCAGGCCGATCGAGGCAGTGGCAAATCCCATGATGGACAGCGTGAAGATGAAGGCGATTCTGCGCCCTATCAGGTCACCCATGCGGCCAAAGAAGAGCGCGCCGAATGGCCTGACCAGGAAGCCAACTGCAAACGTCGCCAGGTAAGCGATCAGCGCAAACGTATCGTTGCCGGGCGGATAGAACTTGACCGCGAGAACCGTGGTGAGCGAGCCGAAGATGTAAAAGTCGTACCACTCGATCAGGGTTCCCAGCGAGGAACCGAAGATGACCTTAGGCAAACTGGTGACGCTCTTCGCTGCGGGAAGAGAATCGGAATTCGATGCCATCAGACGGAAGACCTTTCGGACTGGCTGCAGGCCCGCGCATGAGGGGAAAGGTCCTGAGCGGAAGCTTCAGGAGCGCTGACGGAACCAGTGGATTTCAGCACTCCACGTTGCTTGCGCGGGGAGATGAAAGTCAAGTTAATTTATGCGCAACACAGGTCGGCTAGCCTCCGTATCTCTTTTGATGCCATACCCACGCGGTGCCGATGATCTGATCGAGTTGGGTGTATTTCGGCACCCAGCCAAGCTCGCGGATGGCTTTCTCTGAGCTGGCAACCAACACTGCGGGGTCGCCGGGACGTCGTGGATGGACTTCGGCGGGAATGGGATGGCCGGTAACGCGTCGAGCCGATTCGATGACCTCCAGGACACTGAATCCCTGGCCGTTGCCGAGATTCAAGATGAGCCGATCCTGCGACTCCAGTGCGTTCAGGGCCAGAAGGTGCGCGTCGGCAAGGTCTGAGACGTGGATGTAGTCCCGGATACACGTGCCGTCTGGCGTGGGGTAGTCCTCACCGTAAATCCTGATGGATTGGCGCCGGCCCAGGGCAACATCCAGCACCAGTGGAATCAGGTGCGTCTCCGGTTCGTGAGCTTCGCCGCTTGTGATCCCGTTCGGGCCTTCCGGCGCGCCGGCCACGTTGAAATAGCGCAGCGATGCGTAACGCAGGCCGTGAATGCGGTTGAACCAGCCGAGCATGTGCTCGACCAGCAGTTTTGACTCGCCGTAGGCGTTGGTGGGCAGTAGCCGAGCATCTTCTCTGATCGGCACTGATTCCGGCTCGCCATACACGGCAGCCGTTGAAGAAAACACGATTCGCCGCAGTCCTTGCGCCAGGATTGCCTCAAGCAGCGTGAGCGTTGAAGCGGTGTTGTTGCGAAAGAAAATCTCAGGACGGATCATGGACTCGCCGGCCTCAATGAGGGCAGCAAAGTGGAGCACGCCGTCGAAGGGATTGCCCCCATCTTTGGCTCCCTTGAAAAGGTTTTCAAGCTTGTCTCGATCAGAAAGCTCACCTTCAACAAACTGAACGTCCTTAGGCAGCAGGTCGCGCCGTCCGTGACTCAAGTTGTCGAACGCAACCACAGAATGTCCTGATTTGGCAAGGAGTCCCGCAACTGTACTACCTATATACCCCGCACCACCAGTAACCAATATCTTCACAAATTTACGTCCCTTTCTGAACGGTTTGGTTTAACGTGAGTCTATTACAATAGGGATGGGAAGGCTGACCGCCTTTTCACACCTCAGACCGCCTCGCAGGCGGCTAGCGGTACAGAAGATTTGCGTGCCGCATTGTCATGGCGCAAGGCATCTGTCTCGCCGGAGTCCCATAGCCGGAAACCGGGTACTTTTTGTTCCCTACCCTGAAAGAGGGATTGCCATTCTTTCAGTGGATGCCTTGGATGTAAAGTGGAGTGCCTTCATGTCCAGGGTCTATGCACCAGACATTTCGTGTTCGGCCCAACTGGCGTTCGCAGACCTCGGTTTTGCATGCTTTGGCGTTGCCTTGCCAAGTTCGTCATGCATCCATAAAGCAACTCCTACTATCACAAAGAAGATTTTCGAGGATTGATAACCATGCCGTTGAACTACTCCCCCGGACGGACCAACTTTGGCTTGCTGCCCGAACCCGAGACTTCTCCAGCCTCGTTTATCTCGAGTATGCTTATCAATGGGCTGATCCTTGTCGTGATGATCTACATCGGAGCAACGGCAAGGCGGGTCATCGAAGAGCACAAGTACGAAGATACGGTTTTGATCATACCCACCACCCCGCCTCCGCCGGCAAAGGTAAAGCTGCCTGAGCCGCCCAAGATCAAGCCCCCCGAGCCGCCCAAGCTTGAAATCAAGCTCGACGCTCCAAAAATCAATGTGCCCAAGCCGGAGCCCAAGCCCGATCTGAAGCCGATTCAGATGGAGGCGAAAGTTGCGCTGCCGGTGGTCAAAGCAGCCAAGCCTTCGATTATCCTTGCGCCCCAGCCCAAGGCCGCCCTCACGGCGGCCATGCCGGCGCAGAATAGCCAGGTGAAGCCCTCAACAGCGCCGGTGCACCTGGGTCAGACGTTTGGGGTAACACCAAATTCCAACGCAACCCGGCCAGCGACGGTTGCCGCAATCGGGAATCCTTACGGCGGCATGAACGGTCCTGCAGTCGCGCCTCACGGCCTGGTGGGTTCGACCGGCATTGGCAACAGCACCACAAGGGTTGGTTCCAACTCAGGAGTTGTGGGCAAAGTGGCCTCCGCCGGTATTCCCGGCGCCACCGGCACGGCGACAAACGGTTATGCCAACGCCAGGGTGGCCTCTGCTGAGATCCCCAAGGCGCAGGCTGCCGCGCCCGTGCAGCAGGCGACGAACGGGCCCGCCGCAACCGGCCTGGAGATTGTTTCCAAGCCCCCTGTCCAATACACAAGCGAAGCAAGGCAGATGAAAGTGGAAGGCAACGTGATCCTGCGCGTGACCTTTACTTCAAACGGCCGGGTCGTGGTGCAGAGCATTGTGCATGGACTTGGACATGGTCTGGATGAAGAGGCTCGCCGCGTGGCAGAGCAGATTCGCTTCCATCCGGCCACTCGAAATGGGCAGGCGGTCGACTTGACCACCAACATCACGATCACGTTCCAACTGGCATAGAGGCTACACTGCTGTAAGGAACAAATGCTGGACTCGGCCGTGCGATGACGATTTCTCGCGCGGCCAGAGCAACACTTGGAAGAACACACCCTAGGAGCTTGACATGACGTTTCGGAAGATATCCCTCACCTTCCTGATCATTACAATGAGTGCGGCGTGCGCGTATGCGAAGAAAGAGCCAAAGTACGAGCAAGCCCACCAACTTACTCCCGAACAAGCCGCCCTGGTGGTAAAGGCGATCGCGCGTGAGAAAGTGCTGATCAAGAACATTCAGCAACGCACGCCATTGGTGGAAACCTACATCCAGGATACGCGGCCCGACGTCAAGCTTTATCAGGTTCCCATCGACGACCAGTATTCGCTGAGCCGCGTCGATTTTGCCAAAGGCTTCGTCGACAAGACCTACACTGAAACGCAGCGGGCCACCACAAAGAAGCATGGGTTTTTCAAGGGTTCATTCCAGGCCATCACTGGACTGACAAAGGCGCTGGGGCTCGAACGCTTTACTTATTCGCCCACCGGCTTCATGCAGATGATGTTTCTTGACCCGACAGGCTTTGACAACCAGCACTACGCCTTCAGCTATGTGCGCCGCGAATTCCTCGGTTCGGTTCGCACCTGGGTCTACGATGTCCATCCAAAGGTCCCTGGCATGGGCCGTTTTTATGGCCGAATCTGGGTTGAGGATCAAGATGGTAACGTGGTCCGGTTCAATGGCACCTACACCGGTCCCACCTCAGAAGATTCCTCCAAGTACTACTTCCACTTCGATAGCTGGCGCATGAACGTGCAGCCGGGCATTTGGCTGCCGGTGGCCGTTTACGTCGAAGAGACGACCCGCATGGAAGGCGAAAAGACGGTCGGCCTGAAGGCGCAGACCCACTTCTGGGGCTACTCTCTCAAATTACCTACCCGTGACAGCGAGAATGTCAGCGTGAGGGTGGACGACGCCGTCGACAACAGCCAGGACTCGCAGGATGTGGGCCCGCTGCAGGCGTCGCGCGCATGGGTTACGCAGGCTGAAAACAACGTGATCGACCGCCTTGTTGAAGCCGGCCTGGTGGCCCCGCTCAATCCCGGCGGCTACGAGAACAAGGTGCTGGACCAGATCGTCATCAACCTGGTAGTGCCGAATAACCTGGCCTTCAGCGACCAGATCCATACCCGCATCCTGCTGTCGACCACCGTGGAAACAACCACGGTAGGCAACACCATTCTCATCAGCAAGGGCCTGATCGACAGCCTGCCCAATGAGGAAGCGATTGCCTCAGTGGTTGCCATGGAGCTTGCGCACATCGCCATGGGACACCACATTGACACACGGTACGCCTTCAATGACCGGCTGATGTTCCCTGATACGGCTACCTTCCAGCGCATTGACATGTACCACAGCGACCACGACAACGGTGACGCCGCCAAGCGTGCCATGGAGTACCTGCAGAACTCCATGTACAAGGACAAGCTGCCTTCGGCCGGCCTCTACTATGCGCAGCTGGTAGATCGTGAAAAGGCGCTGAAGGGGCTCAATACGCCCAAGCTTGGCGATTCGCTGCTGAAAGCCGATGGAACACCGTGGATGGCCGACCTGCAGAAGATGGCGCCCAAGCTGAACTGGGACGACCTGACACAGATGGCCGCATTGCCCCTGGGAAGCTGGATCAAGACCGATCCGTGGGACGACAAGGTGCACCAGATGAATGCCAAGATCTATGCACCCATGAACGCCCGCGACAAGATGCCTTTTGAAGTGACGCCGGTCTTCTTCAAGTTGCAGCGCTATGACCTCGCCAAGGCCGAACCTCCGGCGGCGCCCGCAGCTGCTCCAGCGGCGGCCCCTGCAGCCTCGGGAGACCCTGCGACGCAGCAACCGGCAGCACAGCCCGCGGCCACGCCTGATGCTACACAGCAGGCGCCTGAAACGCAGCAGCCGGCCAGCGGCGATGCAGCGGCGGCCCAACCTGCCACTGGCAATGCAGCGGCCCAGCCACCCGCGCAAGCCCCAACAACCCAGCAATAGAACAGCTCCGAGGGACCCCAGGCCGGATTGGCTCGCAATATCCGGCCTGAGGCTCTTAGATTGAGTGAACTTGAGCTTTAAACAGCAACTCAAATTCACCTGGACTGGACGTGATTTGTGCCCAAGTGTTCTTTGAAGATCAGACGATCGACCCGGAATTTGTTTTTACTCCTGCTGAGCGCAGGAGCCAGTTTTGTCCACAGCCAGGTGGTGCCTTCAGCGAGTGGAGGCCAGTTCGCCGTGACTGCCGGCGGCTTGGCTTCGATGTTTCAGCCCGACTACGCGGGATTTGGCGTGGCTCAAACCAGCCCCAACCGGCTCTACGGCATTGGCGCCTTTGTCGACGTGAAGTTCACCCACTGGATTCAGCTCGAGGCTGAAGGCCGCTGGCTCCGCTTCAATCAGTTCGAGAGCATTTACGAGGACAACTACCTCGCTGGCCCCCGGGTTCCGCTGCACACTTTCAAGTTCATGCAGGCCACACCCTATGCCAAGGTTCTGATCGGCATCGGCAAAATGAATTTTGAAAACAACGATGCCTACGGCCGCTTTACCGACATCGCTTACGGCGGCGGCGCGGACTTCAGGCTGACTGACAGGATCAGTTTGCGCGGCGATTTCGAGTACCAGCAGTGGCCTGCCTGGTTGAACAGCCAATTGTTTCCCTACGGCGGCAGCGTTGGCGTAAGCTACCGGCTCATCGGCGGCCGCCACGGGCTTCGCAAGCTGACAAGAAAAGAGCGGGGCCAGTAACTGGTCCAGCGGCAGGCACCTCGAGATTGGCAAAGGCGCCAGCCCCGGCTCCCCGATCCACCTCAGGCTTCAACTCCAACACGCACAGAAAAAGGGCCACTCACATCGAGTGGCCCTTTCGCTATGGATTGGTTGTCGGCGGGATCCGTCGCGGCTGCCCCACCGCAGGTGGTTACGCGGGTGAAGGCGAACCCTCGGGGTAGTTGGGACCGCCGCGGCTCTCGGGCTTCAGCACCTGCTGCACGCCGCTGTCGCCCTTGTCTGTGGGCGAAGCCAGGATTGAACGCAGCGGAGGCAGCTCCTGGCCCTCGATCAGCATCCTCACCTCCTCCGCGTCGATGGTCTCACGCTCAAGAAGAGCGGCGGCGATGCGGTGCATTGCGTCGCTGTGCGTTTCAACCAGGGCGTGTGCGGACTGGTAGGCTTCGTCGATCAGGCGGCGAACCTCAAGATCGATCTGCCGGGCCGTCTCCTCGCTGAAGTCGCGATGTTGTGCAATCTCGCGGCCGAGGAATATCTGCTCTTCTTTCTTGCCGAAGGTGAGCGGTCCCAGGCGGCTCATGCCGTACTCACAGACCATGCGACGAGCCAGATCGGTAGCGCTCTCAATATCGCTGCCGGCGCCGGTGGACATCTGGTTGAGGAAAATCTCCTCTGCCACACGGCCGCCGTAAGCAATGGCCAGGTTGGCCTCAAGATATTCCCGCGTATAGTTGTGGCGATCGCCAGGCAGGAAGATGGTGACGCCCAGGGCCATGCCGCGCGGAATGATGGTGACCTTGTGAATCGGGTCAGAGTGCTCGCGCTTGAACGACACCAGCGCGTGACCCGCTTCGTGATAGGCGGTAACCCGCTTCTCCTCTTCGGTCAACAGCATCGACTTGCGCTCGGCACCCATCAGCACCTTGTCTTTGGCCAGCTCAAAGTCGTACATAGTCACTTGCTTGCGATTCATGCGAGCGGCATTCAGCGCAGCTTCATTGACCATGTTGGCCAGGTCTGCGCCGCTGAATCCAGGTGTTCCACGGGCCAGAACATTGAGGTTGGTGTCGTCGGAGACAGGAACCTTTTTCACATGCACGCGGAGGATCTCTTCGCGTCCACGTACATCGGGCAGGCCAACAACCACGCGGCGATCGAAACGACCGGGGCGCAGCAGCGCAGGATCAAGAACGTCAGGACGGTTGGTGGCAGCCACCAGGATGACTCCGTCGTTCGATTCAAAGCCGTCCATCTCCACAAGCAACTGATTGAGTGTCTGCTCACGTTCGTCGTGTCCGCCGCCCAGGCCGGCGCCGCGATGGCGGCCTACCGCGTCAATTTCGTCGATGAAGATGATGCAGGGAGCATTCTTTTTGCCCTGCTCGAACAGATCGCGAACGCGGCTCGCGCCGACGCCCACAAACATCTCCACAAAGTCAGAACCGGAGATGGAGAAGAACGGAACGTTGGCTTCGCCGGCCACGGCGCGGGCCAGCAGTGTCTTGCCGGTTCCCGGAGGCCCAACCAGCAGCACGCCCTTGGGAATACGTCCGCCGAGCTTTTGGAACTTCTGCGGCTCGCGCAGGTACTCGATGATCTCCTTGAGCTCTTCCTTGGCCTCATCCACGCCGGCCACATCTTTGAAGGTGATCTTCTTTTGCTGCATCGACAGTAGCCGCGCCCGGCTCTTGCCGAACGAAAGTGCCTTGTTCCCACCCGACTGCATCTGCCGCAGCATGAAGAACCAGATGGCGCCCAGTAGAACAAACGGCCCAACGTTGAACAGCAACGGCAACAGAA
>Ga0181535_10008440_pt1 | contig 10135 bp, 9 predicted proteins | sample PEATcosm2014_Bin_44_FD_119774 | JGI IMG/M metagenome (GOLD analysis project Ga0181535, IMG submission 119774) | Peatland microbial communities from MTU Mesocosm Facility, Houghton, MI, USA - PEATcosm2014_Bin17_30_metaG | ecosystem: Environmental > Terrestrial > Soil > Wetlands > Peat | place...
ATAATGAGCAGTTCGCATGGATGCCCCGGCAGTTTGTCTGGCGATCAGATGCCGATCTCGACTCGCTTGGCGCGCATTTGGATGCTTTCAAGCCGGACGCTATCATTCTAGCCGGATGGAAGATAGCTGGCTATCGGAAGTTAGCACTGAAATGGAAGTCTCGCGCTATTCGCATTATGACCATGGACAACCCCTGGAGAGGGACACTCAGGCAGTGGGCCGGTGTCATTTCGGCGCCATTCTTTGCGCGCCGCTTGGCAGATGCCATCTGGATTCCTGGGGAGCGGCAGGCTCAATTCGCACATAAGCTTGGATTTAAGAAGGTCATATATGGGCTTTACTCCTGCGACTATCCGAGGTTCTCAGCCATCTTTAATGCGCGAACTCAGGAGCGGAGAAATGCGGAGCGAAGCTTTTTATTTGTCGGGCGGATGATAAAGATAAAGGGGATATCGACTCTTATTTCAGCTTACAAACTCTACCGGCACAGGACGCCGAATCCATGGCCGCTCATCTGCTGCGGGCATGGTCCGCTCGTACCGCTCCTCGATGGCGTGCCAGGCGTCGCCGTGCATGGCTTTCTTCAACCTGACGAGCTTCCCGGCATCATGGCGAATGCCTCGTGCTTTGTGCTGCCTAGTGAGTTTGACCCCTTTCCGCTTGTCATTCTCGAGGCAACAACAGCTGGTCTTATCATTCTCGCATCGGACTCGGTCGGTAACGTGCCACACCTTGTTCAGAACAATTACAACGGATTTACGTTCAGGACGGGTGACGTCGAAGAGCTGTCGAGGCTGATGGAGCATGTTTCGCTATCGAGCGATGAGGAGTTGAATCGAATGGCAAAAGCTAGTTCATCGCTGGCCCGACAATTCACGCCGGAGCGCTGGGCAGATACTCTTTTGGACTTTGTTGACCGCAATGGGCGGAATGAAAAAGCAGGTTTCATGGCGGCGGCGAGACGACAGTCATAAAATGAAAGTTGTAAGAGTTTATTCGGGAAGGTTCTGTACGAGAACTCGTAATGCACACGCAAAAAAGGCAATGGTTCAATCCCTATGAAAATTCTGGTTACTGGCGGGGCTGGCTTCATCGGCAGCCATCTGGTTGATCGTCTGGTGCTAGACCAGATGGGGGAAGTTTGCGTGCTCGACAATTTTTCGCGGGGCCAAATGGAGCACCTGACCCAGAGCCGAAACCAGATCCGCATCGTTCACGGTGATATCCGCGATCGCAAACTGCTGGGTGAGGTGATGAGCGGGGTGAATCTGGTTTATCACCTGGCGGCGCAATCGAATGTTCTCGGCGCCGTTCGCGATCTTGATTACTCCTTTGAATCGAATGTTGTTGGCACTTACGAAGTCTTGAGGGCCGCTGCCGCGGCCGGCGTAAAACGTCTCATCTTCTCCTCCTCGCGGGAAGTCTACGGAGAGCCTGCATCCATGCCCGTTCCGGAAACTGCGCAGCTTGCTCCAAAGAACGCCTATGGTGTCAGCAAGGCCTCCGGGGAAATGTACTGCCCTCTATTTGCGGGTGCGGGACTGGAGGCCGTCGTTTTCCGCCTGGCAAATGTGTATGGCCCGCGGGACAGTGAACGCGTGATCCCCCTCTTCATCAAGCAGGCTCTCTCCGGGGAACCGTTGACAATCTTCGGAAGAAGCAAACTCATGGATTTCCTGTGGATTGGCAACTTGATAGATGTATTATGCCAGGCATCCCAGGGCCAGTGCCCGGACGGCCCAGTCAATATCGGAAGCGGGAAGAGCACGAGCCTGGTGGATTTGGCAAAACGAATCTCGTCCTTGACGGGCAGCCGCTCCACGATCTCGATCAAAGATGAGCGTCTGCCTGAGGTTGGGCGCTTTGTTGCAGATGTGACATTGGCGCGCAGACTCTTCCATCTCCAGTGTCCCGAGGACCCGATCGAACACGTCACATCGCTGGTCGAATACGTGAGCAGTGAGATGCTGGTCAATCCGCCGCAGCCAAGTCAGAGATAGAGGAATGCTGTCCGCGAAATCATCGTTCCGGTCGCACATCCCGGTCCCGATCGATTGAATCTTCGCGCAGGATTCCCTTCCTTGTTTCCAGAATTGTTGCGGCGGTCTTTGAGCGGAAGGCATCAATCTTAAAAGGTGAGGGATGAATAAGTCGAACCTGGTTAAATCCATTGGGGAGCCACTTCGGAGAACTCTCCGAGGCGCCCTGCCTAATGCTCTTTATTCGCAATGCGCCGCACTGCTCGACGCATCATACGGTATTAAGGTATTCGGATTCAAAGAGTGGAGAAAGCTTTTCAATGCAAGCCGGACTGCTGCTGGAGCAGAACCCGCTGAGGTGCATCTTCGACCTTTGTCCCATCCTTTCTATATACGGCCGGGAACTCCAGATGCAGACCTCGTGCTTTATGTGCTCGCACGAGAATCTTATGGCTACATGCTTCCTTCCCCCCGGGTGCGTCTCATCATCGATGCAGGCGCGAACATCGGCGATACGACGGTCTGGTATGCCAACCGGTTCCCCGAATCCGTGGTTATAGGGGTCGAGCCAGACCCCGACAACTTCGCGATATTAGCTCAGAATTGTGCCCCATACGGCAACGGAATTCGCCTTGTCAAGGGTGCTCTTTGGCCCGTCGCGAACCGCAGCCTGGCAGTCACCGGTGCTACCTATACCGTTCAGGTTCGTGAATCGAAGAACCCCGGAGAATTACTCTGCTTGTCAGTCGACCCATTGACAATTCTTCGAGACACGGGGCTTGACGCGATTGACATCTTCAAAATCGACATCGAGGGCGCTGAACTCGAGTTGTTTTCCGGGGATTGCGACGAATGGCTGCAGAGAACTCGAAACATAGCCATCGAGATTCATACCCCAGAGGCACGCGACGCGGTCTTCGCCGCAACCAGTCGCAACGGATTCAGACACTCGCAATATCGGGATCTACATGTCTTCTGGAAGTAGCACCTTCTCCGGTAGAGAAGGACAACCAATCCGAGCTATTCAAAATGGCGGCTGCAGACAATTGCAATTCCATCTTTTCTTTGTGATTTTCGGTATCATGTCTTCTATGCACAACGCGGGCGCACCCGAGCTTATATTCAAATTACCGCCGTATTCTGGTTCCAGGTTATGGATTATGAGTCTGAAATGGAGCATTGCTCGGGCGCGGATATCTCAGTTTGTCTGCTGACTTACAATCAAGCGCACATCGTTGAATCTACGATTCGTTCCATCTTGGATCAAAGCCGCAGAGATTTTGAGTTCATCGTTAGCGACGACTGCTCGACGGATGGAACCTGGGAAAAGATTCTCGAAATTGCCGCGGCCGACCCCAAGATCAAGGCCGTGCGCATCCGTGCAACATCGGAATGCCGGGCAATGCAAATTATGCCGGTGCTCAATCCCAGCGTCCCTATATAGCCCTTTTGCATCATGATGATATTTACCGGAACGACCTGCTGGAAAAGTGGTCTGGTGTGCGCACGAGCAAAGTAAATCGAAGGTTCAACATAATCAAATACCTTTACCAATTGCGCATATCTGCATATCATATACTGTCATCTGTACTGTGAGCATCTGTTGACTCCAATGACTATTGTCCAGCCGAGCGTAAGCGTGGTTCTTGTCACCTATAACCGCGCTCGCTTATTAGATGCAACGATTGGTTCCATAGTCAATCAGACCCTGACGGACTTTGAACTGGTCATCGCCGACGATGCGTCCCCGGACCACACTGAACAGGTGTGCCGGCGTTGGGCCTTACAGGACAGTCGTATCCGTTATCACAGGCGGTTGCACAATGTCGGAATGCCGCGGAATATGACCTTGGATATTCTGGACTCTGAAGCCAACTATGTAGCAATCCTCCATGACGATAACATTTACGACCCCTCTCTGCTCTCAGAGTGGAAGGCCTGTCTCGACGAAAACCCAAAAGCCGCATTTGTGTTCAATGCCTATCAAGCACTCGATTCCCAAGGCCGGCCGACAACGGTAAGCCGCGAACCATTAGCTCGGTCCTTTCCGGGGTCCGTCCTCCTGGAGGATATCTACTTCAAACGCTGGCGCTTTGGCTCACCGGTCTACGGTACCACAATGATAAGGCGAACGGCATTGGACAAAGTTGGGGCCTTTGACGAGCGTTATGGGCCTTGGGCGGATGTCGACATGTGGCTCCGGCTCGCTGAGGAATTTGATGTTTGTTACGTCGATGCCCCCTTGATCTCAGTGACAAGTCGAGAAGTTGTCCACCATCAGTTTGACGACAGGAGTGCCCGTGTCCAACCCCTTCTGGAACAGATGTTTTGGGAGGCGCGCATGCGTCATTATCAAGGCCGGCCAATGCGGCGATTGGCTGAGGCGGGAAGACACGCGGGCTTCGTCGCAGCTGCTCGGGCATATCTGCTGCTAGTCCAGGCAAACTGGGTCATACGGGGCAGAAGTCGCCGGCGAGCATGAAGACAAACAGCGGTGGATCCGAAGAGTCTGATTTGCCGGCCTATCACAATCAATGGAATGCGGCTTTGCCGACCGTGTATTGCATGTATTGCGAGATACATTCGAAATGAAGGCTTTCAGAACCCTTTTGGCCGCCTGTTGAGACCATCTGGTCTGCGTTCAGGGATGGCGGTTCGCGCCCAAGTTGTGCAGGATCAGATCGGCAGGCGACGGTGCGGAGATTTGTTTGACCAGACCGTAGGATAGGGTTCAATTACAAACAGGAGATATTTCCGGCTATGCGCTCAAACTCACCGGTCAGGAAAGCTGTTCGTGTTTTTCGTTCACTGGTGGGACAGAGATACTTCTATCGCACCATCCGGTTCCTCATGTACGAAGCCCGTTTTAACGTTCTCAACGAGCCAGATACGAACGACTAGCATTACATAAGGAGTGTCGTTTTGCTGCATGTCGCCGAATTCATAACAAATTTCAATGAGTCTTTGGAGGATTCCAGTTCATGCATAAGGTACTCAACGGCAAGCAAGATGGATTGGCAGTAGCGGCACCTGAACCGAGGGATTACACGACAACTCTGGTTGCAATCGTGCTCACCGGACTTGTCGCGCGCCTAGCGCTGCTCATTCATGGCGCACCGTTCTACGACGACGCGTTTATCACGTTCCGATTCGCCGCTAATCTCGCAAATGGGAACGGGTTGTTTTGGATTCCGGGCGAAAAAATGCTCGAGACAAGCACACCCCTGTATGCATGCGTGCTTGCCTTCCTTGGGAAACTATTCGGTACCATACACATTCCGTACCTGGCCATCGCGCTTGGGCTGTTGAGCTACGTCGGGGCGTGCGTACTGTTGCAGCGAATCGCACGAGGTATCGGGTTCAATGCGATTGAGACCTCCCTGCTGTATTTGCTATTCTGCTTCCAGCCCAACATTGTTCTCGCTTCCGTCGATGGTATGGAAACGGGGTTTTTACTCTTTCTTATGCTGCTTGCAGTTCATCTCTGGATTCAGGGATCAGAAGGGCTCGCTGGAATCGGTTGTGCGCTGCTGATCGCTACCAGAGTAGACGCGATCGCCTGGGTCGGGACTCTCTTTCTCGCATTTATCATTGCGAAACGCGCCTTACCGTGGCGCGCTATCGTGGCCTTTTCCACAGGGGTGGCTATCTGGATCGCTGTTGCAATTTATGCCTGGGGCGGCTTCATTCCGCTGACGACCAGAGTCAAGCCATTGGCGTTCCCCGTGCGGGGATCGTTCGTAGTCCGCCTGTTCAGTGTCCTAGATGCATATTTCCGATTCGGAAATCGTATGGCGTTGATAGTGATCGTACTGCCATTTGCGGTTGGTGCCTGGGTCGCCTACAAGAGGCGTTCGATTGCCGGGGGGGCGATAGTGTTCTACATCCTGGGAAGCGCAGTTGCACTTGCTGCTGCGCGGGCCCCGATTTTTCCGTGGTACATCGTTCCGGTGAATTTGGCGATGATATTCGTCGAGATATTGGGGTGGGGTTGGCTGCTCTCGAAAGTTAGGATACCACATATTGCGGCGTTGCTTGTTTTCTTCCTACTTCTCGGGGTTTGGCTCGTGCGCGACTATTATGATAGCTGGCGAGTCTTGCAAGCTCCTGCAAATCTTCAGGTTGGGCTATGGCTTCAGCGGCATGCCCGGCCAGACTCAACGGTGTTTACTGAACCCGCCGGATGGATTGGCTATTACTGCAACTGCAGATTGCGCGATTCCACCGGAATAGTGAATCCAGAGATGGTTCACTATTGGAGCCGCCTCGGAGGGCGTGAGCGATGGTTCTCTACTGCATTGCGAGAGAGCGTGCCTGATTATGTAGTTCTACGGCAGCATGAATACACGACGGGAATCCTATTCTCCAGCGAGCACGCCCCTTTGTTCGCAACGGAATCGGACAAGCAATGGTTTCAGGAGTCGTATAGGATGGTGTTCATTGCAGACTCCCCGGTTCCGACTCAGACACAAGATACTTTCTTTATATTCCAGCGCAAATAGACAATAACGAAAAATGAAGGGAACGCAGGAGTATGTTTTACATATGGTTGTTCCAACAAAACGCGGTAACTATATAAAAAGCAATTGTTTGGACTACAATGCGGTGAATGCGCCGGAGGTAGATGATTGAACGAAGGGATGACATCAAATGGTTGATTGTCTGTCATTGGTCCGTTTTGAATCGGCAACGATCATAATTCCGGTGATGAATGAGACCACCTCCATGGAGGAGACTGTCAGGATCATTTTACGGGACGTCAGGGATCGCGTTAGTGAGATTCTGATCGTGGTTTGCGAGCGCACGACACCGGAAGCAATGGCCACGGTAGACAGACTGAGTAAGAGCCTGGGCAGCCTAGTCAGGGTTCATACACAGACATTGCCTTTTTTGGGTGGGGCAGTGCGAGAGGCATTCGATCTGGCCCGCGGCAGCCACGTGGTCATGATGGCCAGCGACCTTGAGACGGATCCGAACGCGGTCAAGGTCCTGATTGCCAATGCGGTAATTCATCCGTCGGCGATTATAACCGCGTCCCGCTGGCGCATGGGCAAGGGGTTTCAGGGATACTCGAAGGTGAAGCTGATCTGCAATTGGGCCTTTCAGCGATTTTTCGCGGTGTTGTATGGCGTGCGGCTGTCCGATATGACTTTTGCCTACCGAATCTTCCCAACGAAACTGGTGCAAAGCATTCATTGGGAAGAACTGCGGCATGCGTTTCTGTTTGAGACGCTGGTCAAACCGCTCCGGCTTGGGGTCCAGGTTATCGAGATTCCCTCAGCGTGGAAAGCACGCTCGGAAGGAAAGTCCCAGAATTCATTCTTTCTCAACTTCGTATACTTTCGCACGGGTATTCGCACGCGTTTCGCCAGCCGGCAATCCATTCTCAAACCGCGCATTCCGGCATAGAGGATCAGGAGGTCAAACATGAAGACAGTTATCGTAACAACGACCATCAACCCCCCGACCGAGGCGATTCATAAGTTTCAGGAGATGAAGGACTGTGAGTTGGTCGTCATCGGGGATAAGAAAACGCCCCGCGACTATCATCTTGACCGGGGTATCTACGTCACGCCCGAGGAGCAGGAGAAGTACGACCCCGCGCTTTCCGACGCCTTAGGCTGGAATTGCATCCAGCGGCGGATCATGGGCCTGCTCTGGGCCCACGATTTGAAGGCTGACATTGTGGCTCTGGTAGACGACGACAACATCCCGCTGGAGGGATGGGGCGAGAATCTGCTGGTGGGCAAAGATGTGGAATTAGATTGTTACGAAACGGAGTTGCCTGCCTTCGACCCGGTAGGGGCCACCAATCATCCCCACTTGTGGCACCGGGGTTACCCGCTTCAACTGCTGCCGAAGAGAGACTACTCGAAGAAGGTGCGCAAGACCGTCCATGTGGATGTGCAGGCGGACTTCTGGAACGGCGATCCGGACATTGACGCGCTCTGCCGCATGGAACACGCTCCAAAGTGCGATTTCGACGCGGGCGTCTTTCCCATGTGTGCCAACAAGATGGGGCCGTTCAACTCGCAGAACACCTTCATGGCCGGCAAGTGTTTGAAGGATTATTTTTTGTTTCCGCACGTCGGACGAATGGACGATATATGGGCCGCGTACTATCTGCAGGCCAAGGGCTACCGTGTCGTGTGGGCCAAGGCGTCCGTATATCAGTTGCGAAACCCGCACGACTTAGTTCGCGATATGGTGCAAGAGTATATGGGCTATGAGAACAACCTAAAGCTGGTTCAGGATCTGGCTCGGGATCCGGAATCGATCGCCGCGTACCTGCCGGGGAAGTCGAACTGGGCATTTGAACTTTATAGGAGGCACTTCCCGCATGCGTAAAGCTTTGGTTACCGGCGCCGCCGGGTTCGTCGGGCGGCATATGGTGAAGCGGCTGTTGGATGCTGGGAACGAAGTGCATGCCGTGGACTGCGTGGCGGAGTTTACCGGAGGCATCGATCCGGCAGACGGCTGGCCACTATTCGACCCACGAGAATACCCTCGCTTCCACTTCTACAAAGAGGATTGCCGGACCTGGTTTGCGCGGGTGAAAGATACGGATTTCGACTACGCCTTCCACCTGGCGGCCATGGTTGGTGGGCGTCTGATGATTGAGAACAACCCGCTGGCGGTGGCGGACGATCTGGCCATCGACGCGGCATATTGGGGATGGGCCAAGGAAGCCCGGCCGAAGAAGACCGCCTGTTTCAGTTCGAGTGCTGCGTACCCGATCAAATTACAGCGGCCCGAAGGCTACGTGCTTCTGACAGAGGACATGATCTCCTTCGAGAGCGACATCGGCATGCCCGATATGAGCTACGGATGGGCAAAGCTTACCTGCGAGTACCTGGCTCAACTGGCATACGAAAAACATGGACTGAAGTCGATCTGCTATCGCCCCTTCTCCGGGTATGGGGAGGATCAGGATGATGCTTACCCGTTCCCGAGCATATGCAAGCGCGTTCTGGCGGAATGTGGAGCCAAAGTCCTGAATGTGTGGGGAACCGGCACACAGATGCGCGACTTCATTCACATAGAGGACTGCGTGGATGGTGTCATGACGACCATCGATAAGATCGACGATGGCGGCGCCGTGAACCTCTCCACCGGAATTTTTACGAGTTTTATCGATTTTGCGAAGCTGGCCGCCGGGATCGCGGGCTACCACCCTCAAGTGAAGGGCTTGTCTGACAAGCCGGCCGGTGTGCATGCGCGGGGCGGTGATACGACGAAACAGAAGCAACTGGGCTTTCAATTCAAGATCAACTTTATGACGGGCATTGAGCGAGCACTGAGATATTATTTGCAGCGGCGATAGCCCAGTCGTCCAGCTGACGGAATGGCTGCCATACTATCGATATATTTGCTCGCGAAGTCATGCTAGCTCTTGATGAGTTTGATAAGACGTGCAGACCCGTTCCCCGTACCCACGGCGGCCCTCCAGGTTGCGCCAGAGGCAGTGATCTACGACGAGGCAGTATAGCATGAGATCAGCAGCATACGACAATGTGGAACTGTTTGACCAGAGCGCGGAGGCATTCGCCCGCGGAACCGATGCCCAGATCAGCACTGGATCCTATATCCGTGGGAACTTGTTTACTGGAATGTCGAGCCGTTATGTCAAACCTGGGGGGCGCGTGCTTGATTATGGTTGTGGCCCAGGACGGATTGCAGTCGCACTCGGGCGGAAAGGATATGACGTTGTCGGTGTGGATAAGTCACAGGGAATGCTTAATGCCGCGAGCAGCATTTCTAGTGGCAACTCCAATGTTCAGTTTCACTTGATTTGTAAATTCCCCGGCCTCTTCGATCCAGGCGCGTGGGATGGCATTATATGTTCAAGCGTAATTGAGTATATTGAAGAGCCGCTGGAAACTCTTCGTTTGTTTTTTACCGCGTTGCGACCAGGTGGCGCAGTGATACTGAGTTACGCCAATGCACGCTCGTTCTGGAGGCTTTATACACTGAGCCAGCGGAAGAGTCATCCGCACCTGAAATTCCAATATAACGTCTGGACGTGGCCCGGTGCTCGAGAGGTTTTTACCAAGGCTGGATTCGAGGTATTGTCGGGACCGCTGTTTTTTGAATCTCCGTTCGATAAATACCGTGGCCTCAGGCTCCTTTCGAGCTTTGGTTACATAGGGACTCTA
>Ga0181535_10008442_pt1 | contig 10133 bp, 9 predicted proteins | sample PEATcosm2014_Bin_44_FD_119774 | JGI IMG/M metagenome (GOLD analysis project Ga0181535, IMG submission 119774) | Peatland microbial communities from MTU Mesocosm Facility, Houghton, MI, USA - PEATcosm2014_Bin17_30_metaG | ecosystem: Environmental > Terrestrial > Soil > Wetlands > Peat | place...
CTACTTCGATTACGACAGCTACCAACTGACGTCGGCCAATCAGTCGACCTTGCAAGCCGACGCGGCGTTTCTCAAGAGTCACCCGAACATGCGCTTCACCGTCGAGGGACATTGCGACGAGCGCGGGTCCACCGAATATAACCTGGCGCTCGGCGAGAACCGCGCTAGCGCCGTCAAGCAGGCACTGGTAAACCTCGGCATTCCGGACGGATCCGTTAAGACCATCAGTTACGGCAAGGAAAAGCCGGTGTGCACCGAGCAAAACGAAGCCTGCTGGCAGCAGAATCGCCGCGGACATTTCGCCCTTGGTCAATAACCATAACCGGGACCAGCCAGGGCTCTGACAACGCCCCTGGCTGGTTTCACTAAGATTCCTGGGGTCAGGGCACTTGCAGCGTAGGTGTCTCCAGTGGCCGCTATTCTTTAAGAATCATGTTGAGAGCGGAGTGTAGACCCTTTAGGTGGCGTTGGCAGAAAGGCTACACCCTTGAACGGAAGAACCGGTCGAGGAATACAATCGGGATGAACCCGCAGGTTGCGGAAGGTATTCAGCGGTCATTAAATCAAGCATGGAAGGCGCGGGGACTCCTATGAGACTCCATAAGTTTTCGTTCATTTTCGCCATTGCTGCTCTCGTTTTGAGCTCGATCACACCTGGATTTGCCGTCAGCAAAGAGATGATTCAACTGCAAACGCAGGTGCAAGCCCTCACTGACCAGATGTCGCGCATGCAGCAAAGCTTCGACGAGCGCATGGGGGTAATGCGGAACCTGATCGAGCAAAGCACCGACAGCATGAATAAGCTGGCGTCCAGCTTGGACGCGGTGCAGAAATCGCTACAACAGCAGAGTGGCGACACCCAGGGCCGAGTCGACCAGCTCTCGGGGCAGGTACAGTCGCTGCATGATTCACTCGACGAACTGAAGGCCCGCCTGACTAAGGTCAGCCAGCAACTGGACGGCCTGAGCGTCTCAGGGCAGAACCTGACGCCACCGCAGGCACCAGCCGTGCAGCCACCCGCGCCGCAGGCGCCTCCGCCGGACGTGCTCTACAACAACGCGTTGCGCGACTATAATGCCGGCCGCTACGATTTGGCCTCACAGCAATTCGGCGACTATCTGAAGTTTTACGCAAACACGGATTTAGCGGGGAACGCTCAGTTCTATGTGGCGGAGATCGAATATCGCCAGGGAAATTTCGAGCAGGCGGTGCGCGATTACGATAAGGTTCTGGAACAGTTTCCGGGCGGGAACAAAGCGTCGGCTTCGCAGCTCAAAAAGGGTTATGCGCTGCTTGAGCTCGGGCAGCGTGAGGCAGGAGTGCGCGAGTTGAATAGCCTCGTGCAGCGCTATCCACGCTCGATTGAGGCCACCCAGGCCCGCGAACGGCTGAAAAAACTGGGTGCTGCCGCTTCCGGTAAACCCTCGGCAGCCAAAAAAACGCAATAGAGCAATGCGCCTTCAGCTTACGATCATGCCCGCGTAACCGACTACCCAGTCGCGATCGCCCGATACATCGCCAGAGGTGGCGTACTTCACCAGCTCCGCCTTGGTGGCGCCCAACTCCCGGGCTGCCGTCAACATGGCTACCGCCGGTCCGTATCCACACATGCTGATCTGTTCGCGCTGCACCGTTTCCCACAGCCCCGCGGGATCAAGCGCCAGCACATGATCGATCGCCATACGATCCTTGACGCGTGTGCGCTCGTCGCCTTCATAGTGGTTCATGTCGCTGGAAGCGATGATCAGCACATCGTGCTTCGACCTGCCCGCTGGGTCCGGCGACTTCAGTACCCGCGCCAAGCTTGATCCAAGTTCTGTCAGCACGTCCAGACGGCCAGTGCCAACCACGATCGGCACGAACGTAAATTCGCGCACAATTTGTTGCAGGAACGGAAGCTGAACTTCCAGGGCGTGCTCGCGGGAGTGCGCAACATCATCGTTTCGCAAGGACGAAAATTCGCGTCTGATTTCCTCTGCCAGCTGCTCGTCGATGACGGCTTCTCCCAGCGGAGTCAGCCAGTGTCCCCGGCTCATGATGGCGAGCGGCTGCCCTGCTCCGGTGTGATTCGGGCAGAGGATGATAAAGCGGTGCGGTAATTCCAGCCGCGCATAGACCGCGCCCGCAACATGTCCGGAATACATGTAGCCGGCATGCGGCACCACGCAACCGAGAGCGCGTATCTTCTCCCGTCCGGGTTGGACGAAGGCTTCGATCTCCTGCCGCAGCTTGTCGGGATTAGAAGGATAGAACTGACCCGCCACAGCGGGATGCCGTACCGGAGTGCTCATGGCTCATTCACCTCCAGCGGTCAGTCAGGCTTTGCCGATGCAATTAGTATGCGATACAGAACGGCCATCTGGTCAAGCGCGACGGCTTCGGCTCTTACTCCAGGCTCGATGCCGGCCTGCTGCAATGATTGTTGTACAACTGCCGGGCGAAAATGCTCGCGCAAATTGTTCGACAGCATTTTGCGCTTTTGAGCAAAACTGCGCTTGAGGAATTCGATGAATCCATGCTCGTCGACTTGCAGCTCCTCAAACCGTGGAGCAATGTCGATCCGCAGCGCCGCGGAATGCACCTTGGGTGGCGGAGAGAACGCTTCAGGCGGCAGCTCGAACAGCTTTTCAACCCGTCCGTAGAGATTAGCGGTCGCCGATAGCAGGCCGTAGTCACGCGTTCCCGGCGAGGCGGCAAGGCGGTCGGCCACCTCCAACTGCACCGTAACGATCAGGCGATCGAAAAAGCCATGCTCGGCAAACAAGCGCAGCAGAATGTCAGAAGTGATGTAATAAGGCAGATTGCCAACCACTCTTGCCTTGGGCGGCTCGCTCGGACGCAAGTCCCGTAGCGGGCCGGTCCGGTTGCCGATCATGGTTCGCATATCGGCCGTCAGGATGTCAGCCTCGATGATCTCGACGTGCGGCTCACGAGAGTATTCCATGCGCAACTGTGCCGCCAGCACGCGATCCAGCTCCACGGCAACCAGGTGGCCGGCCCGTGGAACCAGCAGGCTGGTCAGAGCGCCTGTGCCGGCACCGATCTCGATGACCGTACGCTGAGAGACATCGCCAAGGGCATCAACGATCTTCTGCATCGCCCCGTGGTCGACCAGAAAGTTCTGCCCAAGCTTCGGTTTCCGTTTTTCGTGAGATTCGCCGCTAGCCATGTTTGACCGTCCTTGCCGCTGCTTTTACACTCAACAAGGCCGTGAGAAAGAAGTGCCGGGGCGCCGACTCTGGGCCATGACTGCAGTCCGCCCCCATTACGCGCAACGATGACGCATCGTGGGGACCCCGGTTGGCGGGCTCGGAGTACCGTTTTCGGCTTTCAGCGCGGCGGTCCCCTGTACACTGAGGTCCGCGCATCCCTGTTTGGTGCGGTAACGAGAGGGTAGACATGCACATAGGGTTCATAGCGTCGGAGTGTGTTCCATTTTCCAAAACCGGAGGCCTCGCCGACGTGGTGGGAGCGCTGCCGCAGGCGCTGGCCGCCATGGGACAAAAGGTCAGCGTTTTCCTTCCCAAGTACCGCCAAACGAAGCTCGAATCAGCATCCTGCGTAGTGCGCAGCATCACGGTTCCTTTCGACGACCGCTATCGATTTTGTTCCATTCTCGACGGAGGCTTGCACAACAAAGTTCAATATTACTTTATCGACTATCCGCCGTTTTTCGACCGCGAAGGACTCTACGGCACTGCGCTGGGTGACTACCACGATAATGCCGAACGTTTCGCGTTGTTTTGCCGTGCCGTCATCGAGAGCTCGAAGATTCTCGGCGTCCCCGACATTTTCCATTGCCATGACTGGCAGACGGCGCTGGTTCCCATCCTGCTGAATTCCTTGTACAACGACGACCCGGCTCTTCGCAATGTTGCCACGGTCTTCACGATCCACAATATCGGCTATCAGGGATTGTTTCCGCCGGACACCCTGCCGCTGCTGACGCTCCCCTGGGATCTGTTCACCATTTCCAAGCTGGAATTCTACGGCAAGGTGAACCTGCTGAAAGGCGCGCTGATTTATGCGGATTCCATCACCACGGTCAGCCGGAAATACGCGCAGGAGATTCAAACCTCCGAATACGGGTTTGGCCTGGAAGGCGTATTGCACAGCCGTTCAAACAGTCTCGTGGGCATTCTGAACGGCGTCGATTACGAGCAGTGGAATCCGGAGAAGGACACGTACATCGCCGAGCGCTACTCCGCCGATTGCCTGGAAAAAAAGGCCGCCTGCAAACGTGACCTGCTGGCCCAGTTTGGCGCGGTGACAGCCACTGACATGCCAGTCATTGGCATCGTCTCGCGCTTCGCCGCGCAAAAGGGATTTGACCTGATCGCCAACATCGCCGATCGCCTGGCGCACCAGGACCTCATCCTGGTGGTGCTGGGAACCGGCGATAAGCCATATGAGGAAATGTTCCGCCGTCTCAATCGGCAGTTCCCCAAGAAGTTTCTGGTCAAAATCGCATACGACGAAGCTCTGGCCCACAAGATCGAAGCCGGCGCAGACATGTTCCTGATGCCCTCGCGCTACGAACCCTGCGGGCTGAACCAGATTTACAGCCTTCGCTACGGAACGGTCCCGGTGGCGCGCGCCACTGGTGGCCTCGACGATACGATCGAACCGTGGGACCCGGTCACCACCAAAGGCACCGGGTTCAAGTTCTCCGAACCCAGTGGCGAGGCGCTGCTGGAAACGGTACGTGACGCCATCCGCGTGTTCAAGGATCAGCGCGCATGGCAAAAACTAATGCGCAATGGCATGAGCCGCGACTTTTCCTGGGCGGTATCAGCTCGCGAGTACATTAAGACCTACGAAAAACTGCGCAGCCTCCGGGGAGGCACGCCATCGGCGAGCGCTTCCCCGCAAAAAGACTTCTTGCTGGACCCGTAGGTCGCGACGAGTGGCGAAATCGTCTAAATTGAAATCCCGATTGTTGGCGACGGTACCGATCTTTCGGAGAGTCTGCTGGAAAGGCACATGCAGTGGAAGCAATTCTATTCTCGTTCTTTACTTTTCTTTCTACTTTGGCCGGGGGATTGTTTGGTCTAAGACAACGCGAACAACTGCATTACATAGAGAGCTTTACGGTCGGGGTACTGTTGGGGGTTTGTTTTTTTGATATCGTTCCCGAGGCATTTCGCATAACTACTTCGTTGGGGATCGGACCGACCCCCATGCTGGTCGCACTCGTGACCGGGTTTATCGTTTTTCACGTTCTTGAAAAAGCGATTGTGATTCACCACTCGCACGAGGGGCAATATGCTGAGCACAAGCATCCCTCGGTCGGTCTTTTCGGCGCTTTCGGTTTAGCCTTCCACAGCTTTTTGGATGGAGTTGGCATAGGGGTCGGATTCCACGTAAGTCCGGCGGTGGGCCTTTTGATAGCCATTGCCGTCATTGCCCACGATTTCTCCGATGGCTTGAACACCGTCGCCTTGATGCTTTCCCACAAAAATACAACCCGCAAAACTTTCTTTTTGTTGCTTCTCGACGCTGCGGCGCCGATGGCAGGGGTTGAGTCTACTTACGTTCTCCACTTTCCGGAATCCTGGCTGGTGCTTTATCTAGGCTTCTTCGCCGGCTTTTTGCTCTACATCGGAGCGAGCGATCTGCTTCCCGAGGCACACAGCAAACATTCTTCGTGGCTCATGCTCGGCCTGACCGTGCTTGGCGCCACTTTCATATTCCTGGTCACGCGAATTGCGTAATGCTCATCAGTTTTTCGATGAGCTTCCGGTTGGATACTTTTCGGTAGCTTGCTCTCCGGCAGCGGGTTGCCAGACCCTGGTGATGCGGACAAGGGGGCTAGGGCGTTTTCTATTCAGGCTGTAATCATTTATTGTTTTGCAAGAAGATCTGGATTGGTTGCAGCGGCGAAAGTGTAATCACGATTTCCAGGGCGCTAGCCCAGGGAGAATTTGATGAGAAACGTACTTGAGTTGGAAGTGCTTTACAAGAATGGCAGCAAAGACAAGATCGGCATGGTGGTGTGGAACATCTTCAATGGCGGTTACGCGGCTCGCAACCAACAACATGTGCGCGAGCACATCGAGGAGCTGGCGAAGGTGGGAGTGCCCGCACCGACGACGACTCCCACGCTGTATCCGCTGGCAAACTATAACCTGACCACGGGCAGGTATTTACAAGTGCAGAATGCCGAGACCAGCGGTGAAATCGAATACGCGATTCTGTGGCAGGCGGGTATCGCTTACGTGACCGTGGGCAGCGACCACACCGACCGCGTGCTGGAGAACTTCAGCGTCGCCAAATCGAAGCAGGCCTGTCCCAATATGATTCCGCAACAGGTTTGGCTTTACGACGAAGTGAAAGATCACTGGGACGAGATCCAACTGAAATGCTGGGTGACTAAAGACGGCAAGCGCTCGCTCTACCAGGACGCTACGCTGGCGGCTTTGATGAGCCCGGAAGAGTGGAAGCCAATCTTCAAAAAACTGGGAATCGAAAACCTGAATAACAGCGTGTTTTTCTCCGGCACCATCAACACGGTCGGCAAACAGCTGATCTACGCGGATTCCTATGAGCTGGAGATGATCGACCCCGTACTGAAGCGCACTTTGCGCCACGAATACCGGGCGAGCAAACTGATCGACGGTATAAAGTAACGGTCGGCTACTGACGGCGTGGGTACACGCAACTCTGCAAGGCGGTCCCTCGGCGGCTAAAGCCGAAAAATATGCGCTCAGGCAACGGCGCGGCTGAAGCCGCGCCCCTTCAAAACTGAGTTGTGAAGCAGCTTCTCGACCAAAGCAGGAGGATTATTTTACGGAAGCTGAAGCAGCAGTCGCGATTGTGCGCACGCACGGGGAAGACGAATCGATCCTCTTCATCCGGCGCTCGGAGAGAAAAGAGGATTCATGGTCGGGGCACTGGTCGTTTCCCGGAGGCCGGCGTGATCCGGAAGACACCGATCCTCTGCACACCGCGCTCCGCGAACTCGAAGAAGAGTGCGGTATCCGCCTCGGCCGGGAGCAGATGGAGGCGGCTTTGCCAATCGTGGTGGCGCGGCGCAGAACTGGGCCGTACGTGCAAGTCGCTCCCTTTGTCTTCGGGGTAGATGCGAAACTGCCCACCGTTCTCGATCCGCGAGAAGCGGTGGCGTCCGTGTGGGTTCCGCGCAGCCTGCTATGTGACCCCGCTCAGCACTGCCTGCGCCCGGTGCCACATCGTCCGGGTGAAATGTTGTTTCCCGCGATCGATCTGGACGGCATGCCGCTGTGGGGTTTCACCTACCGGCTGCTGACCGATTGGCTTGCCCTGGGTCCCGAAGATCCTACAAACCACGAGGGTGAAATGGCGGGCTTGCGGGCAGCCCGCCTCGTGTTGGACTTCCTTCTAGCCCGAGGTCTGAAGCTCAAGCACGGGTTTACTGACCGCGTCGCGCAAGCAGGATCAGCCGGGCAGCACGTGGTGAAGGTCGCAGCCGTGGAAGGCACGATTCCAGTCGTACTGGTTCTCGCCCACTTTGGCGTTCCCGGCGATCACGTTCCGCTGGTAAACCTGCTGGAGGTTCGCCCGGAATACATACGGGTGGCGGGACTCGACTTCGAGGAATACCTGATCTCGGCCTCCAGCTAGCAGGTTGCTCCCTGAGTTCGTCGCATACGTTTCAGGATGTCATCCTGAGCAAAGCGAAGGATCTATGCATTTCTCCACGCCGAAATACATAGATTCTTCGCTCGCTGCTCGCTCAAAATGACACTTCAAAAGGTTATCGCGCGAACTCACTGCGACCCGACACTAGTCCCTACACCTTCACTTTTTCCACGGGGCTTGAGCTCTCTTGGTGATCGAGTTCCTCCAGACTCAGATCCCGCGTCTCCCGGATAAAGAGCAGCGCCACCATGGCCACCACACAATAGACGACGTAGACAATGGGCACGTAATACCACTTGTGGATAACGTCCCGGCCGATCAGTCCTGCCAACAGCGATGGAGCGATCATTCCGCCCATGATGGCGGATATGCTGTAGGAAATACCGGTGCCGGAGTATCGGAATTTTGTTGGGAAGCTCTCCGAGGTCAAGATCGGGGCGAGCCCGTGCAGCAGCCCGATTCCGAAAAAGGTGATGAGGAACTGCAAGATCATGACAAGCCCAAGCCGCTTGCCCAGGATCGCCAAAACCAGGGGATATGAAACCAGGGTGGTGAACCCGATGGCCATGTAAGCCACCATTCGGCGCTTGCAAAGGTCGGCGAGAGGTCCGGCGAGCACTACGCCAAGGATATCTCCAATGCGGCTGAGCAGCATGATGATGGCCGTGGTTGCCAGCGGAATGCCGGCAAATTTCATGAAGGAAATAACGTATGTCCCGCTCACATACCCGTCCATCTGTTGGAAGGCCGAGACCATGGCGAGCAGGATGATGGGACGCGAATACTTCTTGAAAACTCCAAAACTCGGCATCTTGGCGAGCTGATCCCGCTGCTTAAGCCGCTCGAACAGAGGCGTATCGGCAAGCTTATAGCGAGCCAGCAGCGCTGGGATCACAATCAGCGCGGAGAGCAACATGGCGACCCGCCATCCGGTCGTGGTGAAGCTCTTGTTGAGCACCAGCATCACGGTACTGGCCGCCATGGCGCCCAGGGGGATGCCCAGGTTTGCCAGCGACATCCAGAAGGCCCGAGATTTTCGCTTCGCACCAAACTCAGCCAGCAGCGAAGAAGCGCCGCCAAACTCGCCTCCAATCCCAATCCCTTGAATGACGCGCAAAAGCACCAGCAAAATTGGAGCCGCCACACCCAGGGTCGCGTATCCAGGCAATAAACCCGTGAGACAAGTGGTGACGCCCACGATCAGAATATTGATTAAAAACGAATACTTGCGGCCGGTCTTGTCCCCATAGTGGCCGAAGATAAACGCGCCCAGAAGCCGCGCCGGAAAACCGGCACCGAAGGCCAGATAAGACAGCACTAGCGCCGTGCCAGGAGACAACCCAGGGAAGAATACGCTCGGAAAGGCGCTGGCGGCGGCATAGCCGTAGATAAAAAAGTCGTAGTACTCGACCAACACTCCCGCCGTCGCCGAAAAAGCAAGAATTCCCAAGGTGCGCGTGTCCACATGCAGTTCCGGCTCACGCTGCTGCGACTGCTCCAACATTACCCCTCCTCTGATACCAGCCTTGGATTTGGCCGACGGCAGACATTGCCCCGGGTCGGCCCGTCAACGCAGGCGATTCTCAGCCCCGCCTGGCACACACCCGGCATCGGCGAAAGATCGTCGAAATTTTCAATACGTTGCTTGCAAAGAATTATCTTCTTCTCAGGGCATGTCTGGCGAGCAGAAAGATAAGTTAACGAACTTGGGTGATTCCACCTAGCTCGGGTGGCAATGGCTAGCACCCCTCCACGTTAGCCAAATGAAGCGAATGTGGGGCACCTGGCTGGTCTTCTCCATATTTTGGCAGGCTCCCAATCTCTGCCTTTTGCTTTGCGCTCCGCGGTCCTCGAATTTTTTCTGTCCAGAGCACCCCTGAGCCTCTCCGCCGTCATCATAGTTAACTCTATAGTTAACTCTGTAGAGGATTGCCATGAACATCGTAGAACTGAGATCGACGGTTGACCACCTGCTCCACATCGTCCTCTATCTGATCACAGCGGGCGTCGCCATTGGCGGTCTCATCACGTTGGCTTTTCTCTACATGAGTAACGACCGTCGGGCGACGCAACAGAGGCGACGAAATGCGGCGGCAGTTCAAGCACCATTGACTGAGGATCGCCGACCGCTTTCCGAATGATTCGTGTCAGCACTCAGGGTTATTAAAGTGCGGATAGCTCCGCTTGCAGTCGCTGTTCAGGTTGCGTAACTATGGCCCGAGCGCGATGTACCTCAATTCGTTGAAAAAATCGGCTGCCAAGCAGGTGCTCTACCAGGCATGCAAGTCATTTAGCGGCACGGCGATATTGTACGGCAGCGTATACATCGGGATTTCTAGCTCTTGATTCCGTGGAATCTGAAACGCGGTATTCTCGTACAGTGCCACACTGTCGCGCCAATCCTTATTGTTGCTTTGAATGGGAACTCGGGCAATCAGACGAAACTGCGGCCCGGTTAGCAACTTGCGCAACGTCAGCTGAATCGGAACCTCCAGCTCCGATTCTTCCGAGAC
>Ga0181535_10008444_pt1 | contig 10132 bp, 20 predicted proteins | sample PEATcosm2014_Bin_44_FD_119774 | JGI IMG/M metagenome (GOLD analysis project Ga0181535, IMG submission 119774) | Peatland microbial communities from MTU Mesocosm Facility, Houghton, MI, USA - PEATcosm2014_Bin17_30_metaG | ecosystem: Environmental > Terrestrial > Soil > Wetlands > Peat | place...
AAAGGAGCCTTTATGAATCTCAGAAAATCAGTTTTGGGAATAGTTCTGGCAATGTCCTTAACTCTATCCGCGCAATCAAGTTATCAGTCGTTAATCAATACCACGCCATACGCGCCCTATTCCTTTGCGACGAATGTCTTCCTTGGAACCTCGGATTTTACGGTCCCAAACTCCGGGGCAATAGTTCCGGGCGGTATTTTGTGCAAAGACTCCGGCACGGTATCTGTTATTACTCTTGCAGGGGATTCGTGCAAGCTGGTAGCAAAATCCGGCCTCAATTGGTTCCCGATCCAGGTACAAAAAATAGTAAGCTCTACAACAGATTCTTTATTGAGAACGTCCAGCATTACCCTTTACGGAGAAATAACCGGGCAATTCCTGTATACGAGCCTAAATACTCCGGTCGCCCCTGTGCTTTCAACCCCGACATCGGGGAGTACAAATCAGCCTCTTTCAATGTCTCTTTCGTGGTCCACCGCCGCAATTTCATCGAATTACAATGTTTATATTTCGACATCTTCGACATTCTCAAATACGATTTCAGCATATACTGGCGTTTACGGCACGTACCTAAATTCAATTTCCGTTCCTTCGTCGAAAACACTCTATTGGCGGTCTTGCGGGAATACTATTGCCGGTTCCGGGCCGTGGTCATCAACGTGGAGCTTTGGGACAACATTGTAACTCAAGGCCGGTCGCTCGTGAGGCGATCCACGAAAGGGAAAGGACAGCATGAACAAACATCGACCAAATACGACGGATACGTTTACGCATACCGAAGGTTTTGCAGACGAACTTGCCAATAAAGGGGCATTTTGCAAAGCTGTGTGCGCAAACAAATACCAGCTTCGCGGGCAATCCATTGTGCAATTTTGGGTAATCGTAACGGCGGTCGGCCTTTTAGTGTGGCAATCGTTCGCCTCATTCAACAAGCAGGCGACGGCCTTGATAATAGTCAAGGATGCGACCACTCAGAATACTAAGGATATTTCCGATATGAGAACAGCGGTCGCACAGATACCGCAGCTAACCGCTCTTTTGCAGGAGAATATCCAGCGAATGAAACTTTCCCCAAGGCGGGACCCATGATCTGGCCCCTTCTCTCCATCCTGCTTTTCCAGACAGCTTGTGGGCTTGTCGAGGGCGTGAAAAACGTTCAGTCCTGCCAATCCGGGAAGTGGTACGTTTCGGATAATGCTTACCACTGGTGGCGCAACCTTCAGGGCGCGGCTTTCATTCTTGCAATCGTAGCGGCCTATTTTGCCCCGCACTCATGGGTGACAGGGCCGGTAATTGCCTGTGCATGGATTGCAGGAAACGCGCTGTATTCACGGCTTCTCGTCCGGGTTGCATGGGGGCAATGGAATTTCAATTGGAATAAGATTCTGCCGGGCAAGCTCCCGTGGTGGACGATCTTTGACCGGTCACCCGCTTTCGACTGGTGGACTTTTGTAATATTTGGAGTAACGGGAATTATATTTGCGCTGTGGAAATAACATTGGCCCGACAGGGTTCCCCTGACAAGGGGAGTTCGGACCACGGGGAGCGGTCGAATTGCCCGGACGCGGGGACTGCTTCCCAGCATTTAACAATATGAGCAGCTTGGTCTTTTGGGGCTATGCCCTTCATCAAACGCGACGGATTGTCCGAAGTTGGATAATCGTAATTTTCTGCGCTCTGGTTTCGGGGAACTTTGAAAATATTGGTGCGGCAACCCGATTACTTTTGCGGCACCTGAATCATTATCTTGAACGATGGACAAGGAGGGCGGCATAATGGACATTTCCAAAATCTACGGCCAATTGAAAATCGATGAGGGCACCCGGAACGTGGTTTACGTCGACACCACCGGCAACCCGACTGCCGGAACCGGACATAAACTTGTTGGTACCGAGCTGACCGATTACCCCGTTGGCTCTACCGTGCCGGATGAGGTTATTGAGGCGTGGTTCGTGGCCGACGTTGCCCGCGCGATTGATGCAGCGGAGAAAGTCCCGGCTATTCCATTTTACGGCCAACCGGATGCGGTGCAGGACTCTCTGGTAAACATGGTTTACAACATGGGGCCTGGCGGCGTGGAGGGCTTCCCGCACTTTCTGGCGTGCCTCAGGGCGCGCGATTACGCCGGTGCCGCTCACGAGCTGGAAACGTCCCTTTGGGCGAAACAGGTAGGCGACCGGGCGAAACGCATCATAGAGGCAATCCGGGGGGCGGCGGCGGTATGAAACGCTTCCTCGGCTGGCTAAAATCGGCATGGCTGGCAGTGGACAATCACAAGCGGGACATTGCGGGCCTAATTTCGGCCAACGCTTTTGTCTGGCTTGCCGCATGGTCCGTGCCTTCGACCCATTGGATTCACCGGACGGTATCTTGCCTTTGTCCGCTGCTTCAGGCCGTGGCGACCGGACACGCGGCGATTAAAGGTGATCTTTTACGGAACGGAAACGGGGGAACACCATGAAGAGTGCAAAATTAATCCTTATAGTGCTTGCCGGGGCTTTCCTTTTCGCCTTTGGGCTATCCTTCCGGTCGTGCGGCAAGAAGCTCGATCCGCCAGCGCCGACCATTACGACCACAACCAGGTATGAAACACTCCCGGCTCCCAAGGCCATCCATGACACTTTTACCCGGAAAGAAGTGAAGTGGTTTCACGATACCGCATTGATGCCCGTAAAAAACGGCCCTGCGGTCGCTCAGGTGATGGCCTGCGATTCAATCGATACTACGACTCCCTCCGGGACACATTGCAGCTTCAGGCAGTGCTTTCTACTGCCCGATAGCGTAATTAAGCGGGCTGCGTTGCCCCCTGTGTTCAGCATCCAGGAACCGGCCCCGGTGGTGAAAACCATCACCAATACCGTGATCGAGACGAAATATAAAAAGCCGCCCATTGATTGGAAATTTGAATTACTGAAGGATGGTATTATTTGCGCGGGTGGCATTCTGCTCGGCTCGAAGCTCTGAAATAGCCCCGGTTTTCGCGGGGCTACTGTTGCATTGACAGACTTCCAATCCCTTTCTTTTTGAAAATATTTTTCAGCCGTCGCCGGAGCCGTCGACGTCGCCGTAGCCGAAGCCGGAGCCGCAGCCGTCGCCGTAGCCGTAGCCGGAGCCGGAGCCGGAGCCGAAGCCGAAGCCGCCGTAGCCGGAGCCGAAGCCGTCGACGTAGCCGAAGCCGCCGAAGCCGGAGCCGCAGTCGCCGAAGCCGGAGCCGGAGCCTTAGCCGTCGCCGTAGCCGTCGCCGTCGCCGGAGCCGTCGCCGTCGCCGAAGCCGAAGCCTATGCGCGCCATTCGGGAACCTCTGCAATATTTTTCTGCGCTGCCTTTGTGCAAGGAATGATTTCAATGGCTTCGGTCAATGTGATCTCCGGTACAACTGCCGGAAATTTGCAATTGCCAGGCTTTGAAACTCCCCTAACGGCCAATTCCGAAAGGCTTGCCGCTCCATCCCAATACCAGAGACGACGCGAATTTTTCAGCACCACTTCCTTGCCCTTTCGCGATACCATGGTTCCGGCATGGACTCCCGCCGAATGGGTGCGAACGATTACATACTTTCCTGATGCTGCCATTACTCTTTCCTTTCGTTAAATGTTATCCTGCTATCAGCTCCATAGCCTCCCCCGACATTCGCCGGGGGTTTGTATTGACAAATGTCGATAAAGGATGATCGTATACATTTCAGTTCATGAACAACATTTCCCGCGTTCTCTCCGATAGGTAGCGCGTGGCTCAATATTTCATTCATAATCCGGCTCCGGCCTCACCTGCTCAGGGACGCGGCGATGGCGATAAAGTCTCGTATTACATCTTGCTGTTCCATGCGAGATATTCCATAGGCAACTTTCTTCGCAATAATATTGAACGGAGCCCTCGGGGTATGTATCGCATTCGGTTTTTTCCAAGGGTCGCCATACCTTATCAAACGTCGCTGCCGGGAGGGTGCGCGGATCGTGGGCAAACCATGAGGAAGAAATGGGAACTGCACACAACGTCTTAGAATACCAGTTCCCGGCATTATTGCTGAGGTCAACTTGGCCCTTAGCGGGGCGAATTTTTACATTTCTTGGAACGCACCAAAACAACTCCGGCTCGGCGGTCGGTTCGTCCGTTCCATTTCTGGCTATATCGGCAATGCTCGAGGACCCATAGTGGGGATCTTCGGTTGCTGCGGTCCAAAAGAGAAAGGCAATCTCATAACGAGTTAGCGATCCGTTATCATCAAATCTTTTCCATACAGTATCGAACGATTCATGTTTCATTTTTCCGCTCTCCTTTGCGTTTTGCTATCGGTAGTACTGCATCAAGATACCCCTGAATGCCAATCTTGCCAAAATAATCAGAGGTATATTTCTTCACCCTCAGCACTAACCGCTCATACCGCCTGCACATGGTTTTGTATTTGCGGTGTTCGTTGCATTTTGCTTCTTCGGCTCGGAATCGAAATGATTTTTCTATTTCACCGGTTGCTTCTGCGTCTTTAAGAACCTCTGAGAGCCACTCGATTTTTTCATTCCATGCAGATAAATAACCTCTCAGTTTCCCGACCTTCCTCGCCGCGAAATCGCGCTCCATCATGGCAAGGGCGAGATTATATTCCAATTCCTGCCAATCATAAATGCCCTGATTGATTACATTGATTTGGAGGTCAATGGTTTCTTTCAATAGTGCTATCTCCTGCTCCATTACTCCCTTCATTCGATACTGTTTTTCATTGATCTGGTGGAGTTCGTGATTATCCTTTTGCAGCCCCTCGAATACCTCCACATCCTTGACTCGTAGGCTCTCGTAGGCTTCCTTGTGTTCCTGGCGCGCTTCCCGGAACTGGATACACTTGACGGCGTAGAGCGCAAAGCCGATAATCATGCCGATGGTGGAAAGGATGGGGTAGATCATTTTGAAGACTCCCGCTCTTCTATATGTGACTTACAAAGCCGCACACCGATAATTGATGCGTAAACTTCTTTTTTCATTTGTTTCTTCCATATAAGTGTGTAACAAAATATAGGGTTTTTATTCAAACGTTTTCTTCACGGATTTGATATATTTATATATCGTCCCATCCTAAAAATGGTTTGACAACTCGGCGGCTCCATGTGCAAAGTATTCGATTACCGCTTGTTGCGCTTCGACCCATGAATAACATACCCGGAACATGCAATGAGATTTAAGCTGGAATGCAAATTTTTCTTGCTCTTCAGTGAGCTTGTTTTTTCCGGCTTTCATTTCGATCCAAAGCCCGGAATACTTACCTTGCGGGATAGGAAGGTTTATATCCCATACTCCGGCCTTCAGACCCTCATCCTTCAGCCATTTCCCGGAACGCGGAGATCTGCGGGCGGCGTTAGGTATGGCGTGCATAGTCTCAAGCGGGTATCGATGTTGCATGGCAGCCCATCGGAAAAATGCCACTTGGTGATTATGTTCGGTGTGATTCATACTTTTGAATACTCCTTCACCCTCGCAATTTGCCCGTCCCGGTTCGTCACTTTGACCATTTTACTGTCGATGGACATTCCATCTTTCTTTAGCTCCAACACGCGGGCCGGGAGTCTTGCACATTGGAACATTTTCAAAGCTTCCCCGCCTGTGATCGACAGCCCGGCCTCAAGGTACATCCTGATTTTCTGGCGTTGTGTGAAAAGGTCCATGGTGATCCTTTTTAAAAATCGGCGGGGAGTGCCCGGATTAACCGCTGCTCCCCGCTTTCATCGGCTCCCACAACGGGGCCGAATTATTCCTTTGCCGGTTCCTCGGCTCCCTGGGCCTTGGCAATCTCCGCTATGGCTCTCAGGGCTTGATCTTTGACCGTGTCGTATGCTTCGGGTGTGTCCAGATCGGCACACGCGACGATCACGGCTAAGCGGGCTTTAATGCTCTGTAATGCTTCCTCGTATTTCGGTTTCTGTGCCAAAATTATTCCTCCTCTTTTATAGGTGTGACTTCCGGTTGTCCGTTAGCGGAGACTGATGCTTTCCGAAATAAGATTGTGATTATCCTCATTCATCAGGAGCATTTCCGGCGTTGCCGATTGCAGAATTTCCTTGAACTGGCGGATTGTCGCCTCGGCTTTCAGGATTCCCGATTGCAGCTTCACCCGGATTATCTTCATGGCGATTTCGGTACATTCTGCAAAGGGAAGCAGCACTTCGCCCCATCGTGCAAGAATATACTGATCGTAACTCCACGAATACTGTTTATCGTTGCAATGACGACCGACAAGGACGGGGTCTTTCACGTCGGCGTTTTTGCTGTGAAAAACAATCAGGCCCTTGTCGAAAAAATCAAGGCTTTTCGCATGGCTGGCAACCTGAAGAACGCGAAGAGGAATCTGCCCCTCCTTAAATTCCTCAAGAGCGCATGAGGCCGGAAGCATAGTTTCATAAACAATCTTTTCCTCTTTCGTCATTTTCCGATAGGGGAAAAAGGTCGTTTTGTTCGGGTTGATAAGAGATTGCTGGCCGCTTAATCCCAGCGACTCAATGAGCCCCAAACATTCCTCATTTTCCTGAATGTTCTGGTCTACGACTTCGGTCATTTCATACGTTTCAACTTGCATGATGATTCTCCCTTCCCTAAATAAAGGTTTTAAACATTCTAAAAAGGAAAAGAGTCTTCATTGACTCCAGCTTCCATACTTGGCGATTGTGCAATGGATTCCTCGGTAGGTGCTGCATAGCCTCCGAATGTAACCTTGCGTTTAGTTTTTGTTATGGTTCTTCCTGCATCGGGGCCGGTGGTCGCCATATACTTTTCTTTAAGCTCGCCGACGGTTACGATGCAATGCTTTCCCGGCGCATAGTCTTTGATGTAATCTGCTACTGCTTCGGCGCATTCATAATCATCGTCGGGAAGCTCGTAATCTTTCGGCATACCGCAAACCCGGAAAGCGACAATCATCAATCGGGGAAGTGCTGCGCCTGATATAAAAAGACTATCGGTAAATTCGGTTTCCCCATTGGAAATCGTAAGCTCCACATAGGGCGTGTGCTTGTTCTTGCTTTCCCCGCGTGTTGCTGCGGAAATCAGGCACGGGTGTTCCCCCGCTGCGGGCATTTCGCGGCCCAATGGAATATCACCGGCTGTCCTCATGATGATTTTGCTCCTTTCAAAAATTCAGTTAGTTTATCACGCCCATCGACTAAAACATCGAGGGGGAATTTTCTTTCATCGGTTTCAAGTTCGGTCCACGAAGAGGTTCCGAAAGCATGGCGAAGCGCCTGAACCTTTGCCTTGTTTTCTTCGTTCGTGCGGCCCGGATATACAAGGGTTAAATCGTCCTTGATATTTTCCAGCATCCCGGCTCGCTGTGCTTTAATCGTTTCCCAATTCGGCCCGGAACCGGCCTCAAATATTTTCTTGCCTTCAGATTTCATAATTCCCTTGCCGCCGATATTCAGGCAATCAAGGTGAGGCCGGAAAAATTCAATATCGGGATTGTTCGGGCTGGTGTATCCCGTTAAAACATTGAATCGGTCTTTTGGAACATAGGCGAAATGTCCGGTCCTGATTTTTTCCGGCTCCTTGCCCTGTGCTTTTTCGATATGAGTAATTTGCATGCGGATAAGCAAGGAAGGTTCGTACCCAAATTCCGTTTCCGTTTTCATTTTGACACCGGTTTTTTCGCTCTTCGTGTTTCCCTCTTCGTCCGTAACCTGTTCCCAAACGTCGCCCTCGCGCCCGGCAATACAGAAATGGATAGGGGAAAAAACAAAAAGCTCCGAAAACTGATTCCATATTTCCTTGATCGGCCCCCAGTCCTTCAGGGAGAGTATGACGGTTTCGACACGGCCATTCGCAGCCCGGACCCGGCTTTTCTTTGCCTCAAGGAAATCGCTGCATAGCGTTCGCCAAGGATGGGTAACGCTATCGACAAGGGCGACGTATTTCTTGTCGATACATTCCTTTGTAAAATCCATGAGATCGGCAAAAGACCGGGAGGAAACCGAAAGTAGTTCTTTTCCCGTAATAGCCTTGACCATTGGCGCAACGTATCCCGCTGAGGGTTCGGTGTCAAACATTGCAAGCTGAGATTCCGGGCAATATTCTTTGATGAATTGCGATAAAAATTGCGCGGCGGTCCACGATTTCCCGCTTCCTGTATCTCCAAAAAAACCGACTTTTAAAAATGATGGGGCAACCGCTGGCTGTAAATTCATTTTCATTCTCCGTGAAAAGTTTTATCAAGTTCCGCCTGATTATCCCAAAATTCCGGCGGCGGTTCGGGTTCGGTATAAAGCACGGTTCCGGGTTCCGCATGGGCCGGTTTTACTTCAGGTTCCATGCCTCCCGCCCGCAAACGCAATGGTTCATCGGCAACCGGCACACCGAGCACTCCGGCACTTCCTCACCCTCATCCGGCATACGGTTGTCAAGGTCGCGCAGGGCACCTTGGAACTGGATGGTGTCTGACAAGGGGAAGCTCAATTTTTCATGCTCTCCGGGAAATAGGGTTGATATAGAGTCCGGGCAACGGGGACCGGGTTGATGGGCGATATGCCGATAATGATAAACTCGGCATTTTTAGCAGCATCGCGGTTGAGCTTGACAAGGGTTTCATTTTCCATCTCGAAGCCGCCTTTGCGTTCCTAACCGCCGCTTGCATTCAGGGCAGCTCTTCGGGTTTTTCTTCCGAGGCTTCCATTCGTATCCGCAAACGCATTTCATATTCGATTCCTCCCTCGTGTTAGTAATAGTAATAATATACCTCATCCATCAGAGAAAAGCAACAAAATTCTCACTCAATTTCGAAGCGTGGGCATTCCGGCCTCATCTTTGTCGATGCTGGCCCCCTCGCCGATTCGGGCCCTCGCGTCGATTCGGGCCCTCGCGTCGATGATGGCCCCCTCACCAATGTAGGCCCCCTCACCAATGTAGGCCCCCGTGCCAATGTAGGCCCTCGCGCTGATGCGGGCCCCCGTGCCAATGTAGGCCCCCTCACCGATTCGGGCCCACTCGTCAATGCTGGCCCCCTCGCAGATGTAGGCCCCCTCACCGATGCGGGCCCCCTCACCGATGATGGCCCCCGTGCCAATGATTATGTTTCTCTTTGCAAATTCTTCGGCCAAATCTGCAAGGTTATTATATTCAAACGGCTTCCACTCTCCGTCAACTTTCAAAAGGATTTTCATTTTTTGCTCTCCTCGGCGTTGTTGGGTTTTCCTCATTTAGTAATAGTAATAATATACGATGGATTCCGATGTGGTGCAAGTATTTTGTGATTTATTTCGCCCTGATTTTCTCCACGGATTTGATATATTTATGCATCACCCATCTGGCGCGGGGCGGATTGTTTTTTCTTCATCCTCAGCTTTTTAAAGCACTCATTCCTGACCGCGCGTTTACATTCGGGGTGATACAGTGCCGGGCCTCCCTTGCCGTGTTCGGCCTGTGGCACAACCTGCCCACATTTACGGCATAGATAAACCTTTGCTTGCCTAACCTCGCCGACCCTCATCCCTTGCGCCTTATATGCTTCGTGGTAGGGATTCGGGGCTACGGGCGGAAGTTTTGATTTACCCTTAGGAATGTCCCGATAGGTTACGTAAATAGGGTAGTCACTGATAGGGTAGTCACTGATATTGTCTATAGCAAACGGAACCCGGCGCGGTCGATCCGCTGGCGGCGGCCGATGGTCAAGGGTGAAAGAATCGCAACCGGTGCCTAAAATACTATTCATCCTCTTCCCCCTCCTCTACGGTGATTGTGGCGGCGGTGCCGATCTCGAATTTATGCGGGCCGTACCCATCGACGATTATCACTAAACGATAGCAGCCATCAATGCAACGGTTCCCCGTGCCGGTTATTTTGCCGGTGAAGGTTTTCATAGTTCTTCGGGTTCGTCGATAGGCAGATTTAAAACTTGCTGTTCTAAGACATCGTTTATGTGCTGTAAATTCTTTTGCGCCTGCCGGAAATAGGATTGCTTTAGTTCAATGCCGATTCCCCGCCGCCGATTTTTCACAGCCGAATAAACTTCGGAACCTACCCCCATAAATGGAGTCAAGACATTTTCTCCGGGATTGCTGCGAAGGCATATACAGCGGTCGATAACGTCAAGTTGAAGCGGGTGGACGTGTTTCTCATCGTCCGGGTCTTTGCAGTCAATGAAGGGCAAAACATGGTCAATAGC
>Ga0181535_10008445_pt1 | contig 10130 bp, 4 predicted proteins | sample PEATcosm2014_Bin_44_FD_119774 | JGI IMG/M metagenome (GOLD analysis project Ga0181535, IMG submission 119774) | Peatland microbial communities from MTU Mesocosm Facility, Houghton, MI, USA - PEATcosm2014_Bin17_30_metaG | ecosystem: Environmental > Terrestrial > Soil > Wetlands > Peat | place...
GAACTCTGGCCTTCACGGATGCCGTCCGCGCCGTGAAAGCCCGCGGACGCGCCATGCAACTCGCCGTCCCCTCAGGAGAGGGCGCGATGGCTGCCGTTCTTGCCTTGGATCCTGATTCAGTTGCTGAAGCCTGCCGTGAGGCTTCGGCAGAAACCGGTCTGGTTGTTGCCGCCGCAAATTTCAACTCACCCAGCCAGACGGTAATCTCCGGAGCGCTCGCTGCCGTCGAAAAGGCCTCTGCTATTGCAAAAGCCAAAGGCGCACGCCGCGCCCTCATGCTTCCCGTCAGCGCACCCTTTCATTGCGCGCTCATGGAACCGGCTCAGTTTGAGGTCGCCCGTGTCCTGGCTGCGCTATCGATGAGAGATCCGGCAATCCCCGTCGCCGCGAACGTGACTGGCCGTCTGGTGACGGATGCAGCGGCCGCACAAGACGCGTTGATCAACCAGGTGACCGGTACGGTCCGATGGATCGAATGCATGCAATCCCTGGTTGCCGGCGGAGCCGGCTTGTTTATTGAAGTCGGACCGGGGAAGGTTCTTTGTGGGTTGCTCAAACAGATCGACCCTGCGCAGAGATCGATGAATGTCGAAGACCCTGGAAGCCTGGAGGCTGCGCTCGCGGCCCTGGCCGAGTTGGAGTCGGCTGGATAGTGCAGCGCTCGATCTCATCTACGGCCCCAGATAGAGCTCAACCCCGGGCGGGGAGAAGTTCAACGTACGCGAATGAGGGTCGTAGTCCAGGTCGAGCGCGCCGCTCTTGCGGCCGTTGATCAACACCGCCACCAGCAGAACGTTGCCGTACATGCGGGCCGCTACAATCTTGTGCGTCTGAATGACTCCGTATTCGTTGTCGGGGCTGCTCGAACTCCAGTCCTGCTGGAATCGTGCGAAGGGATAGGCTCCATTCTGTGTCGGATGCTGTTGCCAGTTTTTGTCGTGCGTCCAGATCCCATAGGCAGTCGGCAGATCGTTCTTCTCGACGGCAGTCAGAAAGTGGTTTACCGCCAGACGGCCCATCAGGTGGTTGTTCCAATTCCAGGGAAAATCGACTGGTCTTCCCGCCATAAGCCACCACGCCACCAGCACAAACAGCAGCAACCCACCGCCGCTGTAAAGAGCTACCTGGAACCGTCGTTCGCGCGCTTCATCAAACTTCGGGGCGTCCAGCAAAGTCATCGCACTGATTCCTCAAGTTAAGAATACGGCAACAGCTCAGGGGGACGGCAGAAAGCCACGAACGAAGACCAGCCGCAATGAATTCGCCGCCCAGAATGACACATTACCTGCTTCGTTAGACACCAGAGGCGAGGTTCCTGTTCCCGGTCCTTCGAATTCCCTGTTCCCTGGTCGCTGTTCTTGCCCTGATCGACGGTCAGATTTTATTCCCTGGAGAATACCGTTCGGCTCTTCTCCGCATGTTTTTCAAGAGCCAGCTCAATCAGACGCGAAATCAATTCCTTGGCCTTCACGCCTGAACCCTCCCACAACATCGGATACATACTGATTCTGGTAAACCCGGGCATCGTATTCACTTCGTTCAAGAAGATGCGCTGCTTCCCGTCCGGTTCCATCAGAAAATCAACCCGCGCAAGCCCTGACAAATCGCAGGCCCGAAAGGCCGCTAAAGCCATCTCCCGCACCTGCTTTGTTTGCGCCTTGCTGAGCTTGGCCGGAATCACGGCGACCGAACCCTCAGACAGATACTTGGCCTCGTAGTCGTAGAACTCCTTGCCCGGCACTATCTCTCCCACGACGCTTGCGATCGGCGCATCGTTTCCCAGGATCGCAACCTCAAGTTCACGTGCCTTTTTCTTCTTTCCGCCTACTCCTTGCTCCACAACCAGCTTGCGATCGTATTTCGCAGCCAGCGTGAGCGCTGGGCCAAGTTCCGCCCGGTTGTGCGCTTTGCTGATGCCTACTGAAGATCCAAGGTTCGCTGGCTTTACAAACACCGGATAGGCGAGCGCCGCCTCCACCTGGGCAACAGCCTTCCGCGGCCGCTTTTCCCAATCCGCGCGGAGCACCGTGACATGCTTGACGATCGGAAGCATTGCCTGGGCAAACAGCCGCTTCATCACGTCTTTGTCCATTCCCGCAGCCGACCCGAGAACGCCAGAACCGACGTATGCGATGCCGGCCAATTCAAATAGCCCCTGCATTGTCCCGTCTTCGCCAAAGGTCCCGTGCAACACGGGAAAGACGACATCCAGAGCCTGCCCGTGAAGTGCCGACTCACCCACAACGGACAGTTCGTTTGAGCTCTCCGCCGGCTGCGGAGCGAGAAGCGCAGGATGCCCACCCGCCAAAACCTTCGCCCCCGGGGTAGCCGCAGGATCACCAGCACGCAGCGTTGTTGGTAGGTCTTCGACATCACCGGGCGGCATCGCCGTCTTGGAACCCTCCAGCAACCCCCGGGCACCGCCTGAAGTCAGCCAGTGCCCCGCTTTGTTAATCCCGATCAGCACAATGTCAAATCTCGTCCGATCGATTTCCTTCAAGATCGAAGAGGCCGAAAGCAGCGAAACCTCGTGCTCGCCGCTTCGCCCGCCAAACAAAATCCCAATCCTTAGTTTCTTCGCCATTTCGCTATTCGATCACCGTGTGCGCAAGGGTAAACCACTGCTCCCTCTAGTGTAGAACCCAATGAGCTGCCACCCTCCCGCACGCGCCGCGCAACCTTTTCTGATCGAAACTGCAAATTGCATTGAGACTCTTATCGCCGAAGCCCTGTGGAAAAACAGACACAGACCCGCCGCCGTCTTGCGAGAATCAAAGCATCAAGAGGTCACTTTGCGCCCGGATGAGCGCAATCTATTCAGAAGAATCCCAAAATGCCGCTGAATTTGGTCGATCGGAACTTGAAACCGGCCCGAATCGCTTGTGATGTGCGTCAAAGCAGATTTCAGCCGATTCTTAAGGGCAGAAGACGCAATCGGCATACACAAAAAGGTGCATTTCTGTTGATTGAGGAAATCGTTAAGATTAGAACTGGAAGAGCTCGAGCAGCATCCGCTTGCGTGGGGTACGGGCCGAACCTTAATAACAAGACCGCAATCCCGGCAAGCCCTGCCGAGTCAAGAGGCTGGAGACCTGTACGACTTTCCCAGTGTTCAACGGAATTGTTCTCGATGAAGAGGCCGCTTCTCATTTTCGTGTTGATTCTGGTTTGGGCTTCGGCTGCGCTCGCTGCGGCGCCGCCCACGCTTACCTCATTGCGCGCCATTCATGAACTGACAAACGCCAAAGCCAGCCTGCATTTTCCGGTCGCCTTCGAGGCCACGGTCAGCTACGTGCGACCATATGAGAATTTACTCTTCGTCCAGGATGGACATGCCGCAATCTTTGTGCGACCCCCCGCAGGCACCAACCTGGTTGCAGGTGATCGCGTCGTGGTCCGCGGAACTACCCGGCAGAGTTTTCAACCGATCATCACCGCCGACAGCGTGACGTTGATTCACCACGGATCGGTTCCTGAGGCAGTTCCTGCAACATTCGACGAGTTGATTCGCGCGCAACGCGATTGCCAGCTGGTCAAAGTGAATGGATTTGTCCGCGCCGCCGACCTCATCGTCAGTTCGTCTGCTCCCATCCGCAGCGTCCAACTGCAGCTGCTCACTGAATCGGGACCCATTGAAGCGTACGTCGACAGCGACGATGCCGCCGCCATCAACGACCTGTTGGACTCCGAAGTCGAAGTCACTGGCGTGGCCGCCGGAAAGTTTGACGACAAGATGCAGCAGACCGGGGTAGTGCTCTACGTGTCGTCCCTGGCCCGAATCACCGTCCTGCATCGCGCCCTGGCCAATCCCTGGTCAATTCCTGTCACAACCATGGACCGAGTTCTCGCCGTGTACCACATGCGCGATCTGACCCCGCGCGTCCGCGTACATGGAACCATCACCTATTACCAGCCCGGCTCAGCGATTGTGCTGCAGGACGGAAACCAGAGCCTGTGGATCACAACTCATACCCACGATCCACTGCGCGTGGGAGACGAGGCTGAGGCTATCGGCTTTCCCGACGCTCACGACCGCCTCTTGACGCTCTCGGACGCCGAAATACAGGACAGCCAGGTTTATTCACCCATTACCCCGACACCGGCTACCTGGCGCCAATTGGCTTACTGGAGCAGCAATACGCCTGATGGTCATCAGAACGACCTCGTTTCAACTGAAGGACAAGTCGTCACCGGCGTTCGCGAGGCTTCGCAAGACGAGTTTGTGCTTTCCTCGGATGGCCGCCTCTTTACTGCCATCTACCGCCATCCACCCGCAGATACAGGTCTGGAGCCGATGAGGGAGATTCCCTTGGGCACCAGGATCCGGGTCACGGGCATCTGCACCATCGTTGAAGCCAACACCATCAAGCCGGGCGCTGAGGTGCCTTTCAACATCCTGTTGCGCTCTTTCGACGACATTACTGTGGTTGGAAGGCCGCCCCTGCTTTCGGTTGACAACCTTACTCTTCTCGTTGGTTTGCTGCTGTCCTTGGTGTTCGCTGGCGGCGCCAGGGCATGGACCATCGAGCGAAAGTTGCGCCGCCATAACGCGGCCCTGGCGTTTGTCGAGAAGCGACGCGGAAAAATTCTCGAGGAGATTAACGGCTCCCGTTCCCTGGCGTCCATCGTTGAAGACATTACCGAGATGGTCTCGTTCAAGTTGCGTGGCGCACCTTCATGGTGCCAGCTTGCCGATGGGGTGCAGCTTGGTAACTGCCCGCAGAGACTCGCCGGGCTACGTATTATCAAGCGCGAGATTCCTGCCCGTTCCGGGCCTTCGCATGGCGCCGTTTTTGCGGCACTTGATTCGTTAACCAAGCCCCTCCCCGCTGAGACTGAAGCACTTTCGATGGCGGCAAGCCTGGCCGGCCTTGCCATCGAGACACGATGCCTCTACTCCGATCTCCTGCGCCGGTCCGAGTTTGACCTGCTGACCGACATCCACAACCGATTCTCCATGGAAAAGTACCTGGACCAGAGAATTCAAGAAGCTCGCCGGAAGGCCGGCATTTTTGGATTGATCTACATCGATCTGAACGACTTCAAGAAGGTGAATGACGTCTACGGCCACCAGATTGGCGACCGATATCTGCAGGAAGTAACCCTCCGCATGAAGCACCAACTCCGCTCACGTGACATGTTGGCAAGGCTGGGCGGTGACGAGTTTGCCGTCCTGCTGCCGCTTGTCCAGACTCGGGACGAGGTCTTAGATATTGCCGGGCGGCTTGAGCGGTGTTTTGACGAGCCTTTTGCCCTTGGGGAGCATCTCCTCCAAGGCTCAGCCAGCGTAGGCATTGCCCTATATCCTGAAGACGCCGCCACCAGCGATGGCCTGTTCAGCGCTGCGGACGGTGCCATGTACGTGGCAAAAAAGCGCCGGCAGGAAATTGAAACTGAGCACACCGAGCTGGGCAAACTCTAACCTTGATTACTTAAGACTGTTGCCGGAGCACAGGGGTTCAGCATTCCAGCTCCCCGTATTTCACTCACTGTGGATCGTAAGTGCCTCAACCTGCGTTGTTTACCTTGCAACGCTGATTTCCTTCTCACTGTTCATTCTTTTGGTGCTACCCCTAAAGTTGCGCACTTTCCGTATCCCGGTGAGAGTAGAATCATCCCCACACAGCCTCCCCTGTCTCAAATGGCGCGCGTCATCTCGGGGCTGCTCGTGCCGCAATTAAATATTGCGGCAACTATTGCCGATAGCATCACTTAGGTTCTTCGGCAAGAAGTATTTTGGACTTTGGGATTGGCCCGATGAAGAGGTTGGTAGCCGCATTCGCGATCGCCCTGGCATCCGCCTCAGCTGGCTGGGCGGCGGCGCCTGTCACCATCACATCGCTGCGCGAAATCCATCTCCTTACTAATGAGCAGGCGAGCCATGCGCTGCCGGTCGCCTTCGAGGCGACTGTCAATTATTCCCGCGCATATGAGAAGACCACCTTTGTCCAGGATGGCGATGTGGCCATTTATGTTCAAACCCCAACAACTCTCAAGTTGGTTCCCGGCGATCGAATCTTTATTAAGGGAACAACGCAGCCGAGTTTCAAGCCGTTTATATTGAGCAACGACATTACATTGCTGCACCACGGACCCGTTCCAATGGCGATCCCCGCCACGTACGACGAGCTGATACGTGCCGAACATGATTGCATGCTCGTCTCCGTATTTGCCACTGTCCGCGCCGCCGACCTGGTCCGCAGCTCGGATGTGCGCAGCTCCTATCTGCAAATGCTCACCGACGGCGGCGCCATTGATGCGGTCGTGGATAGCGACGACGAAAGCCAGCTCCACGATCTGCTCGACGCACAAGTGGAGATCACCGGGGCTGTCTCAGGAAATTTCGACGGCAAGATGCAGCAGACGGGGATCTTGATTCACGCCTCCTCCTTTGCAAACATCAAGGTTTTAAAGCGCGCCGACGCGGGTCCATCCTCCCTGCCCATCACGCCGATGGACCAGGTTCTCACCAGCTATCATGTGCAGGTTCGTTCCCAGAGAGTCAGAGTCCATGGAACCATCACATACTTCCAGCCCGGTGCCCTCATCGTGCTGCAGAGCGGAACCAGGAGCCTTCGGATCCAGACCCGTTCGCTCGACCCTGTGAGGATTGGAGACTTGGCAGATGTGACCGGGTTTCCCGGGCTGCATGATGGCTTTCTGACCCTCACAAACGGTGAAATCGAGGATAGCCACATACAGGCGCCGATCATCCCCCTGCCATCCAATTGGGCAGAATTGGCCTTGAGCCACCATGGATTCGATTTGGTCTCCATCGAGGGACAGGTAATCACCGAAGTAAGGGAATCAGATCAGGACGAATATGTGCTGATTGCGGATGGCCAGGTATTCTCCGCAGTGGTCCGCCATCCACCCCCAAGCACTGCAACCCAAGTTGCTCTGCTCCCCATGCGGCAGGTGCCGATTGGCTCCAAAGTTCGTCTGACCGGAATCTGCCTCCTTGAAGACTCTAACCCCTTCAATGCACAGGTGCCGTTCACCATTCTGATGCGCTCGGGGGAGGACATCAGCATTCTTTCCGACCCTTCATTGCTGACCGTTCGCAACTTGATCCTCATTGTCGGACTTCTGGTGATCGTGCTGATATCCGTGGGCGCCAGGGGCTGGATCATCGAGCACAGAGTGCGGCGTCAAACCGCGGCATTGGCGTACGTTGAACAACGTCGCAGCCACATCCTTGAGGACATCAATGGCTCGCGTCCGCTGACTGAGATCCTTGAAGAGATCACAGAACTCGTCTCATTCCGGCTCAAGGGCGCTCCATGCTGGTGTCAAATCGCGGACGGAGCCAAGCTTGGAAATTGCCCGCCGAAGCTCGCATCGCTGCGCATAATCCAAAACGAAGTTCCCTCCCACTCCGGGTCGGCCTTGGGTACCATCTATGCTGCGTTCGATCCGCTCACCAAGCGCTCACCCAACGAATTGGAGGCACTATCCATGGCCGTTGCGCTGGCAGCGCTGGCCATCGAGACCCGGCGGCTCTACTCTGATCTGCTGCACCGCTCCGAATTCGACCTGCTGACCGACACGCAGAACCGCTTCTCTCTGGAGAGGGATGTGGAAAGGCAAATTCATCTGGCACGGGAAAACGCCACGATATTTGGACTTGTGTATATTGACCTGGATAACTTCAAACAAGTGAATGATCTCTATGGACACAATGTCGGAGATCTCTTTCTGCAGGAATCCGTGACCAGGATGAAGCGGCAGCTTCGTCCCCATGACAAGCTTGCCCGCATCGGGGGCGACGAATTCGCCGCACTGTTCCCGCTGGTGCGCAACCGGGCAGATGTGGAAGACATCGCGCACCGCCTAGAACGAAGCTTTGACGAGCCGTTTGTCTTCCAGGGATACACTCTCCACGGCTCTGCGAGCGTAGGCATCGCGCTGTTCCCTGAAGATGCCACCTCTCTCGACACCCTGCTGAGCGTGGCGGACGCCGCCATGTATGTCGCCAAGAATATTAAGCGGCCAATGGAAGAAGGCTCTAGTAGTCGCCACTCTTCGGAACTCGCGCCGAGGGAAACCAAATAAGAAGGCCCGGCTCGCGCCGGGCCTTCCTGGTTCATCACTAGATATTGCTTGCGAAGCAGTTCTTACTCGGCTGCCATTTCCTCTGCCTCGCCCTCCTGGCGCATCAGTTCCAACTCGCGCTCTGCGGCTTCGATCTCAGCGCTCACTTCCTGCTGCACTCGAGCTGCCGCTTCCTCCAACTCCGGCGAGAGTTGAACGTTGCGATAGTACTCCAAGCCCGTGCCTGCGGGAATCAGTCGTCCTACGATGACGTTTTCCTTCAGGCCGCGCAGGTTGTCGATAGCGCCGTTGATGCTTGCCTCGGTGAGAACACGTGTCGTCTCCTGGAAACTGGCGGCGGAGATAAAGCTATCCGTCGACAACGATGCCTTTGTGATTCCCAGCAGCAGCGGGCGCCCCGTGGAGGGACGGCCTCCAAGAGCCATCACCCGATCGTTTTCTTCGCGGAAGCGGAACCGGTCTACCTGCTGCTCAAGCAGGAAGTTGGTATCGCCCACATCGTCGATCCTGACCCAGCGCAACATCTGCCGGACAATGACCTCAATGTGTTTGTCGCTGATGGCCACGCCCTGCAGTCGATAGACTTCCTGGATTTCGTTCACCAGGTATCCCTGCAGCGCCTTCTCACCCAGCACATCCAGAATGTCGTGCGGGTTCAACGGTCCATCCATCAGCGGATCACCGGCTCTGAGCCGCTCGCCTTCCTGGACGTTTACGTGAATGCCGCGCTGGACCGAGTATTCCTTTTCGTCGCCGTTATCAGCCGTGACGTAAATCTTGCGTTGGCCCTTGGAAACTTCACCAAAGCGAACCACGCCGTCGATCTCGCTGATGATGGCTGTCTCACGCGGTTTGCGCGCTTCGAACAGTTCCACCACTCGCGGCAGACCACCTGTGATGTCCTTGGTGCGCGTGCTCTCCTTGGGAATCTTGGCCAACACATCGCCAGGACCCACCTCGTCCCCATCCTGAATCATCAAGTGAGCGCCGCGAGGCAGCAGGTAACGCTTGTGCCCCTTGGCATTCTTCACCAGGAACGCCGGCTGCCGCTTCTCGTCCGGGCTGTCGGCAACCACCCAACGCGAGAGGCCGGTTACTTCATCCACTTCTTCGTTGAGCGTGATCCCTTCCTGCAGGTCCTTGAACTGAACCGTCCCACCGATCTCTGTGAGGATCGAGTAGGTATACGGATCCCACTCAGCCAGCAACTGGCCAAGCTTTACGTGCTCGCCGTCCTTCACCTTCAGGCGCGCGCCATAAACCACCTGGTAGCGCTCCTTTTCACGACCGCGCTCGTCCTGAATGGCCACCGAACCGGAGCGGTTCATCGCCACCAGCAGGCCGTCTTTGGCTTCAACGGTGTTCAGGTTGATGAAGCGCACGAAGCCGTTGTTCTTGGCATCGAGGCGCGACTTGTCTTGCACACGGCTGGCCGTGCCGCCGACGTGGAAGGTACGCATGGTCAACTGCGTGCCCGGTTCGCCGATCGACTGTGCAGCAATGACGCCGCAGGTCTCGCCCAACTCCACCATGCGACCGGAACCAAGGTTGCGTCCGTAGCACAATGCGCAAACACCGCGCCGCGACTCGCAGGTCAGCACCGAGCGAATCTTCACCTTCTCAACGCCCGCGCCCTGGATGGCCGAAGCGATGTCTTCATCGATGCCCTGGTTCACATCCACCACAACGTTGCCGTCGTAGTCCTTGATGCGCTCCAAGGTCACGCGGCCAATAATGCGGTCGCGCAATGGCTCGATGATCTCGCCGGATTCCACGATTGAACCGACGTAAATGCCTTCAACCGTGCCGCAGTCGTACTCGGTGACGATAACATCCTGTGCCACGTCGACAAGGCGGCGAGTCAGGTAGCCTGAGTCAGCCGTCTTCAGCGCGGTATCCGCAAGGCCCTTGCGCGCGCCGTGCGTCGAGATGAAGTACTCCAACACCGTCAGGCCTTCACGGAAGTTCGCCGTGATGGGCGTTTCAATCACTTCTCCTGAAGGCTTGGCCATCAGTCCGCGCATGCCTGAGAGCTGACGAATCTGCTGCTTCGATCCGCGAGCGCCGGAATCGGC
>Ga0181535_10008446_pt1 | contig 10128 bp, 8 predicted proteins | sample PEATcosm2014_Bin_44_FD_119774 | JGI IMG/M metagenome (GOLD analysis project Ga0181535, IMG submission 119774) | Peatland microbial communities from MTU Mesocosm Facility, Houghton, MI, USA - PEATcosm2014_Bin17_30_metaG | ecosystem: Environmental > Terrestrial > Soil > Wetlands > Peat | place...
GAAGATCCTGTTTGTTTTCAAGTTCTGCTCTCTTGCTGCTTACGAGTCCGAGAACGACGACCTTGTCCTTTGGAACGAAGCGCAATGGATCGAAGCTGCCGGAGCGCTCGTCGTCATACTCCAGGAGGAAGCGGTCGACGGCCAATTCGTTGAACAGCCTTTCGGCAACCGCGTCATAGCCTCCCTGGGCATACCAGTGGCTGCGATTGTTTCCACGGCAAAGATGAATTGCGCGCGTAACACCGGGATAGGTAGCAGCGGCAAAGCAGGCGTTGTCTGCGCGCAAGGACGCAGTAAGCATTTCGTCCGGATCAACGCGCAACTCTGTCTTCATCCACTCGCACCACTTTGGATCGAGAAAATAGCTGTAGCGCGGAGCGTCAATCTGGAGATACGAAACGCCGCTCCCGGCCAGCGATTTCAAGTCCTCTGTCATGATCTTTGTGATTTCTTCCAAAAGCGCGTAGGGATCGCGATAGATGACATCCGTCACACCATACTTGAAAGAGATTGCGGGAAACTGTGTCGCGCTGGGCATCGTCATCTTTATTGGCCCCGGAGAATGTGTTTTGAGAAATGGCAACTCCCGGCCGGTGAGCGGCTGCCTCTGTCTAAGTGGCGCGTTTACGATTCCGGTTATGCTGCTGACAGTTTTTGGCTTCTTCACTTCTTTTGCGTCGGTCTCATCCCAGGCGCGCGGGACGGCGTCATCCAGATCAAATCCGTCCACGGCATCCGTGAAATCACTCATGAAATTACTGCGCCGGAATTCTCCGTCGGTAAATACATTCAGTCCCAGATCTTTCTGCATGTTGAGTACACGCTCAATATGCTTATTCTCGAGGTCGTTCAGCAACTCTTGCGCGGCGTCGTTTGTGCGCGCAGCGAGCAAATCTGCTGGCCTCAGGAAGCTGCCGACATGATCGGCGCGATAAAGCGAAGCTGTAGACATTGAATTCCTTTCCTTGGATAAAAGTTGTCGTTGCTGTGGATAGACAAGCACACCTTCAGTGAGTCGTTAGAACGGATAGTGTCTGGGCTCTGTTTGCGCGGTAATCCAGCGGAGATCAGTGAATTCAGCAATGGCAGCGCGGCCACCGAATCGGCCATACCCGCTGTCTTTGACGCCGCCAAAGGGCATGTTTGCCTCATCGTGAACCGTTGGACCGTTAACGTGGCACATACCGGATTCAATTTGCAATGCGACACGCACGCCTCGCGCTGTATCTGCTGTGAAGACCGACGCAGACAGACCGAAGGATGTGTCGTTCGCGATACGGATTGCGTCCGCTTCATCGGAGGCGCGAATCACGGCAACGACCGGACCGAACAGCTCCTCGGAGTAGGCGCGCATCGACGGAGTTACGTAGTCAAGGACTGTCGGTTGCATCACCGCGCCCTCAATTTCGCCTCCAAGCATCAGCTTCGCGCCCTTATCCAGCGCATCTTTCACGAGCGCGCCTACACGCGCGGCAGCTTCCGCCGAAATCATCGCGCCCAGAGCAACATTTTTGCCGTGAGGATCGCCCGCGCGCAAAGGAGCCGCTCTGTCGGTGAGTTTTTTTACAAACTCGTCGGCAACGCGACTATCCACAACAATGCGGTCGGTTGACATGCAGATTTGTCCTTCGTTGATGAAAGCCCCAAAGTTTGCTCCCGCAGCCGCTGCGTCCAGGTCAGCGTCGTCGAGCACGACAAGCGGAGCCTTGCCGCCCAGTTCGAGGAGCGCCGGCTTGAGATAGCGTGCCGCTGCCTGCGCCACAATGCGGCCCACTGGAGTTGAGCCAGTAAAGTTCACGCGCCGCACTGCGAGATTGGCAATCAGGCGCTCCACAATTGCCGGAGCATCGGTGGGAGCATTCAAAATCACATTGACTACTCCATCGCCGAGACCTGCCTGTTGCATGGCAGAGCCGATAAGAGAGTGGACGGCAGGGCAGAGCTCAGAGCCCTTGAGCACGACCGTGTTGCCACACGCCAGCGGCATGGCAATTGCCCTCATGCCAAGAATGACAGGGGCATTCCAAGGCGCAATGCCCAACACAACACCGCAGGGCCGCCTCACCGCCATCGCCAGGCTGCCTGGCACGTCCGATGGAATCACTTCTCCGGCAATCTGCGTGGTCATGCTGGCGGCTTCGCGCAACATGCCGGCTGCCAAGGCAACGTTGAATCCATACCAGCCCGGCGTTGCGCCGGTTTCAGCCACGCCCGCGGCAATAAAATCGCCCGTGAGTGATTCGAGAATGTCCGCTGCCCGCAGCAGGCGCTTGCGGCGCTCGGTTGCCGGGAGCGCGCTCCAGCCGGGGAAAGCTGCATGGGCAGCGGCGACAGCAGCATCTGCATCTTCGATGGTTGCGGCGGCAGCTCGAGTAGCAACAGCCCCTGTATATGGATCGATCCGGTCGAAGGTTGCTCCGTTCCGGGCCGGAACGGACTTTCCCCCAATGAGAAGATTAGCCGTCTGCATAGTCTCTCCAACTCCTGTTCCGTTCAAAAATTCAGTTCATTGATTTCGTTTTTCCAAATTTGCATTCGAGTGTTCGTCTTTCAACCAGAGAACTCCATGGGAAGCCCGACATAGTTTTCGGCGAGAGATCGCGCCACGGTCTGGGAACTGGTTACATAGTCGAGTTCTGCTAACTGCCTTCGCGCATCAAAGGGATTTGCCTCGGGAAAGTTGTGCAGCATCGATGTCATCCACCAGGAAAACCGCTGGGCCTTCCATACTCGTCGGAGGCATATTTCCGAGTAGCGATCGAGAAGCGCGTTCGAGCCTGTTTGGAAATGTTCCGCCAGGGCCAAGGCGAGAATGCGCACATCGGCAATCGCGAGGTTCATTCCCTTGGCCCCGGTGGGCGGCACAATATGCGCGGAGTCTCCAGCCAGGAACAACTTGCCGCACTGCATGGGTTCGGTGACAAAGCTGCGCATCGGCGTGATCCCTTTTTGCGTTATGCGGCCTTTGTTTGGGCGCCAGCCATCCTCAAATTCGAATCGCGCAAACAACTCTTCCCAAATTCGATCGTCCGGCCAGTTGTTGATGTCCTCCTCGGGATCGCACTGCAGGTAGAGCCTAGTTACAGTAGGCGACCTCATGCTGAAGAGCGCGAATCCGCGCTCGTGTTTCATGTAAACTAGTTCGTCTTGCGAGGGCGCAGCTTCGGCCAGAATGCCCAGCCACGCAAACGGGTAGGTCCGCTCGTAAGTGGTCAATACGCCGTCCGGCACGGAGGGCCGGCACACGCCGTGAAAACCGTCGCAACCGGCAATGAAGTCACAATGCAATTCCCGAGGAGCGCCGTCGTGCGTGAAGCGGACTGTGGGCAAGTCTCCTTCGAATCCGTGGATGCTGACATCTGTTGCCTCGAAGAAGATCTCGCCGTCCGCTCGGATGCGCGCATCTATAAGATCCTTTACGACCTCGTGCTGTGCGTAGACAGTGATGCCTTGTCCGGTGAGGGTCTTCATGTCGATGCGGTGCCGTTTTCGGTTGAAACCAAGTTCGATGCCGTTATGCCGCATGCCTTCTCGGTCCATTCGGTCGCCCAGGCCAACCTCACGCATTAGATCGACGGTTCCGTGTTCCAGCACACCTGCGCGGACACGGGTCTCGACGTACTCGCGGCTGCGGGCCTCGATAACGATCGACTCAACGCCCGCGCGGTGCAGCAGATGGGCAAGCATTAAACCCGCTGGACCTGCACCGACGATGGCAACCTGCGTGCGCATTCTTCTTCTCAATCCTTATTGCCCAGGCCTTACGGCTTTGGTTCCGAGGCGTTGTCAATCCAATCAAAAACTTCTTGAGCCCAATGGAAGGCGCTGTTGGCCGCGGGCAAACCACAGTAGATTCCCGATTGCAACAGGACCTCCTGGATCTCAGAGCGTGTGACGCCGTTGTTGAAGGCCGCGCGCACGTGCATTTTGAACTCATCTTCTCGATTCAGCGCGACCATCATGGCCAGCGTCAGCAGGCTGCGGGTGTGCCGGGGGAGGGCAGGGCGCGACCAGATCTCGCCCCATGCATAGCGCGTAATCAGGTCCTGGAAATCGCGGTTGAACTCATTCTGGTTTGCTAGAGCGCGGTCGACATATACGTCCCCGAGCACGTCTCTGCGTACCTTCATGCCCTGGCTCTTGCGTTCTTCGTCATTCATTCCGGCTCTCGCCTCCATGGAACTTGCTCTAACTCAAAAGGAACTTCAGCACAGCGGCATTGAATCGTTTTTCTGCTTCAACATTGGAGAGATGAGAGGCATCCAACTCGACAAACTGTGCGCCGCTTACTGAGCCAGCAAGAAGCCTGCTATCTGCAAGCGGGGCTGCCGGGTCGTGCGTGCCAGCAATTACCAGCGTTGGAACGTTGATCTGAGAAGCGTCCTCCCGGAAATCCGCATCGCGGAGTGCGGCGCAACATGCTGTGTAGCCTGCCGGATTGGTTTTCTCAAGCATGGCGCGCGTTCTCGCGATCAGATCGGGACGGCTCAGATGAAATGCGGGCGTAAACCAGCGATCGAGTACGCCGGGGACGATTGCATTGAAGCCATCGTTTTGAACAGTCGCAATACGCGCGTTCCACGATTCGGCTGAGCCGATTTTCGCCGCCGTATTGCTTAGGACGATTCGTTGCACCCGCGAAGCGGCATGCAAGGCCAGCCATTGCCCGACCATTCCGCCCATGGAAAGCCCACAGAAACTGCAACTCTCAATGCCGAGTTCATCGAGCAACGAGATCAGATCGCGGCCCAGGAGTTCAATGGTGTACGGACCTGCCGATGCGGAGGACCGGCCGTGCCCGCGCGTGTCATAGCGCAGAATTCGGAAATACTTTGAGAGCTGCTCCGCCTGCGCATTCCACATCGACAGGTCGGCGCCAAGGGAATTCGAAAAGACAAGCACCGGCTTGTCGGCCGGCCCGGACAACTTGAAATGAATACGGGCACCTGAAACCTCGATGGCTGAAGTTCGCGATCCTGCATCCATCGAAGCGGCTCGGCCTAAGACCCGGCCGATTGACTGCCGAGTCATGCCAAGGTATCCGGCTGGATCGAAGAGTGCGGCGATCTCCGCATCAGAGAGCAGACGCTTGCATTCAGCATCGCCCATCAACACGTCGCGGAGATGCTTCTTGTTTTCGATTGCCAGCCGGGAGGCGCGCTCCACCAGCGCGTGTGCGCCGGCTCTTCCTAATTGAGTGCCCAGCTTCATGGAGACCCCTTCCGCAAAAATCAGCCCGTTGGTAAGCTCCAGATTTGACGCCATGCGAAACTCGTCCACTTCTAGCCCGGCGAGCACGTCGATCATTTTGGCTAAGGCACCCGAGCAGAGGTTGAAGATCTCGGGTAACGTCTCCCACTCCGCCTGCCAATTGCCTAATCCGCGTTCATGTTCCTGCACCATAGAAGAAAGAAGAGTGGCCACCAGGCCTGGTACGCGGATCGCAGCCGACAGCACAGCAGCGCAACCGACGGGATTGCGTTTCTGCGGCATGGTCGACGAGCCGCCTTTGCCTTCGGCCGCGGACTCAAATGCTTCGGCCACCTCGGACTGCATGAGCAACGAAATGTCGCGGGCGATCTTGCCGAGCGTAGCCGTAATCAGGCCGAGAAACGCAGCAACTTCACCGAAGCGATCTCGCGAACTGTGCCAACTGATGTCGGGAAGGGCCAGTCCGAGCGTTTCCGCAAGCTTCAGGCTGACGGCCGAACTATCGGCTCCAAGCGAGGCGAGAGTTCCTGCGGCGCCACCGAGTTGCAGTGTCAGGGCGCGCGAGCGAACCTGCTGCAAGCGATCCTGATGGCGCAACACGGCATCGAGCCATCCAGCCGCCTTCCATCCAAACGTGATAGGAACTGCATGCTGAAGCCAGGTACGGCCGGGCATCACGGTGGCAGCGTGGCGCTCGGCGAGTGCGGCAAGTTCCGCATTCAGGTCCAGCAGTTGGCCTTCGACAAGCGCAAGTGCCTCGCGCATCTGCAAGACGAAGCCCGTATCGATGACGTCCTGGCTTGTGGCGCCCCAATGCACATAGCGCGCAGCACCAACGTTGCTTTCTCTAACAGCTTGGGAAAGCTGCTTGACCAGAGGGATGGCAAGATTGCCCGAGCGCTCTGCATCTTCAGACACGGATGCAAGATGCAGATTGCCGACATTGCAGGCAGCGGAGATTATCCTGGACGCGTCCTCTGGTATGACACCCAAGCCTGCTTCGACTGAGGCCAAAGCCGATTCGAAGTCGAGCATTCGCTGCAGGCGGTTCTGATCGCTGAAGACCGCGAGCATGGGGCCGGAATAAAAAAGTCGATCAAAGAGTGTCATGACTATTTGCGTCCCATTAACAATCGAAAAACACAGTCTCGCGTTCGCCTTGAAGTTGGATGTTCCAGAGCAGCGTTGCCTCGCGGCTTCGATCAACAGCTGCGATTAGGGTTCCCCGGCGTTGCTCCGGCACAAGCTGAAGAATCGGATCAGAAGCGACGGTTTCAGTGGGAAAGTACATGCGCGTGACGAGACCTTTGAGTAGACCGCGCATCATTAAACGCACGGCCAGATGCGGAGCTTGCATCACCCCGCGTGGCCCCGGCATCGGGCCGGGACGAATCGTAGTGAAACGAAACTTTCCATCATCGTCTGTGGGAATCCTGCCAAATCCTGTGAATGCGGATGGCTGACTATGCACTTCTGCGCCGGCTGTTCCAGAATATTCACCGTTGGAGTCTGCCTGCCAAATCTCAATCACGGCGTCCGGAACAGGACTCCCTTCGCCATCCAATACCGCGCCTTCGACTGCACATCGCTCGCCGGCGGCGCCGGCTGGCGCCAGGTCGAAGGTATCCAGATACTCAAGGCCGATCTTGAAATAGGGACCGACCGTTTGCCACGTTGTAGCTTGAAGACTCATCTTGCAAATCTCGTTTCTCAGGCCTCAAAGGGTGTTTCATCGCGTCCGCGAAGGATCAGGTCGAATTTAAAGGCGAGTGCGAATTCAGGCTGAACCATCTCCCAATCGAATTGAGAGATCAGCCGATTGCGCGCATTCTCATCCGCCGTGCAGTTGAAGATCGGATCGCTCGGCAACAGCGGATCGCCGGGAAAATACATCTGCGTGACCAGACGAGTGACAAACGCCGGACCAAACAGAGAAAAGTGAATGTGGGCCGGACGCCAGGCATTGTGATGGTTTCGCCACGGATAAGCTCCGGGCTTGATGGTCATGAATTGGTAGCGGCCATTTTCGTCCGTCATCACGCGTCCCTCGCCGCTGAAGTTCGGATCCAGGGGTGCGTCGTGCTGATCGCGTTTGTGCAGGTAGCGGCCGCAGGCATTGGCCTGCCAGACTTCAACCAACGTGTTCCGCAATGGATTGCCATTCTCGTCGAGGACCCGGCCACTCACGATAATCCGTTCGCCAATTGCCTCTCCGGAATTATGTCTCGTCAAATCCGCAGTTGCAGAACTGACAAGTTTTGGCGAAAAGACCGGCCCCGTCACTTCGGTTAACGTATGGGGCAGTTTGATCAAGGGCAACCTGGGTGCACGCGAAATGGAACTGACGTAAGGGGAATGCAGGTAATCCGGCTGCGTCCCAGGGGAGGGCCTGCGATAGCCAACCACAGACTGTGGCCGATTCGTGGCTTCCTCGTGCTTGAGCAGGTTGTCGTTCACATCAATGCTCCCGGAGCAGCGGTGACAGCTCCATTGTTAAGCTCAGCTTTCGATGGTTCCACTGCCATGGGCTGCGGCCGTGCGCGCATGGAGATCGCGCAAAGCTGTCAGCTCAAAGTCCGTCGGTTCAGGCGTTTCTTTCAGGTTGTCAGCAACTTTCAATTCCCACCCCGTTGCCGAACGGACCTGCTCAACATTGACACCGGGATGGAGCGCGACGAGCGTGGATTCAGATGTTTCCGGATCGGGGACCAACACACCGAGATCGGTGATGACCACTGTGGGCCCACGCCCTACAAGAGGACCGCGGCCCGTGAGCGATTGTCTATCCATATTAATCACCCTCGCTCCAGACTGGAGCGGGCCGGGCTGGTGACCGGCCGAGGTTACAAAATGGAGATTCTCAACAAACGTGCGTTTGTTCTGCTTGAGGATGATCCAGACTTCTTTTGAAGCAGTCGCAATTTCCGGTGCACCGCCGGCGCCAGGCAAGCGCACGTGCGGCGAAGCATAGGTTCCGCCAATGACGGTGGTATTGATGTTTCCATATTTGTCGATTTGCGCCGCGCCCAGGAATCCAACATCGACTCTTCCGGCCTGCAACCAGTAGCGAAAGATCTCGGGCACTGAAACAACCGCATCAGCCGTTTCAGCCAACTCTCCGTCTCCGATCGACAGCGGGAGCACACTCGGCTTTGAGCCGATCGTTCCCGACTCGTAAATCAAGACGACTTCCGGTGCGTGGGTCAAGCGCGCCAGGTTTGCCGCGGCGCTGGGCATGCCGATTCCGACAAAGCAGACCATTCTGTCGCGCAACATTCTTGCTGCGGCAATCGTCATGATTTCGCTGGAGGTGTAAGCAAGTTCAGGCATGGCTCACCCTCGTTGCCGGTTCAAGGCTTTGCATGAATTCTGCGAAGCCAGCCGTCTCCATTATGTGCTTTTGCATCCACGCTTGAAAGGTATCGCGATCGCGGGAGATTGTGTCCCACTCCCGGCAGAAAGCATTGTCCCGCTGGTAGTAGCCCTGCGCATAGGAAGGAAAAGCTCCCCTAGGAACCTCGCAGACAAAGGTCACAACCCAACCCGGAATTACGCAGGCATTCATGGGTGCATCCAATTTATCTACGATTTCTTCGACCGTTACGATGGACTTCTTCGATGCAAGAATGGCCTCTTTTTGGATTCCGGTAATGCCTTCGATGAGCACATTCCCTTTGCGGTCGGCCTTTTGCGCATGGACGATTGCGACATCGGGGTTGAGCGCCCGCGTGGCGGCCAGCACTTCGCCTGTGAAGGGACATGTGACTGAGCTGATCGAAGGGTTGTATTTTGGAATGTCCGACCGGATGTAGCCGCGAAGCACAGCAAACGGCAGACCCGAGGCGCCGGCCTGGTAACGCGCAGCCATGTCGGCGTGGCTGTGCTCTTCGATTGCGAGAGGCGCAGGCCAGCCGCTCTGAATGGCATCGCGAAACCGATGCAGTGACCCGACACCGGGATTGCCGCCCCAGGAAAACACCAGCCGCGAAGCGCAGCCCATGCCGATCATCTGATCGTAGATAAGGTCCGGCGTCATGCGGATCAGGGTGAGATTCTTGCGCTTTTGGCGGATCACCTCATGCCCCGCCGCAAAGGGAATCAGGTGGGTGAAGCCCTCCATAGCCAGAGTGGCGCCGTCCGAGACCAGCGCGGCAACGGCTTCTCGTAATGAGGTGACTTCGGCCAATAGATTGACTCCGAATGTTCGTTAATCGCACAATATGGCGTACATCGCACACGCTCTGCGTGTCGTCAATCTACAGATCGCACGAATGCCTGTCAAGGATTGGAGTGGCGCTTGTTCTCGCCCTCGCCTCAATGCGCCAGCCCGTCAGCATGCAGTGTGATTTGCACACTTGCTTTCTTTCTTTGGCAGTGATGTACTGCATGGTTTGTTGCAAACCGCGAGCAACCCCAAGATACGTTTGGGTCAGCCTCAGTCCGGGCACAGGGACAGTCAGGACTCCGGAGCATCGCCGAGAGGGGTATCATCCATCGATGAGCGAGAAGGAAACGAAACATCTTCCAGAAAACGCCTACCAGCCGCTGAAGTCCGGCGAGTGCTACGCGCCGATTGTACCCGCTGCCTCAAACGAGGCAGAGCTTACGCTGCGAGCGGTCTTCTGGGGCATCGTATTTTGCGTCATTTTCTCAGTGGCGTCGGCCTACTCTGCGCTTAAAGTGGGGCAGGGGATGGAGGCGGCGATTCCTATTTCCATTCTCGCCATCGGCCTGGCACGCATGTATGGGCGACGGACCACTCTGCTGGAAAATGTCATTATCACCGGCATTGGCGCGGCCTCCGGTAGTGTTGTGGCCGGCGCGGTCTTCACGATTCCGGCGCTCTATACTCTCCACCTCGATCCTCACCCCGTGCAGACCATTTTCATCTGCCTGGCCGGCGGCTGCCTGGGCGTA
>Ga0181535_10008447_pt1 | contig 10128 bp, 6 predicted proteins | sample PEATcosm2014_Bin_44_FD_119774 | JGI IMG/M metagenome (GOLD analysis project Ga0181535, IMG submission 119774) | Peatland microbial communities from MTU Mesocosm Facility, Houghton, MI, USA - PEATcosm2014_Bin17_30_metaG | ecosystem: Environmental > Terrestrial > Soil > Wetlands > Peat | place...
CGGCACCGTGAAGTGGTTCAACCCTACAAAGGGTTTCGGGTTTATTCAGCCGGACAGTGGTGGCGCCGACATTTTCGTTCACATAAGCGCCGTCGAGCGTGCTGGTCTGAGCAGCTTGAATGAGGGGCAAAAGGTATCGTTTGACGAAGAGCGCGACCCAAAGAAGGGAAAGACCTCTGCCGTCAACATAAAAGCCCTCTAAGTTCCTACGATAGGAAGTGTTTTTGAGCTGCCATGGGCATTGTCACATTGGCCAAGAATGGGCAGCTTTCGAGCTTATTTAGCTCGGCGACGAACGGCCTAAAGAATTGAAATTTAGACATCGGGGCTTTGAGCGTACCGGGCTATTGACAAGTAAAACTGACGAACGTGACAACACCTGTTGCAGGGATAACCGATTTGGGGTGAAGCACCCTGTCCCGTTCGTTGTCAGGCAACGCGGACGGATTTCGGGCGTCCAAGATCGTTCATTTGGTGTAATACCAAGACTCTGTAGTCAGAACCCATGCGCCCAATCGCGCAAGCCGACGGACATGATGCGCCACGTCGTAAGACGATGTTCCGCCAGACCAGGAGGACGTTCAGATTATTTTGCGTCCACTTGTCGTCGAGTTGCTCGCCGTAGCTGTAACGTCCTATCGGTTACGCCGAGACGGTAGGCAGCGCGCTGGACATTTCCATCTTCCTCATCGGTTGCGAAGCGAATTGCGACATCCTCGGCGGCGCGGCTGATCTCCTTCAGTCCTGCACCGAAGAGGACGGCGCGTTGGATCTCCCGTTCGAAATGCGTATCCAGCCAAGCTGCCTGCACCGGCTCGACAGGTGGGCGCTCGTCTGGTGGGATGCAACCTATGGTGATTGTTTGATCGCCTGTGTAGCGGTACATGATGCGGGATAAAACCTGCTGGAGATCGCGCACATTACCGGGATAGTCTCGGCGCAGAAGGTAATTGCGCACCGCAGCGTCAAGCTTGGGCGTTCCACCCTTGATGTGGACTTGACGTAAGAAATGCTCGGCCAATGGGATAATATCTTCGAGCCGTTCGCGAAGCGGCGGCAGCTTGCAGACGCAACCGGCTATTCGATAATAAAGATCGGAGCGAAACTCGCCGCGGCGAATAAGCCCCAAAAGATCCCGGTTGGTTGCGCAAACCAGCCGGAATGCCGTTCTCTGCCACGAATTGCTGCCTACACGTTTGTAGGTTCGCTCCTGGATTACCCGTAGCAATTGCGCTTGGAGAGGCAATGGAAGTTCACCGATCTCGTCAAGGAACAAGGTACCGCCATTCGCCAAGGCAAAGGCTCCTTGCCGTTCGGTTGAAGCGCCCGTGAACGATCCGCGTTCGTGTCCAAAAAATTCGCTGCCGGATAACTCAGGAACAATGGTGGAGCAGTCCAAGATCACAAGGTCTCCCTTGTTGGGTCTTGTGTCGAGCAGATGAATCAGCCGTGCAACAACTTCTTTACCGGTCCCGCTCTCCCCGAGTATCAGCACCGTCGCATCGCTGAACCGCGCGATCTCTGCGATGTCCCGGAGGACTGCACGCCAAATTGGGCTTTTGGCGACGACGAGATCACGAACCGCAGGTTCCTCCATTGACTCTTCGACGGAACGCCAGCGCTCGAAACGGGCCTTGATTTCTCGAGCGGCCCTGTCCGGATCTGACCAGACAAGTACGTCGGACGCGCCTGCTTGAAGGAGATCCCAGTGTTTGTGCCCGTTTGTTAGATGCCCAGAATCAGCAACCGCAATGACGCGTGCTCGGTCGCCCCGGCTAACAGTTTGGAGAAGATCTCGAAGTTCCGGCGTGATTTCGCTGAAAAGGCAGACACCCGGCCGGTCTTGCGTTTCACTTTGTAGAACGTCTGCTTTGACTCCGTATTTGGTCAGTGCCTCTCTCAAAAGTTGCTGCTTTTCTTTTGGAATTTCTGCGCACGAACACAACCAACAATCTATGCCCATAGCTCTCCCCCCGGGATAACAAATAGACACTTTCAATCAAATAGAATGTACGCCTGTTCGACGGATGAGCCGCGATCCATTCGGCGAATTAACTAAACTTATATCCAGATCACCGGCACTTCAATCAGACGAACGGCAGCTGCTGCAGGTTGCCTGCTTGCCGAAATTCGCGAGGCGGCGTCCGAGCGAAGCAACACCCGGCGGGTATTTCTTTGGATTGATGGGTTTTTGGGGCGAAAAATATTTCGCCAAATCCCCTACCAATCCCGTGAGAGCGAAAGAAGATTCGGCGCCGGATAATTGTACATCAAATAAAATCAATAGGTTACTCTTGGCACAATTGTTGAAATGTCTTTTCCTTGAACGACAGCCTTTTCGATCGGGAGACGGGGCACATGAGCAACCCTTATGGCGAGACCTTTGAGTACAACCCGGAGATGGAGTCCTTGGAAGCCGAGCGGTTCGAGTGGGGCAACGAAACTGAATGGGGCAGCGAAGCTGAGGTCTTCAGCGAAGCGGAGATCATGGAGTTGAGTGAGCAGCTGCTCGGCGTAACCAACGAGGCTGAACTGGATAAGTTTCTGGGAGACTTGCTCAAAGGAGCCGTTGGCGGGCTCGCAGGTCCGTTGGGTAAGGTTTTGCCACGCGGCATGGTAAACCAGGTGGGCGGATTCTTGAAAGGCGCCGCCAAGTCCCTCCTGCCTCTCGCCGGCGGGGCCGTGGGCGCCTATTTTGGAGGCCCGCTCGGAGCTCAGATTGGTAGTGGCGCAGCTTCGGCGGCGGGCAATGCCCTTGGCCTTGAAGCAGAGCTGAATGCCGAAGATCGTGAATTCGAAGGCGCCAAGAAATTCGTGCAGATGGCGGCCGATGCGGTGAAAACCGCGGCAACGGCACCCCCCGACATCGATCCCTCCGTGATCGCGGGAACCGCCGTGACGGCGGCTGCCGAACGTCACGCGCCTTTACTCCTTGAAGGGGCGGCGAGAGGCGGCCATCCGCACGGCCATAGCGGCCGGTGGGTTCGGAGAGGCCGAAACATCATCATTGTGAACTGCGCGTAAAGAACGCGCCGCCTGTGGGCATCCAGCGGGATGCCAGCGCCTGTCCATCAACGGGCGCCAATCCCGCTCCGAAGCCTCGTCAGAACTTTTTAAGCGCTGTGAACGGCAGGGCGATCGCATGCGCAGCGAACTGGGAGAACCCGATGCACGGCATCGATCGCATTCAGCCGGACACTGAGTTCGAAGCGGAATCGTTCGAGGATGGTCCCTTCGAGGCGGAAGGCTTCGATGTCCATCACGTCGGAGCGTCCTTTCACGAAACGAGGGACGTGTTGGGGAAGGCCGAGCAGCTGGAACTTGCGAGCGATTTGCTCGCCGTGGGGAGTGAGGCGGCACTCGATCGACTCTTGAGAGAGCTCATCGGCCGCGCGGGCCAAACCATTGGCCTGCTCATCAGCTTACCCGAAGGGAGGGCGATCGGTGGCTTTCTGAAGGGGATCGCCAAGCGAATTCTGTCGGGGGTCGAAATTGGCCGGGACACGCCCTCGGACGCCGGCCGAGATTTCGGTTTGGAACTTGAGGGATTGAGCAGCGAAGACCGCGAGTTCGAGATCGCCCGTCACTACGTCAACTTTGCCGGCGAGGCCGTCAAAAATCTGATGTTGGACCCCGCTTCTCCCGATCCGGGAGAGGCGGCTCACGCCGCGGTGGTCGAAGCCGCAAAGACGTATGCACCGGGGCTGCTGCTGTCGCACGACGGCATAAAGACACGCCCAAATGCTTTGCCAGCGGGCGACAGCGGCCGCTGGGTGCGTCACGGCGACACAATCGTTCTCTATGGGATCGACGCGCCATGACCATCAGCTCCTACGCCCATTGGATGCTCGACCAAGAGGCGCGCGCCCTGTTGGACCGGCTCGTTCGAGTAAAGCCGTTTGTCCTCACGGAGCCGATGCTTTTGGCCGCGAGTCTTCTGCCCGATGCGCAGATCGCGATTGAACGCTATCTTGCCAAGGGCCGGCACGAGCTGAAGGAAAGGATCGGAGATTTTCTGCTCTGGCTTCACGGCGAAGGCCGGCAAGCCTCGGCCGAGGATATGCAACGCCGCTTCGTTTTTCTCCGGCTGCGATTCAATTCTGTCCTGGCACAGCTCGACCTCTTCAGTCAGGTCATCACCCAGCGCAGCGAAAACGAACTTGGCGTCTGGTTGTCGGGCCTCGATGTCGTCGCGGCCGACGCCTTGGCGATGCCGGGTTATTATGAGCCGCCGCCCGTGATCTGCTATCTGGATCGGGGTATCGGCGCCGCAATCCGGCGCGCGCGAACGAGGTTGCCAGGCGGCGGCGAAAGCCCCGTTGCGGTGATCCGCGTTCCCCGCGAACGGATGATCGGGAGCGGGATAGCATCGTCCCTGATCCACGAGGTGGGCCACCAAGGAGCGGCCCTTTTGGGGCTCGTCCCATCGCTGCGGTTGGCGCTGCACGCCAAGCAACGGGAGGCACAGGATCCGCTCGTGTGGCGCCTGTGGGAGCGCTGGATCTCTGAGATCATCGCCGATTTTTGGTCGATCGCTCGCGTCGGGGTGGTCTCGACCCTGGGGCTGATTGGCGTTGTCAGTCTGCCCCGTGCCTTTGTTTTTCGAATCCATTTGAACGATCCGCATCCCGTTCCGTGGATTCGCGTCAAATTGAGCTGCGCTATCGGCGAGCATCTGTTCCCGCATCCTCAATGGCAAAGGGTCGCGAAGCTTTGGGATGCCTACTACCCGATTGGCGATCTCGCCAACGAGCGCCGCGATCTGTTTGCCCGCCTGGAAAGAAGCTTCCCGGATTTCATTCCGGTGCTGACCCATCACAGTTCAACGGCTTTGCGCGGTCATTCTCTGCCAGATGCGATGGAGGTCGAGCAACGCACGCCGACCCGCCTGAGCCGTCTCTTCGAGGAATGGCACAAGACCCCAAGACAGCTCTATCGGGCGCCACCATCGCTGGCTTTCGCGGTCCTCGGCCAGGCCAAGGCGGATGGCGGCCTCAGCCCCGAAGACGAAAGCGAACTCTTGGCGAAGCTGCTCAGCTACTGGGCGATGCGCAGCACGCTGGACGGATCGGCATACTGCGCGTCGCTCCCACGAGCGGCGGCCCCGGCACTGCAGATGGCATAGGAGGACGCAACCATGGTCACGAAAGCAACGAGGACTGTCAGAATGGAACAGCAATTGGAGCCATGGGGATGCAGGCTCTGTGCCTCCCATGAGCGTGTTCGCAAAAATGATATGGTGACATTAACGGTAGTTTTGTACCATCCATGCATCGGCGATATTGACCAAGCCGACGGCGAATTCTATTGCAACTTCGATTATAAATACGATGCCCACGATCAACTGGTGTGCTTTCCCGAGCATAATCCGGCCCTTCTGCGAATGCCATCCCTGCCTCATGGGAGTCTCGGTGTTGATGTTCGCGTTACTTTGAAAAACCGACAAGGCCTGTGCGACTGGTTCAATAAGCACGAAAATGAGCAATCATCTGATGTGCCTCAGGGGACATGGGAGTCTTTGAGAGAACGTTTGATTGCAGACACGTCGCCCCCCAGTGCGTTGCATGCACAAAACACTTTAACTATCGTCACGCACCCACTCGATGTGCATGCAACAGTAAACCTTCAGCCTTCCGGGGTCGGTCTGACCAACGACGCCGTGTTGGGCGTCGCCATACGCAACCGCACGGCCGCCGTGGGGTTTGATCGATACAAGAAGTTTATCGATTGCATCTTTTGCGGAGACGGAGCAAGCGGCGTAAGCGCTAGCGGACTCATTGAAAAAGGCATCAAAGCTTTCACTGCCGGATGCGTGGATCAAGAACGCGAAGAATTCAGAGGCGTTGACACGAGGCTCAACATTCACGGCCCATACGCCTATGGGGTCCTGAAGCTGGCGACCCAGACGTTCCTGATGCTCGAAAGCGGTGTGGTGATCAGGGGCAATGAAGATCATCGCCCGACAATTCTTTTCATGGATAAGGAGAAAAACCGCTTCAATGATCCCGATCTGTCCCTGGATGAACTTGAACATCGTCTAAAAAACTATCTCGTTCACTACAACGGCGTTGGGCCCGTTTTGCCCTATCTTAACCGGGTCGTGAGCGCCTTTGTCGGGCTGCACGGCAAAGAGGTGCTCCCTTATTGTGACGGAATTCTGCAGCATCGCCTGTCATCTCCGAGCCTCATCGAGCTGATCTGGTCGTATTGGCACGAAGAGGGAATGCTCGTTCAAACAATGAACGCGATCGCCCGGCGCTTTCAGAATCGGCGCAGTTCACGACACGATCCGTTGAGTGAGCTGGCATTTGATCCGTTGCGGCCGCTGAGCAATCTGTTGTGGGGTTTCATCCAGGACGAACCGAACCGGCTAACCGTGTCGAGCCGGGCCTATGAATATGCCAATGCCTATGGTTTGCGTTTGATCGGTGCCGGCGCGCGCGACATAGCGCCGGCCGACAACCGCTCGAAATTCATCGAAGCGTTCCACAATCTGCTCGCCTTCACGGCGCGCTTCTACAAGGAGGATGCGGATACCACGGTCCGAGCCGACGGGTTTCCGCTGTTGAACGCCCTCAAGGAGGTCCAGCTCGTCTTGGCCGATGGACTGCAAAACCAATTGTGCGACATGACGTGGACGGCTCGGGCGGAAATGCTGATGACCCAATGGCTGTTGGCGCGCCCGGAAATGCGGGAGTTCCTGCGCGGCCGCTACATGGTTCCCTATGACGAGTCTTGGATGGGTGCGGTCGACAGCATGAAGCGGCTGCAAGGCTGGACCGACACGAGTATCAGCCATTTCCATGATCTCGCGGTGACCGGCGAGCGAATCTTGCTCTCCATCCGCTGGGGCGACTGGACCGACATAGAAAACATCGAGGATCAGGCAAAGCTCTGGGCGCGCCAATGGGGTCCCGAGGCCAAAAAATACATGTATGCGCTCCGCACTGCCACCGGGGTGGATCTTACCAATGAAATCACCGACTCGCGCGATGCCGCGATTCGCTATTTGCAGCCCTCGCTGCTGCTTCGCCGGCGGCTGGCGGAACAGAGATCCGCACTGTCGGCTCGCCCATCCCGGCCTCTCCCTCTCACCGGTCCGAGAGCGCCTGGCTACGCTGAATTGCCGAGGCCTCGGCAAGCTAGACTTCCGATCTACCGGAAAGATAGCTAGCTCGAGGGATTGAGATCATGCTCGACTTCACATCCGCGCTGTATCTCGGTATCCATCACGCCCACGATGCGCTGCCGCCGTGGTCCCGGCTCACTACCGGCCGGCCGGCAGCGCTCGCACCGGCACCCGAGGCTGAGCGCCTGGCGCCAGACCTCGCCCGGCTGCTGCACTGCGAGCGGGCCGCGCTCGTGCCATCGACGCTTCACCTTTTTTGGGACCTGTTCGATGTGCTGGCATGCGATCGCATCGCGATCTACGCCGATTCCGGCATCTATCCGATCGCTCGCTGGGGCATCGAGCGCGCCGCCGCCAAGGGGATCCCCGCAACGACGTTTCGCAAGCATGATCCCGCCGCCTTGCAACTGCGGCTGCGCCAAGATGAGGCAGCGGGGTATCGTCCTATTGTTGTGGCGGATGGCCTCTGCCCTGAGACCGGCCAAGCGGCGCCGCTGCCGGACTATTTGATGCTGGTCCGCGAGCGCGCAGGATACCTCGTCATCGACGATACGCAAGCGCTTGGAATTCTAGGGAAGGACGCCCGACGGCACGCACCCTATGGCCAGGGCGGCGCGGGAACCTCGGCCTGGTACGGAATCGAAGGGCCGGAGCTGATCATCGGGAGTTCCTTGGCGAAAGGGTTTGGCGCACCGCTTGCGGTCGTCGCTGGCGATGCGAGGGTGATTTCAAATTTCGAGAATCGGAGCGCGACACGGATTTATTGCAGCCCGCCGTCCCTCGCTGCCATCAGCGCGGCTCAGCGGGCCCTCGCCATCAACGACCGATACGGCGATCGTCTACGCGCCCGCCTCGTGAAACTCATTCGCCACTTCAGGGACGGTTTGCGCAAAATCGGCCTCATTGCGCAGGGCGGGTTGTTTCCGGTTCAAACGCTCAGTGGGATCGCCGGCGTCGCGCCGGAACCCGTGTATCGCAGATTGCGGGGCTTCGGGGTCAGAGCCGTACTGCATCGGCAGCGACAGTCGCCCGGCGCCGCTCTCAGTTTCCTGATCACGGTCTCACACACGCGATCCGACATCGGCCGCTGCATAGACGCTTTGCGGCAGGCCTGCGCTCTCACTAGCCGCCAACACCCTATCGAAAACCAGATATCGAGTGAAATGCTCCGCATCCCTGCCGGATGACGCGCGACAACCCTTGCGGGAGGTTAGCCATGACAAACGAACAGAATTTCGAGGCCATGCCATTTGAAATCGACGACGAAATGGAGCCGCCGGCTTCCGAGGCAAACGGTTTCGAGTTGGAAGACGAAGCGGAAAGCCATGGTCCTCACCATCATGGTGGTCGACATCATCACTGGCGTCGGCGCCACCATCGGCGCCATTTGTGGCCGCCGAGCTTCCCATTCGATCCGTTGCCGTTCGATGATGACGATAGTGATGATGACTCACAGACGATGCCCGCGGATGCCGGCGCTTTCGAATCGGAAGAGGAAGCGGAATATCGCTACCGGCACGGCGACCCGAACTTCCGGCGATACCACCGTCACGGAACGGAGCCGCCGGCTTCCACGGCAAGCGGTTTCGAGCTGGAAGACGAAGCTGAAAGCCATGGTCCTCACCATCATGGTGGTCGACATCATCACGGGCATCGGCGCCACCGTCGGCACCATTGGCGGCTGCCGAGCTCCCCGATCGAGGCTTTACCGTTCGATGATGACGATAGTGATGATGATTCACAGACCATGCCCGCGGATGCCGGCGCTTTCGAATCGGAAGAGGAAGCGGAATATCGCTACCGGCACGGCGGCCCGAACCTCCAGCAGTACCACCGCCACCGGGGCTGGGGTGGCCGGCCTTATGGACGACAACCGAGCTTCCCATTTGATCCCTTGCCGTTTGACGGCGACAATGACTCTGAGCTCGGGCTGGAAGAGGACGTACGAATTCGGGACCACCGGCGCCTTGGTGGTGCACAACCGGCAAGAATATACCGGCATCCTATTGGAGCCCAGAACCTATGGCGCCAGCGCAATTGGGGACCTGGCCATGAGTCGTATTGGCAGGCACACCGTTTCCCGAACGTCACCGGTTCGCCGTCGTCTTGGGCGATAAGGCATCGTTGGCCTTGGGGTGTCAGCCGAAATCCCTATTGGGGGGAGAGATGGAATGTCCCGAAGGCGGTTGGCTGGCCACATCACGCAAGGGCCCGGCACTGGTGGCCTTCGGGCGTCGTTCAAGAGCCTTCTGGGGGCTGGGCGGATTCGGGCCCGCCGGAACCCTATTCCATCGGAGCCGCGCCCGGCAACACCGAGTATATGCGCTGGGTGCAAGGCGCGCTGAATGATGTGCTGGGATTGCAGTTGCCAACCCATGGCATTGCGGATGCAGCGACGCGCGACGCCATTCGCAGCTTCCAGCAACAAAAGGGACTTCCGGTTGATGGCGTTGTCGGTCCAGACACCGAACGTGCATTGGCCGCGGCGAGAGCCGACACTTCGCGCTCGGTTCCACCTGCGCCGGATATGGGACCGTTTGCCGTCGGTGGTCCACCTCCGGCGGTCACGGCTCCGCCTTCCATGCCGGATATGACTGCTGCTGCTCAACCGGGGCCGTCATCACCCAGCACTCCAGGCTCCCCACCCGGCATGACCGGCGGGGGCACTCAAGAGTTCGACTTCGAATGGGAAAACTTCGCGACAATCGACACGCCCATTGCCGCCGGCTGTGCGCCAGAGCCCGGCGAGGTTACCGCATCGCATACACCAGCCGGGATCCTCACAAAAGACGTCGAGAGCACCGATAAGGGGCTTCTGATCGCCGACTTTGGTATCGATTGGAGGCATGTCAAAGACTCCGCGAAGAGCGAGCTTGTCCCCTGGATTCACAAATTCGAAACGGAGCCTGAGATCACGGCGATCTGTATCTACGGCTATACGGACTGTATCGGACCTGGCGACGCGCGCTACCACACATGGCTTCGAACGCAACGTGCAC
>Ga0181535_10008448_pt1 | contig 10127 bp, 8 predicted proteins | sample PEATcosm2014_Bin_44_FD_119774 | JGI IMG/M metagenome (GOLD analysis project Ga0181535, IMG submission 119774) | Peatland microbial communities from MTU Mesocosm Facility, Houghton, MI, USA - PEATcosm2014_Bin17_30_metaG | ecosystem: Environmental > Terrestrial > Soil > Wetlands > Peat | place...
ACGAGCTCGGAGATCCGTGGGGATACGTTATGTCAACCATCACCGTGCTGCTGGGTACGCCGTCAACACCGGCAGGTTTGAGTGGAACTGGAATTACGAGCTTCAGCCTGGCTGTTCCAGAGCCGGGCACGGTTACTCTTGGTGTCATTGGAGCGTCGCTCGTTCTGTTGCGCCTGCGCCGCAAACAGTAGTCACATTATCTCGCAGTTCACCGCGTCTTGAATTTGGGGAAGGGCGCTCCATAAATTCTCGAACAAAAACTGCGGCAAGTCGTGCTGTTTTTTTTAGGCCACTGCTTGATAGAGATGCTTCTGGAAGCCCGCAAATACCCTGCCGATGTCTTCCGGGTTGCCAAGGTCCGCCACGGCATCGGCGATTGAGTCGTGGTATTTGAGCCGGAGCAACGGTTTCAGCTTGTCTTGGTCAAGCTCCTCCACGCCCACTCTGACGTAATGCGAAAGCACGAAATCGAGAAACGCTTGCTGCTTGGCGTTGAAATTGGAATTGATATACACCCGCGCATGATCAGCCCGCTCCGCCCGCGTCTCTGGCGGCAGGGCGTAGGCCACATGCGCCAGCACGTCAAATAAATCGCTCTTTTCCGCGCCAATGATTTTTTGCATCTCGGCAAGCTGCTCCCGCCCAAAATCTTTTTCCGCCAGGCCCGCCAGCAACTTCGCCCGCGTGTCCGGCGCGCCCCACAATTTGCGCAATTCGGCTTCGCTCTGGAAAAAGTCCGGCAGCTTGCCGAAGAGCAGTTCCATGAACTGCTGGGCGGACATGGGTCTGCCGCCGGGATGGTAAAATGTGGTGGCCATCATGTACTGAATGTTCCGTTCCTTCCCATCGGCCAGCCTGACCTTCACTTTCTTCCGCTTTTTGCAGACACAGGGACGCTGGCCGCATACCGGACACGTCTCTTTGGGGCATTCGCACGGCGACTGGCCGCACACCGGACATGGCTCCGACGGCTTCTCAACACAGACACAGGGGCGCTGGCCGCACTTCGGGCAAGGTTCCGGGTCAAGCGGTTCGCCGTCCCATTCGGGATCGCCGAAATGAAGATGCGCCTTCACGAAATCGTAGATGGTGAAGTAATCCTTGCCGTCGTAAAGCCGCGTGCCGCGTCCGATGATTTGTTTGAATTCTATCATCGAGTTGATCGGACGCATCAGCACAATGTTGCGGATGTTCCGCGCGTCCACGCCGGTGGATAGCTTTTGCGACGTGGTCAGAATCGTCGGGATGGTTTTCTCGTTGTCCTGAAAATCCCGCAGCCATTGTTCCCCAAGTTCGCCGTCATCCGCCGTGACCCGCTGGCAATAGTTCGGGTCTTTGCTTGTTTTGACCTGGTTGATAAGGTCGCGCACCAGCAGCGCGTGCGCCTGATTCGCGCAGAACACCAGCGTCTTTTCGTTCTGGTTGATCTGCGACATGAATATCTCCACGCGCTTTTTTTCGCGTTCGCGAATTTCTATGTTCCGATTGAAGTCCGGCTCGTCGTATATCCTGCCCGCCTCAATTTCGCCTTCCACCACCTGGTCGTCCGGCGTGTAGATGTAGTAATCCAGCGTCGTCTGAATTTGCTTCACCTTGAACGGCGTCAGAAATCCGTCGTTGATGCCTTCTTTGAGCGAATAGACATAAACCGGCTCGCCGAAATAGCGATAGGTGTCCACGTTGTCTTTGCGCTTGGGCGTGGCGGTGAGGCCAAGCTGCGCGGCGGGCGCAAAATAATCCATGATCCCGCGCCAGTTGCTTTCATCGTTCGCGCCGCCGCGATGACACTCGTCAATGACTATGAAATCGAAGAAGTCCGGCGGATACTCGCCGAAATAGGGCGACGGCTGGCCGTCCTTGGGCGGGCCGCTCATGAATGTCTGGAAAATGGTGAAAAACAGGCTGCCGTTCTTCGGCACTTTGCCTTTCTTGCGTATGTCCCCCGGCGCTATCCGCACCATGGCGTCTTCGGGAAAGGCGGAGAACGCGTTGTATGCCTGGTCTGCCAGAATATTCCTGTCCGCCAGAAATAAAATCCTCGGTCGCCGCGCCGGCTCGCCGCTCAAATTCCACCGGGCGTGAAATAGTTTCCACGCAATCTGAAACGCAATGAACGTCTTGCCCGTGCCTGTGGCCAGCGTGAGCAGGATGCGCCGCCGTCCCTCCGCGATGGCCTGCATGACGCGGTCAATGGCTATGTCCTGGTAATAGCGGCCGGGATGCGAACCGCCTTTGTCTTCAAACGGAATGGCGGCAAAACGATCCCGCCACGCATCAGCCTTCGCAAACGTCATCGCCCAAAGTTCGTCCGGCGCGGGATAGGCGGCGATTGCGCCTTCCTTGCCCGTCAGCATATCAATGCCATAAATGCCCTTGCCGTTGGTCGAATAGGCATAACGGACCATCATCTTGCCCGCGTAATTCTTCGCCTGTCCCACCCCTTCCGTGAGTTCTTCATCCCACGCCTTGGCCTCCACCACCGCCAGCTTGTGATTGCGATATTCCAGAACGTAATCAGCCGTGAGCGGCTTGCCGCGCCGCCCGTGGCCTCCGATGCGGCCCGGCGCAATCGAATACTCGCGCCGGATGCGGCTGCCCTCAACCACGCCCCAGCCCGCCGCTTTCAACGCGGGGTCAATGTGTTCGGCTCTGGTTTCGGCCTCGTTCATTAGATCTGTTGGCAAGATTCAACCGGTAACTGCCGCTATTTGAGCTGTTCGGAAATTCTGAATAGTTGCCGGCCTGGAAGATTGTAAAATTGCGTGTTGTAATTTTTCCCGTCGGCGGCAGTTATTCGGAATTCCCGAATAACTGAATCTTCCTGTAATTCCGCGTTGGAAAAAATATTTCCCAGATGCTCATTGACCGTCGGAACGGTTACCTCGAACAGCGCCGCCATCAACTTCTGCGTCAGCCAGACGGTTTCCTCGGCCACGCGGACTTCGATGCCGTCCTCGCCGGCCTGCCGGGTAAAGATCAGGAATTCGGCCGTGCTGTTGCGAATTTGCAGTTTTTTTCCTTCGCTCATGGAGAACTGCTAAAGTCTGCCGCTAAAGGCCTTGTGCAGCAACGATTTTTTTAACCCCTCCAACGCGGCGGGACCAATGTGCCCGCTCTGGTTTCGGCCTCGTTCATGCGGCGGCGTTGAACTTGAGTAAGCGTCCCAAGGCAAGCTCAAGCAAACGATCGTTGAACAGCCGTTCTTTGCGTTGTGCGTGGTCGGCTCCCGCCGGCCAATTGCGAATTCCCTGACGGATACCCGTCAGCGTCGGCTCCGCCTTCTCACGAGAAATCAGCCAGTCCACTGTGGCCAGCGCCTCCATGCCCAGCGGCGATTGGAAACCATCAATCAATTCATCCGTGGCTTCAATTGCGGGCAAATAGATTTTAGCCTCCGTCGTCTTCAAATACAAATCCAGTTTCTCGCGCTTGGAATCCTCAAACCAGATGGGGTCAAATGGATCAGCGTCAGAAATGCGCTTGTCGCAATGCAGATAACTGCCATCCAGCCCGTTCAACAGGTGGTCGAGACGGTTGGCATACGGGCCGTAACGGTTGGCCTCAAAGCGCAAGTCCATCGGGTCTTTCAAGCCCATCCGTACGATGTTGCGTCCCAAAAACCATGCCAATTTTTGCGCCTCCAGAATGGTGCATTCGATGCCCAGCACCCAATAACGGCGGATCATTTCCGCAATCAATGCCCGCGCCGGCGTCAGTTTTTCCATCCCCTGCTTCTTGGCCACGCTCTGATATTTTGCGCTCGGCTCGTAAACGACGACCTCCACATCCCGCAACTCAGCCAGCGCGCGCTCAACGATTGGGCGCACCACCGCCCAATCCAAGCCGCCGTTGCCGCAGCCCAGCGGCGGCAGCGCGATGGACTTGATCTGTTTCTCGCGGATGACGTTTTTCAACGCCACCAGACCAGTGCGCACCCATTCCAGTTTTGTGGGCTGATACCACTGCTCTTTGGTGGGAAAATTGATGATCCAGCGCGGGCCGTCCAGTTCCACGCTGGCCGTGACGAACATCTCGCCCACGCGCACGGCTTCCGCTTTGCAGGCCGCCGCATACGCCTTGTAGTTTTCCGGAAAGCGCTCCTTGAACATCAGGGCGATGCCCTTGCCCATGACGCCGACGGTGTTCACCGTGTTCACCACCGCGTCAACGCGGGCCTCCAGCAAATTCCCTTGGGTGAATCGCATCATAAAATCAAAATACCATGTTGGCGTCGTTCGAATCCTGATTGGCCGCACTGCGGCAATACATGCCATGCCCAAGAATCCACGGCACATTCGCCACATGCACGATGCGGAAAATCAACGCCTTTTCTGGATTCAAGTTCACCGACATGGCTAAAGATTACCTGTGAAGGCTAGATGAAGCAGCGATTTTTTCAACCCCTCCAGCGCGGCGAGCTTCCGCTCGTAGAGGTTCGCGAGGCGTTGGGTTTCTTCGCGCAACGAATCCATCGTTGATACAATGCGTTGTTGTTCGTTGAGACTTGGTAATTCAATTTTCAGTTCCTTAATCATCCCCAGTTTCAAAAACTTTGTCCCAACGCCAACCGATTGAGCTTTGAATTTTTTGAGGCTTTTGAGCATTTGAAAATAAAGAAAGCGGTAAAGCACGCTTTTCTTTTCGTTCACCGTGATGACATAAGTGCGTTGGTAGGCATTGAACTTTCCGTTATAGTGTTTCACATTGAAATCACCGACGGCGTTATTGCCAGCCAAAAGAATTGCTTCGCAATCGAAAGCGTAGTCGTTGATAGCAAAAATTTCCCTAGAGCAAGTAAAGAACGGATATTTTCCGCCTTCAATAGCGGCGTTGGCATCCAACTTTCCAGTTCTGATATTCACCAAATCTCCGAGCATAGCTTTCTCTGCGCGCTCGACATGGAGGTGGCTTTCAAAGAGGGCGCGGGCGTTTTGGAGGTTCTTTTCGGCGTTAGCTTTGGCGGTGGCGATGCCCGCAAACGCTTCGTCCAGCAGCCCGACAATCCGCTGCTGTTCGGGAAGCGGAGGGAGGGGAATCATCTGCGCTCTGACGTCGCCGTCGGTAACAGCCGGATAGCTTGCGCCCTTCTGAAGACTTTCCATTTGCTTGGCGAAATCTTCCGTAAAAAGAAAATAGAAGACGTATCGGTGGTCAATTCCCACATTTGGCCGGAGAACGAAATAGCCAGTGCTGCAAACTTGCTTGTCGAGATTGTCCGGCACAATGGCAATTCGTTGCAAGGTGGGACGAATTGTTGCGAAAAGAACGTCGTTTGCTCTCACGAACTTCCTCGCCCGACTTGGCGCGTCCCTTCCCTTGAGGCGTTGCGTTGCTTCAATCTGAAATGTCGCATTGGAAACGCTCGAAACGTCGATGTAGTCGAACTCCATCTCTGGCGATTGGAGCGGATTGACCGTTTCGGTCTTTTGCAGAAGTTCGCCGAGCCTCTTTGTCTCCCACCCCTTCTTCATACCAGCGCCTTGATCTTCCCCAACACTTTTGCGCTCTCGGCGTCCAGCGCGGCAATCTCCTTCATAATGGCCGCCGGGCTGCGATGCACGACTTCCTCGCCGCCGTCCGGGTTCTTCACGGACAAATCAAACGTCGTCTGGTCAATGGTCTTGGCGTCCACGCTCCAGCTTTTGGGCGAGTCGGCGAAGGTTTTTTGCAGCTTCACGAAGTCGGCCAGATCGTCGTCGTTGAGCGGGTTGGTCTTGCCGAGGTTGCGGCCGGGGTCCAGTTGGTAAAACCAGATTTTGCGCGTGGGCGCGCCCTTCTCGAAAAAGAGCACAACCGTCTTCACGCCCGCGCCCTGAAACGTGCCGCCCGGACAATCGAGCACGGTATGGAGATTGCAGCTTTCCAGCAGCAGCTTGCGCAGGCTTACGGAAGCATTGTCGGTGTTGGAGAGAAACGTGTTCTTGATGACCACGCCGCCGCGCCCGCCGGTTTTCAGGATTTTGATGAAATGCTGGAGAAAGAGAAACGCGGTTTCGCCGGTGCGGATGGGAAAGTTTTACTGCACCTCTGGCCGTTCCTTGCCGCCAAAGGGCGGATTGGCCAGCACCACGTTGTAACGGTCCTTTTCCTGAATATCGGCCAGGTTTTCGGCCAGGGTGTTGGTGTGGACGATGTTTGGCGCCTCGATGCCATGCAGAATCATGTTCATGATGGCGATGACGTAGGCGAGCGACTTCTTTTCCTTGCCGTAAAACGTGCGCGACTGGAGGATTTCGAGGTCTTTGGTGGTAAGGCTGCCTTTGGACGTGAGGTAAACGAACGATTCGCACAAGAAACCCGCCGACCCGCAAGCGCCGTCATAGACTTTTTCCCCAATCTTTGGCCGCACAACCTGAATGATGGCGCGGATGAGCGGGCGCGGGGTGTAATACTCGCCGCCGTTGCGCCCGGCGTTGCCCATGTTCTTGATCTTGGCTTCGTAGAGATGCGACAACTCGTGCTTCTCGGTCTGGGAGCGGAAGCGCAATTCGTCAATCTGCTCGATGATCTCGCGCAAATTGTAACCGCTCTGAATCTTGTTTTTTATCTCGCCGAAAATTTCGCCAATCTTGTATTCGATGGTGTTGGGACCGGTGGCCCGCTGCTTGAAGCCGTAAAGGTAGGGAAAGAGCTTGCCGTTGACAAAATCGCGCAAATCATCGCCGGTCAGCGCGGCGTTGTGGTCAGGCTTGCCATCCTTGTCCTTGGGCGCGGCCCACGTTTCCCAGCGATACGGCTTGTCGAGGATATGGGCATATTTTTTGCCGTCGAGCGCGGCTTCGGTGACCTTGTCCGCCTCCAGCCCGTCCAGATATTTCAGGAAAAGCAGCCAGGAAGATTGTTCGGTGTAATCGAGTTCGGTGGTGCAACCCGCCTCCTTGCGGAGAATATCGTCGATGTTTCTGAAAGCTTGTTCAAACATTGGAAAATCCATTGCTGCGGTTGGGCAGACTCCTGAGGCAAAAAAACGAAACCAGTGCGGTAAACACACAAAACCCCCGCGCCAACGCTCATTGCCATCACAGCGTTATAGCCGGAACCCCGCGCGAAACAAACAGAAATGACGGTTTTCAGATTTGAATTTCTGCTTTCTACTTTCCCAATTTCTGCCCCTGCCCCCGCCTCACCCCCCCCGGCCTTTATTTTCGTACCTCCCTGCGTTTCATGTCTCCACCTTTGCAGTCTTTGCAGTGCTATGTCGGAGATTTACGCATTTTTGGCAAAGTTTTTCCTCCTTTTGGTTGCGGCTCTGCCGCGCCAAGTCTTTGCGTTGAATTCCTGTTCCCCTCCCATCCGATTTCAGCGTCTCAGCGTTTCAGTTTTTCAGCATTTTCCCGCTTGTGTCAAGAAAACATACTTGACAAAAACGGGTGCGAAACGCCTAACACCCTGCCAACAAGTTAGTTAACTTTTTAAAGAAAAGGGTTACGGTCAGCTCCTCTTTCCCCCCATTTGTGCCAAAATACCCATCAGTCAGAAAAATGAGCAACAAATCAACATCTCGCGCCATTCGCCGCCATACGTCCCTTTCGTCCTTCCGCCCCCGTCCGATTTCGAGATTTCAGTTCCCCAAGTCTCTGCGTTTTGCCGTCTTCTTGTCCTCCAAAGCCTTGGCGACGGAGGATGCGTTGAATTCTTGTCCCCCGTCCCATCCAATTTCAGCTCTTGCCTCCGTAACACTTCGTAACTGTTCTGGCATTTTTCAAAAACACCAAAATAACACCAACCCAATTCCGGCTGGAACATCCATATTTACAATCATTTGCAACAAACCAGGCGATGAATCCGTAACACCCGTAACGTTACCATAACATGTTATTTCGTTTTTTTCTTTTCTCGCTCTGTAACACAAGGACCAATGACGACCAACAAAAAGCTCCCCCGCGCCCGCCTTTCCCAATTTCAGCTTTTCAGTTTTTCAGCGTTTAAGCATTTTCCCTGCTTTCCCAATTTCAGCTCTTGCTTCATTGTGCGGGTTCTTGCTGGGTGATGCAGTGGAAGGAGCCTAGTCCCCAAATCAGTTTCGTCGAATCGACTCCGACGACCTTGCGATCGGGAAATTCCTTTTGCAATATTGCCAACGCCACCTCGTCATTTTTATGCCCGTAAACGGGAACAATCACAAGCCGGTTGGCAATGTAAAAATTGGCGTAGCTGGCCGGGAGACGCTGGCCTTCAAATTCAACCAGCCCCGGCATGGGCAGCGGAACGATGCGGAATGGTTTGCCATCCAAACCGCGAAATTTTTTCAGCCGCGCCAGATTTTCCTGGAGCGGTGCGTAATTGGCGTCAGCCGGGTCTTCCTCCACCACCGTCACCACCGTGCCGGGATTGACGAAGCGCGACAAGTCGTCAACATGGCCGTCGGTATCGTCGCCGGCGATGCCTTCGCCCAGCCACAAAACCTGCTCCACGCCGAGATAGGCGCGGAGATACCCTTCAATCTCGGTTTGGGTCAGGCGCGGATTCCGGTTGGGATTGAGCAGGCAGGAGGTGGTGGTGAGGACGGTGCCGCGACCGTTGACCTCCAACGATCCGCCTTCCATGACAATCCCCGGCGAAAAAAGCGGCAGACCGCGCAACCGGGCCACATGTTGGGGAACGGCGTCGTCCAAATCGTGCGGCGGATATTTGCCGCCCCAGGCGTTATAATTCCAGTCCACAACGGCCCGCTCCCGCCGTCCCTCTTTCTCCCGCGTCAAAAAAACCGGTCCATGATCGCGGCACCAAGGTTCGTAGGCCGGGAAACGATGCAAATGCACGCGTTCCAACGAAACGCCCTCCTGCGTCAAAAACTGGCGGACAGTGGATTCCATGGCGGCGTCCCACACATTAATATTAACCTCCTCCACCCCGGTCAGAAGCCGGATCAACTCCGCATAGACGGGCGGGATTGTGTCATAGTGGCCGGGGAAACTGATGCCATTGGGCCGCGGCCAAGTAAGCCATGTGCCCGCGTGCGGCTCCCATTCGGCCGGCATGTGATACCCCAAATCCTTGGGCAAAGGCGCGCTTGGGACTAAGCTTTTCAAATTCATTTCAACACTGAAAACGTAAGATTGAACACTGGCAAACTAATTCGCTTTCAGACAATCTATGGCCTTGAGGAAAATTTCGCTGAAATTATGGGCAATGCGGCGCTACCTGGCGGCGGGGTTTGGCGGGCTGCTGCTCAGCGCGGCCTTTGCGCCCCTTGACTGGGCGTGGGCGGCGTGGATTGCGCCCGGAATCATTCTTTTCAGCGGCCTCGGCGAGCGGGGCGGAAAAACCTTTCGACTGGGTTTCGCGGCGGGGTTTGTCCATTTTCTTTGCTCGCTCTATTGGCTGCTGCACATGCCTTTTACCTGGCACGCCATTCCCCTGACCCCGGCGTTGGGCTGGGTGGCGTTGAGCGCCTACTGCGCCCTCTATCCCGCGGCGTGGCTGTGGCTGTGCTGGAAATTTTTCCCGCCGGTTTCAAACACGGACGAATTCATGGCCATCGCCTGGCAGCGACGGCTGGCCTGGGCGGCGGCGGCAGGGGCTGCTTGGACGGTTCTGGAATACGGGCGCGGGTTGATCCTGACCGGGTTCCCGTGGAATTTTGTGGCCGCTTCGCAATATCGGATGCTCCCCATCATTCAGGTGGCGTCCTTCACCGGCATTTACGGAGTCTCATTCTTGGTCGTCTGGACGTCGGTATCGCTATGCAACGGCGCGCTGGCCCTGACGCGGCCCGGACGGCAAAGTTGGTGGAGCGGCGCGGGATTGCCGTTGCTCGTCGTGATTGGCGTGATGATCTCCGGCACGAACCGGCTCGCCACCGTGCGCCCGCCCGGGCGGGAACTGACTGTGGCCATGATCCAGCCCAGCTTCCCGCAAACATTGATTTTTGACCCGGCCGGAGATCAGAGCCGTTTTCAAACCCTGCTGGAACTAAGCCGGCGCGCCCTCGTTTCGCACCCGCAACTGCTGCTCTGGCCGGAATCGGCCGTGCCGGACCTCACCCCTGAAATCCAGCAATCCATCAGCCAACTGATTCGTTCCAACCACGTCTGGCTGATCTTCGTCGCCGGCACGACCGAGCCGGCGCCCGGCGATCCCGCCGCCTGCTTTTGCAGCGCGTTGCTTAGTGACCCCGACGGCGG
>Ga0181535_10008451_pt1 | contig 10126 bp, 6 predicted proteins | sample PEATcosm2014_Bin_44_FD_119774 | JGI IMG/M metagenome (GOLD analysis project Ga0181535, IMG submission 119774) | Peatland microbial communities from MTU Mesocosm Facility, Houghton, MI, USA - PEATcosm2014_Bin17_30_metaG | ecosystem: Environmental > Terrestrial > Soil > Wetlands > Peat | place...
ACGGCGGGCGGCAGCGGGCGGCGTTCTGGCGGGCCGCCTCGCAGAATTCGGCGGCCAGATCGACTCCCGTCACCTTCACGAATCCATATTCGGCCGCGAGGATGCAGGCCCGCCCCAGGCCGCAGCCCACATCCACGAAATGCAGCTTTCGGGGGAACTTCGCTTTTCTGAGGAACTTGCGGAACCCCCAGCCGTTGATGGGGCCATACTGGGTGGCGTCGAGCAGCCTGGCCCGGTCAAAGGAAGTTCCGGGCAGCAGGATGATGCCGCTGGTCTGAATCCGGTAACGCCGATCAAAGCACCTCAGGTACTTCTCGTCCAACGAGGCCAGCAGAGTGGACATCGAGGCGCCGAGGCCCGCGCCCCGCAGGAGGGTGCCCAACCTCCTGGTTGCCGAACCAAGGGTGTGATGTCCCAACAGACGCGACATAGATGCGCAGGCCTTTTATAGCAGCCGGGCGGGATCGGCAATAAAAAAAGGGCGCCCGCTTCGGGAAAGCCGCAAAAAAGGGTTGCGCCCAGGGGCGGATTTTGTGCTAATCTGGACGCGAGATGGCAAGTCTGTATAATCGTTCAATGTCATGACAAGCGCCTCCACACTTCTGCGGTCCCTACTCGTGTATGGGCTTTGCCTGCCTCTGGCGGTGTTCCTGGGTTACATGATGGGGACGCCAGACCCGACGACGTTCGTCGTTGTTCTCATTGTCATTTTCGTTCTCATGCTGCCGTTGATCCTGCGCTGGCATCACGTGTGGCTGATCGCCGTATGGAACACGACGGCCGTCATCTTTTTCCTGCCGGGCAGCCCTCAATTGTGGATGGGGATGGCCGCCCTCAGTTTGCTGATGTCCATCCTCCTGCACATGCTTAACCGGGACGAGAGATTCCTCTGGGTGCCCTCGATAACCGTATCGCTGATCTTCCTTGGGGTGGTCGTGCTGGTCACCGCCCGGCTGACGGGCGGCTTTGGCCTCCGTGCCTTTGGCAGCGAAGTCCACGGTGGCCGGCGCTATTTCCAGCTTCTGGCCGCTATCATGGGCTACTTCGCTCTGACGGGGAAACGCATCCCTCAGGAACGGGCCCTTCTCTACGTGTCTCTTTTCTTCCTCGGCTATGCCACGCTGGCCGTCGGCAATCTGGCCGGCATGATTAGCCCCGCGTTCAATTTCCTGTTCCTCCTCTTTCCGGTGGAAGACCTTTCGGCCCTCAGGAACGACCCGGTGACCACCACGGGCCTCATCATGCGTTCGGGCGGCTTGACGATGCTGGGCATGGGCGTTTTCTGCGCCATGCTCGCCCGCTACAACCTTCGAGGCGTCTTCGACCTGCGCCGCCCCCTCCGATTGCTGCTTTTCGGGGCCTTCGTCTTGATTGGCGCGTACGGCGGATTCCGCTCCATGATGGTCCAGTTGTTCCTTATGGCCGGGGCCCTGTTCTGGCTGGAGGGCCTTTACCGGACCCGGGTCCTTCCGACCACCATCACCCTGGCGGTGCTCGGCGGGGCTCTCCTCTTCGCTTTTGCCCCAAGCCTGCCCCGCTCCATCCAGCGCTCCTTCGCGTTCGTGCCGATGATCCACATCGATCCCGCGGTGAGGGCCGACGCGGATTTCTCGAACGAATGGCGCATCCGAATGTGGGAGGAAGTTCTGCCGGACGTGCCGCACTACCTCATCCTGGGTAAGGGCTACAGTTTCGACCCCAAGGACGTGGACATCGCCCGAATGAGCCTCCGCTCCACGTCCTCCGCCGAAAGCTGCGAGGTCGTAGGCGACTACCACAACGGCCTCCTCTCGGTCATTCTTCCTTTTGGAATCCTCGGCGTCGTCAGCTTCTTCTGGTTCATCGCCGCCGCGGGGCGCGTGTTTTACCTGAACTTCAAATTCGGGGACCCGGCCCTCCACAACATCAACACGTTCCTCCTGGCCTTCTACATCGCCAAGTTCATCTTCTTCTTGACCGTATTTGGCTCCCTTTACGTGGACTTGGCCACCTTCGCCGGCCTCGTGGGCTTGAGCATCAGCCTCAACGGCGGCGTGTCACAACGTCAGGCGGAGGTCCTCGAACCGGCGCCCGTCATCAACCGGTTCCGCCTCACGCCGGGCCTGGGCAGACCGGTGGGCGTTTGAGGCCTGCGATCCGGTAGGCGCTCAGGAAGTTGCGCGCCATGCGGGCGGGCGAAAGATAGTCTCGGCTTTGGGCCAGCGCGGCGGCCTCCACCTGCCCGCGGCCCAGCAACGGATGCCCCGCCGCCGCCCTGATTGCCGCCACGAATCCCTCCAAGTCGCCCGGGGCGAACAACAACCCATTCCGCCCGGGAAACACATAGTCCGGCACGCCGCCGGTGTTCGAGGCGACGACCGGGACGCCCGCCACCACGCATTCCTTCACCGCGTTGGGACTCACGTCCGCCCGGGTGGGCAGCAGCATGAGCGTGGCCGTTTCCAGCTCCCGGGCCACCTCGTGCGGCAGGAGGTGCTGCTTAAACTCCACGCTCTCCCATAGCGCCGCGGAGACCAAGGGCCTGATTGTCGCAAGGTATTCCAAGTTTGGCCCGCTGATGACCTCCAAAGTAAAGGCTATTTCCTGTCTGAGCCGGTCCAGGGCCCTGAACAACAAATCCGTTCCCTTCCGAAAGCCGAGCGTGCCGACAGAGATGAAGCGAATCGGCTCAAGCCGGGGCCGGCGGCGGACCTCGAAGAAGGCCTGGTTCGGCGCGTGCTCCGCCTGCTGGATGCGGGTCCGGGGATAGCGGGCCTTGAGATAGCTCACGGCATAGTTGGATTCCGTGGTCACAACCGGGGCGCGCCGGAGGCACATCGGCTCGAACCGCTCGAGGAACCGATCATATCGCTCCATCGGCACCCGTTCCCGATACCACCCCAGAAGACCCTGGACCGTCATCACGTACGGACGCCCCAGCCGATGGGCGACCAGTGGCGCCCCTTTCTCCATCCCCCACGCATGCACCAGGTCCGGCTCGATCCGCCGGCAGACCCCGCCGATGAGCAGCGTGTCCACCCAGAACAACGAGCCGAGCCGCAGCCACGGAGCGGCTTTCAGGACATGAAAGACCGTTCCGTTCCGCTCGAATTCGAAGGACCGCGTCAGACCCTTGCGCAGGAGTATGACATGCACCCGCAGGCCCGGGTCCTTCTCGAATTCAGAAAGCAGCACCATCTGCCACGTGGCCGGATGCCGCCGCGGGGAGGCCCGCAGGGCCTCGGGCACCTCCGGCAGCCATTCGACGGGGAAGTCGGAAATCCAGGCTACGGTTAGCGGTTTGTCTGCCACTTCAAGCGCCCGAACCTAGTGCGGCGTCGTCGAAAAAGCCATCCTTTTGTTGGCGCCGAAACCTCATTGCCATCCCGCGCCGCGGCAGGATAGACTGTATCCCAGACGCCCTTAGTGTTCATGACCACTTAGATACATGCTCGACTCGTCACGCAACGAAGAACATTTCCTGGGGGCCGATATTCTCCGTGGCATCGCTATCTTGTCGGTGGTGCTCTACCATGCGTTCGGGCGTCTGTATGGGTTCTACCTGCCCTGGAACGGGTATTGGCGGGACTTCCACAACTCTCCGAACCCGCAGCTTGTCTTTTTCTACCCGGTTTCCTTCGGGTGGGCGGGCGTGGCGCTGTTCTTTGTGCTGAGCGGGTTCTGCATCCATACGTCCTTTCTGCGCTCGCGTCGCTTTACCAACGCCCAGTTCTTCTGGCAGCGTTTCTGGCGGATATATCCCGCCTACCTCCTGGCCATGGTCGCCTTTGCCTGCATGGGACGGCTCAAGTTAGCGTCTCCCGGCGGGCTGAAGCAACTCCTCTCCCATGTGCTGCTCATCCACAATTTTCACCCTTCCTCGCTTCACGGGATCAATCCCTCTTTCTGGAGCATCGCCACCGAGGTCCAGCTTTATCTCCTATTTCCGCTCCTGTTGCTTTTGCGCCGGCGATGGGGTATGGGCGCGTGCCTGGCGGTCACTTTCGCGGCCGGTCTGGCCGGGCGCGGGATGGCGGTGGCTCTGTGGGGCTTGCCCGAACATGTCATAAGCCCCGCCTTTAGTTGGCCGATAACAACCTGGTTCGATTGGACGCTGGGCGCCTACGTCGCGGAGCGGGCCCTGCAGCAGAAAAACGCCTTCGGCAGGCACGCGCTCTGGTTGGCTCTCATCGTGCCTGCCTTCGTCTTGAGCACCCTGTGCAAGCCGCTGACGATATTCAGCTTCACTCTGGCCGCCACGGGTTCCGCCGTCGTCCTGGACCTGATGGTGCGGGCGCGCTTCCGCGGGAACTTCGTTTTGACCGGCCTGGCGTTTGTCGGCCTCATCAGTTATTCGCTCTATCTGTGGCACCAGCCTTTGCTCTCCAGGTTTCCCGTGTGGTTTGGGCGCCTTGCCGCCCCGCCCTGGGCGGCCTCGATCGCCACCCCGTTGGCGATCGGCCTGCTCTCCTGGGTCTCCTACCGGTTCATCGAGCGGCAGGGCAGCAAGTTGGGAAAGGCTCTCTGGGGCCGGATGGCAAGTCCGGCCCGCTCCGTTCCTCGCGGCGTGATGCCCACTTCCTCCCAATCGCGCTGAGAGGCCGTCTTGCCGGCGCTTTTAGAAAAACCCGCGATGCGCATCGGGAATGGGGGCGCCCCTTTTTCCGTTTGACGCCCCGGTGTCCCGCTGCACAATGGCCCGACAAATGTTGGCCACGCTGAAAAAAATCCCGCTTTGGGTCCGAGCGGCGCCGAGGAAACTCAATTTGTGCTGGCGCGTCCTGCGTGCGCCCTATTTCAAATGGGTGCTCCCGGGTCACTTCTATTCTCCATTGCCGGACATGGCCGACGTGGCCCAGCGGTCGCCGGTCCTGTTCGCTCCCCCGCCGGCGGCCTTGCCTGGAATCGACCTCCGCCCCGAAGGGCAGGCCCTGTTGCTGAAGGAATTCGAGGTCTTCTACGCCCATCTTCCCTTCGAGCGGACCCACAACCCCCAATCCAGGTTCAGTCGCCCGAACGGGTCTTTCCCCTTCCAGGATGCTTTCGCTTTGCACGCAATGATCCGGCGTTTCAAGCCGGCACGAATGATCGAGGTCGGGTGCGGGTTTTCGAGTTGCGTCATCCTGGACACTTGCGAGGCCCTGAAGCTCAACACCCGCCTGACCTTCATCGAACCCTATCCGGCCACGCTCCTGGCCCACGTTCGGCCCGAGGACCGGCGCCGCTTTGAGCTGAGGCAGGAAATAATCCAGAACGCCCCCCTCGACCTGTTTGCCACTCTGCAGGCTGGGGACATCCTCTTCATTGACACATCCCACGTGAGCAAGATCGGCAGCGACGTGAACTTCATCTTCTTTGAAATCCTCCCCGTGCTGAAGCCGGGTGTCGTGGTCCACTTCCACGACATGTTCTACCCCTTCGAGTACCCGGTGGAGTGGCTTCGCAAGGGCATGTTTTGGAACGAGGCCTACGTGCTCCGGGCCTTCCTCATGTTCAATCCCGGCTTTGAAATCCTGCTCTTCAACAGTTACTTGAACCACTCCATGCCCGACGTCATCCGGTCCCGCTTTCCGTTGTCCTGGGAGGACCCCGGCACCAGCCTGTGGCTGCGGCGGGCGTGAGCTCTGGCGCAAATTGCTTTGCATTGCGGTTTCACGGGAAGCATACTCCCGGCATCGACCTGTCACGTTGCAAATGAGTTTACGCTTACGGGAGCGGCTCTACAAGGGCCTCCACGAAAAGAACGCCATTCAGAGATTCGTGGCCAGGCGGTTCTTGTTCGGGCCGTTTCAACGGCTCGGCTTCCACATCACGGGCGACCATTTCTATGAGATCGTGCCCAACACACGGACCGTGGCCAGGCTTTACCCCGAGGGCCCTCGCCCGCTGACGGCAATCGATTGGCGTTTGGCCGAGTCCGAGCAACGGGCGCTAAGGCTCATCGGGCTTTTCGGGGCCGAATACGCCGAGGCCTGCCGGAGCAACGGCTTTAAGGAGAACAATCCTTACTTCAAAGGGTTCGACTCGCTCGGCCTCTACATGATGCTTCGCGACTTGAAACCGGAGAAGCTCATCGAGGTGGGACAAGGGGTTTCAACCCAGGTGGCAATGTGGGCCTTGCAGCGGAACACCGAGGAAACCGGCCGCTCCGTCGAGTTTGTCTCGATCGACCCTTACAAACGCGCCGGCGATCTCCGGTGCCCGGAGCGGGTCCGCATGAAGGTTCTGAACCAGCCCTTGCAGTCGGTCGATTTCGACGCGCTTCTGGAGGGCTGTCGGTTTGTCTTTATCGATTCCACCCATGTCTATAAGTTCGGCAGCGACGTCGCGCTCGAATTCGTTCGGATTTACCCGCGGCTGCTTCCGGGGACGGTCCTGCATTTGCACGATATTTATTCGCCGTACGAATATCCGCTGGATTGGCTGGTCTATTGGAAGCGCTTCTGGAACGAGCAATACTTCCTGGAATGTTTCCTGATGTTCAACAGCGCCTTCGAGGTCCTTTTGCCAATGAACCTGCTCACGCGGCAATCCAAGGCAATGGGCGAGGCGGCGCATCGGTTGCCGTTGTCGGAGAAATTCCGGTTCCGGGGGAGTTCGTTTTACCTGCTGCGCAAATGAGCCAGAACAGTTCGGCTACCCAGCATACCCCGGCAACGTTCATCGGCTCGATTCTTGCGCGTGTGCGCCTTTGGCCCTCGCTGCTGTGGCGATGGGAAGCGCGGCTGAAGGGGGTGCAATTCGAGGGCCGCAGCGTGTTCCTGGGCCGGCCGCTTCTCAGTATGATCAAGGGGTCCCGCATCGTCCTGGGGGACGGGGTCCGCATCGCCAGCGCCGTGCGGGCCAATCCGCTGGGCTGCCTTCAACCGTCCGCGCTCCGGGCGATGGCTCCCGGGGCACAGCTCATCCTGGGCCCCAATGTGGGAATCAGCGCCACCGTGCTTTGCGCCGGCGCCTCCATCGAGGTGGGCGAGGGCACCATCATGGGCTCGGGGGCAATGGTCCTCGATCACGACTTCCATAGGCCCTTGGGCGAGTGGGGTTGGGCCGACGAACACCAGACCAATGCCCGGCCCGTCAAGATAGGCCGTGGCGTCTTTGTGGGCGCCCGGGCCATTATCCTCAAAGGCGTGACCGTCGGGGACCGCGCCGTCATCGGCGCCGCCGCCGTCGTTACCTGTGACGTGCCGCCCCGCCACCTCGCCGTCGGCAATCCCGCGCGGGTCATTCCACTCAAGGCGTGGCCTGAGGCCAGCGAGGTGTAGAGATGCCTGGTGGCGATGAGAGCGCGGCGATGACGCGGCAGAATCGAAGACAGTTCCCCGGTGGAGGTCTTGGTTGAGGCGGCTGACCGGTCGAGGATTTGGTGAACATCTCTTCCTTGCCCCGCCATGACGAGCGGCAGTAGCTTGTGTTCATGTCGCATGCGGACTTTGTTCATCTCCATCTGCACACCGAGTATTCCCTGCTCGATGGGGCGTGCCGTGTGGACCGTTTGGTCGAGCGGGCGGAGGAGTTGAAGCTTCCCGCGCTGGCCATCACGGACCACGGGGTGCTGTACGGCGCGGTGGATTTCTACAAGGCGGCGCGCGAGAAGGAGATCAAACCGATCATTGGCTGCGAGGTCTATGTCGCCCCGGGGAGCCGGTTCGATAAGAAAACCGCCTCCGGGGGCCGGGACGTGTATCACCACTTGGTCCTTCTGGCCAAAGACCAGGCCGGCTACAAGAACCTGATTCAGCTTGTCACCCAGGCCCATCTGGAGGGGTATTACTACAAGCCCCGCATCGATAAAGAACTCCTGGCCGCTCACAAGGAAGGGCTGATCGCCCTCTCCGGCTGCCTGGCAGGCGAGGTCCCCGAGTGCATCCTCAGAGACCAACTGCCCCACGCCAGGGAGGCGATCGATTGGTTCAAACAGACCCTGGGCGCGGACAATTATTACCTTGAACTCCAGAACCACGGCCTGGCTGAGCAAGCCAAAGTCAACCGGCACCTCATTGCCCTGGCGTCGGAGTTCGGACTGAAGCTGGTGGCGACCAACGACGTCCACTACATCGACAAAGCCCACTCACACGCCCACGATTGCCTGATATGCATCGGGACCCAGAGCCTGCTGAGTGATACCAAGCGAATGCGCTACGCCGAGCAGCAGTTTTATCTCCGCTCGGCCGAGGAGATGAAGGAGCGTTTTGCCGAGACGCCCCAAGCGGTGCAAAACACGCTCGAGGTCGCCGAAAAATGCAACCTCGAAATCCAGTTCGGCACGCTCCACTACCCGGTCTTCAACCCGGCCGGGTCTGTTACCCGGGAGGACTGCTTGCGCGGCCTTGTGGCTGAAGGTCTGGGCAAGCGGTACGGTATCCGCGCCCGCGCCGAGGGCCGCCAATTCATTGTCGAGCCGATTTCCGACCCCGTGGCCGCGGAGGCCGCCGAGGGCGTGATGAAGCGGCTGGACCACGAGCTGGAGGTCATCGAGAAGACGGGGTTTATCAGCTACTTTCTGATCGTGGGGGATTTCATCCGGCGCGGCCACGAGATGGGCGTGGCCTGCGTGGCGCGCGGTTCCGCCGCAGGCTCGATCGTCACCTACCTCCTGGGCATCTCGAACGTCGATCCGATCCGCTACGGCTTGCTCTTCGAGCGGTTCCTCAACCCCGAACGGGTCAACCCGCCGGATATTGACATTGATTTCGCCGACGACCGGCGCGGGGATGTCATTGAATACGTTCGCGGGAAATACGGCCGGGACGCCGTCGCCCAGATCGTCACCTTCGGCACCATGGGCGCGAAATCGGTTGTGCGGGATGTCGGGCGGGTCATGGGCCTGACGTTCGGGGAATGCGACCGCCTGGCCAAGATGATTCCGGCGGACCTGAAGATGACGCTCGAAAAGGCGCTCAAACAGGCCCCGGAGCTCAAGGCGGCCTACGAGAGCGAAGAAGTCACGCGGGAGTTGTTCGACACGGCGTTCGTCCTCGAAGACATCACTCGCAATGCCTCCGTCCACGCCGCCGGGGTGGTCATCGGAGACCAACCCCTGGTCAACCTCCTGCCGCTCAAGCAGGACGAGGACGGGGCTATCGTGACCCAGTACGCCATGGGACCGGTGGGCGAGTTGGGCCTGCTGAAGATGGACTTTCTCGGCCTCAAGACCCTCACTGTCATTCGGAATGCCTGCGAGATGGTTCGGCAGACTCGCGGCATCGAGGTGCCCATCGATCATCTTCCCCTGGATGACGCCAGGACCTACGACCTGCTCAACAAGGCCAACACCCTGGGCGTCTTTCAATTGGAATCAGGCGGGATGCGGGACCTCTGCCGCAAATTCCAGATTGGCAGCGTTGAGCACATCACCGCCCTCATCGCCCTCTACCGGCCCGGGCCGATGGAGCTGATTCCGGAGTTTGTGGCCCGCCGCCACGGCGAGGTGAAGATCGAGTACGAGCACCCCCTCCTGGAACCGATTTGCAGGGAGACGTACGGCATCATGGTTTACCAGGAGCAGGTGATGCAGGCGGCCCAAGTGCTCGCCGGCTACACGCTGGGCGGCGCCGATATGCTGCGCCGGGCGATGGGCAAGAAGAAGCTCGAGGAGATGGCCAAGCAACGCGATACCTTCGTCAAAGGCTGCGCCCGGCTCAACGGCATCCTCCCCGCCAAGGCCAACCAGATATTCGATCTGCTCGAAAAGTTCGCGGGCTACGGTTTCAACAAATCCCACGCCGCCGCTTACGCCATCGTCGCTTACCAAACGGCCTACCTGAAAGCCAATTACCCCGTCGAGTTCTTCTGCGCCATGATGACCAGCGACGTGGCAGACACGGCGAAGCTCAGCGAGTACATCAGCGAGGCCCGGACCATGGGGATCGAGGTCTTGCCGCCGGACATCAACGAGAGCCGGCTCTACTTTGCGCCGGCCTCCGCCAACCGTGCTGGCGCGCCCGGAACCTCGCCTTCAGGGGGCAGCCCGGCCGCCGCCTCTCCGGCCGCCTTGGCGATCCGTTTCGGCCTCGCCGCCATCAAGGGAGTAGGCCAGGCCTCCGTCGAGGCCATTCTTAAAGCGCGCGACCAGGCCGGGCCCTTTAATTCCTTGAGCGACATGTGCGAGCGGGTGGACGACCGGTCGGTGAACCGCAAGGTGCTC
>Ga0181535_10008452_pt1 | contig 10126 bp, 7 predicted proteins | sample PEATcosm2014_Bin_44_FD_119774 | JGI IMG/M metagenome (GOLD analysis project Ga0181535, IMG submission 119774) | Peatland microbial communities from MTU Mesocosm Facility, Houghton, MI, USA - PEATcosm2014_Bin17_30_metaG | ecosystem: Environmental > Terrestrial > Soil > Wetlands > Peat | place...
AAAACTCCCACGTCAGCCGGTCCCGGGTCAGGGTGCTGCAAGTAGTCCTGATATTGCTCGGGGGACAAATACGTGCTGTAGGGATCCAACGATTCGAGCAGCCCACGGATCGCGCCGTCCGTGACCTTCTTCAGATCGGGATCCGTCACGTATTCCTGCTTGATGCGGTTCAAGACTTCGCTGTAGACGCCCAGGTCGCGATAGGTTTTTTCCGAGGAGGTCTGACTATTCCCCAGCAACTTCCCCACGACAACATACGACATGAGAACGAGGGAAATAGAGATGAGTCCGGCTCGAATCCGATTTGTCATACTGAGATAGCTCCTTCACCCGGGGCCTGCACTGCCCTGATGCACATAATTATAACACGACAATCTCTGTGTTGGATGCACAAATGGGGAAGGAAGCTCCGGACGCGCGGAGGGTTTTTTCCTGAGACTTGCCAATCCGAATAACCGGTTGAATCCACGAGGCTTAACGGAGTGCGCTCGCTGAGGATTGCAGAATATCGTGACGAAGTTTCCTTAGTAGCGCGGCCCTTTGATTGCGGCTGGTGGTAATTGCGGTTTGGGCCGGGAGTTCCCCTTTCTTGGGAAGGCGAGATTCATTAAGCGCTTTGGCGGCTGTTGAGGGGTACTCCCGCTGAGCACGGACTTCAGCAAATCGACATCGCGGCTCACAGACTTACCGAGTTTCTGATTGACGAACCTTCCTTTTCCCATGGATGCACTAGCCGGCGCTGCGGTGAGGAATCCGCCGGGCGATGGTAAGGCTAGCTTTCCGCCCTCACGTCCGCCAAGCCCGAGGCGGGATGCCCAACCGTAATGACCGTGCCCGACATACGATCATGCCACGTCAGCTTGTCCGTATCCACCGAAGCCCAGATAAAACCCAGCATGAGGGCCGATCCCGACACCAGTATCCCGAAAGCGCGCCAGAAGGATTCGCTTTGGGTTGGGTAATCGCCCCCCAAGTTGCGGATCTCGCATCCCATCCACAGCAACCCGGGGGTGGCGGAGGCAGCGGCAGTGCACACTCCAAAATAGCCAAAGATCAGAAGGACGGCAGCCAATCCTAGAACCGCCGCATTAAGCGGACCCAGTGATATGCGCCCGCAAAACTGCCAAAAAATCATCCCAAACACGCCTGCCCCCAGCATCAGGATGAGGGCGTCCGTCAAGCCGGCCAGGAAGCGGCGACCCAAGGGAGCCAGATAAATTTCGGCAGCCACCTCTTCCATAAGAGCTCCCTCGAGAGGCGAGTCGACCAGTATTTCCATAGGAGGATTTTTCTCCACCGGTTCGCCCAGCGACATTTCCGTCTCTTCTAAGGGATCGGCATCGAGCTGCACTGGCGCCACGCTCGACTCTCCGGCCGCATGGACCTCCACCGACGGAGCGTCTCCGCCTCGCACCTCGCCGGTCTCCCCGAAATCGATATCCAGGCCGCCGTCTGTATTCTCCGACGCCCCCAACTCGTTTTCGATAACACGATACGGCTCAGGCTTTTCGGGTGCGTCAAAATCCAGTTCGAAATTCCCCCGGGGATCTGCGTCGGATTGGGCGCGGCCGCGACGCTTGCGGTAGTTTTCAACTCGGTCCGACAATTCCAGTCTCCAATCCTGCGCCTGCTCGCCCACGCGCGAACGGTGGGCCTTCGATAGGTCTTCATCGAACGAAGGCGCGGCTTGGGGCGCCGCCTCGGGAGGTCGTGATTGTTGCATCGGAAACTCGGGCTCGGCCTGGAGTGACTTCCCTTTCATGCCCGGCGGAAGTTCTGGCGAAAAGGGGATCAGTGGGTTCGCTGGGTTTGGATTGAAGGAAGCCAGCACACGAGAGGATTCCCCGGGAGCGGCTGTCACCAGCGTGCAACCGCACTTTTCACATTCATCAAATCCAGCGTTGTTGACGAATCCACACTTGGGGCACTTCACTGCGGGTAATCAGTCCTCCAGGCAGCTTTTCCCTCTTTCCCAGGCATCTTAGCAAATTCACTCGGAAGAACAAAGTGCTTTCGAGTAAAATGGCCAATCTGCGTGCCCATGAACCTTCTTCTTGGTAATTTTTCCGGACGTTCCAGTTCGCGGCTTCCCGCGGCTGTCGCTCTCGTTCTTGTCCTCGCCTCGCAATTACCTGCGCAGCAAATTCCGGTCTCGCGAGAATCGATGGGGGCGGGAAAAGAAGTTGTCATCCGCTCGGACTCCCAGGAGAAGGATAAGGACACTTCCCACTTGCGCGGCCACGTCCTGATCGTTTACGAAGACATGCGCGTGACCGCGGACGAAGCCTCCATCGATACCGCATCGGGTGACGTGATGGCGCGCGGACACGTGGTCTTTGATGACCCCAAAAGCCATCTTGTCGCGGATGAAGTCCACTACAACATTCGGAACAAGAAAGGGTGGTTTAGCAATGGCGTGGGATATTTTCATCCCAAAGGGAAACCGCGGCCGCGGGTTCTGAAGACCGAAAATCCCTTTTACATTTGGGGCCAAACCGTGGACCGCCTCGACGAGGATACCTATCTGCTGGACCACGCCCGGATGACGACCTGCGACTGCGCCAAGGACGGCTGGTTGATTTCCGCGCGGCAAGCGCGCGTGACCGTTGATGACAAAGCCGTGGCCCACGACGCCGTCTTTCGTCTCCTCGGGATTCCCATTTTTTATTTTCCCGTCCTGATTGACTCCGTTGCGCGCGAGCCCCGGCAGACGGGCTTCCTGCTTCCTCACGTTGGCAACTCGACCCAGAAAGGCTACATCGTAGGGGATGGATTCTTCTGGGCCATCAATCCCAGTGCTGACTTGATGCTGGGAGTCGAGGATTACAGCAAGCGCGGAATCGCGGAACGTGGAGAATTTCGCGCCAAACCCAGCGAGAATGCCGACTTCACCGTTCAATATTTTGGCGTTAATGACAAGTATTCGGGCACTACGGAAGAGCTCGATCCCGCCACCGGCGCCTACACTAAAGTCTCGCTCGCCGCACCCGGCGAGAGCATTCACGCCATTGGCAAAGACGATGACATTGGCGCCGGCTTTCGTGCCATCCTCAACGTGGACTATGTGAATACCCTTGCCTTCCGAACGACTTGGTCCTCAACTTACACCGAAGCGGTCAGTTCCGAAGCTGTTCAATCCGGATCAGTCTCCAAGAACTGGGACGGCTACAGCTTTAATGTTTCCGCGGAAAGGTACGAGGACTTCTTATCGACGGAACTTATTCCTGGCAATGCTGTCATCATTCGCCACCTGCCCAGCTTTGAGTTTTCCGGGGAAGACAAGGAAATCGGGAACTCTCCCGTATATTTCTCCGTCGATTCGTCTGTGGACGAGGTGGGCCGGACCCAGCCGGGATTGACGCTCCCCCTGCTGGACAACCGCCTGGACTTTCACCCGCAGTTCCTGCTGCGCCCGAAGGAGTTCTGGCATTTCCGTTTCATCCCCTCGGTCGGATTTAGGGCCACGCGTTATGGCGTCAGCCTCGTGCCCGACCACACGCCCGTTGATCGCCTGCTCGCGGAGCTCGGGCTTGACCTCCGGCCTCCCTCCCTGGAGAAAGTATTCGACCGGACCTTTCGGGGGCGCCGTCTCAAGCATGTCATCGAACCGGATATTCAGTACCGCCTCGTGCGGGCTCGCGACGCGGACAACATCCTGGACGTCATCCGCTTCGATGCCATGGATATCTTCACCGAGACCAACGAAATCGAGTATTCACTCACCAATTCCCTTCTGGCCCGGAAGGACGTGCCAGAGAATTCACCGGACATTCCCCAGGCAAGGGATATTTTTTCCTGGCGAATTTCGCAAAAGTACTACTTCGACCCCACTTTTGGCGGCGCCTTGGTGCCCGGCCAGATCAACGTCTTTGCCTCGACGACCGACCTCACGGGATTTGCCTTCGAGCACGGCCAGCGGTTTTCACCCGTTGATTCGGTGTTCAAGTTCGCACCCTTCTCGAACTACGACACGGAGATCCGAACGGACGTGAGTCCGAGTGGGGAGGGCGGCATTGTCGACGCCGGCATAACATCCCACGTCAAACACGGGTTACTCGAATTCGCGTTCAATGACTTTTTTATCAACCATTCGTCCTATCTAAGTTCACTGTTGGGAACGGCCGCATCATCGGATTTGCCAATATTTCCCCGGAAAGACACGGTGTGCGCGCCGCCTGTAATCCCTCGGTCGTTCCTGGACAGTTCGTGCGAACCCTTCTCGGCGACAACCACCACGACGACCACGACTTCCATTCCGGCTCCGTTGACCGCCTTTAACTTGCTCGGCACGGTGATGACTTATGGTGATTCGAACCGCAAGGGCCTGAGCGGCGCGTTCGGGATCGATTACAACTTTCAGCAGAAGATAAACCAGCACGTCATCAGTCGAGTCAGCTATAATTTCGGGTGTTTCGCGATCGACGTCGAGTACCAGTATTACAATCTGGGACCTCTAAACCATGAGAGTCAGTTCCGCGTGGCACTCTCGCTTGCGAATGTTGGTACCTTCGGAAATCTGAAGCCACACGAGATCATGACCTATTGACACCATGCCCTTTCCCATTCACCGTCCGCGGCGATTAAGGCGCACAGGACCGCTTCGCGAGTTCGTGCGCGAATCGCGACTGAGCGTGCGCTCCCTGATCTATCCGCTCTTCGTCTGCCCCGGCACAACGGTCAAGGATGAAATCAAGTCTATGCCAGGCAACTACCGGTGGTCCGTGGACCTGCTGGTGGAGGAGTGCAAGAGCGCCTACGGCCTCGGCATTCCCGCCGTGATCTTGTTTGGCATTCCGGAAAGCAAGGATGAAACGGGGACGGGCGCATACGATCCGGACGGCATCGTGCAGCGCGCCGTCCGCGCCGTGAAGAAGGCCGTGCCGGACCTGATGGTCATCTGCGATGTTTGCCTGGATGAATACACCAGCCACGGCCACTGCGGTTTGATCAAGGACGGTGAAGTCGACAATGACTCCACCCTTCCGCTTCTGGCCCGGACTGCTCTGACGCAGGTGGAAGCCGGCGCGGACATCGTGGCGCCGTCCGACATGATGGACGGCCGCGTGGGCGTGATTCGGCAGGCACTGGATGCGCGCGGCCACACGCAAGTGCCGATTCTTGCCTACTCTGCAAAGTATGCCTCGGCATTCTATGGGCCCTTCCGCGAGGCGGCGGACTCCGCTCCCAAATTCGGCGACCGCAAGTCCTATCAAATGGACCCCGCCAATCAGCGCGAGGCCATGCGCGAAATCTCGCTCGACCTGGAAGAGGGCGCGGACATTATCATGGTCAAACCCGCGCTTCCCTACCTCGACATCATTGCCCTGGCGCGCCGTGAATTCGATGTCCCCATCGCCGCCTATCAGGTCAGTGGGGAGTTCTCGTTGATCGAAGCCGCCGCCCGCATGGGTTGGATCGATCGCGAGCGGATGATCATGGAAACTTTGACCTCCATACGTCGCGCTGGCGCCGACATCATTCTCACCTATTACGCCAAGGAAGTGGCCCGTCTGCTGGGCTGATCAGCGCGATGGGGCAACGTAAAACCCTTCTCCGTCCACGAAACCTCCAAACTCTCTCGACCTGTTGGGTTCTTGCCGTAATTACTCTAGCGCTGGCAGTGCCTCTCCTGCCCGCGCAACCTCGCCCCACTGCGAATTCCACTCTCTCACGCTCGCGATTCGCCCAAAGCCGATCCTCGTCCGCTGACCCGGGTCCGCGTTCTCACACAAGAACTGCGCTCGATCGGCGCATTGACAACATCCTGGGCAAGAGCGACGCCCAGCGCGGATTCTGGGGCATTGAAGTGGTGCAGCTTGCGAGCGGCAAATTGCTCTATGAACGCGATGCGAACCATCTTTTCCTTCCCGCTTCCAACATGAAGATGTTCACCACGGCAGCGGCGCTGGAGAAGTTGGGCCCGGATTACGTTTTTCGGACCACCGTGGAAAGCGCTGCCGCGCCTGACGCCGAAGGGCGCGTGGCGGATCTTTACCTTGTGGGCCGGGGCGATCCGAATCTTGGGCCGCGCACATTCCCCTACACCTACCACGGTCCGGCGCAACCCGCGGACAAGTTCATCGACGACCTCGCCGACCAGGTCAAGGCGCGCGGCGTGCGCGAGGTCGCAGGTTCGCTGATTGCCGACGATTCGTATTTCGTTTGGGAACCTTTCGCGCCAAATTGGGCGGCCGACGATCTGGAGTGGGGTTACGGGGCGCCCGTCACGGCCTTGGCGTTTAACGACAACCTGCTCACACTGCACATCAAGCCCGCGGCGAAAGCGGGCGACCCAGCCAGCGTTTTGCTTGATCCGGTGCCCGATTACTTTGCGATCAAGGATGCTGTCACGACCACCCTCGCAGGGACCGCGAAGAACCTTTCCGAGGAGCGATTGCCCGGCTCGATGCAACTGGACGTTTGGGGCCAGATTCCGGTCGACGCAGGCGAGGACCTCGATACCGTCGCGGTTGCCGATCCACCCCGCTTGGTGGCGGACCTCTTCCGGCGCGCGCTGCAAGCCCGCGGGATTATTGTGACGGGAGATATTCAAGTTCGACACTCCTCGCGCTTGGAGGCTGCTGCCGCGAGCGAACTCTCATCCCCGCCGCTGCCTCGCACGGTTTTGGCGGAGCATCTCTCCCCACCGTTGAGCGAGGCGATCAAGGCGGTCAACAAGGAAAGCGAGAACCTGCACGCGGAGATGCTGCTGCGAACTCTCGGGCGCGTTGTGAACAATCGCGGTAGTTTAGAAGGCGGATTGGATGCGCTCAACTCGTTTGTTACCCAGCAGGTCAATATCCTCCCCGGCGAAACCTCCATTTCTGACGGCTCGGGGCTTTCAAGAGAAGACCTGGTGGCGCCGAATGCTACGGTGAAACTGCTCCTCTACATGGCGCACTCTCCTCGCTTTCAGGCCTTTTTCGATTCGCTGCCCGTGTCCGGGATCGACGGCACGCTGGCTCACCGGCTTTCCGCCAATGACGTAAAGGGGAGAATTCACGCCAAGACCGGTTCCGTCGAGCATGTCAATACCCTCTCCGGCTACATGGACTTGCCCTCGGGTAAACGCCTGGTTTTCTCGATCATGGCCAACAATCATCCTCTCGCCAGCAAGGCCGGCCAGGAAACCCTCGACGCGATTGCCACGGAAATTTTCAAGTGGTTCGCAAAGCTGCGGTAATCATCCTGTAATACCCGCGGCCTACCATCCTCGCGACTTGAAAACGCTTGAAGGAACGCTGTCAAATGAAAACTGTTACGGTATTCGGAAGTGCCCTGCCCGTGGAGGGCAGCCCGGCCTACGTCGAGGCGCAACGGTTGGGGCGCCTGCTGGCCGAAGGTGGCTACGCGGTTTGCAACGGCGGTTACGGCGGCCTGATGGAAGCCTCGGCCCTGGGCGCGCGCGAAGCCGGCGGCCACACGATCGGCATCACTTGTGTCATTTGGCCACGCCCGGCCAATCCTTACATTGTTGAGGAAGTGCGCACGCAAAGTTTTCCCCTCCGTCTGATGACCCTCATCGAGCGTGGCGACGCGTACCTGGTTCTTCCCGGCGGCACCGGAACGCTCGCAGAACTGGCCCTCGCCTGGGAGATGATGAACAAGGCCAGCCTCTCGCAAACCGTAGGCGGGCGCAAGCCGCTGCTGGTGGTGGCGCCCTACTGGCAGCCCGTGATCGATTGCTTGAAGCAGGAAGGCCAATTAAAGAATGGAGACCCTGGTTGGGTGGCCCCCGCCATGGACATCGTTACGCTCATCAAAAGTCCGGAACAAGGGGTGGAAGAGCTTCGGAGCTGGTTTGGTATCGAGTAATGCGCAGTGACCACTTTGACTCGAGGGGCGGCGTATCAGCCCGCAAAAGCACCTTGTTCGCCACTCACCGTCCATTTCGCCAGCCCACAAGAGCGCACGGAGTCACCAGGAATTCTCGGCGTGAGAGTTGGATCATAGGACTTCCCCTTGCGACGGGCATGGACCCCGAGTCCGAGCTGGGTTGACGGAGCGATGATGAGCATAGCACCGAGAGCGTCGATTACCTTTTTTGTAAGATGGTCAGATTCAATTGACGGAGAGAAGCATCCGCATTTCCTGTACGTGGCCGGCTATTCTCCGTGCGCCTTGCGAATTTCCTTGAACTTTGCCGTAATCCACGCCGGAGGTTGCAGGCGAACGTGGACGGTATCAGGATTTTGACCGACAGCGAGCAGGCGGTGATCCCAGCAGAGATAACACCGGTCAAGATTCCCGGTGAAACTATCGCGGGTGCCATACGCCGGGTCGCTCAACGCTGTATCGATCGAGACGAACCGGTAACCGCGGCGCTCGAGGCCGGATAACAAGGTGTCCAGCAATTGGGCGTTGATTTCGTTGTCGTGAATCAAAAGGATTTGAGGAATCTCGTGTTGGAAAAGCCTTCGTGAAGCGTCTTCGACAATATCGAACGAAGCCTCGGCGTACTTCAGGTACTCCGCCTTCGCGTTCTGAGCCGCGGTTTTATTGTGGTGAGCCAAAGCGTCGGCAAGCGCATCGCTGAATTGGTAGTCGGCGTCTTCCACGCTGACCGGGGCGACCTGATATCCGTGGCTTTTCAAGAAAGCTTCGAACGCCGTCCTCGCTTCAGGCGTGGGGCCCGTGCTTAGAGCCGGGTGGCGGAAATAGCGCTCGCTCTTCCCGTGGGCAGCAAGTAACGCCTGCGTGACCACATCTCCACGCACCGTTTCATCCTCAAACTTTTCCAGCGAAGTATCGTTGAAGTGCACGTGCAAGTAGGTGTGGTTGCCCAGTTCCATCCCGGCGCGGATCCATTCTTCCAACAGCGCCGCCCGCGCATCGCGTTCTCCGGAAACCTGTAGCTTCGCCTCAATCACCAAGCCGAGGGCAGGAACCTTGTGTTTGACAAGGGCATGCAGAACCTCCCGATTATCGCGCTGGAGGTCGCGCAGGTTCCCCATCTCCTTGTCCGATCCGGGTACCGCGCCCGGCAGGTCGTCCACGGTAATTGCCACTGTTCGATCCGCTTGGGGGCGAGAGGATGAAGTTGCTTCCTGCGCTTGAGGAGCCCCTGCGGCGGCCGCGAAAAGTCCGGCCGCGAGGAGCACACCGAGAACGAAAACGGCCCGAGACAGAACCTCCCGAGGCCTAAGCCCCACAATGGAATACATCAAATTCCCCCCGCGCCGATCGTTGAGCTACCCGTCAAGGCTGCCCCCGGAGCCCTCGATTCGGGCGCAGCTTTAGAGTGCGGCAGCTTGCTGCCGCTTTTGCCCCAGCCAGCTTGCTGGCTGGCATGGCCCCCTGATCGGGGGGCCGAAAGCGTTGACTCTGCCACGCCATCCTGCTCTCTGGAAATTCTTGATTGAGGTGAACTCCCCGCGAGCAAACTCGCGGGGAGGAAAGCGGCAGCAAGCTGCCGCACTCTAAAGCTCCGCAGGCGCTTCTGATTTGGGATACAATCCGCGCCCATGCGAGATTGGCCGCACAGCCCGCTCCACCGTCTGACTTATCCGGGAACCTATTGCGTTACAGGCGCAACCTACGAGAAACACCCGTTTTTCCGGGGCCCTCACCGTCTCGAATATCTCTCGGACACCTTCCTCGCCGTCTGCGAAAAGCATCAGTGGAGCCTTCAGGCTTGGGCTGTCTTTCCCAATCACTATCACTTCGTGGCCGCATCGCCCGCTTCTGGCGTCACGTTGACCCCTTTTACTAAAGAGTTCCATTCCTTGACGGCTATTCAGGCTAATCGCTGGGACCAAGCGGTCGGCCGCCAAGTGTGGTATCAGTATTGGGAGACCGAGTTGACTTACCCCGCGTCATACTTTGCGCGCTTGAGCTACGTTCACCGCAACGCGGTACATCATGGAATCGTGCGCGAACCCTCCCTTTATGCCTGGTGTTCGGCCGGGTGGTTCGAGCGCCGCGCGGAAACTTCCTTCTACAAGCGAATCATGACCATGAAGATCGACCGCGTAAAGATGGACGACGAGTTCGAAGTAGACCCCGCGGACCTATAACTACCCTACGTACACCTCTCGATCACCCTGCCGCACTCTATAGCTTCGCAATGCGCCGACGGCAAAGGCCTTGCTTCATGAAGATTTCAAATCTTCTGGCCGGACTGGCA
>Ga0181535_10008453_pt1 | contig 10124 bp, 5 predicted proteins | sample PEATcosm2014_Bin_44_FD_119774 | JGI IMG/M metagenome (GOLD analysis project Ga0181535, IMG submission 119774) | Peatland microbial communities from MTU Mesocosm Facility, Houghton, MI, USA - PEATcosm2014_Bin17_30_metaG | ecosystem: Environmental > Terrestrial > Soil > Wetlands > Peat | place...
AAGAAAGCGAATTGAGCGCCGCGCTCAAGTTTGACATCGCCGCCGCCAATATCGCGGCAATCAGCAACCCGCTCACGCCGTGCGGCATGTGATTCACGATGAATACCGGAAAGACCCTATCCGTTCGCGTAAACGCAATCTGCGGCGGAAATATACGATAAAACACGTACAGCATCGCTCCAATCATCAGGAAGAGCGAGAACTGAAACAGAACCACCACGCCGCTCGACAGCAGCGCGATCTTCGCTTGACCCTCGCTGCGCGCCGCCAGCAACCTCTGGACAATTAATTGATCCGTCCCATGGCTGGCAGTGGTCAGAAAAGCTCCGCCAATCACTCCCGACCACAGCGTGTATTTTGTCGTCCAATCCAAAGTGAAATCCAGCACCCGGAACTTGCCCGCCTGGCCTGCAACTTCGCGCACCGTTGCCCACCCGCCGGGCACAAGATGCAGGATGGTCACAAGACCGACGATGGTTCCGGCAACATACACCGTTTGCTGCATCACATCCGTCCAAATCGCCGCCTTCAGGCCGCCCTTCAACGTATAGAGAAGCGTCAGTGCGGTCACGATGGCAATCGCCACCAGGTCGCGCTCGAAATCGCTCACGCCCGTCAGCAGGCCGCCCAGCGCCACGCTTACCACAATGGCCACAGCAAATACGCGTACCCCTTCAGCCGCAGCCCGCGTGATAAGAAACACTCCCGCGGTCATGGTGCGCAGCCGTTGCCCGAAGCGGCGTTCGATCAGTTGATAAGCCGTCACCAGTTCGCCGCGAAAGTATTGCGGGATGAGCACAAAACTCACCACGACGCGGCCAATCAGGTAGCCGATCACCAATTGCAGAAAACTGAAATCCTTGTCGTATGCCAGGCCGGGCACGCTGATGACCGTCAGCGTACTGGTTTCCGCCGCCACAATCGAAAGCGAAATCGCCCACCACGGAATCGCGTTGTCTGCGAGGAAGTATCCTTTCAGCGTCTGCTGCCCGCTACGGAAGCGTAAGCCGAAGAGCGTCACGCCGGCCAGATAGCAACCGATCACCACCAGATCCAGCGTATTCAATCCCATGGCGGCATTCCTGCTCCGGCGGTACAGCCACAACCATCAATTTTGCATGAGAGCAGGGCCGGGCTCGCCTGTTTCCCTTTTTAGAGGAACCAGGCGGGCCGAGCCAGTTTTATCGTTCAAGTTAGAAAGTAAATCTGCCGGCAAACTGCATGATGCGCATGTCACGATATCCCGTAACTTCGCCGAACGTCGATGACGTCGCAGTCGTTCCGATGGAGTTGACGTTCACGTGGTTGATTGCGTTGAAGGCCTCGGCGCGGAACTGGAAGCTCATCCGCTCCGTGATCTTGAAGTTCCGGTGAACGCCAAGATCGAGCCGGTTGAATCCAGGGCCCTGAATCGTGCCGCGCTTCGCAGTCGCCGGAACCGGATTGTTCGGCAACGGAGCCGCAAATGCGCCGGAGTAGAACCACGGTGCACTCGGCACCTCGTAGTTCTTATTGTGAATCCTCGTCAGGTTCCCCGCAGAGTTCGGGTCGCCGATCTGGTTCGCTCGCAAGCCGTCCGAAGTCGGCCCGGAGTCGTGCAGGCCCGCGTTGTCGCTTACTTCGCCGCCGCCCGTCGCGTTGTTATAGATGCTCGCTGCGCCGCCAAGGTTATAGAAAATCGTGCTTCCCGCGCTCGCTGCAACTGTGGACGGCAGTCCCGAATCGATGGTGTAGATAAAGCTCATCTCCCATCCGCCCAGGGCGCGTCCCACCAGGTCCTTTTGCTCGCGGAACCATGGCTCTTCAAAGACGCCATCGAAGTTAAACACCTTGTTGCGGTCCAGCGAAGCGCGGCCGTAATCGCCGTTGATGTTGTACTCGTTCTGGATGAACCCGGAGTAATCTGCCGGAGCGTTGGTCAGGTCGCGCGACCAGGTAATGTTGGCGTCAACGTATGTACTGCCGCTGAAACGCTTGGTCACCTTCGCCTGCAACGAGTTGTAGTTCGAATTGAAGATAGTGCGCAGCGCATCGATCGCGCCGTATCCCAGATACGGTTCAATCTGGTTCACCACGCGCGTGCAAGTGGAGCTGATATTGGCAGGAACGTTCACCCCATTGACGGCGATGAAGCAACTGGAACTGGCCGTCTCCGGATTCACCGTGTAACTGCCCCCGCTGTTCGCCGTGCCCAGCCAGGCGCCCGGCTGCGGTTGATCGATGTCCATCGCGCCCAGAAGGTGCGTTCCATGGTCGCCAAAGTAGCCCACGTCCAACATGAACTTCTCAGCCAGTTCCTGCTGCAGGTCGAGCGAGAACTGCTGCACATACGGCGTCTGGAAATTGAGCGGAACCCCCTGAATACGCGCAGGCGTAGTCGAAAATGCAGTCGTCGCGCCGCCCGCCGGCGTGTCGAGCGTTGACTGGCTCACCGAGTATGTAGAAACCGCTGGAGGATTGTCGAACACCGTGGTTTCGTAGTAACTCACCTCGGCGTTGTCATACGACCAGCCGTAGCCGCCGCGCAGTGAGGTCTTTCCGTTGCCGAACACGTCGTAAGCAAAGCCGACACGTGGCGCAAAGTTAGCTTTCTGCGCTTGGCCCACCTTGTTCCCCCAGGGCGAAGCCTGGTTGTTGTTGGCCGCGTTCGGGCCGTTGTAGATGATGCCATCCATATAGTTGATGCCCACAATGTCCGCTGACGCATTGGCGGTTGTAGGCTGGCCGGCGTTGCTGCCTGCCTGGTTGCAGGGGCTGGTGATGCAGATCAGGCCGTTGCTGGCGATGGTCGGCGCCGCCGCAGCCGTATATTTGGCAGGATCGAAGTTGCTCATCAGACCGTTCGCATCCCACGGCTGGCCGTAGTAGCCATAGCGCACGCCCAGGTTAAGTGTCAGCCGCGGATTCACCTTGAAGTTGTCCTGCGCAAAGCCCTCGTACAGTGAGAACTTCTGGTCCGTCACCGGATCCCTCGAGAGCTGACTGAAGCCGCCGTTGGCATTGCCCGTCAGGAAGTTGGCAAACCCCTGCGCCTCGTTCGCGCCGCCATTGTTATTCGTCGGCACATTCGAGAAGCCGGAATCGCTTGCGAATGTGAAACCGCCCTGCGTGCCGGTCGTGTTGTTCTCGAGCTTCTGGTAGTGGTTGTAGCTCATGCCGAAGATGAACGTATGGTTGTGCACGATCTTTGTGAAATCGCCATAGAGCTGGTGGTTGGTGCCATGGTCGGTATAGGCCACGCTGCCGCTCAGCGCCGTCATGCCAGCGATCGAAAGGTTCGGGATGAGTCCCACAGTGTTCGGATAGACGAGCGTGGGTTTGACGTCTGGCGACTGCGCCGAAGAAAGGAAGCCGGACGGTGTGCTCACGATGTTGCCGTTCGAGAACGAGTAACCCACATTCAGCAGCATCGTAGGGCTGAATACGTACGTTCCGTGCGCAAGGTGCTGCGTGCCGGGATTCACCACCGTGGTCGTGTTCGCGCCGGCGATATACACCGTGGTGAACTGGCCCTGAGGAAGGGTCTCAGGGAACGTATCGTGCAGATACCGGTAGAAGACATTCAGCTTTGTTCCGAACTGCTGGTCAACACGCGCCACGGAATCGGTATTGTTGAAAATGTCTTTGAAGTTCGTGTAAATGGTGTGCGGATCTGCGTTATGCGCAATATTGAAGGCCACATTCGGCACCGGCACATTGGCAAACACGTCCTTCATATAGGCCTGCGCCGTCGGCGAAAGGCCCGACGTAACGGACGTACCCGTCGCCGTGCAGGTGTTCACTTGTGACGACGAGTTGTTCGTGAACGCAGTACATACCGTCACCGGCGCTGTCGTCCACACGCCACCGATCAACTGTCCGGACTGCGTAAAGTCGCCCGCGCGCTCCGAAGCCTGTGGCACCGTGGCCGTCGCGGCTGCAAGTACCTGGACAATGCGTTGGAACTCTTCGGACACGAAGAAGAAGGTCTTGTCCTTGCCGTTGTAAATCTTGGGGATCCAGACTGGCCCGCCGGCCGAGAATCCAAAAACGTTGTAACGATAAACCGGAGTCGCAAAGGTCGCTGACGACGCAGGACCGCCGTGAAAATCGTTCAAATACGTATTGGCGTCGAAATAGTTGTTGCGCAAATACTCATATGCGCTGCCGTGCAAACCGTTCGTGCCCGACTTGGTCACCACGTCGATCTGCCCTGAAGCGTTGCGTCCGAACTGCGCGCTGTACTGCCCGCGCAGGTTCTTGAATTCAGCAATCGCATCCGGGCTGGGATACGTGTAGAGCGTAAGGTTCGCGCCGCGATCCAGGTTGTCGGCGCCGTCAATCGTCCAGCCGTTTGATGTGTTGCGGCCGCCGTTCACTGAGAACGACACCGTGCTCGAAGAACCGCTAAGGCCGGCGGGGCCGCGCGTCAGATCGTCCGTAGCGCCGCCGAAGACAACGCCCGGCTGCAGGTTCATCAGCGTTTCGTAGTTGCGCGTGACCAGCGGCATCTCGTTCATCTGTTCGCTGTTGATCAGGCCGGCCGAGGTCGCGTCTTCCAGATTCACGTTCACCAGGTTGTCAGTCGTGGTCACCGTGACGATTTCGTTTGCGCCGCCCGGCGTCAGCTTACGGTCCACGGTAAGCTCGTCAGCCGCGTGCAGCACAAGGCCGGTGACGACCTCCGTCTTGAAGTGAGAAGCAACAATTGTCACCTTGTAGTTGCCAAGCGGCAGCGCTTCCTCCGTGAAGAAGCCGGTCGCATTGGTCTTGGTAACGCGAATGTCTTCGCCGCGATCCGTGTTGGTGATGGTCACCGCGGCGCCCGATACCACGGCGCCCGTCGCGTCCATCACGGTTCCGCTGATGCTGCCGGAAACGTTGCTCTGCGCGGTTGCGTAACTCACGGTCAACGCCAGCCCTATTGCGGTCAACAGGGCAAATAAACTCTTTGCAATTTTGTGCGACATAGCAGTTGATTGCCTCCTGAATGTTTTTCGTTCTGCCGATGAAGAGCGTTCCCCGTGCCTTTGCTCTGCACCAGCCTCACCGGTTGAGAAGTACGGATTGGAGACGCCGGCTCGACAGATGATCGAAAACCGTGCCGGCGAGGCTTTGATTGAGCAAAAAACCGGGAGCCATTTTCTGTGAGAAGGAATTACCTCTTCTGGCGATGCGAGAGGTCTTCCTGTGTAATTCGGAATCGGCGACGTGAAGACACCCTGTCTTCAGCCACCAGACCGGAGTCTGCGTGGAGTGTCCTCGCCATCCCGGCCACAAGTCTCGGAATCGAAGTTGATTCCTGAAACCATAGCCTGGGAGGAGAACCTGGTTCAGCGGAAACGGCAACAGAGCGTTCATTACGTGCCAACCGCGCCTGAAAATCCAAAAACCGGCCAAGTCATATAGATGACTGGATGTATGCAAAACTAGCTGTGCATTCACCAAATGTCAATGAAAATTGCGTAAGGAATTCACATTTCAGCGGATTTCTTTGTGAAAACCCGTCTCCTGGGCTCGCCATCCATCCATCCCGGCCGCATTCTTCCCCCAGTTCCCTAAGTCCCTACGTCCCTGGTCCCCGGTCCGTCGTCACTATTCCCTGCTCCTAACACCTTCCTCCACAACCTTTCTTCCACCAAATACCCCAGCGTCCTGCCCTTCTTCGGCACCACACCGTACACCACCTTGCAGCCCATCGCCTCTGCCAGGCGGGCCATCGACCGCAAAGTGATCGTCCCCTCCAACTCCCTCCTCTCCAGATCCGTGACCGTCGACATCACCACCCCCATATTTGCCGCAACTTCAGCCAGGGGAATCCCCACCGTCTGTCTCACCGCCCGCAGAAGCCCGTCTGTCGGGTTCGCCTCCCTTACTGCCACTCGAAACGGCTTCATCTCCTCGTCCAACCTCATCCGCTCCAACTTCCGGTCCTTTTCCCGCATAACCAGGTTCCCCTCTTTCTCGACCCCTGATTCAACGGTAGCCAAAAGTGAGTAATTATCTGCAAAACGCAGTCCCGGAAATTGTTTTTGGAGACAGTTTTTCACTTTTTCGGCCGCATGAAAGCCGTCAAACCGGCCAAATCCGGTTGCCTATCGGGCGTCGTTTGCCTTCCTGTGCAACTTCAGCCTGAGTTTGTCGTCTTATAGGGCTTCGAATATTTCGAATCTTGTCTGCCTGCAACCGGTCAAATCTTCCGGCCAGCCCGCTGACTTGCCAACTCGCTCGCTGCCCTGCTAGCGCATTGCACGCTGCTTGCGAATCAGCCACATGGCAGGCAAGCCACTTAGAATCAGAGCGGTACCGATCAACGATCCCCGGAGATTTCCGGCGTAACTCGAGACCAGCACCACGACGGCCGACCCCACGAAGATGGCCGGAAGCACCGGGTAGCCCCACACCCGGTAGGGCCTGGGCGCGTTCGGTAATTTGCGCCGGTACACAAAGACCGTGCTGGCCGCCAGCGCGTAGAAAAGCCACTCGGCAAACACCGTTAGATTAAACAGCTGCTGAAACTGGCTCAAAAACAGGAGCAGGACCGTCGACACCAGCCCCTGCGCCACCAGCGAAGTGGAAGGCGACCGGAAATGCGGATGCACTTGCGCAAACCGCCGGAAAAACAGCCCATCGAGAGCGGCGGCATATGGCACCCGCGCGCCCGACATCGTCGATCCATTCAGGCACACCAGAATACTGAGAGCCATGGCCGCGGCCACGATTCCTGCCCCGCGCGTCCCGGCCACCGCCCTGAGCGCCGCCACCGCCGGCCATTCTGAGTCGGCGATCGCCTGCGCTGGAAGCACATATTGAATCGCCGCGTTGGTGGCCATATAGAGCGCGCCGACGGCCACCAGGCCTCCGATCAAAGCCAGGGGAAGATTGCGTTCGGGACGCCGCACCTCTCCCGCCACCATGCTCAAATCGCTCCAGCCGTCGTAGGCCCACAACGTCGCGATGAGCGCCAGCATGAAGCCGTTCCAGCCGCCTATCGCGTGCGGCAAACGGGTCAGAAAGTGACTCCAAGATCCGCTGGTGGACTGAAAACAGAGCGCCACCACAACCAGGATCAGAACCGCTTTCAGCACCGTAAACACCAGCTGAAAATCCCCCGCTTTCTTGATGCCCAGGTAATTCAGCCCGGTAATCAGCCACGTGACGGCGATGGCAAACACCTGCGACCAGTAGAGCGTGTAGGGCAGGCCGGGAATCGCTTCGGACAGGCGGGAAAAGACGGGGAAGAACTCGAGCGTGCGCGCCAGGCCCACAGCCACGGTGGCGATCGACCCCGGCTTGGCCACCGTAAACCAGGTCCACATGTAGAGGAACCCCGCCGTGTCCCCGTAGGCGCCCCGCAGGTAAACATATTCGCCGCCCGCATACGGCATCATGGTGCTCAATTCGGCGTAGGTCATGGCTCCGAAGAGCGACAGCAGTCCGCCCACGATCCACGCCAGATACACCAGCAGCGAGGAGCCGGTGTCGCGCATCATCTCGCTTGGGATCAGAAAAATCCCGCTGCCGATTACCGTCCCGATCACGATAGCGATAGCTTCGCCCGCGCCCAGGACGCGCGGCAAACCGAGCGGAGAACCAGTCTTCGATGCGTGCAGAGATTTCTCCATGCGTGATTGCGAGAATAACAGGAAGCTGAAGCGGCGAGCGCGATTGCCTTACCGAATCCTCGCTCTCGGGCTCTCCAGTTGTATCAGTACATAGGCTTCAGCTGCGCACTCGAGTCCAGCCAGCGCACTAATCGTGGGCCGGAGCCGGAGGCGGCGCGGTCGACGGTGGCACCGGCTTTCCGTCGGCAGTATGCCCTTCCATCAGCTCCACGCGCGTTCCGTCCGGATCGTAGAGATTCACCTGCCGCTTGCCGTTCTTGCCCACCTGCACCACGACCGGCTTCGCATGGGCCTGGTAGTCCTTGTACGCGGGCCGGGATTCGATCTGGGCGACCGCCTTCTGCACATCGGGAACCAGGAGCGACACATGGTTCTTCGTCCCGAAGCCCGACGGCGGCGGGTCGTAAAGCATCAGCTCGATGTAATCCTTGCCGTCAGGAACGCGCAGATTCACCCAGCTCAACTCTTTCCCGTTGCTGCTGCCGCGCCAGGTCTCTGTAAAGCCCAGCACGCCCTCGTAAAACGCCAGCGACTTGTCGAGATTTCCGACCAGAAAACCCACGTGGTAAATCGCGTCGGCAATGCGCGTAAGTGGCATAAACTTGCCCGCTGCCTGCATCTCGATTCCCGTGGGCAAGCTTTGCACAAACTCCACCAGCGTGCCGTCGGGATCCTTGATCTCGAAGGCGTAGTCGCCGGTGCGGGTCTTTCCGCCGTTGCCCGGCTTCACGTCGAACCCCTTCGACCGCAAATACGCGCGCATCTGCTCCACGTTGCTCACGCTGAAGCAGTAGTGACTCATCATGTTGGGCGGCAAGGCAGGCGCGTCGGTAAACAGCTCGACATGCTGGTTGTCGTTGATCTTGATGAACGCGATGCGGGTCTGGTCCGTCCCCGGCTTGTTCAGCGTCGTGTACTCATCGAAGCCCAGCAGGTCGTGCCAGAACGCGATAGTCTTCGGCAGGTCCGTAACAAAATAGCCCACATGGGAGACGCCAGTGATTTGCGGCCGCTGCGGCGCGGCATCCTGCGCGTGGAAGAGCGCGGGAGTCACAGTCACTGCCAGAACCGGAAGCAGGAAAAACCGAAGATTGCGAGTCGGCAACATGGGCATCGCGGGTCCTTTTCGATGAAAGTCAGGAGCGATCGTACGTCGCCGCCGATTATATCGGGTTCGCCACACTGATGATTCCGGCGCAAATCGGTGATACTTCTCGTGTGTACGGAATCCTGCGTTCGCTTGCCATTATTGCGGTCGTTGGCGCTCTCAGCGCCTCCTGCCAAACCCCTGCATCCGCCTGGCAAAACGCAGTCGATCGCACGGCCCGCCAATACCCAAGCGCGATCAATCTTGACGCGCGCATCATTGTGCTTGATCTGGCAAGCGGCCGCCTTCTCGCGTCGCATCGGCTTGACGACGCGGCGCGCACCGTAGCCGCACCCGGCTCTACGTTGAAGCCTCTGGTCTTATATTCCCTGATCCGCGAGGGCCGCTGGAATTCCTCGCGCCGTGTGGCCTGCAACCGGCAACTCGTCGTCGCCGGGCATCGGCTCGCGTGCACGCACCCACTCGCGCCGCCTTTCGACGCGCGCGAAGCGCTCACCTGGTCGTGCAATAGCTATTTCGCCGCGGTGGCGCGCAGCCTCGAGCCGGGCGAGTTAGGCCGTCTTCTGCGCCCCACCGGACTGCTCGGCCCCACCGGCCTTTCGCCGCAGGAAGCCGTAGCCGAATTTCGCGAGCCTGATTCACCAGATTCGCGCCAGTTGGCTTTGCTGGGCGTCGACGGCGTGCGCGTCACGCCCCTCGAGTTGGCCGCGGCCTATCGCTGGCTCGCGCTCGAACTCGCGGCGCATGCCGATTCCGATGCGGCGCAAGTGGTGCGCGCGGGATTAGAAGACTCGGCCAGCTTCGGCATGGCGGGCCAGGCCAGCCTGGGCGGCGTCGCCGTGCTGGGCAAAACCGGAACTGCCGAGGGCGCGTCGTCGAGCCGCACCCATGGGTGGTTTGTGGGCCTCGCGCCCGCGGAAAGTCCTCAAGTAGTGATTGCCGTATTCCTGCCCGCGGGCCGTGGCGCCGATGCCGCACACCTGGCCGGCAATCTGCTCGCCAACGCGCCCATCACCGCAGATCGGAAGCGGCCGTGAACCGGCAGTCTTGGTCTCGATGCGCGCTCAGCCTCGTGACGGCCGCCGCTGCGGTGTTGAGCGGTGTGCAACCCGCGCCGCCAGTCGCTGCCCTCGCCGCAGCGGCACCGCCGGCCGCGCGCACCACGCTGCGCATCGGCATGTGGACCCTCTGGCACGATCACGAGGTAACGCTCACGCCCACGGGGCCAAAGCAATTCACGTTGCTCCAGACTTGCGAGCGGTGCCCTGTGGAAGTGCTGCACGCGCCGGCGAAGATTCTCGCGGAAAAGGACGGCTTGATTTTTTTCACGACGGGCAAAACGGTCACTTCGAGCGAAATCCGCCTAAGCGGACCGGTCACCCTCACGGCGCACGGCGAAACCGTAACTCTGC
>Ga0181535_10008456_pt1 | contig 10122 bp, 11 predicted proteins | sample PEATcosm2014_Bin_44_FD_119774 | JGI IMG/M metagenome (GOLD analysis project Ga0181535, IMG submission 119774) | Peatland microbial communities from MTU Mesocosm Facility, Houghton, MI, USA - PEATcosm2014_Bin17_30_metaG | ecosystem: Environmental > Terrestrial > Soil > Wetlands > Peat | place...
GAGACCGGACTTGAACCGGTATGCAGTCGCCTGCGGAGGATTTTGAGTCCTCTGTGTCTGCCATTTCACCACTCCGGCGTGTTTACTATTATAATAAAATAAGGAAAATTGTCAACGTGAAAGCGCCCGGTTTTCTAACCGCCCCTGCCGCCGGTCCTGCGGTTCATAGTGGTCTGTCCGTGCGACCTGTAATTCTTGATATTCCTGGACTGCTTAAAATGTTCCCACGGGGCCATTTTTTTCTCGACCACGGCCTTGGGGATGTTCTCGCTGGCAGACGCCTCATGGGGTGCGGCCGGCGTCTCCGCTGGTTTGGCTTCCTTTTGTTCCTTCTTATCGTTTTCCGGCATGTTAAAGCCTCCTTATATATGTCATCTGAATAATTAACCATAATTATACCATAGAAAAAGGGAAATTATGTAATATTTGATGGAGCGGCCGCCACACTTTTTGTTTTTGTATTTTAAATTTTTAATTTTATTCCATATTGTTTCCGGCCGATGGTTGGTGTATCATTATATGGCTGGAAAACTCCAACAAAAAAAACAAAATAAGGACAGGTGAAAAAATGAACGTAAAAGAAGCGACGGAAACAAGGCGGGCCTACAGGTCTTTCGAGCCGGTGGAAATAACGAAGGAAATGATGGACGAACTGGCGAAGGCGGCGCAGCTCACGTGCTCTTGTTTCAACAACCAGCCATGGAGGTATGTCTTCGCTCACGGGGAACCCGCGCTCTCAAAAGTGAAAGAGGGGTTGAACCCCGGCAATGCGTGGGCGAAATCTTCGTCCATGATAATCGCGGTGTTCGGAAAAAAGGAAAAGGACTGCAATATAAAGGAAAGGGAATATTATCTTTTTGACATCGGCATGGCGACATTTGCCCTGATCTTAAGGGCGACGGAACTCGGCCTCGTGGCTCACCCTATAGCCGGGTTTGACCCTGAAAAAGTAAAGGCCGCCCTGGAAATACCCGCGGATTATTTGCTGATTACCGTGATAAATGTGGGCAGGAAATCGGCTTCGATAAACCCGGTGATGAGCGAAAAACAGGTGAAAGACGAGACTCAGAGGCCGCCAAGACGCGGCCTTGAAGAGATATACGCCGTGGACAAATACAACGAAATTCTTGAAAGATAATCAAATTCAATAAAACGAGGCGGTCATAGTATGAAAACAATTTTTCAGGCGCTTGCAAGATACAACAGGAACGTTAACCTTGAGATTATCGGGATACTGGAAGGGATGCCGGCGGAAAAACTGGCTGAAAAGACAAAGGCATATTTTCCGACCATAAACGACGCGGCGGGCCATATTTTATTAAGCGACATGGGCATACTGAAAAGGTTCAAACCGTCTTTTGCCGACAGCAAAGCCCTTAATTCTTCCCCTTTGATGGCAGCGGATACGGCCGTTATTAAAAAGGAAATAGAAGCCGACATAAAGAAATATTTTCAGTACCGCAAAGAGATTGACGCCATGATAATGGAGTTTACCGAAGAACTTACGGACGAGAAGCTGAACAACGTCATGAAATTCACAAATCATAAGGGCGAGGCGGTCGAGTCCGTTGCCTGGAAATATCTTATCACTGTTTTCAACCACCAGACTCACCACCGCGGCGGCATATCAGTGATGCTTGACATGGCCGGAGTAAAGAACGATTTTTCCGGGACACTGTCCAGAATATGAGGGCCGCTTAAGCACTGCCGCGCGGCGCTACCTTGCCGCCGCGTTCTCATATCTTTTTGCGCGGTAATACATTGCCATGTCAAGCATGACCATTAGCAGGTTAAGGATGTAAAGGTAAAGCACGAAGTCGTTGGAATGGATCAGTTTATGGATTATACCGGGAATATATCCCACGATAACTATCAGCGAGAAAAAGAGGCTCTTCCCGCCGGTGCTCCTTGATTTCCAGGTCTTATACACCGATACCGGCCACGCAATCCCGAAGCACAGGAGCATTATTATCTCAAATATGCTGTTCATGTAAGTTCTCCTTAATTATAATTTTCAATATGGTAGCATACACGCCGGAAAAATCAAAGAATATTGACCGGAACTCAACAAAGGTAATGGTCAAACCACGTAAAATGCGCTATAGTGTTTAGACAGCCGAAATATTTTAAATATAAGGAGGACGAATTGGACAACTCGCCGGAATCAAACCACAGGGAACTTCTCGTAAAAATAGCGCGTAGGGCCATGCTTGAACGAGGGCTTGCGGCCGATTTCCCGGCGCAGGTGATAAGGGAAGTAAGCGCCGTAAAAGAGCCCCTGCCGGACACAACTCCGCCGGTCCGCGGCCTTCAGGGACTGCCGTGGTGTTCCATAGACAATGATTCCTCCGAGGACCTTGACCAGCTAACCGCGGCCGAGGCGCAAAAAGACGGGTCCGTAAAAATATTTGTAGCCATAGCCGACGTGGACGCCATAGTAAATAAACACACGGCCATGGACGGTTTCGCAGGGGTCAACACCCTCTCGGTTTACACCCCGGCCGTCATATTTCCCATGCTTCCGGAAAAACTTTCCACAGACCTTACTTCCCTTAAATTTGACAGCGAACGCGCGGCGGTAATAATGGAAATGACGGTCGATACCACCGGGGAGATAATTGCCGGTGATGTTTACCGCGCGGTGGTTAAAAATAAGGCGAAGCTTGCCTACAACCGCACTGCGGCATGGCTCGACAGCGGAGCGCCCGCGCCACATGAGGTTTCCTCGGTAAAAGGGCTCGAGGAGAATTTAAGGCTCCAGGCGCAGACCGCCAAACTCATGAAGGGATTGAGGCAAAAGAACGGCTCGCTGAGCCTGGATACCTTCGAGACCACTCCGGTTTTCGAAGGCAACGAGGTCAGGGCAATAGTGGCCGAGGTCCAGAACACGGCAAAAGACATCATCCAGGATTTTATGATAGGCGCCAACGGGACCTCTGCGAGGTTCCTTGAAAAGAAAAAATTCCCCTCCATACGCAGGGTCGTCCATAAGCCGAAAAATTGGGGTCGGATAATAGAGCTTGCCGGCGCCAGGGGATATTCACTGCCGGCGGATCCGGACGCTGTCTCCCTTGAAAATTTCCTGAAGGAACAAAAGTCAAAGGACCCGGAACATTTCCAGGACCTTTCCCTGAGCGTGATAAAACTTCTCGGGCCGGGTGAATATTGCATGCAGGCGCCGGGCGCGGCATCCGACGGCCATTTTAGCCTGGCTGTAAAGGATTACACCCATTCGACCGCGCCCAACAGGAGATATTCCGACCTGCTGACCCAGCGGCTGCTGAAGGCCGCCATGACAGGGGAGGCTGTGCCTTATAAAAACGAGGAACTCGCGGCTTTCGCGGCGCGCTGCACGCAAAAAGAGGACGACGCGAAAAAAGTGGAGAGACAGCTGGATAAATCCGTGGCCGCGCTTTTGCTTGCGCCGATGGCGGGCATGGAATTTGATTCCATAGTGACGGGCGCGTCCGACAAGGGGACATGGGTGAGGATAACGGCCCCGCACGCCGAAGGCAGGCTGATCTCGGGAACGACGGGTTTTAAGGTCGGCGACCATGCAAGGGTAAAACTTGTAAGGACTGACGTGGAAAAAGGGTTTATAGATTTTGAGAGGATATGACCCATTGTTTGCCGACATAAGGGTTTATAATTGTAATTTTTGGTTTCTGTGTCCGCCGTAGCACCTGCGGAGGCGGATGAATTTTGCCTTTTTAATTTAAAAGCTCTATAAGTTATTGCCATAAATCCCTAAAAATGATATATTAATGAATATTTATAAACCTAACTTTCAGGAGGGTTTTATGTTCATCAAAGAGGACCACAAGAAGTATCTTCTCACCGAAAAGGATATGCCCTCGGCATGGTATAACATCCAGGCCGATATGAAAACGCCGGCCGAGCCGCCGCTTCATCCCGGCACCGGAAAACCCGCCGGACCCGACGACCTGGCAGCAATTTTTCCAAAGGCTATAATAGAGCAGGAAATGACCATGAAAAAGCACGTGGACATTCCCGGAGAAGTTATAGACATCCTAAGGCTCTGGAGGCCGTCGCCTTTGTTCAGGGCGCACGCCCTGGAAAAGGCCCTAGACACACCGGCGAAAATTTATTACAAATACGAAGGCGTATCCCCTGCGGGCAGCCACAAACCCAATACCGCAATTGCCCAGGCTTATTATAACAAGAAAGAGGGCATAACAAAGCTGACCACGGAGACTGGCGCAGGCCAGTGGGGCTCTTCCATATCGCTCGCGTGCGCTTTAATGGGGCTTGAAGTCGAGGTTTACATGGTCAAGGTTTCCTACGAACAGAAACCCTACAGGAAACTCATGATGAACACATGGGGCGCGAACGTTTACGCTTCGCCTTCCAACAGGACCGAGGCCGGAAAAAAAGTGCTCGCAGAGGACCCCAACTCGCCGGGCTCGCTCGGGATAGCCATATCCGAGGCGGTCGAAGCGGCGGTAAAAGGCAAGAACACAAAATACACTCTTGGCTCGGTTGCAAATCACGTCATGCTTCACCAGACCATAATAGGTATTGAGGCAAAAAAGCAGATGAAGATGGCCGGGGAATATCCGGACGTCATCCTGGCCTCCTGCGGCGGCGGCTCCAATTTCGCCGGGCTGGCTTTCCCGTTCCTTGAGGACAAATTGCTCGGTAAAAAACCGAAACTGCGCGCAGTGGCCGTGGAACCCACGGCATGCCCGACACTGACAAAGGGTGTATTCGCCTATGATTTCGGCGATACTGGAGAAATGACGCCGCTTTTTAAAATGTACACGCTGGGACACAAGTTCGTCCCGAGCGGGATACACGCCGGAGGGTTGAGATACCACGGGGATTCCCCGATAGTTTCAAGGCTGTATCAGGACAGGATAATCGAGGCGGTTGCCGTGGACCAGAACCCGGTATTTGAGGCCGCCATACTTTTTTCAAAGACAGAGGGAATAATCCCGGCGCCGGAATCCGCGCACGCAATAAGGGGGGCGATCGACGAGGCCCTTGACGCGAAGAAAAAAGGGGAGAAGAGGACCATACTTTTCAACCTCAGCGGCCACGGGAATTTCGACCTGATGGCATATGACGATTATCTCAACAAAAGGCTCAAGGACGTCCCGCTCCGGCAGTCGGACATAGACGAAGGGCTGAAGTCCATACCAAAGATAAAATAAAGTCAAGTCAAGTTCACCCGGCGGGGGCTTTTATTAAGGCCCCCTTCCGGAGAAAATATTTTAAGGGGTAACCTATGAAAAAAATATTGACGGCGTCCGTTCTTGTCCTGATATTTTGCCTTCCGGCCTTCGCGGAGCTGGGCGGAATACCTTTCGAGACCTTATACAAGACAATCGGGGCCCGCTCCCTGGCCATGGGGGAAACAGCCGTGGGAAACCCTTCGGGGATCACTACGATATTGTGGAACCCGGCTTACCTGGATTCGATCATGAAGAACGAAGTCTACGCCGGTGCCGAACTGCTTTACGAGGGGGCCTCCATGGAATACCTTTCCTACTCCACCCCGATAGGAAAATACGGCGGGCTTGGTTTCATGGCGGGGTATCTGGGTTACGGGTCGTTTGACACGGTCGACAACAACGACATTTCGACCGGCACATCGGATTACAAGGACATATTCATATCGGCGGCATACGGGAAAAATATTTATGCCGGCTTCGAGGCGGGCATATCCCTTAAACTGCTCCTGCAGGACCAGAGCTCGACAACTTACCCGGCGTTCAATTCCGACATTTCGTTCTTTAAATCATTCGACAACTTCGACCTGGGGCTGGCTTTCAAGAACATACTTCCGCTGACCATAAAGTACGACGTGGATTCAGAAAAGTTCGTCTCCACCATGAGGTTCGGAGGGACATACAGGGCCCTTGACGGTAAATTGAAGATCGCGGCGGATATAGAAAAGTATTTTATAAATGAGAACCCCTTCTTTTATTTCGGGGCGGAATACAACATATCGGACCTGATATTCCTCAGGGCGGGTTACAACACCTTCTCCGAAGTTTCGGCCGGACTGGGAGTGAATTTCAACAATATGGGGGTTGATTACACCCTGACCGACGGACAGGCCGCGGTGACACATAAGATCGCTGTCTATTATGATTTCGGGGGATATGACGTTGCCGTAAAAGCCGACCCCGAGGTATTCTCGCCCGTCGGCGCCATAAGAAAGACATATTTGAGGGTTTCAGCCATGACCAAATACGACATATTCAAATGGTCGCTGGAGATCAAGGACAAGACGGGCGCGGTGATAAAAAGCTGGTACGGCTCCGGCGCCCCGGATACGGAAACCGTCTGGGACGGGCTGAAGCAGGACGGCATGCCCGTGGACGAGGGGGATTACAAGGTCGTGCTGACCGTGGTCGACGAGAACGACAAGACTATCAAATCCGCGGAAGAGACGGTAAAAGTAAAATCGACGGATTCGCATTCCATACCGCTTTTCGGCGAATAACAAAATAATATAATAAATAAAAAAAGCCGGGCATTGCGCCCGGCTTTTTTTATTTACGGCCGTTTTCGCCTGTCCACTGCAACAGTTTTTTTGCCTTTCCTGCGGTCCTTTGTGTAAAGGACGAAATTGGGGCCTATTTTTTTATACAACTGGTGGGTTACGGTGTCGAAATAAAGCGACGCCGAGACCAGAAGATAACCTTTCGGTGTCCTGTCGTCCTCTCGCCTTTTGACGCCGTCGACGGCCTTGCCGGTGCCGCGCCTGTCGTGGCGCACAAAGACATACCTGTTGCCCATGTTCTGGACGATGACTTTTTCCTGGTTGTCGTAATAAAGATGGCCCTTCAGATGTTTGTAACGGGTGCTGTCGGTCATGGCGGCTCCTTGGATATATTCATATGAATTTATTAAAACCAAACCGATTGCATTATATTACAAAAGTTCTTTATTTGTCAAACTTCAATTCGAGTATGTGGTTCTCTATGCGCTTTAAGTCCGACTTGCTCACCGAGAGTATCCTCACGCCGGCCTTGTATGACGCCGCGCCCTTTATCTGGGAATCAATGTTCCTGACTTCCGCCAGGATCTTTACCGGCCTTGAAATTTTCGGAAGGAAAAGGTCGATGACCACAAGCTGCCCGAGCGCAAGGGGCCTGTCCGTCAGTATGGAAAGGCCGCCTTTGCTTATGTCGTCCGTCATGGCGTTTATTATGGAATGGTTCGACCTTTCGCTTGAAAGTTTTTCTATGGTCGTATCCCTGTAATCCTCGGTAGAAACCACCTGGTCGGCCGAGCCTTCGACGGGGTAAAAGACTATTTTCAGCACATCCTGAACGCGCTCATGCTGGCGCTGCTTTTCCAGCCATCCTTTTTCCATGTTCATTTTTTGCCTGTTTTCCGGAGCCTCTGCGGCAGGCTCTTCGCGAAACTCACGGCCGTATACTTGCGCAGGTGAAAAACGCCCAATGAAATTACGGCCTTAAATCCGTCTTCCACGGACATATCCACGGGATAAACATTTTTTCTTTCCGCGAGTATTATGAACCCGGAGGCCGGGTTGGGGGATGCCGGTATCAGAACGTGAAACATGTCGGTATTTTTTCCTTTATTGGAAAAAACGTCTATTTCAACCGACGGCAAAAATCCGATAAGATATATCCCTGATTTCGGTATGTCAACCAGAACGACCTTGGAAAAAGTTTTCTTGTCGCCGGAAAAGATGGCGTCGGATATCTGTTTTATGCCGGTGAATATGGTGTTTAATATGGGGATCCTCTGGATGAGGGATTCATAGAGCCGGACGAATTCCTTGCCGAGATAGTTGGTTGTTACAAGGCCGGTTAACCAGATAAAAAGCACAAGGGACACAAGGCCAAGCCCGGGGATGTGGATTCCTATGAATTTTACCAGCAGGGGGCCTATAATGGAATCCAGCTTTGTAAGGAGGAATCTGATAATAACGAAGGTCAACACCAATGGAAGCAGGACTATGAGGCCCGCGATAAAACGCCTTAAAAATTGATTTGAAACGTCTTTTAAAAAGCCTGTTTTTGCCATTTAACCTCCAAAACTGAACCCAATTATACGGCAGAAAATGGCAAAAAACAAGTCCTTTTAATGATGAAAAATGGAATCGATTTGACAATTAAAAACCGATTTCGTATAATATAATTTGGAATATATTCCAAAAACGGGTGCGGGTTTACAAAAAAACCGGCCTTTAAGGGAGCGATTGATTTTGAAACGTATCTTAGCATGCGTTATCCTGCTTGCCGTTTCGTTTTCCGCTTACGCCATAACCGATACCTTCACGCCCACAATAACCGGGACATCGACCCCGACGGTTACCCCCACAATAAGCCAGACAGCCACGCCGACCCCGACGCTGGAGGTCCAGGCCGTTGCATCGAACGAAATGGAGCTTTCCGCCAATGTTTTCAATCCGAGGGCGGGCCAGAACGTGGCAATCGAGTTCAGCGTTGCACAGGCGGGCAGTGTTATCATAACCATTTATAACATAGCAGGGTTAAAGGTCAGGACGTTAAACGAATACGGCCTCCAGCCGAATATTTTTTATACATCGCAGGCTGCATGGGACGGCACGGCGGACGACGGCATGGAAGTGGCTTCGGGAGTTTATTACATCAAGCTAAAATCAGGCACGGCCTTTGAGATTGTAAAAAAGGTCATTGTGCTGAACAAGTGATACAATAATGGGAGATAAATGAAAAGGTTCGCACTTCTTACAGCGGCCATAAGTTTCGCGTTTTTCCCGCGGCTTTTTGCCATGGGCGGGGGCACCTCTTACGCGGATTTTTTGACGATAGGATGCGGGGCAAGGCCCTCCGCAATGGGCGGCGCATATACGGCAATCGCGGACGACGCAAGCGGTAATTTCTGGAACCCGGCGGGCATAACCGCGGTGGACAGGATATCGGTGACGGCAATGCACCTCGTATGGTTCATGGACGATTATTACGATTATTTCTCGGCGGCCGCGCCGCTTGACGCGACGACGGACATTGCGCTATCTGCGAACGCGATGATAGTCCCTTCATTTGATTCCACGGGAGGGCTCGGGACGCCCGCGCCCGCCTCGTATGACATTGCCGGAACATTCACTTACGCGAAAAATTTCGGGAGCATAGACACAAGGGACTTTACAATAGGCAATATTTCTCTCGGCGCGAGCATAAAATACATGTACCGCCAGCTCGCCGGGATTGATTACGCATCACAGATGTTATACGACGCCGGCTTCATGGCGGGAATAAACCAGGATATAAAGATAGGCATCACAGCCTCGGATATGGGCGAGGCCGTAAACGGGGAGAATTCGCCCTTTAACGTGCGCTTCGGGTTGAGCTATAATATGAAGCTCACAAATGATTCCGGGATATTGATCGATTGCGACGTTGAAAAACCTGTCGATATGGCCGATACCGCATACCAGCAATGGCTCGTGAGCGCCGGGGCGGAGATAAAATTCCTTTCCTGCCTGTTCCTGCGCGGCGGATACAAGTCGGGCAACAGCGACGAAGGTTTTGCCGTGGGCGGCGGTTTCAAATGGCCGTCGGTGTGCGATATGGATTACGCTTTCGTGCCGCATGACGCGCTGGGAGCCACCCACCGCATCTCGCTTTCATTTAATTTCGGAAATGCCGTGGCAAGGCCGGCGATAGGCGCGCCGTCGCCGCCGGAAAATGTGACCGCGGCAGCGGGCGACAGGACGGCCTCGGTTTCATGGGATCCTGCCGGCCAGGGCGACATAACCGGATATAATGTTTATTACAGGGAAAAAGGCGGGGAAAAATACTCGAAACTCAACTCGGCGCCGGTAACGGACGAGCGAAAACTTACCATGATGCTTTCGAACGGCATTGCCTACCAGTTCGCCGTGACGTCCGTAAACAGCAGGGGGCTTGAATCGGTTTATTCGTCCTTTGCCGAGGCCACCCCGGAAAAGCACGGGAGCAAAAAACCGCTGCGCGTCGACGGCGTGAATACTTCTGAAAAAGACGGCAATATTATGGTAGAATGGAACGACACCAGGGATGAGGCCGTGGCCGGCTACAATCTATATTACAAAAAAAGCGGCGACGCCAAATTCCGAAAACTAAATCAGAAGCTCTTGTCCGAGAACAAGGCGAC
>Ga0181535_10008457_pt1 | contig 10122 bp, 15 predicted proteins | sample PEATcosm2014_Bin_44_FD_119774 | JGI IMG/M metagenome (GOLD analysis project Ga0181535, IMG submission 119774) | Peatland microbial communities from MTU Mesocosm Facility, Houghton, MI, USA - PEATcosm2014_Bin17_30_metaG | ecosystem: Environmental > Terrestrial > Soil > Wetlands > Peat | place...
AGTCTTCCTATTCACCTTTTTCTATACCAGTGTGGCTTTTAACTCTAATGAAATTGCTGAGAATCTGCAAAAACAAGGCGGTTTTATTGAAGGAGTCAGATCTGGTTCGCATACTGAAAAATATCTAAGTCACGTAATTAACCGGTTAACTTTATTTGGAGCGCTTAGTTTAGGTATGTTAGCTTTGGTTCCAGTTATTGCCCAAATATTTATCGGAACCAGTATTGCAATTGGTGGTACAAGTATTTTAATTTTAGTCTCAGTCAGCCTTCAAACTTTAAGAGCTGTCGAATCGCGGGCCTTGATGGTAACTTACGATCAATATAGTCAGTCAGACTTTTTTGTGGATACTGAAGCTGAAACATTAGAAAGCCCTAAAAAGAGGCGCTTTAGCCTATTACCTTTTCATAGAATTAAGAATTAATAAATCAATATTTTTACTAATCTTGAAAAACTACTTTACAGATCAAGGTTAATACTGTTATAATGCCCTGTTGTTTTATGGCAGTTAATAAGGAAGTAATTGAGCTAACAGGAACTGTTACAGAAACGCTCCCTGGGGCGCAGTTTCGTGTTGAACTCGAAAACGGCCATCAAATAATAGCTCATGTCGCCGGTAAAATGCGCAAACATTTCATTCGCATTGTGCCAGGAGACAGCGTTACGGTTGAGTTGACTCCTTACGATCTCAGTAAGGGTAGAATCACCTATCGCCGAAGTTAAAATATCACCAGGGTAGCTAGTTTTGATTTAGTCGCGTCAATAATTTAATGAGTGATGATAATCTTAGCTAGACTCATATTATTAATAACTTAAAGCAGTGTGTCATTAGCCACAATTAAAGGAGCAATGATCCGCATGAAAGTGCGTGCAAGTGTTAAAAAAATTAGTCCAGATGATATTATCGTCCGCCGTAAAGGTCGGGTTTATATTATTAATAAGCTAAAGCCTAAACATAAACAAAGGCAGGGTTAGTTAATGGCAAGAATTTCAGGTGTAACTATCCCTAGTGATAAGCAAATAGATATCGCGTTGACCTATATTTATGGTATCGGTCAAAAACACAGCCGAGATATTTTAACTGAAGCTAAAGTTGAACCAACTATCAGAGCTAAAAGTCTAACTGATGCCGAAATTTCTAGAATTCAAGACGTCATCAATGGTAAATATATTGTTGAAGGTGAATTACAGCAAATAGTTACCGGAAACATTAAACGGTTAAAAGATATCAATTCCTATCGTGGATTACGTCATAAACTAAATTTACCGACACGCGGGCAGCGAACACGAACCAATGCGCGTACTCGTCGTGGTCGAAAAGTTACGGTTGGTGGTACAGCCAGAAAGGCCCCATCTAAAACTTAGATAAAGGAAAATTATGGCAGAAACTACAACTCCAACCACAACTACAGCTCCAACAGAATCTACTCCCGTAACTTCTACTACGCCTAAAAAGCGAAAAGCGAAGCGGACAGTCGGTTCTGGACAAGTTCATATTTTAGCGACTTTTAATAATACGATCGTTACAGTTACGGATCAAAATGGCAGTGCATTAGTCACGGCAAGTGCCGGATCGTGTGGCTTTAGAGGCTCTAAAAAAGGTACCGCTTATGCCGCTCAAGTTGCGGCAGAAAAAGCCCTGGAGGTTGCCAAACAACAATTTGGTTTATCCAAATCTGAAGTTTTCATTAAAGGTGTTGGTTTAGGTCGCGATTCCGCAGTTCGAGCTTTAAACTCACTAAATATACAGGTCGAAAGCATTAAAGACGTAACTGGTATGCCGCATGGTGGCGTCAGGCCGAAAAAGGCCAGGAGAGTCTAAAATGGCTAGAGATACTGGACCTATTGTAAAAATGAGCCGGAGGGAAGGCTATGCCCTGCATGTCAAAGCCTACAAAGCATTAGTCAAAAGATCTGCTCCACCGGGTCAACAAAGTCATTTTGCTCGTAGAAAAGACAGTCAATATGCTTTACAGCTGCGTGAAAAGCAGAAAGTTAAAAGACTATACGGCTTACTAGAAAAACAATTTGTCAATCTAATGAAAGAGGCGATGCGCAGTCATGGACAATCCGGAGAAGATTTATTGAAGTTTTTGGAACGAAGAGCTGATAATGCGATATATCGTGCAGGATTCGCTACGTCTAGGCGGGCTTCTCGGCAACTGGTATCGCACGGTCATTTTATGTTAAACGGTCGTCGCGTTAATATTCCATCGATCCGTTTGCAAATAGGTGATATTTTACAACTGCGCGATACAAGTTCTAAAAATGATTATTTTAAGAAATTAGATGATATTAGTCCGGCACCGAATACCATTCCGGAGTGGCTTAAAGTTAACCGTAAGAAAATTACGGTTGAAGTAAAGGGTTTACCGACCCGAGATGATGTTGAACCTGATATTAATGAACAACTAATTGTCGAGTACTACTCACGCTAAAGGAGGAAAGAGAAGCGTATGTCAAACTTGATTATTACCCCAGGGATTGTTGCAGTCGAGGAACACAGTCAGACTAGCAATACATTTAGTATAGAACCGCTACACGGCGGTTATGGTAATACCTTAGGCAACTCAATGCGACGAGTCCTACTTTCAAGCATCGCCGGTGCGGCCGTAACTTCATTTAAAATTGAAGGAATTACCCACGAATTTACGACTATACCCGGCGTCAAAGAAGACGTCGTGGATATAATGCAAAACTTAAAAGGTGTTCATTTTAGAGTATACGGAGATGAACCGCAAGAACTTCGAGTTGTCAAGCAGGGTAAAGGCACCATAACCGCAAAAGATATTACGGTTAACGCCGATGTAGAAGTAGTAAATCCTGAACACGTCATTGCTACGATGGATGACCCCAAAGCAAAATTAGTCATAGATTTAGATGTCGAAATAGGACGAGGTTATCGCACAATTGAAGAAGTATCAGTCAAAAAACCAAGTGATCATATTGCCTTAGATGCCATGTTTAGTCCGGTATTGCGGGTTCGCTATAAAGTTGAAAATACACGTGTTGGTCAAGCTACAGACTTTGACAAACTATTAATCACAATCGATACTAACGGCTCGATTACACCGCGCGAAGCATTTGAAGAAGCTGCAGCCATATTAGTTAATCAATATACTGCGCTAGCTGGTAAAACGCGTATTTCGACTGAAGCTGAGGAAGCTGAAGCTAACGGTAGTACTTCCGGAGAAGACGATAGCGAGAATGACGACTCTTCAGTCTTAAACACACCAATTGAAGATTTGAATCTATCCGCTCGAACTGCAAACGCCTTAATTAATAACGACATCCATACTATTCGTGATTTATTCGCCTTAAACGAATCAGAATTAAGGGAATTAAAAGGCTTTGGCAGTAAAGCTTTAGACGAAGTTAAAGAAAAGTTAGTAGAGTTGGAGCTTTAATACATGCATCGACACGGATATCAAGGCCGTAAATTACACCGCGAACGCGGACCGCGTCAGGCGCTAATAAAGAACCTGGCCGATTCTTTAGTGCAACAAGAATCTATCAAAACAACCCTACCTAAAGCTAAAGAAGTAGTTCCTTATGTCGAAAAATTAATAACTAAAGCCAAAAAAGGTACTTTACATCAAAGACGACAGATAATCAGTGGCTTAAAAACCCTTAAAAGTGCCCATAAATTAGTTGATGAAATTGCCCCTAAACTTACAAAGCGTACCAGCGGACATCTTAAAATTGAAAAATTAGGCGTTCGTAAAGGCGATAATGCTCAACTTGCCAGAATTAGTTTTGTGGACGATTTAAATCCAAAGCCAGAGACTAAAGAAGTGGCTGAAACTACGAAACCAGAAGTTAAAACTGAGGTTAAAGCAAAATGAAGACCTATAGTGCCAAACCAAAGGATGTAGAGCGTAAATGGTACCTCCTAGACGCTTCTGAGGTGCCTTTAGGGCGTTTAAGCACCAAAGCGGCTACATTGCTAATCGGTAAGCATAAACCGCAGTTTACCTCGCATATTGATTGTGGTGATTATGTCGTAATCATTAATGCTAAAAAATTAATCGTTACTGGTAACAAATTAACCCAAAAAATGTATTATAGTCATAGCGGACACGCTGGTGGACTTACCGAACGATCATTAGCCGAACAACTCAAACGCGACCCGACGGAAGTTGTGTTACATTCCGTAAGAGGTATGATACCGGTTAATCGATTAAGAGATGATCGGCTTGCTAGACTAAAAATATATGCCGAGGCAGATCATAAGCATGAAGCTCAAAAACCTGAAACGATAACCTTAAGAGGAAGTGAATAGTATGCCTAAAAACAATTATTTTTATGCATTAGGCCGAAGAAAAACGGCAACAGCCCGAGTCAGATTAATTGGCGGTAAGGGTTTAATTACGATTAATGGTAAGCCGTCCAATGAATTCTTTTTTAGCAGCAAGTACATTCAAAGTAAACTGCAAGCTCCTTTTACAGTGCTGGATTTAGATAGTAGTAAATTTGATGTATCAGTAGTAGTAAGCGGTGGAGGAGCTGATGGGCAAGTTGAAGCTATTAGATTAGGCATATCTAAAGCTCTTAGTTTAATGAATGAAGATTATAGGGGTACGTTAAAACGTGCAGATCTGTTAACGCGTGATCCTCGCGATAAAGAACGTAAAAAATTCGGCTTACTTGGTGCTCGTAAAAAACGACAATTCACCAAGCGTTAATTTTTCATAAAACGAGAGAGTAGTGATATCTATTCTTCGTCAGGTATAATGATACCAGCATGAGCAAACCGGTTATATTAACAGGGATCAGAGCTAATAACGAACTACATATTGGCAATTATTTTGGCGCAATTCAACCATTAATTAAATTAATCCGAGAAAAACCAGACGAATTTCAGTTTAATCTCTTTATACCAGATCTCCACAGCATTACTACCGATATTGATTATCGTCATTTACCAGATCAAGTTCTAGAAAATATTAAATGTGTAATTGCAGCTGGCTTCCCACAGGGTCATCCAGATACTTATTTATATCGGCAAAGTTTTATTCCTGCACATAGTGAACTTGCTTGGATCTTGGAGTGTTTTACTGGTATGGGCGAAATGAGTCGTATGACTCAATTTAAAGATAAATCATCATCTCTGGGTGCCGATAGGATTAGTCTTGGATTATTTAATTATCCCGTACTGATGGCCTCTGATATCTTAATTTATAATGCAACCTACGTACCGGTTGGCGAAGATCAAACCCAGCATATCGAATTCGCTCGTGATATCGCCATGCGATTTAATAAACGTTTTGGAGAGATATTTATAATTCCTAAGCCTGTTCCAGATCAAAATCAATTTTTCGGTATAAATCAAGCTTTAAGAATAAAAGATCTTGCTGATCCGACTAAAAAAATGAGTAAAAGCGATAAATCTGACAAAGGTATAGTTTATTTGAATGATGACCCGGAAGCTGCTGTTAGTAAAATTATGAATGCCACGACTGATAGTTTCAGTGAAGTTAGTTATGATGTTGAAAAAAGACCTGGAATATCGAATTTGCTTCAGTTACTTGCTTTACTTTGTAATCGTTCTCTAGAAGATGTCGTCAAAGAATGGACAGGTAAGACAAGCTATAACGAGCTCAAATTGTCGGTTGCTAATACCTTACGAGATTTTTTGATTAATTTTCAAAAGAAATTGGCAGATATTGATTCGACAAGAATTCAATCTTTGCTTAATGACAGCGAATCAGCTTTGAATATTCAAGCAAATACTAAGTTAGCCGCAGTTCAAAAAGCCGTCGGGCTGCGTTCCTAAATATGGAAAATAATGAATCTAAAGTCGGACTACGTCTTGACCAAGCGGTAGTTGACCAAATAACCGAGATTAGTCGCAGTTTTGCGTCGCGTTTAATTGAAGAAGGCAAAGTTAGAGTTAACAATGTAGTCATATTTAAGCCAGGATATAAATTAAAGATTACAGATAAAATTAAGATTGATTTTAAATTGTCTGAGTTAAAAAAACTTCCAAAAATAAAAATTCCTATAATTTATGAAGATGATTATTGTTTAGTTATCAATAAACCAAGCGGTTTATTGACTCATAGCAAGGGTGCTTATAATCCCGAGGCAACTGTAGCCTCCTGGTTACATAATAAAATAAATAATGATTTAGGTAGTGAACGAGGTGGTATCGTCCACCGTCTAGATCGAGGTACCAGTGGAGTGATGATTTGTGCCAAGACTCAGCCATCCTATCTTTGGCTCCAAAAACAGTTCTCGCAACGACAAGTTAATAAATATTATTACGCGGTTATAACGGGTAAATTACCATATGAACACGCCATGATTGATATGCCGATAAGTAGAAATCCCAAAAAACCACAAACTTTTCATACTAATAAACAAGGTCGAACCGCCCAGACTGAATATTGGGTCAAAGAGCAAGGTCAGTCGCATAGTTTGGTATTGTTAAAACCTCGAACAGGCAGAACGCATCAACTGAGAGTACATCTAAACGCCATCGGACATCCGATATTAGGCGATAGTTTATATAAAGGTGAAATATCTGACAGACTATATTTACATGCCTTTAAACTAGAAATAACTTTACCAAACCATGCTAAAAAGATATTTATTGCTCCCTTGCCGACATGTTTTCACGCTATGATATAGCTATGAGCGATCTTCTGCTTCATAAATCCACTAAACAAGTTCTTAGAACTTACCTTAAAGATCCATCACACGCACTTTTATTGATTGCTCCAAGTGGCAGCGGTAAAGGTTCGATTACCAGGCTTCTAGCGAGTGAATTATTGCAAATATCCGATATAAAATTATTAAATCATCCGTACTTTAAATTAATAAAACCCGATGACAGGCAAGTTATTAGTATTGATACCATAAGGGAAATAATTCATTTTACGACCCTCAAAACGACATCTAAATCAATAGTTGATAGGGTTATTGTTATTGAAGATAGCCAAAAAATGACTATTGAAGCTCAGAATGCCTTACTTAAAACAATAGAAGAACCGCCCAAAGGTACGGCTTTAATATTGACCGCTCCGAACCAGAGATTTTTAATCCCAACTATTTTATCAAGACTGCAAATTCTTAATTTATCAGTTCCGGATAAAGAAGAAGTCATAGAACATTTTAAAAATAAAGGCTTTCAGACCACAGATATTAATCATGCCATCATGCTGAGTGGTGGCTTAATTGGTTTAATGCAGGCCATTCTAGATAAAAATACTGAGCATCCCTTAATTGAGGCTACTAACTTTGCTCATCATCTACTAACAAAAACTACTTTTAATAAATTATTGGTTATAGATGAACTAGCTAAAGATAAACATTTTTGCCAAGATGTTATTTATATTTTAGAGCAAATGGCCAATTTATCTTTAAGCCAGTCCAATAAAAATCCAGATGCATTTAAGAGGTGGCATAAAATATTACAAGCATGTCATCTTGCCAATAAACAAATATTAGCCAATTCACAATTAAAGCTTGTGCTATTAAACTTTATGTTATCTCTTTAGCTTGATATAATTTACAGGTTAACCATGAATGAATTAGTTATTGTTGCTGGGTTTGGTCTGTTAGCATTTTGGAACGCTCATGTCCATGATGATGAATTTGCTGCCATATCTAGGGGCGTCGGTCATCGTCTTGGTAGACTTTGGGATATTGCCCATCAGGGTATGCGTGATAATCGATTTTTAAGAGCCGAGAAGGCTTTATTAACTATTTTAAAAATAGATGAAAGAAATGCTGCTGCCTATAACCGACTTGGAATTTTATATGCCAAACAAAAAGAATACCGTGATGCCATCGATTGCTTTGAAATTGCCTCTAGTATTGAAGCGACACCTTCAGCCTTGCATAATCTTGGGTTAATCTATTATGAAACCGAAAATTATGATAAAGCGGTGGTTGCCTTTCAACAAGCTCTGAAATTAGATGACCAATTAGCAGCTCGCCATGTGGCATATGCAAAAGTTCAAGAAAAGATAGGTAATTATCAAATCATGTTTCAAGAGCTAGAAAGAGCTACTGAGTTAGAGCCAAATCGGGAAACCTATACACTACTGGCAAAAGCTTATCGAGCTCATGAACACGAGGCTGAAGCTGATCTCATAGATGATAAATTAAAGAAGATGATCGTAACTTCAGGTCAACCTAAAAGAATTATCCGTCCGCCTCGGGTTGTTATTTAACCCCTGTTTTGATAGACTTATCGTGCATTAATAATCTTTACGGCTATAATTAGCCTGGATTTTAAATGTCCGCCACCTTAGCTCAGTGGTAGAGCAACACTTTTGTAAAGTGAAGGTCGTCGGTTCAAGTCCGACAGGTGGCTCCAGATTTGCGGTCGGTTTATAATAAAATCGACCATTAGCTTGCAGGGATAGTGAAGTGGACAAACACGACTGTCTGTAAAACAGCTGGCTTATGCCTTCGCAGGTTCGAATCCTGCTCCCTGCACCAAATGCCGCGATAGCTCAGTTGGTAGAGCGTTTGCATGGTAAGCAAAAGGTCGCCGGTTCAACCCCGGCTCGTGGCTCCAGGATTTTTTATGAAAAAGAGACTATATCGATCTCGTACAGATAAAATGATTGCCGGTGTTTGTGGTGGATTGGCTGAATATTTTGACACAGATCCAGTCATTATCCGATTAATATTTATCTTTTTACTGCTTTTTGGTATCGGTCCGATCATTATTGCCTATATTATTATGTGGATTGTTGTGCCCCAAAAAGAATTTGCCTAATAGTTGAGGATCAGATCATTATCTGTTAAAATAATAAGACTTTTCAAAGGTAATATTTATGGCAAAAAAAAGCGATAAACGTAAATTGGTTGGTTTGGTGAGTGAAGAATCTGGCGAAAGAATTTATTATACCAGTAAAAATAGTACTAATACCCAAGGTCGTCTAACTTTAAAAAAATATAGTCCTAAACTTCGAAAACATGTGGTTTTTGTTGAGACCAAAAAAAGTTTGGGTCGAAATGAAGTTAAACCTAAAAAATAGAAATATTTAGTTAATATTATTTATATCTAATATAGTATTCGCAAGTTCAGCGTGACTCCAGATTAATGGAGTAACACTTAGTGAAAATCCATTTTCAGGGTCGAATTGTTCACTAATAGCACCGCTTGGGAAAGCACGTTTTTGGGACCACTTAATCAATTCTGTAGCTTTATCTGTTTGACCATAACTGTTATATATTTGAGCCAACCAAAGCGAGCAGACTACCCATGGGTTACCCTCGTATTGACTCTTAGATAAAAAGTATCCATCGTGTTCATATCTTATGACACCACCTATCGGTGAAGTATTTAATAAGTGTTTTTGAATAAAATTAAAAGTACTTATTAAACGGGGATCATTTAAGGGGAGTTTTGCGAACATGTATGGACCATATAAATTTGATATATCTATAGCATCATCATAAGCTAAACTACCATCAGCCTGTAACAGGTATCCTTTACGGAAATATCCGTCCGGATGATATAAAAGATCAAGTGATCTACGAATCCTATCAGCTGAACTTTGCCAAAATTGGACATCAGATTGTGATTTTCCAATTGATTTTGCTAAACTCGCGGCAGTTTCTAGCCCGGCTATAACAGTACTAACTGTATAAACTGAAGTTAAAAATTTTTGTTCCCATAAATCATAACTAGCATGAGGTAAATTTGTAGATTCATCTATAAAATTACTCATAAAATTAGCGCAAGGCGATATAAAATTATCATATATATTTTTAATATAATCAGAGTCTTGACTTAAGCGGAAATATTCTCCAATCATATAGATGACAATAGCAGTTTCATCCTCTTGAATAGCTAATTCTTTAGTACGCCCATGGATTAAAGGGTGCCAGGTACTTCCAATGGCACGATCAGGTTGATATTTATGCATTAAATAACCATCTCTATGCATCGTGTCTTTAGCAAAATCAAAAAATTTTCTTGCTTCATCGAAAATCCCAACACGCATAAGTGGCCAGGTGGCATATGCGGCATCTCTGGGCCAACAATAGCAATAATAATCACGGTCATAATTGAAAATACTAGAATCACCGCTAGCTAAGATGGATCCGCGTTCGTCGCAATGTGCCTTGATAATAAGTAAACTCTTTTGAATAGCAACA
>Ga0181535_10008461_pt1 | contig 10118 bp, 7 predicted proteins | sample PEATcosm2014_Bin_44_FD_119774 | JGI IMG/M metagenome (GOLD analysis project Ga0181535, IMG submission 119774) | Peatland microbial communities from MTU Mesocosm Facility, Houghton, MI, USA - PEATcosm2014_Bin17_30_metaG | ecosystem: Environmental > Terrestrial > Soil > Wetlands > Peat | place...
ACGTCGGTATAGATGCCGGCCTTCAGCCCCTTCTGATGAATGTAGGCAACAAGGGCCGGGATGCCATGGGGGAATTTTTTGGGGTCGGGAAGCAGAGTGCCGTCCGCATCCCGATGGCCGGTGGGCACGATGCATTCCTGAATGATGAGATAGTTGTAGCCGGCCTCTTTCATCCCGGATGAAATCATGCGATCAGCCATGGCCCGGATGGTCGTTTCGTCATAGTTGCAACCCAGACTGTTCCAGTTGGCCCAGCCCATGGGCGGGGTCGGCGCCATCCCGGAGCCGCCGGCGCTGGTCTGGGCAGTGGCGACAGGCAGAAACGGAATCATCACAAAAAGCAGCGAAGCTGCAATCCAGCGCGCCAACCTTTGCAGGCCAGCTTCTTGCGATTCGGCACACAAGCCTTGAATTAGTTCACGCCCGCTTTTCCAAGTCATTTCATCTCCTCTGGTTCCAGCTTCCCGTAATACTTCTATTGAGAACTACAGTTAGTTTGCGGATAGCTATGAAAATGAAAGGGACGCAGAGGCGAGTTTGCCCTTGCGTCCCTGATTTTATCCGCGGAAAAGCTATGCGCTGACCGGTTCACTGGCGTTGACCTTGACCGGGGTAAGCCATCCGAAGCGGTCGGGCTTGAGGCCGTTGACGATGCCGAAGAACTCGTCGGCAATCTTTTTGGTGATCTCGCCGGGTTTGCCGTCGGCAATGAGGATGCGGTCGATGGAGCGGATGGGCTGCACCTCGGCGGCCGTGCCGGTGAAAAAGACCTCGTCGGCGATGTAGAGCAGCTCGCGAGGCAGCGACTGCTCCTTGACCGTGAAGCCCAGGTGGCGGGCGATGGTGAGCACCGAGTCGCGGGTGATGCCGGAAAGGGCAGAGCTGGACAGCGGCGGCGTAAAGAGGACGCCGTTGCGGACGATGAAGATGTTTTCGCCGGAGCCTTCGCTGACCTGTCCGTTCACGTCGAGCCCGATGCCCTCGGCGTAGCCGTTGATCTCGGCCTCCATGTGGATGAGCTGCGAGTTCATATAGTTGGCGCCGGCCTTGGCGAGCGAAGGCATGGTGTTGGGGGCGAGCCGGTTCCAAGTGGAGATGCAGACATCAGCGCCGCCGTGGCCGGCGATGTACTTGCCCCAAGAGAAGTTGGCGATGTAGACCTCAATGGGCGAACCCTTGGGGCTGACGCCGATTTCGCCATAGCCGCGCAAGGCGATGGGCCGAATATAACAGGGCGCAACGCCATTGGCTTCAACCAAGGCCACCACGCCGGCGCAGAGTTCCTCGATGTCGAAGGGCAGCTCCATGCGGTAAATCTTGGCCGAATCGAGCAAACGCTGCATATGCTCCGGCAGGCGGAAGATGGCCGAGCCTTGCGGCTGCCCGTAGGCGCGGATGCCCTCAAAGACGCTGGAGCCGTAGTGAATCACATGGCTCATCACGTGGATATTGGCCTGTTCCCAGGGAATGAGATTACCGTTGTGCCAGATTTTTGAGGTAGGTTGAATAGGCATGGGGTAGAATTGCTCCTTCGTCGCGCGAACGCGAACCGAATACAGGGTAACGCGGCGGAGGCGGGTCTGTCACGGCCACCTGCGGTGGGGCTAGAGGCTCGCTTTTCGCTCGCTTGGGGTTGTTGCAATCCCACCTATTTCACAATGAACGTGAAATGGATGGGAAACAGAGTTTGTAGCAAACGCAAAAGCGCTCTAGACCGGCGGCAGCGCGTCTACGACCGGCACACCGGCGGGCGGCGTGAAATGAAAGCTCTCTGCGGGGATTGGCACGTTCGGCTGCTGTCCGGAAAAGGTAAAACGTGTCAACGCGCCGTCGGTCTCCTCAATCTCCATGCCGGTAATCACACCATCGGCGGTTACAGTCAGCGAGAGCCGGCTCACGCGCCGCTCCTGGCCTTTGGGCTGGCCGGTGAGCGTGAACTGGCCATTCGCGGCGGGCGCCAGCGCCAGATTGCCAATCTCCTTTTCCAGTTGCGTGTGGCCCAGCAGAAAACGCAAGGGCGAGCGCAGGTCGTCCAGCCGCCTGGCGGGGATGCGCTGCACCTGAGAGTCGCCGCGAGCGTAGAACCAGGCGAATTTGCCGTCGAGCAGAAAGAGCTTGCCGGCGGGCGACGAGTACTCCCACCTCATGCGGCCGGGCTTGAGCAGCAGCAGCGTCCCGCTCTCGGCGCGGTGCATTCCCAGGCCTTCATAGCTCTCGCTGAAACCGGCCTTGAGCGAATGCAACTGATTGTAATGGCGGTCGATGCGGTGCGCCAGCTCACTGGCTGCCAGCATTGAAGTTTGCGCACCGCACTGGCTGGCCGGCGCAAGCAGTCCAGTTGCCAAGCAAGAAGCAAGAATACAAGTACAGGCAAGGAATTTGCCTGAATTGAAAGAAATCGATTTTACGGATTGGATTTTGGAGCGATGAATGATCAATGTTCCCATTTTCTTTGCACTGCCGTTGTCATGCTAGTCGTCTTGAGAGCAAACAAAGTCGAAAAGCACTCATCCACAAAAAAGAGTCGCTCCTTTGATGATCTGGCATCCCGGCGCTGATGGCAAGCGGAAGCGGCGCCGGGATGGAAGAACGCGCCCCGCTGATTCGCGTTGCTGTGGAAAGCGCGCTTCACACAGCAACGCGGCATACCCAAAACAGAACTTCCACCGGATCGCATCCAAAAAGAACTGAGGATGGCCCGGCATGGCGCTTTGCTATCCCTTGACGATTTTTTTCAGGCGAGGATCCTTCCAAAGGGGAGTGAAATCCGGGTCGGAATAGACCTTGTCGAGATCGGGATAGTGCAGCTCCTTGGCGCGGCTCAGATAGTCCAAAGCCCCGTCGATGTTGCCCCGCTTCATATACATTTTGGCAATCAGGAACGAGATGCGGGCGCGCTGTTCGGGCGAGGTGACGCGCGCTTGAATGCCATCCTGGCTGTTGCTGAGCACATCGGCGTCCAACTCCAGCGCGCGCGAGTATTCGGTCATGGCGCGATCAATCTTGCCCAGGCCCATCCAGCATTCGGCAAGGTTGACGTGCGTCGAGGCAACCGACTCATCGAGCGCCAGCGCCTGCTTGAAGTCGTCGATGGCGGCCTTGTACTTCCTGTCAATCAGGGCGACGGCGCCTATGTTATTGAGCGCGGGAATGTATCGAGGATCGTACTTCAGCGCCATTTGAAAATGCTTGCGCGCATTTCCTCTCCGGCCCAGTTGCAGCTCGACGATGCCCAGTTTGTTATAGAGCTTGGCATTCTGAGGGTCATCTCGCAGGGCGGTGCGATAGCTGGCCGCCGCCAATACACCTTCATTGCGCAGGCGCGCAAGATCTCCGTTTTGCTCCGCCATTTTGGCGGCTTCCAGTTTGTCCGCCGGAACCGCGTCCGGGGCAGATTCTGATCTTCCGTAGGAAGCCGCGCAGGTCAGCAGGCTCGTTGCCAACAACATCATCCCCAGCCTTTTCATGATTCACCTCCCGTGCGGGACAGTCTCGCGGGCGCCGTGCCGATTGCCGCGATCTGTTGCCTGCATCGCCTTGAGTAAAGGCCGGTCATCACAAGTACGCAACGCTATAGCTGCTACCTGACCGTTTCAAAGGAACAATAAATTGGCTTGACGCGAACAAACTCGATACCCTGCTTCTACTTGCGGGCTTTTATCCTTCGGCGTAAAACGGATTACAGCAGGGCGAAGGCGAGGGTTACACGCCGTTAAATCTGGATTTTCGCCGATGCCACAACTGTTAAATCCTTGCTAAAACAGGATTCGGCGCTAGCATTACAATCAGTCCGGGTGCGGAAACCATGGCGACGAAGAACCCAGAGCCGGTCGATCTCGAAGCCCAGCGCGCCGAACTGGCCACGCTGCTTCATTCCGAGTTCTTTGCGCGCGCGCCTTTGCTTGCTCAACTGCTCGACTACCTCTGCCAGAAACTCTTTGCCGGAGAGGCTGGCCAGATCAAGGAGTACTCGGTTGGCGTGGAGGTCTTCCATCGCGGGGCCGGCTTCGATCAGAATGTTGATTCGATTGTGCGGGTTGAGGCAAATCGCCTGCGCAAGCGCCTGGCCGCCTACTACGAGACCGAAGGCGCATCGCATCCGCTCCACATCATCATTCCGCTGGGGCAATATGTTCCCAGGTTCGTTCCTGTTGCCGCGCCGCCACAGGCAGCGGATTCCGCCGCGACCCGCCAGTCGGCAATCGCTAGCGCCCCAGGCGGAACGGCGGGCTGGCTTTATCTCAGGGACCGACGCGGCTGGTTGCTTGTCACCGCCGTTGCAATGCTCATTCTCGCTCTGGGCTCTGCATTCCTGATTTTGAGAAAAAATACGCGGACCCCGCCAGCGGGCGGATCGAATCAGTTCCCTGCCCTAACCACGGAGTCGCAGCTTGGCCCGCCGGTAGGCGAGGAGGTGCGCATCCTGGCCGGCGCGAACAGGGGCTTCGTCGATCATGCCGGCAAGTTGTGGAGCGCCGATGCGTGGTTTGAGGGCGGCACAGCCGTAAAAAACTCCGCAGAGATCATCTGGCGCACCCTCGACCCGGACTTCTATCGCGCCAGCCGGCAGGGAGATTTTCGCTACGCGATTCCGCTGAAACAGGGCATCTACGAGCTGCGCCTGCACTTTGCAGAGACGGTCTTTGGGCCGGAGTCGGCCGGAACGGGCGGAGAAGGCAGCCGACTGATGAGTGTACGCGCCAACGGACGCGCGCTACTGACGCGCTTTGATGTGGTGGCCGACGCCGGAGCCAGCCGCACCGCCGATGTAAAGGTCTTCATTGGCCTGACTCCCGCGCCCGATGGACTGCTGCACTTGGAGTTTGCCGGCGAAGAGGGCAAGCAGGCCATTCTTTCGGCCATCGAAATTCTGCCCGGCTTTCGCGGACACATTCGGCCGGTGCGCCTGCTGGCCCGGCAATCCCCTTATTACTCCAACGACAGCCATTGGTGGAGTCCAGACGATTACTTCCAGGGCGGCCAACTGGCGAATTATTCAGTCCCGGTCAAAGGCACCGACGACCCGGAACTCTACGAGACCGAACGCTGGGGCAACTTCAGCTATGCGATTCCGGTGACGCCGGGAAGATACTCGCTGGTGCTGCACTTTGCGGCGCGCCAGGGAGACTGGGACCAATCCAGCACGGATAAAAACAAGGCCGCCGTCGCGCACGTTTTCAATCTCTTCTGCAATGGAGTGGCGCTGCTGAAGAACTTCAACCTGGCTCAGGAGGCGCGCCAAGCCGATGTGGTGACGCGCAAGTTCACCGGGCTGGAGCCGAACGCCCAGGGAAAATTGATTCTGAGTTTCGTTCCGGTGGAGGGCTATGCCACTGTGACCGGCATCGAAGTTCTTCCGCAGTGAGAAGACTCGCAGCGTCTTAGCGCCCGGAGCTGCCGAAACCCTTTTCCGCTCGCGCCGAATCTTCCAGACTTTCGACTACCTGCACGTCGCCGGTGAGAACGGGAACCGGAATCATCTGGGCGATCTTCTCGCCCGCCTTCAACTCGACGGCAACTTCACCCAGGTTGGTCATCAGGATGAGAATCTCGCCCCGGTAGCCGGCGTCGATCACTCCGGCGGTGGTGGCTATTCCCCGCGCGGCCATCGACGAGCGGTCGCGCACCAGCAAGCCGAGCGGCTCGCCGCTCTCAGGGTGGCGCGCCTCGACGCTGATACCGGTTCGCACCTTGATGGTCGCTCGCGGAGCCAGCAGTACGCCTTCCAGCGCAAACAAGTCATAGCCCAGATCCTCGCCCGGATGGGCCACTACGGGCGCACGCGCCCCATCTTCCAACAATTTCACTCGCAGCATATTTTGATGATAACGGAATGAAATGGGCGGCGAGCTCTCTAAAATGGCCAGCCCCAGCCGGAAAGCTCTCCCGGCCGGGGCTGTCTTCTGTCACTCCAGCGAGCAAAAATCGCTTCTCTCACCCCAACAAGTAAAAATCACTTGTTGGGGACCCCGAGTCGCCGGGGACCCCGCATGATTGGGGATCCTGAATTCGGCAAAAGGACCTGTAAGCCGAATTCTGTCGTGTGCGGTCATTCCTCTAGGCGCCGCGTCGCCGCGGACGCTCATCAGCGACCTACCCGGAGGTTTCGCCATTGCATGGAGCAGCCTGACAGAGCGCTACGCCATGCATCGAGTCGTCTGAACGCATCGGGCCGATGCGCAGCGCCGCATGGCTCGATGCGCGCGCTTCCCTCCCTATTTGGTCTTGCTCCGTGTGGGGTTTACCCTGCCCCCGGCGTTACCGCCGGAGCGGTGCGCTCTTGCCGCACCTTTTCACCCTTACCCTGGCGCTGAGGCAGCAAGCTGCTTCAGGGTTGCCCTCCCGAAAGAGGGGTAGCCAAGGCGGTATCTTTTCTGTGGCACTAGCCGTCCACGAGCCTTAAAGCCCGCGTCCCGGACGTTATCCGGCACACTGCCCTGCGGAGTTCGGACTTTCCTCCCCCGGTGGTCCCGCGCTTGCGCGTGAGCCTCCGGCAGCGACCGCCCGGTCCTCCTGCCAGTGGTTAGTGTACAGCAGATGCGCTTCTAAATGGAGCTGAATCGCAGGCAGACGCGGCGTGTCGCGCTTTTTCGCCTATTCTGCGGCGAACGAGCGAAGAACCACGATTGGGGCCTATCAATCTGTGGTGAAAGTTGTAATAAGCTGAAGACTACGCCTCAAGGGTTAAAGCCCGAGGTGTTTTGTCAATCGTTTGCGGCACGGCTGAAGCCGTGCCCTTTCAAAACATAAACGATCATCTGTGTAGCGGACGCTATAAAGTCTTTGACTTTATGATTTTGAGGTTTGTGCTTTCCCACCCATTCGCCAGAAAAAGGCGAATGGATGGGGCACGGAGCTGGTAAAGATGGAACTGGTACAGATTCAGAGGGTCAGAACCCTAGCGCGGACGCAGCGCCTTGATCGCTTCCGGCAGACGCTCTTCGATCAACCGCTTGCGCTCGGCGGCGATGCCGCCCAGATAAGTTGGCGCGGGGGTAGCCGTGAGCACCAGCAGCAGAGCAATCACCGAGAAGGCAAGCCCTGCAAAGCCAGCCGAAACCAGCATATGGTAGGTGTCGGCGATATCCAGGCCAAAGACGTTGAAGGCGACGTGCTCCAGCGGCTTGACGTGAATGAGAACCGCCAGCGCAAAGAGGAAGAAGAAGACCGCCAGCGAGGTCAATACCGCCAGCGTTACGTCGAGGCTGCGATGGAATTTCTGCCGCGCCCTACAGTGGGGACATTCGGCGAAATGCTGTTCGTAGTCCTTGCGCATCTCCGGAGAGATACCAGAAATGTCATAGCGCCAGCTTGCCAAGATAGCGCCTGCGACTCTGTCTGTGCATTGGGTTCTTGCCATAATCTTATTAGACTCACTTTGCAAAGGAAGTGTAACGCCGCCTTGCTGCTGCGCGACTCACGTGGCCCGGAAGGCTTCTATCTGAGGTTCTTCCACTGTCCTTGAATCGGTGGCTCCCCAATCAACTTCGCCTTGCCGCAGCGAAACGCCTTGGCATATTTCCGGCCAACCTAACCTGGTACAGAGTGATGCCCGACTCTTACTATTGTAACTTATCCCAATTAAAAGTAAAGAGGGGCAAGGGCTTCATGCTGATTCGCCAACAGCAACTTATTGGCTAAAAGGCTCGCCCGGCCATTCAGGGCGCGTTCGGCTGTGACCCGCGCCAATTCAGGAAGATTATTGCTTTCAGATAAATGCGCCAGAATCACATAGGCGGCCTGGCCGTCGTAACTGTTCTCAAGAAACTCCGCCGCCGCCTCGTTGGACAAGTGACCTACGCGCGAAAGAACCCGCTGCTTGACCGCCCAGGGATAGGGGCCGTCGCGGAGCATCTCCAGATCATGGTTGGACTCGAGCAGCAGCAGGTCAACTCCTTGCAACTGCGCCCTGACGTTGGGTGGAATGTAGCCCAGGTCGGTTGCGAAGGCCATCCGCACCCCCTCGGCGCGGAAGACAAAACCCACTGGGTCGGCGGCGTCGTGCGGCGTGGTGAAGGGGCTGATGTGGATGTCACCGATCTCGAAGGCTTCTCCCGCCGCAAAGTACTCAACCGCAGGCAGCCAGCTCGGATCCTTTGCCTTGGCGGGCGCGGCAGCTTCGGCTGAATCAGGCTCAGCCTCCGCAGCTTCGACGAGATCACTCTCGTCCGCCTCGCCCTCATCGGCTGCGGCCTCCGCCTGCCGCTCGGCGGCCTGCTTGCGCGGCTGCTCCAGCCATTGCGCGTAGGTCATCTGCTTGCGCGGCGAAATCCAGCGCATCCATGCGCGATGCGTCCCTTCGGTGAAATAGACCGGAATGCCCAGCTTGCGCGCGGTGACGGCAACGCCGCCGACGTGGTCGGAATGTTCGTGGGTGATGAGAATCGCGTCCAGCGTCTCCGGTTCCTCGCCTGCCAGCCGCATCCGCCGAAAAAGCTCGCGGCAGCTCAGCCCGCAATCGACCAGAATGCGCGTCCGTCCCCCGGAGACAACCGTGCAGTTTCCCTTGGAGCCCGACGCCAGCACTGTGAATCGCACCATGCTTTGAGGATACCGCGAAGGGCTGTGGATTGCGCAGGCGCGCGAATCGCCGGGTTCCGAGTGTGTTGCCGAATGCCGCCGCGCACGCGCAGCTCGACGGCTGGTGGCCCGGTGAACCATTCAGTTAGCGCCTGCGCACTCTTCCATGCACAGAGCCTCCATTTTGAGTAGAATGACCGCGTGCCGATAACCATCGCTTTCGACGCACTGCGCGATGATGCTTTCCGTCTCATCGTAGGGGAACTTATTGCCAGCGCCGGTGTAGTCGCCTTGATTCTGCACTGGTTCCGTTTCCGCACTACGGATCGCTCGACGCTCTACTTCGGGCTGGCAGCGCTGTTGTATGGGCTGCGCCTGATCCTGGAGTTGACGGCCCTGCGATCTTATTTCCCTTACGTTCCCTGGCGCGTCTTCGAATCTTTGATCACCCTGGTGATCGGACTGCCATTTATTCTGTATATCGGCAGCACGATCGGCCGCGCCTACTCATGGTTCATTCGCGGAGTAGTAGCCGCCAACATATTGCTGGCCATAGCGGGCATCATCAGACTAAGTCAGCAAGCGTCCATGGACCGAGTCTGGTTCGCGACATCGATACTAACATTTACTGTCCTGGCGGGATGGGTTTGCATTGCTGTCTTTCCAAAGATTCCGATTGACAGAGAGGTGCGCGTCCTGAGAATCGGCCTCCTGGCTCTCGCGCTCTTCGCTCTCTACCAGAACCTGTCGGTCATCGGTCTTCTGCCAAGGGCCGGTTTTCTGGAGCCGCTGGGGATGGTTTTCCTGTTGGGGACATTCATTTACGTGAGTGCCGCGCGCAGCCTTCGGTTGGAGACCGGGTTGATTGCTATCCGCAACGAGTTGGAGATCGCCCGGCAGATTCAGACCTCACTGTTGCCGAAGCTTGAGACGGCAATTGCAGGACTGGAGATCCATGCCCGTTACGCGCCGGCGGGTTCGGTGGCTGGCGATTTTTATGACGTTCTCACAGACGGACAAGGCTTGGGCGTGCTAATTGCCGACGTCTCCGGCCATGGCGTTCCGGCAGCTCTTTCGGCCTCCATGCTGAAGGTTGCGTTGAAAGCACAGGCTGGGCAGATGGCCCATCCCGAGGAGGTTCTAGATGGAATGAACAGAACCTTATCCGGTATGTTGGGGGAACAGTTTATCACCGCCGCCTATGTGTATTTCCATGCTGAGAGGCGCGAGTTGCGCTATGCCGGCGCGGGCCATCCTCCCGTCCTTCTTTGGCGCTCCGCGTGCCGGAGAATCGAATCCCTGGAAGAGAACGGGGTGTTTCTCGGACCTTTCGCCGACGCGCAGTACTCCGCGATCACTTCGCCCTTTGAGCCAGGTGATCGCTGTCTTCTGTATACCGACGGGTTAGTGGAGGCTCCCAACCAAAAGAACGAAGAGTTAGGCCTGTCGCGGCTCAGCGAGTTCCTAACCAAGAGCTCTGAATTACCAGCAAATGCAGCTTGCTCATCGTTACTGAACCTGGTAATGGCATGGTCCGTCTCGGAGCCTGAAAGTCAGCAGGACGATATTACATTTGTCATCGTCGAATTCGGAGATTC
>Ga0181535_10008465_pt1 | contig 10115 bp, 12 predicted proteins | sample PEATcosm2014_Bin_44_FD_119774 | JGI IMG/M metagenome (GOLD analysis project Ga0181535, IMG submission 119774) | Peatland microbial communities from MTU Mesocosm Facility, Houghton, MI, USA - PEATcosm2014_Bin17_30_metaG | ecosystem: Environmental > Terrestrial > Soil > Wetlands > Peat | place...
AGGATACGCCGCTCGAACAAGGGGTTCAGCGGGTGGTGCTGGGCGTCGATGTGTGGGAACATGCCTATTATCTGAAATATCAGAACAAGCGCGCCGATTATCTCGCCGCGTGGTGGAACACGGTCAATTGGGACAAAGCGGCGGCGAATTTTGCCAAGGCGCCTGTCTGACCGTCTGGCGGGTCATGGCGGCTGCCAGCGGCTTTTCCTCGCGACCATTGCTGCCGAAGGCCTCACCACAATGGAGGGGATACTCACCATTCAAGAAATATCTCTCCGATGGTAAAGTTTGAGCAGTCCTGCACATGCAGAATTTGCCTGCTGTATTGATTGTTGGTGACATTCCGAAATGTGTCCCGCCGGTTCGGCTGGCTTGCCGAACACATAGACGCCCTCGCGTCACGGAAGGGAGATCGGAAATCGACGGGCCAATTCCTATCCAAAGGGCCGTGTCAATCATAAGCATACGACCAATCTGAGAGTTCGATCTCCGGTTACCAAGGAATGTCGGTTAGATCCGAGGAAACCTAGGCGTCAGCCCTTTAGGCGCTTTTCGCATTCGCTTAAATAGCCGCCGCCTTTCTGGACCCACTTCAGGCCGCCATTGGAGTTGGTCGCTTCATTGGCCTTAAATTGATCGAAACAGGTTTTGAGGCGCGCCTTGATGGGATTTTCGCTGGCATGGGCAGGCGAAATTGCGGAAGGAAATACGGCCATCTTGCTGGGCTGCGCAGGCGCTGCCGCCGCCGCGGGCGTTGACGCCGGCGTCTCCTTGGGTGGATCGGCGGCGGGCGGCGTGATTACCGGCTGTGGCGCGGGCGCCGCGTCGCCAGATGGAGCTAGTGCGTCGGCGGGCTGCGGCGCGGGCGTCTCATCAGATGGAGCGGGCGCCGCAACGGCGGATGGAGCGGGCATTCCGGTGTCAGGCGTGGCGGCCGCTGGTGCGATGGCCTCCGGAGTTTTGGCCGGTTTAGATGGCGAAAAGAGACCAAACGCGATAATCCCAAGGCCTAAAAGAAACAAAGCGGCCGGGATCAACCTATTGATTATATTGCTCATGGCAAGCAACCCTTAACTGTCGTTCCCCAGATGCCCGCCGGTTCATCCCAATCTGGTTCGCATTGACGTCTTTGACAAGCCTGACGAACCGCTACCGTTTGCGAAGACGAAGAAATCGAAGCGACGCTTCCAGGCCCAATAAGGAATTCGCGACGATCCACGCGATGCCTTGTTACTTTCCGCCGCATTTTTGATTGATCAAACCGGCCTCGTGCGAGCCCGGGGCGTAGGTATTCCCAGTGAACCGCTGGCCGTGGAAAATAAATACCGCAACCTCCTTCCATGACCCGGTTGCGGTCTTCTTGAAGGCGCTGCACGGAACGTTCACGAAACCCTCTGGATATTGTTCCAGCGTGTAAGTCGCTGCGCGCGCGATTTGGGGCGTGAACCCTATCAAGGAAATCACGATGGCGGAGATCACGATTGATCGCATAGTCCTCTCCTTCCGGTTGAAACCCTTCACTTCAGTTTCGAGCATCCCCTTTTTTGACGCCGGGGAATGCCCCATGTTGCACACTCAATGGGCCGAGCCCGGCACAGCAGATTTGCCATATGGCCCTGTGCTTTAACGGCCCACCAAGACATTCACGTCAGCCGCCGCCTGCTTGGCTCTCATTGCGGCGGCGGCGTGATGCCAAGGATAGCCGCCACGCCCAAGACGGCGATCCCGAGGACGATTTCAAACGCGACGCTGGAGCGAAGCCTGGTGATTTGCCCCATTCCTTTCAGCGATGCGGCGCGCAGCCTTGGCAGGGCGATGAAACGGTTGAAATAAGCCAAGGCGAGCAGCAGAATGACGATCCCGATTTTTGTGAACAGCACATTCCCATAATTGGTGTCGAAAAGCTTGTCGAACGAGCCCGCGACGCGGAAGCCCGCGTTGGCGATGCCGCTCGCGACGATCAAAGCCACTGCCACCATTCCCATCGCGGAATAGCGCAGCAATATATCGACGCTCCACTCGCGCGCATCATGAGGGTTGAAGTGGCGCTGCTCCGCAAGCGCGAAGAGGAGGGGCGGCAGACCTCCCACCCAAGCACCCGCGGCGAGTGCATGGATACCATAGACCGTGATCATGATGGCCCCATAAAGCCCAGCGCCCCCTTCGGCGGCATGGCCAAGCCACGCCTGGCTGATCAAAAGCAGGGCGCCGATGTGGAGGAGCGCGGAGAACCAAGCGCGGTTCGTCCAGGGCAGGAATGCGACAATGACGGCAAGCACGAGCAGCGCAATGCGGACGATCGACACCAGGCCAAACGGCGTTTCAAAGAAGTAAAGCTGCAGATCCTCGGGATTGACGACGCTGTAAATGTCATCCGTGCTGTTGATCAAGATACAGGCGAGCCAGCCGACGCCGGTAATCAACGCCAGCGGAGCGGCGACGCGCAGCAGGACGGTTGTCGCGCGAAGCGCGCGGGGCAATCCGCCAGGTCCTGCTGAGAACCGCTCGGATCCCATATAGAACCAAAAGAACGAGGAGCCGAACAGCACGAATACGGAGATGAAATGGAGCCACCGCAAGGTGGCAAGGGGGTAGAAAACCGCGAGCATATCCAACTATCCTTGTTGTCTGCCGACGATTGACTCTATTCGCAATAGGCTGGCGGCGCTTGCCATGGGCAGATGGCGTGGCAAGCCCGCGCGCAAGGGCGCGATCGATGCGAAACAAGCTCCGGCGAATGAAACCATCTCGGTTCACTCGGCGGAGCTGTCGCGTATGCTTTCCTCTGCGCCGCCAACCTTGATACAGCTATGCGGCATGAAGAGCCTGGCTCTCGCGAACCAGGCTCATGATCAGCTGACAGTAAAGCTGTAACTTCCCTCGGTCCGGTGCGTATCGACGGACAGCACATGCCAGGTCACCGTGTAGCTGCCGGGCTTCAACGCGTGGCCAACGAGACACGCTCCTAGCATGGCTGGCATCGGCACGTCCCTTTCGAGATGTTAGCCTTAGCCATGATCGCCGCAATCCGTCATCAGGCAAATAAGAGATCACCCAAAGAAAAGTCAGGGTCAGAATCAGTGCCAACTGATCCGCTGGTCAGTCCGGGAAATCCGCCGCATCGCAATCAGGCTCGCCCGAAGACGCATCAAACGTGCCCGTATCGCCGCATGGTCGCTCTGGCGAAAAGCCCATCAAGCCGGATCCCGACACGCGCATATCAAATCCAAAATGCAATTGCCATGCTAGTTGACTTTTGGGCGTTTAAACGACGAGTAAATCAAAAAGATAATCAGAGCCAAAATCACGACTCCGACACCGATCATGATATATACGGTATGTGGGCCCATTTCATTCTCCTTTTCCGCACTTCCTACAGTTTCACCTGTCCAACCTCTCGGCGCGCGTCTGCAATCAATGTCGAGCCCTGATATAACGAGTGATCCACGTGTCATCCGCCATAGGTTCCAGCAAAAATAATTTCGCGGCTATGTTCGGGTTTCTGGCCCCGTCATTGGGCCGGTCGCGGACAGGGGCTAGCAGCTACCATTGACGCTATGCGCGATCACGGAGAGAGGCACAACATCGATCCGCCAGGACAATCGCGGGTTGGCTTCAATCGTGTGGACAATTGCGGCCCGGATGACTGACGCACGGTTGGAGGCCACGGCTTTTCGCTGCATCCCACCCCACTGTGCGAACGGCAGAGGTCGATTCGTGGCAATCTAGCTTTAAACGGGCAAGCCTACGCCTTGGGTCCTCACCACGTGTTTTGACGTCGATTCCAAAAAGGGAGTGCTTCGTTAAAACGCCGCCGCTTTTGGCCGCAATCCATTCTCGCCTGTCGCGGCCCGCCCCATCAGTGCACCGAAAGCAATACGATGGTGGCCCACATGAAAAGCTGCGCACAGAGCATTGCACTTCACTACTGCCAGAGCACGACAGCCGAAAATTGCTCAGGCATCTCGTTAATAGTTATTAGCACGAGCCCCGCGGTTACGACGGCTATGACTTAAGCGGCAGCGGCAAGCAAGGAGGCATTCGATCCGCCATGCCGGGGGCGCACGGTCGTCTTCGATCCATTTCGTGTTTTCCCGTGCCCATTCGTGTTGAGGTGTGGGGGGCTTTCGAAGACGGGGGCTATACCGTCTCCGGCCCTCCTGAGAGGGCCGGAGATGGCTGTGCTTCCGCTATTGTCAGGGCTGTTCTCCAGCTCTTTCATCTGTCAGGGTCTAATCTCTACTGTACCGGGGAAAACCACTTTCCAACATAACTCGCGACGAGGTTTAGCTCACACAAAGCTGCATCTTAAGGAGGAGACATGAGCCACGCGTTGTCACGTTCCTTCGTTTTACTTGTCACTGAATAACTACCGGCTGACGCCGGTAGGTTCATGCTCCTGAAGATACTGAAGTATGACATCGTCCGTGATGTTGCCGCTGGTGGTGGAGAAGTAGCCCCGAGCCCAGAAATGCCGCCCCCAGTAGCGCTTGCGCAAGTCCGGAAACTCCATCTGGACCCGATGCGATGAGCGTCCCTTGACGCGCCGCACAAAGTCACTGACGGCAATATGCGGCGGGATTTCCACGAACATATGGACATGTTCTCGCGACAAAACGCCCGAGACGATCTGGACACCCAGTTCTTTGCACACCTGCCGGATAATCGTTCGTATCCGCTCCCGCAACGCGCCTTCCAGCACCTTGTAGCGATACTTCGTGATTCTGACGATGTGATACCGATGGTGAAAAACCGTGTGACTCCCACTTGTGTAGCTCATAGGCTGACTCCTTAAAATGGCCGTTTCCCCCTCGCGGAACGTCCATTTTAAGGAGTCAGCCTATGAACAAAAAAACGGCTAAAGCCTGTTCCCGTCTGAAGACAGGGGTTTAAATCCAAAGAACTGACAAGCAAACGAAAAGCAGCGCTATACAAGCGGATAACAGTCTCCCGGTTCACGATCACCAAGGCATTCGCAACGCGCGGCGCAATCTGATAAAGCCTAGAAACACCAGGCCATCGATATTACTAAAGGCGCGCCGCTTTTGCGATAATCTTCGTGGCAGATTGAGCCGACCGCGCAGAGTCAGGGTCACCGCCTCGCGCGGAACCCTTGATCGGAACAGTTTGATCAACACCCACCAAATCGGTCTGAGCATATGTCCTATGGGCGGAAGCATTGCCCAACTCTTGGATACACGCCAGTCGGATCAAGTCTACGGTAGGCTTTCCCTCATCTCTCATACAGTTCCACACCTTCCTTAACAGAAGGAGGATTCGTGACACACCGTCGAGTTGCCAGAAATCCTAAGCTTTGGTCTTCGTTTTCGGAGACCGGCCGCGATTGGAAAATGTTGATCTTAATGGCGCGCCATTTCGAACTGAACTACTAACGGCTCTTAACGCCTCTATCGCCGGATATTCGAAAGAAATTGGCAGTCCAGCGGCTTGGGAAGGCTTAATATGGGCGCTTGAGCCATTCCTTCGGAGTGCCAAAGGCATTGTTCGGTATAGGTTCGGCGCATTGATGGGTGCTGAGCGACCAGCCGCTTCGTGCAAAATTCGAATCGAGCAATGCGAGGACCAGGGACACCGGCCCGCCAACAATCCCCTTGATCAAGAATTGGGCCTGATCCTCAACGCCTTGCCGCCCGCAATTGTGGAAGGTTGCATACATGGCGGCATTCCAGCTGCCAGCGGCCGCAACTCCACAAGTCACCCACGCAATCAAGACGAAGACCAAATTCACCTTTGGTATCGCAACCGCGGATCTCGCGGACCGGTCAGATCGATAGGTTCGCATTTTGACGTCCTCTCTCACCATGCAACGAGCCTCAGAGCACGCGTTTCTTAGTCCGCGGCGCCCGCTATCCGGGTGCGCGGTTTGGCTTGGGCATTCCCGGCAAGAATCATAAAACGTTTGACCCCCGCTGGACCCGACAGGTGGGGCAGCCGTCTTAAATTCGTTTTCTAGCCCCCGAGGAAGTCACCCACCCCCGAGATGCGCTCGACAAGCCAGATCAATGCGATCGTCGAGATCAAAAGCGAGCCGACCGGCATGACGATTTTGGTATAGGCGATCGTCCGGCGTGCAAAAAACAAGACCGGGAGCAAAGCGGCGACGATGGCAAGCTGGCCGAGTTCCACGCCGGCGTTGAAGGAGACCAGGGCGGCGAGCTTGCGGCCGGGAGGCAGACCGAACTCGGTGAGCACGCTCGCAAAACCAAAGCCATGGACGAGGCCGAAGACGAAGGCCACGATCCAGAGGCGGCGCGTGATGACGGGGTAAATGTTGTTGATCGCGGCGACCATGACGGAGGCGGCGATCGCCGATTCGGTCAGCCGCGACGGCAATTCGACAATGCCAAAGGCCGCAACCGACAAAGTGATCGAGTGCGCCAGCGTGAAAGCAGTGACCACCTTGGCGATGCTCCAGAAAGCGCCGGCTAAGTCGTCCACGGGCAGCCATTTGTTCTTCGCGCGGGTCAGCACCGCTGGCAGCAGGAGAGTGATCAGGAAGAGGATGTGATCGTAGCCGATCCAGATATGATGGGCGCCTTGGTGGATGTAGGACAGGATGGTGTCGCGGAGATTTTCCGTGCCGGCGCCGAACTGGAGCACCTTGGTCTCGGGAGTCATGACTCCCGAATAGACCTCGTTGCCGCGCCTGACGTCGATGAGCCCGCGGTGCTGTGGATCGATGTCGAACATGAGATCGTAGCCGGCTTGCACCGGGCCGCCTTCTGTCTTGCAGAGTCCGGAAAACGGCAAAACGATATAATACTCATCGCCAAGCGTATCGACGCCAATGGCGCCGGGGTCGAGCGAGCAAGGCGCGCCGGGAGGCCCGATCGAGAATTTGTCGAGGAGGAGACCGGCAATCTCACGCTCATGCCGATGCAGCTGGCCCCAGTTGATCTTGCCGGAGCCGTCGGCGCCGGGGCCAAAGGCGAAGTCGAAAAAGGCGAAGTCAAAGTCGCGAACCGCGAGTTCAAGTTTGCCAGTGACCTTATCGCCCGTGAAAACCGCGTTGAGGTAGCCATAGCTCGTCTTATGCGCCACGGCGAACGGCGGCCAAACAAGCAGAGCGGCGATAAATACAAAGGCCGCGATATGGCGCCGAGCCAGTACGACGTTCATTGGTTCCTCCCGCGCACTCTAGCATCCGCGAAGCAGATTTCGCTTGCCGGGGCCCCTTGTCCGCTGACGTCCAATCGGAAAACAGGTCGCAGGCATTGGTGTAACGGTTCAGACAGGCCCGTTCCGCCAAACTGTCACGCCCGCATGTTTACTGACCTACAATGATGGGCATCTCGATGACATCGTCCTTGGTCCTCGCTTCGCCGAAGGCGAGCTTGAGAAGATATTTGCCCTGCTTCGCGATCGCGACATCCAAGGTCAGTACTCCCCCTGGATGGACAGCAGGGGGCACCTCCTTCACCAGTGCGAGCTGTCCTCCCGGCTCATAGTGCGAAAGCGAAATCGCCACGGCTTGGTTTCTCGCATCTTGCTCCATGAGATCGACGCTGAAAACAGCCCGCCCTGTTCCGGGTATCCGGTCGCAATATTGCGCGTACATCCGTGATTTGACTTCTGGGTCCATATCTTCGTGGCCAGTGGCGGCCAGGAAATAGGTGGTGAGGTGCACAGAGTAGAAATCGCTCACCTTGAGACAAGCCGGCCCGCTTTTGGTCTGATACTGGCCCGACATCCATCGCGGAAGGGTGACGAAGATCAGTGTGTTCGCGCCGATCAGGAGAAGGATCGCCGCGAACAGAATCCAATTGAGCCGGGCATTTATCACTTGCGCTTCCTTCCTGCGCGCGGCGGTTCCCGCGCGGCTCATGCGGAGCTTTTTATTGACCGCGTATCACAAAGACCCAAGCGCCGCTCACGAGATGGCCGTCAGCGGAAATCGCCCTATAGCGCACCGTATATTCGCCCGGCGTCAACGCCTCGACGCTCGTCGACACGTGGCTCCCATCGGCGCTGTCGATGGCGGCGTCGCGTTTATCGACACGGTCACCGGCGGCATTGATGACGGCCAAGGCAACGAGCTCGTTGCGGATCTCTTCATTGTACCAAACGTCCACTTTTCCGACGGTCTCGGGCGCCTCCGCCCCGCGTTCTGGAAACGTGCGCACAATGGTTGCGTGCGCGACGCGTAGCCCCGGGCTCGCGGGCTTTGGCAGAGAGGGCTCAACGGCACGGAGCTCGAGACCGCTCACGGCGGTGGCCAGCGGTTGCCGCGCCAGGCTCGCCCCGGACTCGCCGCGCTCCACCGATGCCGCGACGGGCCAAAGCGCGCTCCCCATGAACAGGATCGCTGCAGCGAGAGGCAGAAAGCACGCTCCCCAGTTCATCGCTTCCTCAGGTCCTCCTGGTGCCACTCTTCACGGTGGACGCGCGGTTTCGAGCCGGGACAATCCCGACAATGGCTAAAACGATTTGGCGTGAGACAATCCGCCACGCAAAGGATGCGGGCTCTAGCGACTGCCGCTCTTGACGCTCCAAGCGTTAGGATTGGCGGAGCTTGTTAAGCAACCAGCTCCGCCAAAATTTCATCACTCGGCGGGGGCTAGACCCAGAACATCCTCGTAGCCGGAGCTAAGCTCCTGAATTCGGCCGATGATCAAAAGAATCACACCGAACGCCGCTAGGGAAAACCAGCCAAAAAACACGAATGTCCAATGGAGCGGAGCAACGAACAATTCCTCCATGATCCAGACGGCGCTACCCCATTCGTTGAGAGCCGCGCTCGGCACAATCATGAGCGGCCCGACGAAGAGGAGAACGTAGGCGATCGACCATCCCTTGCAGGCAAATGTTGGCAGGCGTGTCCTTGCGTACATAAAGCCGCCGATGCCCGCGATAATGTAGATTGGGTCGGCGACATAGAACTTGACAATGTTCACCGGCGTGAAGGACGAATCGCGGACTGCCGCCTGGTGCCAGCTTGCATCTTGTTCGCCGAAGTAGCTGGCGCCCCAATAAAAGGCGACACCATAAACAAAAAGCCACCCGAGAAGATAGAAAGTCCGGCGCAGCTCTTCGCGGGGCTCGACGTTTGCCACGTCGAGATCGCGCGTTTTCCAGATATAGGTCAGCAAAGCGAGGAAGACGATCACCTCTACCGTTCCAAAAATATAAAGGACCAGCATCCAGTGAGTTTGAAACTCGCCGGAGAACGAGTCCATCCCGGTGGTCCAGCCGAAAGCTTGCTCGTAGCCGCGCACGCCGATGAAGAAGACGCATATCGCGGCGGCGGCGATCAAACTCGGTTTCAGATCTATGAGCGGCTGGTCCGCGGCGGCGGTGGCAGTCGCCGCCCGTCCTTGTATTTTGTCGATGATGAAAGTCATGTGATGTGCCTTTCAGGCTGATAGGTGTCATTCGGCGTGCCATCGCAACGCCTGTGCGGAATGTGATTTTTCTGTTCACTCGATCGCTTGATAGCCAATGCCTCGGGTTGGCATTCGACGCCGGCCAATGGTCAAAGGCCGCGCTTTTCCTGCGCGACGTCGACCGGAAACCCTGTTTGGTGGAATTGACCGCGATCAGACGCTCTGGAGAGGAGGGCCGCGTGCGGCGAAATTGAATTTCAGCGGCGATCGAACGCTTCTTGCTTGCCCCTTGCCAAACACAAGGGAGGAAACGAGAAGCGCCGGGAAAATTACCAATCCACACGCAGCCGCGATGGCGGCGAAGCTGGACGCGGCGCAACCCAATATGCAACATACGCCATGATGGCGGTGAAGGTCATTTCCGGGCGCCCCGGGGACGCCGGCCTCCTGGAGGCAGACGATGCCGCCAAAGGAATCAACAACCGCAACCGGGAAGGCCGAGACAACGAAAGCCTGCAACAGGACCGCATAAACCGCGACAATGCCAATGATGAGTCGCGTTTTACGAAACATCTGATCCCTTTGACCTGCCTCTCGCGGCGGCGCCATTGTCAATCGATCCAGCCTTGAATGCGGGCCTCCTGCATGGCAAATCTGCGCGCTTGATTTCGTAGACTAAGATCCGAGGGCTTCGGTTCATTGCCGGCCACGCCGGCAAACTTTCGATCCTTCATCACAAACAAAAATCGGACGCCGGCCAATGAATGCCGG
>Ga0181535_10008467_pt1 | contig 10113 bp, 7 predicted proteins | sample PEATcosm2014_Bin_44_FD_119774 | JGI IMG/M metagenome (GOLD analysis project Ga0181535, IMG submission 119774) | Peatland microbial communities from MTU Mesocosm Facility, Houghton, MI, USA - PEATcosm2014_Bin17_30_metaG | ecosystem: Environmental > Terrestrial > Soil > Wetlands > Peat | place...
GCGAAAGACGATGATGTCGCCGCGGCGCACGTCCCGATACGGCAACAGGCGGCTGGATATGGCGCCCGGCGGTGCGTAAACCAGCTTATCCACGAACACGTGGTCGCCCGTAATCAAAGTACCCTCCATGGACCCGCTGGGGATCACATAACCCTGCACCACGTTGGTGAACAGGAACAGCATCACAATGATGGTGCCGGCCCACTCCGCGATGAAGCCGCGGCTGACACTTCGCGTCAGCATCTTATAGCGGTCCCAGATTCCGCGCGGCTCCTCGATCGACGGTGTTACCACTGGCGCAGCCTTCCTCTTGGTCATAGCGGTACTCCCTACTGTTGCCATTGTAGACGAAGCGGCGGGCGCGCAAGCCGGGCGCACCCACCGGGCGCAGTCATTGCGTCCCAAGGGTCCGCAAAGCTAACCGGCGTGCGGCGAAAGACAGCCGGGATTGTCTTTCACCACGACTCCTTCACCGTGGCCGCCCAAATCCACCATCAGTTGTTGGAGCGCACCGTCGTGCAACACATTGTTGCCGATCACGCAATGTTGCAGCTCTTTGTAAACGATGCCGTAAGAGGGCGACCAGAGACCGCTGTTGTTATCGTCGCGCCCTACTACCAGGTTGTTGGCGGAACAAGTAATGCCGCGCGCCCTCTCCAGCCGGATTTGGGAGGAATCGTAAGTACCGGGCCTTGCGCTCTTTCCACTGCGCTTGATGAAGTTGCCGGTGATGCTCATCTGCTCGCCGCCCTCGACAGCCAGCCCGCAGGTTCCCGCGCGGTCGAAGTAATTGCCGGTGATGTTGTAGCCGTCACCGCCGGAGATGAGAATTCCTTCGCGATTCCACTCGATGCGATTCCCGGTGAACGTGCACGCCGCGTTCTCTTCGCGCGCGGCAAAGCCGGCGCCCTGGTTTCCGGACAGCCAATTGTCGAGGAGGAACCCGTCCCAACCTCGCAGCGAAACGCCGTCGCCGGCGTTGTAGGCAATCATCGAATGGCGGATGGAAAAACACCAGGCGCGCGTGAGCCGCACGCCGTCGCCGCTGAAATTCGCGATCTGGCACCGTTCGATGCGGAAGGTATCTTCCTGCTTGCCGTAATCCGGCTTGTTCAGCCAGACTCCGTGCACGCCGGCGCCGAGCTTGCCGCCATCGAGGGAGAGTCCATCGATGGTCGCGCCAAAAGCACCGGTGATGTTGAGCAGGCACCGGGCATGTGGATCCGCCAGCCGGATGACGGAGCCGAATCCACGCTCGTAATCCCAGGCCGGAATGCCCGTCAGCGCCACGTGCGGGCGCACTTGCAGTTCCGCGCACCGATAGACGCCGGGCGGCAGGAAGACGGCGCCACCGCCAGCGGCGGCGGCATCAACCGCGCCTTGGATCGATTTGGTGTCGTCGCTCCTGCCATCGCCCTTGGCTCCGAACTGGCGAACGTTCAAAACCGTCTCCGCCGCAGCGTCCGTGGCCCCCATCCCCGGCCGCATCGCCAACCACGCTGCGCCGAGCGCGGCTGCACGAGCGATCTGCCGCCGCCCAGAGCCGGGTTTCACAACGTCGTCAGGCATGTCGATCTCCGCTCGTCCCGGCGCGGCTAGAGCGGCAATTGGTGCAGCAGGGCCGGAAACACGGCCTGCACGAACTCCGCGCCAGTCCGTTCGGCCACGTCGATGCCGGCCGGTCCTACCGGGACCATGATTCTCACCAGCGCCGTGTCGCTGCGCCGGTAACGGATGGAATCCGCAACCGCCCAGAATTTGGCGGCGTATTCGGCGGCGATCACCCGGTTGTGGCTTTGATACCAGTACAACGTCACGCTCTTCTCTTCCCCGTGCTGTACCACGTACCGGTTCACTTTGATCGGCGCATCCCAGCCCGGCACTCGCAGGAAAATGAAATCCTCCTGGACCGGCTCCCAGCCGGATCCCGGCAGGCAGTTTTTCGGCGAGTGCGGCGCCTGGCCGTACCGTTGCGTTTGAAAGTAGGCGATGTAGAGGCCGGCCAGTTGCCTGGTGCTTTGGTTTACATAGAACCGGTTCAGCGTGTCGTCGGCCTTGAGAATATCCAATATCTCCTTGTCGATTGGGAAATCGCGATAAATCAGCCAATCGCCGATCACGGAGGGAAACAGGACCAGCGGCTCTACCGTTGGCGCGGTCTCGCGACGCGACGCGAAAGCGTAGAACGCCAGCGCCTCCAGCAGCAGAAGCACGGCCACTACGCGCACGTACGGATTCGTCGTCATATCCGCGCCCTCGCTCGCCTCGCCGCAAGCCCGATCGTGAAAAGAATCGTCCGATGGAAGAGGAACAGGATCACTCCAGCGGCCAGAAAGATCGCCATGCCGGTCGATTCATGGAAAAAGCCCTCGGCGAGGTCGCTGCGGATCTGCGAGAGAATCCCGGTGACCATCACCCGCCCGGCGTTGGCGATCAATGCCACCGGAATGGTGGCCAAGAACAGCACCACGCGCAGCCAGGCACGTTTCTCGAAGAAATAGCCGTAAACCAACGACAGAAACGTCAGCGAAAGCAGCGACCGGATGCCGCTGCAAGCTTCCACCACGGAAAGCTGCTGGTTGGGCAGATCCAGAATATTGCCTTCGCGCAGCACCGGAATGCCAATGGTGAGCAACCCCGCCGCCGCGATGCGGGTAGCCAGGATCTGCAGCGGGAAGGTGAGGCTGTTGTAGACCACGGTGGGAATTGGCACCATGAAAAACAGCAGGAACAGGGGAAAGGCCAGCTTGCGCAACACCGGCGCGCCGCCCACCGTCCACACCACGCCGATCAGGGTGATCACCAGTGCCGTCCGCGCCGTAAACAGCTCCACTCCCAGCGTGCCGATGAGGAGTTGCAGCCCGCCCCAGACCACCAGCAGCAGTCCCCACCAGGTGGGACGAGCCTCAGTGGCCAGCAACTCCTGGCGGCGCTGCCAGACTATGTATCCGGCGACCAGCGGCACGAAGAACCCGTGGCCCATGTCGGGATCGTTCCACCATTGGAGGATGAGCCTGTGCAGGACTGGTGCGTAACAGACCAGCAGCGGCACCGCGATCCAGGCGATGGCCACCCAAGGCACGCGCATTTTTGGCGCGGGTTCCGCGATAGCGGTCATAGGGCCTTCGCCTATCATAACAACCTCCGCCGCGTCCCGCCCGAGCTTAATAATTGAGATAAACGGCTCCTATTAAAATGGTTGGGTGTATAATCATCCGCAGAATCGCCCGGATTGATGGCGGCCAGGAAGCCAAAAACGGAAGTCCGGATCAGATAAAACAGCCAAGATATCCTAAGCGGCCAAAGAAGGAGACGGCGAGTATGACCAGCAAATGGTTTTCGGTTGCTTTCCGCGCGCGCGCGTTGCCAGCAATGACGGCGCTCACGATCGTTTCCATCTTCCTCGGTATTGGCTGGCCTGGTGTCTCCGCGGCATCCCGAAAGGCCGCTCCCGGAACCAAGCTGATGAGTGTGCCATTGAATTTCGAGCCGAACCAGGGGCAGGCCGCCTCGGCGGTTCAGTTCCTTTCGCGCGGTCCCGGCTACGCGATCTTCCTGGCTCCGGGCGAAGTGTCTTTGAACCTGGAACGGCAACAGGCGGCAGCGGCCGCAGAGGCAGGGCAAGCACCAGGAGCCGCCTCCGTAGACACCGTGCGGATGAGCCTGATCGGCGCAAATGCCAAGGCCCGGGCCGTCGGGCGGGACCCGCAGCCCGGCGTGGTGAGTTACTTCATCGGCAACGATCCGAAGAACTGGCGCTCCGGCATCCCGACGTACGGCAAGGTCGACTACCCGCAAATCTACCCTGGCGTGGATCTGGTGTTTTACGGGAACCAGCGCCAGTTGGAGTACGATTTTGTGGTCGCCCCCGGCGCCGACCCGAACCGCATCGCCTGGCGGATCGAAGGCGCAACCGCCAGCGTCGACGCGGACGGCAATCTGGCTCTGAGCGCTTTCAACGGCCCGGCCAGTTTCAAGAGACCGGTGCTGTACCAGATGGATGGAGACAAAAAGATCAGCGTCGAAGGCTCGTTCGCCGTGGCCGGGAACCAGGTTCACTTTCACCTTGGCAGCTACGACCATTCGAAGGCGCTCGTCATCGACCCGGTGCTCAGCTATGCAAGTTATCTTGCCGGGAGCTCCACCGATCACATCGGCCAGACCACCGGACCAGGCTCTCTTCAAGTCGGCACCTCACAGGCTCTGGCGGTAGACAGCGCGGGCAGCGTCTATGTGACGGGCTACACCTACTCGCTGGACTTCCCAACCAAGAGCCCCTATCAGAGCCTCCCTACCAAGCAGTCGGGTGTCAGTCCCGGGCAATGGCCTTCGGCCTTCGTAACTAAGTTCAGTCCGGATGGCAGCTCGCTGGTTTATTCCACTTATTTGGGCGGCAGCGGTTCCGACACCGGCTACGCGATAGCGGTGGATTCGAGTGGCAATGCTTACGTGACCGGCCAGACTAACTCAAGCAATTTCCCGATAACCCCGGGAGCGTATCAGAGAGTCTGCGCCCCGATTCCGAACAGCCTGGGAGTGTCCTCCGCCTCCTCGAACTGCAACTCCTCGGACTCATCCGTATTTGTGACCAAGCTGAACTCCATCGGAAGCAGTCTTGTCTACTCGACGTTTCTGGGCGGCTACGGTTTCGCATACGCGACCGCGATCGCCGTGGATGGCACCGGCCGCGCCTACATCGCGGGCAACGAGGAGATTGCTTGCGCCACGGCCTACACGTTCCAATCCTGCTTTCCCACCACCAACGGCGCGGTAATCCCTGGAAGCAGATCTATCGGAGGGGCGAACCAGGACGCCTTCATCGCGGCGTTCGATCCCACCGGCGCCGAGTTGCTCTATTCCACTCTCTTCGGCGACTTGGATATTGCCAGTGGCGGCACTACCTGGGGCACCGGGGTCGCGGTGGATGCAAACGGCTACTTCTATCTTGTGGGCGAAACCATAGCCGGCAATCTCCCGACAACCGCGGGCGTCATTCAGCCCACTGCCGCTCCTCTGGACAACAGCGGAGTCTATGTGCTGGCTTACCGCGGCTTCGTTGCGAAGTTCAGTCCGATCGGGTCCGCCGGTGGAGTATCGCTCGCATACGCCACTTACCTTGGCGGGCAGACTCAGACGGGATTCGACTACGTCAGCGGCGTCGCCATCGATGGCGCAAGCAACGCCTATATCGCCGGATACACCAATTCTCCGGATTTTCCCGTGACGAGCGGCGCTTATTCGACCGTCTGCGGTCCGAACGGGCAGAACTGCGCGGCAGCCCACGTAACCAAGCTGAATCCATCCGGCAGCTCCATCGTATGGTCCACCTTTGTGGGCGACGCCAAGAGCGATGCAAGTGACGCGTTCTACTTTACCGGACCTATCCAATTGGATGGAAACGGGAACGTCTATATTATGGGTCAAGCCGGACCGGGTTTCCCATTGGTCAATCCGGTTGAGCCGGCCGTAAGCAGCGGGACGATGGAGTTGGCGGTCGCCGAGCTTGACCACACCGGCTCCAAGCTGCTATTCTCCACCCGCATTGGGTCCGCGGGACTCCAGACCTCGGGACCGGCCGGGCTGGCAGTCGACTCCGCCGGCGACATTTATCTCGCCGGCAATACAATCGGCCCCGGCCTGATCACGACCCCCGGCGCATTCCAAACCACCGCCAACAGCAGCGGTTGCTGTTACCACGGTTTTGTGGCCGAGATCGTGCCCACCGGCACTGTGGTCACCTTGGCCACGGCTGGACAGGTGGAACCTCTGGCGGAGGAATCCATTGTCACGGTTTGGGGCACGGATTTAGCCACCGGAACGGCACAAGCGGCGACTGCACCGGTGCCGCTATCGCTCGACGGCAACACCGTGACGGTCACAGACTCGGCCGGCGTCGCGCGTCAGGCTCCCCTGTACTTCGTGTCGCCGTCGCAGATCAATTTCGAGATCCCGGCAGGCACGGCCTCGGGAACCGCGACGGTCTCGATACAGAATCAGAATGGGACCATTCAGTCCACAACGATCCAAATAGCTGGTGTTTCGCCGGGGATCTTCGCTTTGAATGGCTCGGGACTCGTCGCGGCCTGGGTTCTGCCGGTGATTTCCGGCGCACAGCAAGCTTTGCAGCCGGTGTGGCAACTTGAGTCCGGAGCTGTGGTTCCCTTGGCCGTAGATCTCGGGCCATCCAATCAGCAGGTCTATCTGGAGATGTACGGTACCGGTATCCGAGACGCCAAGAATGTCACCGTGACGGTCGGCGGTTTGAGCGTGCCGATGCTTTACTACGGCGCTGCGCCGGGATACGCCGGCGAGGATCAGGTGAATATCGGCCCGTTACCTCAGGCGCTGGCAGGGAAGGGAAGCGTGAACGTCGTTTTGACGGCGGATGGGCAGCAGGCGAATACCGTCAACGTGACCATCCAGTGAGCTCAGGCAGAGATTGAAGCTTAGGGCCTGTCGGGAGATGACTGTGCCATTCCGACGCGGCGCGACGCACTCGTCGATGCCGCGCCGGCACTCGTGCCGACGCAGGGCAGCGCCGGAAAAAAGACGTGTCGAGAAGAGTCTCGACACGGCACGCATGAGTGCGTGCGCCACGTCGGTTGCAAGGATTTGGCATGGTTATTTCGTGACGAGCCCTTAGCCGAGGTGCCGGCCCTCACTTGGTCAAGGCCTTCAATCGGTTCTTCAGGCGTTGAAAGAGGCTCTGCGGAGCCGAGGGCGCGCTAGGCGCAGTGCTGGCCGCGGCGGCCACTCCGGAGGCCGTCGGCGCCGTGTAGACCGGCGGCGTCGCCGGGCAGTCGCTCTCCGAAACCAGGCGGACCCTGCCGGCCGACAGCACGTACTCGCGCCGCACCCGTTTGTCCACGCGGTTCACCACGCATAGGGAAAAGCCCGGCTCGGTTTGGCCGTCCGCGCCGGCCGGTTTTGCCAGCACGGGCAGGTAGCCTTCCAGGTTCCGTTCCACGTGGCTGGTTTCGTACCGGTGGTGGCGAAGGCTCCAGACAAAGATGCGAAAGCTGTCGAAGTCGTAATCGTGAACGCCGCTGGCAACGGTGGTCCACAGCCAGATGTCTTTCCGCTGGTCCTGGTCGGCGATTTGGCCGAGCGAGAAGTAGGAGACGATGCGGTGCCCCTCGGCATATTGCGCCACTTCGTCCGGGATGGCCAACGAGATGTGGCGCGTGAGCACCCAGCCGGCTTGCCCGGTCGCAATGCGCACCAGGCTCCAATAATCGAGCGTCACGGGAGGCCGCTCGGCTGGTTCCTCGGGCTCGGGCGCCGGCTCGTCCGGATCCCTGCCGGATAACTCCAGCCAATCGGCCGGCGGCGAGGGCGGCTTGGGCATAGGCGGCGGGGGGATCTTGCCCTTGGCGTCCTCTTTCTTGGCGGCCCTTTTCGGCGGCGCTGGGAAGACCAGCGGCGCTCTGGGCAGGTCGGTACGCGGCAGAGCAATGGTGGCCAGCACGGCGAACTTCTCGCCCGCCCGGATTTGCAGGAAGCTCGGCGCGGCGCTCGAAGGCTGCGTGTGCGCGTTCAAATCCCGGTAACTCGCGGCCTGTCCCTGCGACGGCATTTTGGCGGCGCGTTCGGCGAGTTCCTGTAGGCTGGCCATGTCCGAAGCGGCCAGTAACTGGCGCGCTTCGGTCCATCCTTCCGTACCATCGGGGGTGCGCACGCGAATCAGGCTGCGCCGCCGCGCCAGAATGTCGAGCCGCTGGCCATGTTTGACGGTAGCTACGGTGGGAGATTGTAGCGAGATATCGCCGTGGATCTTGAGCGTAGCCGGCCCCACGAAGGCTTGACCGATGGCTGGCGCATGCGCCGCCGGACCGGTGCGGCACCCGGCCAAAACCAGCAGCGCCGCCACCAGACTCACCGTGTTGATCGGCCTCAAGCGCACCTATCGTGATTCTAGTTGAGCCGGGAGAATCGTTTCACCTTGCAATCGACCGCTCCCTGTGGTCGCGGCTCCGATTGCTTTCAGAGCCGCCACCAAAGGGAACGGTCGGTGCGCCTCAGCTCCTTAGGCGCCGCTCAACACACGTGCGCCCCGCGCGTGCCCACGTAGACGGCGTATACGGACTGGCTGGCGGCCATGAACAACCGGTTGCGTTTGGCGCCGCCGAAACACAAGTTGGCGCAGATTTCCGGCAACAGGATCAAGCCAATGCGCTCGCCGCCGGGCGAGAGCACATGCACGCCGTCATAGCCCGGACCAGCCCAGCCGGCGCCGACCCAGAGGTTGCCGTCGATATCGGCGCGCATGCCGTCGGCGATGCCGGAGCCCTTGTCGGTGACCATCTTCGAAAACAGGCGGCGGTTGCGCAACTGGCGGCCGTCCGCGACATCGAAGACGTGGATGTCCTTGGCATCGCCGCTGTCGATGATGTATAGCTTCTGGTAATCGGGGGAAAAGCAGAGGCCGTTGGGCTGCCCGAAATCGGCGGCCACCAGATCGAGCTTGCCGGTTTTCGGGTCGGCGCGATATACGGCGGTCGGTATCTCGGGGCTAGCCTGGAAGCCTTCGTAGTTGCCCAGAATTCCGTAAGTGGGGTCGGTGAACCAGATGCCGCCATCCGGGTGCACCACGATATCGTTGGGCGAATTGAGCGGCTTCGCGTTCCACCGGTCGGCGATCACCGTAAGCGAGCCATCGTGCTCATAGCGCGCCACGCGGCGGTGACCATGCTGGCAGGAGACCAGTCGGCCTTCGAAATCGAAGGTGTTGCCGTTGGAGTATCCGGAAGGCTCGTGGAAGACGCTCACGTGCGCATCCTCTTCCAGCCAGCGCATCTGGCGGTTGGCCGGGATATCGCTCCACACCAGGTAGCGGCCGGCGGCGTGCCAGGCGGTTCCTTCGGCCCATCGGGCGCCGGTCCAAAGGCGCTCAATAGCGGCGCTGCCGATTTTGTACTTGTCGAAGCGAGAATCGAGCGAGACGATATCGGGATCGGGATAGCGGACGGGCTCGCGGCCGGCCCAATCGCGCGGCGTTTGCGCGGCGGCCGGAACCAGCGCGGCAGCCGCGGCCAGTAAGGGACGGCGGTGGATCATCACCAGGATATTCTATGCCAAGCAGGAAGTCCCGAAGGCGCGGAGTTAAAATATGGCGACGTCACCGCCCGCTTGCGCGTGCGGCTCCGCGCATCGGAGCCGCGACCATAGGGAGCGGTTCTGCCGGGCTGCTCAGCGCCGGTGCCGTCTGGCGAGGAGGCCCACACATGCTGCTCAAAGATAAAGTGGCGCTGGTAACCGGCGCGGGCACCGGAATCGGGGAGGCCATTGCGCGGCGGTTCGCCGAAGAAGGCGCGTGCGTCTTCCTGTTCGATCGGGACGCGGAGAGCAACTGCCGCGTGGCGGCGTCGATTGGCGCGGCCGGCGGATGGGCGGAAGCCATCACCGGCGACGTGCGCCGAGCCGGTGACCTGGCGGGACTGGTGGAAGCGGCGCGAGCGCGTTTCGGGCGCATCGACGTCCTGGTCAACAACGCCGGCATCTTCCCGCGCCAGCCGTTCCTGGAAATCACCGACGAGCAGTGGGACGAGATGCAGGACGTCAACCTGAAGAGCATGTTCCGCTTGAGCCAGCTCGCGCTGAAACCGATGATGGCGGCGCGCGCGGGCAAGATCGTCAACATCTCCTCGGTGACGTTCTTCCTCGGTGTGGGCAACCTGGCGCACTACACCGCGTCCAAGGGAGGAGTGATCGGGCTGACCCGCTCGCTCGCGCGCGCCGCCGGGCCGTACAACGTACACGTCAACTGCGTCACGCCCGGCTTCGTCCAAACCGAATCCGAGGTCCGCTTCGTTAACGATGACGAAGCGCGCAAGATGGTGGCCGACCAGTGTCTGGCGCGCAGAATCACACCTCTCGACGTGGCGCGGGTCTGCCAGTTTCTGGCCTGCGAGCTGAGCGACGGGATGACCGGCCAGTGCCTGAACGTCGATGGCGGCTGGGTGATGCACTAACCAACTCGCCCACCTCATCACTCAAATGCCACCGTGGCGTTTCGCAATGCCGTTCGTGGCGCGGGCCGTCCGGCCTGCAGAGCCGAGATTCGTCTCGGCTTTTCTTGGCCCGCCGCGAGTCACTCGTAAAGCCGCGAGCAAC
>Ga0181535_10008468_pt1 | contig 10113 bp, 16 predicted proteins | sample PEATcosm2014_Bin_44_FD_119774 | JGI IMG/M metagenome (GOLD analysis project Ga0181535, IMG submission 119774) | Peatland microbial communities from MTU Mesocosm Facility, Houghton, MI, USA - PEATcosm2014_Bin17_30_metaG | ecosystem: Environmental > Terrestrial > Soil > Wetlands > Peat | place...
ACGTTGTAGATGGTCTGGCAGACAGGACAGTTCCTGCGCCCCGTAATCCGGCGCAGTAACTGATTATAGTCCACATGGATGCTGACGGCAATCACCGGCAGCCCCCCGCCTTGAGACTTCGCCTGAGCGGCCAACCGGCCATCCAACCAGCCTGCCTGGCCCAAGGTGCGTGGAAATCCGTCCAGGATATAGCCCCGGCCGGTATCCGGCGCTTGAAGCCGCAAGGCCACCATCTCGTCTACCAGGGAATCCGGGACCAGTTCCCCCCGCCCCATGATTTCCTTGGCGACGCGTCCAAGTTGAGTCCCCTGAGCCACATTGGCGCGCAACAGGTCACCGGTGGAGATCTGCGGGATTCCCCACAGATTCACCAGTTCCTTGGCCTGGGTCCCTTTGCCCACGCCCGGCGCACCCAATAAAAGAATTGGGCCGGGAATGGTCTTTTGACCTGTTTCCCGGCCTTGTTCGACTGCAGTTAAAGATGAGGACATTACCAGGTTTTCCTTCCGCGTATGCGACCGGAGCGAGGGGAAAAGCCGTCATAGTGCCTCATGATCAGCTGCGATTCGATCTGGTTGACGGTATCCATGGCTACACCCACCACAATAAGCAGTGAGGTGCCGCCAAAGTAGAAGGTGACCCCCATGCCGTGCGTCGTCCACGCCGGCAAACTCTCAAAGACGCGGCCGACCAGCCACAACTTGTCGAAACGAATGCCCGAAATCATGAATGTTGGAACCAGGGTGATGGCGCACAGATACAGCGCTCCCACCAGCGTCAGCCGGGTCAGAATATCGTTGATAAAGTCCGACGTGCGCTTGCCGGGACGGATCCCCGGAATAAATGAGCCCGACTTGCGGAAGTTGTCTGCAATGTCGTCCGGCTTCATGACAATCGAGATATAGAAATAGGCAAAGAAGATAATTCCCAGGATGTCAATAATTTCGTACCACGGGTAGCCTGGCTGGAGCGCCTGCACAATCGGCTGGAGAAAGCGGCTGTTCTGCACGAACTCCGACTGGGCAAACAGCATGGGCGCCGAGAGAATGGAACTGGCAAAGATGACGGGCATGACGCCGCCCGCATTCACCTTGAGCGGCAAATGGCTCGACTGCCCGCCCATCATGCGCCGGCCCACGATGCGCCGCGCGCTCTGGATGGGAATGCGCCGTTCTGACCGCTCGACAAACACAATAAAGGCCACCACCGCAATCATGGCCGCCAAAAGAATCAGAACCACGATGAAGGTAAGCGATCCCCAGGCATTGGTCTGGATCTTCTGCAAAAGCTCGCCAACGCCACGGGGCAGGCCCGCAACAATGCCGGCGAAAATCAGCAGGCTCATGCCGTTTCCGATACCGCGATCCGTAATCTGTTCTCCCAGCCACATGATGAAGGCCGTTCCTGTGGTCAACGTCAAAACTGTCATCAAGCTGAAGCCGATACCGGGATTCAGCACCAGGCCCTGCTTGGTCAGGATGGCCGCGATCCCTATGGATTGCAGAGCTCCAAGGACAACCGTCATATAGCGGGTCCACTGGGTGATCTTCCGTCGCCCCAGCTCGCCTTCCTTTTGGATGCGCGCCAAAGGCTCGTAAACCACGGTCAGGAGCTGAAAAATGATCGAGGCCGTGATATAGGGCATGATGCCGAGGGCAAACACGGTCATGCGCCGCAGGTTGCCGCCGCCAAAGAGGTCCATCAGCCCCAGCGCGGATCCGCTCTGCTGGTTGAACATCAGTTCCAACTGGTGCCCGTTCACGCCGGGTGTGGGGATATGCGAACCCAGGCGGTAGACAGCCAAAATGGCCAGCGTAAACAGCACGCGCTTGCGAAGGTCGGGAATCCGGAAGATATTGAGAAATTTCTCAAGCATGATTGATGATCCGCTTCAAGGCGTTTTGCGCCAATGGGTTCTGTGATCTACTCCATCTTAGAGCATTCCTCGATTCCGAGTCAGGATAGTGGAACCGGAATATGCCGTATATGCGGCCCGTCACAGGTGTTCGGCCAGCGCTGATTGGGAGTTCAATTCCAATCTTTGGACTTGGGATTTCGCCCGTTCAGCGCCGGAGGAGAATCCCTACGCCGCAGCCACAGGACCACCCACGACCACAGCCTTGCCGCCTGCCTTTTCGATCTTCTCAATGGCCGACTTGGAGAACTTGTGGGCATGGATGGTGATGGCCGCCGTCAGTTCGCCGGAACCGAGAACCTTGATCAGCGCCTTCTTGCTCGACGACAAGCCAAGCTTCTTGTAGTCGTCCAGGCCGATCTCAGTGACCCTCAGGGTCGCGGTCTGCTCCACAATCCGGTCCAGGTTCACGACCGTGTACTCGGTGCGGAAGATGTTGGTGAAGCCCCGCTTGGGCAGCCGGCGATGCAAGGGCATCTGGCCGCCTTCAAAGCCGCGCATCATGCTTGAGCCGGTGCGCGATCCCTGGCCCTTGTGGCCGCGGGTCGAGGTTTTGCCCATGCCGGATCCCATACCCCGGCCCACGCGCTTGCGCCCGGTGTTGGCCTTCTTGGGCGCGCGCAAATTTGATAGATTCTTTGCCATGATTTCCTCGCTGTAACGCCAGGGGAGTTGATCTCCTCCGACTCGCGTAAATGCAGTGGACAGTGGTCGGTGGACAGTGATCAGAAGCTGACTGTTCACCGGGCACTGTCCACTATTCACTAGCCTTCTAGAATCCTCACCAGGTGAGGAATCGTCTTCACCATGCCGCGGACGGATTCGTTGTCCACGCGCTCGACGATCTGGTTGAGCCGCGTAAAGCCGAGTCCCTTGACGACCAGCTTGTGCTTCATGGGCGTCGAGTTCTTCGAGCGGTAGTACTGAATACGGATCTTCTTGGTCTGGGTCTCCGCCATGGCTTACATCTCCTCCACGGTCTTGCCGCGCAAAACAGCCACGTCGCCGCGGTCGCGCAACTGCACCAGTGCGTCGAACGTGGCCTTGACGACGTTGTGCGGGTTCGGCGAACCAAGGCTCTTGGTCAACACATTCTGCACGCCGACAGAGGTCATCACAGCGCGCACTGCACCACCTGCGATCACGCCCGTCCCTTCAGGAGCCGGCTTCAGCAGCACCTGCCCGGAGCCAAAACGGCCCAGTACCAGGTGAGGAATCGTGGTCTCCGTCAGGTTGACGCGGACCAGGTTCTTCTTGGCCGACTCAATTCCCTTGCGTATTGCCTGGGGAACCTCCTTGGCCTTGCCGGAACCGTAACCCACAACGCCCGAAGCGGCGTCGCCCACAACCACAAGCGCCGCAAAAGACATGTTTTTGCCGCCCTTGACCACCTTGGTCACACGATTGATGGCCACCACCTGATCTTTCAGGTTGTACTGGTTGGCATCGAGTTTCTTCTTCAATATCGTCATCGCTTTCTCCAGTGGACAGTGGTCAGTGAACAGTGATCAGTTCAACCTCCGCCACGTCTGCTTCTCTAGCCCACAGCAAACTGTCCACTGTTCACTGTTCACTATTTCACTTCTTCACTGCTCTTAGAACTCGAGCCCTGCTTCGCGGGCCGCGTCCGCCAGGGCCTTGATGCGCCCGTGGTACAAATAGCCGCCGCGATCGAAGACCACCTTCTTGATGCCCTTTTCGACGGCCTTTTCTCCCACGGCCTTGCCAATCTCTTTTGCGGCAGCGACGTTGCCGCCGGTCTTCATCTTGATGGTCGAAGCCGACACCAGGGTCTGCCCCGTCTGATCGTCAATGACCTGGGCGTAGATGTGGTTCAGCGAGCGGTAGACGTTCAGCCGCGGCCGCTCCGTCGTTCCCGACAGCTTGCGGCGGATGCGCTCGTGAATCCGTTGGCGAATTGCGTTTCTCTTGGTCTGCGTAATCATGGTCTCTCGTTCCTATCAGCGGAGCCACCCGGCGACCCCGTTCGGTTTGAATTCAGCTTTCTGCCGCTAGCCTCTAGCTCGTCCTTCTACTGCAAATTCCATTTGCCGAAGCAAAGGTTGGAAGCCGAAGGCTAGAAGCTAGCGGCTGCTTTTCTTACTTCGCACCCGTCTTGCCGGCCTTCTTCTTCAGCTTTTCATCGGAATAGCGCACACCCTTGTTCTTATAGGGATCGGGCTTCCGCAACGAACGCATGTCAGCCGCTACCTGGCCCACCTTCTGCCGGTCGATGCCGGAAAGGGTCAAGTGCGTCTGCTTGGGGTCGATGGCCACTTCAATGCCCGAAGGCAGGGGAACTTCGATCGGATGCGAGTACCCCAGCGTGAACACCACTGTGCCCTTGCCCTTCATCTCTGCGCGATATCCAATTCCCACAATGTCCAACTCGCGGGTCCAGCCCTTGGTGACTCCGTGCACGGCATTGAAAACCAGCGCGCGGGTCAGTCCATGCACCGCGGCGTGCTTTTCGGTGTCGCGATTGACATGCAGCTCTGCACCGACTGTCTCGAGAGTAATGCCCTCGGCGATGAGTGCCGAGACCTTGCCCTTTGGCCCTTCAACCAGAACCGTGTTGCCCTCGACCTTATACATCACGCCCGCGGGCAGCGGGATCGGCTTCTTTCCAATTCGCGACATCGTTTCAATCCTTATTTTGGCTTGCGAGTCCCGAAAATGCAGTTGTCAATGATCAGTAGCCAGTGATCAATTTCAACGCGTCTTCGTTCCACTGCAGCCTGTACAGCAGCTTCTAGCTGCTTGCTCTTTCCGCCACCAGTAACTCTTCCAACTTAGCGAGATGAGCTAGGAGCTAGAGGCTAGAAGCCTTTAGCTGCTCCTTACCACACTTCGCAGAGCAGCTCGCCGCCCACGCCTTCACGGCGCGCCTGACGGCCCGTCATTACGCCCTTCGGCGTGGTCATGATCGAGATGCCAAGACCGCCCTGGACGCGCTTGATCTCGTCGCGGCCAATATAGACTCTGCAGCCCGGGCGCGAAATGCGAGCCAGGTCGCGGATGGCCGCCTCACTGCCGCCGTACTTCAGGTACACACGGAGCACAGGCTTGCCTTCTTCTTCCTGGGTCTTGTAGTTCGAGATATATCCCTCCTCCTTGAGGATGCGGGCAATCTCGGTCTTCAGCTTCGAAGCCGGAACATCCAGCTTCTGATGACGCGCACGGATCGCATTGCGAATGCGCGCCAGAAAATCTGCTACTGGGTCTGTCAGACTCATTCCTTCTCCTTCATTCCCCGTTCGCTCCCTGTTCTTTTTTCACTGCCGCCAGCGAGAACCTGCGGGAATGTCCACAACAGCTACTAGCTTTCAGCCGCCAGCATCTAGCCCATTTCGCTCGTACCACACTCATCGCAATTGCACGATGAGCTGAGAGGCTAACGGCTAGCAGCTAGAAGCTGCATTGTTACCAGCTCGACTTGACGACGCCGGGAATCTCACCCTTCAATGCCAGCGCGCGGAAACACAAACGGCAAACGCCGAACTTGCGCAGAAATCCACGCGGACGCCCGCATAGCTGGCACCGGTTGTGCTTGCGGCAGCTGAACTTCGGCTTCCGCGCGTCTTTCACTCTTTTTGCAGTCGTTGCCATAAACCCTCATCAACCCCAGCTATCAGCATCTAGCCGCTAGCTTCTAGGCCTGTTTCTCGCTCGATCCGATCTCAGGGGCGAGAAACAAAGCCAATCTCGTTTTGCCTCAGATGCTTGTTCCGCCTCGAAAAAGCTGGAGGCTAGAAGCTAGCAGCTGAAAGCTGTTCTTACGCACCCTGGCGGAACGGCATCCCGAAGTGCTTCAGCAGCGCTCGCGCCTGGTTGTCGTCCCTCGCCGTGGTCACAATCGTGATGTTCATCCCCTTCAGCTTTTCAACCTTGGAGTAGTCGATCTCCGGAAAAAGGAGCTGGTCGCGCAAGCCCAGCGTGTAGTTGCCTCGGCCGTCGAAACTCTTCGTCGATACGCCCCGGAAGTCCCTTACCCGCGGAAGCGCGGTTGAGATTAGCCGATCAAGAAACTCGTAGGCCCTCTCATTGCGCAACGTCACCATTGCGCCGATCGACATGCCGGCCCTAACCTTGAAGGCGGCAATCGACTTCTTCGCCTTCGTGGTCACCGGCTTCTGGCCGGCGATGGCCGCCAGGTCTGCCACCAGCGGATCGAGAAGCTTGGTATTCTGCGTCGCTTCGCCCAAACCCATGTTGATGACGATCTTGTCCAACGCAGGTACAGCCATCGCATTGTCAAGCCCCAGTTCTTTCTGCAGAGCCTGCTTGATTTCCTTGTGATACTTCTCTTTCAGCCTTGCCGCCATTTTGCTTCACTCTCTCTCTTCCGGCGCCCGGAGTGGCCTGCATGCATTTTTGGCCGTCTACCGTTGCGGAAGGTGCTCAAAAACAGCCACTAGCTTCTAGCTGCTAGCCTCATTTGCTCCTTCGCATCCCTTCGCTCCTGCACAAAAAGCTAGAAGCTGAAAGCTGGGAGCTAGAAGCTGCCTATTACTTCTTCGTGGGCAGCGTCTGCCCGCACTTCTTGCAGATCCGAACCTTGGTGTCGCCCTCAACCTTATGACCCACGCGAGCAGGACCACAGTTGGGGCAGACAAGCGCGACGTTCGAGACGTTGATCGGCGATTCCTGCTCGGCAATGCCGCCCTTGGTCCGCTGACCCTGCTTGCTCGAAACCGTCTTCTTGACCACCCGCACATGCTCCACGAGCACAGTCCCCTTGTCGGGGAAGACGCGCAGGACTCGGCCCGTCTTGCCGCGGTCAGTCCCGGTGAGGACCTTGACCGTATCGTTGCGATGAATATTCAAACTCGGCATCTTCTCTCCAAATGCAGCTACCAGCTTCTAGACAACTTCAGGGGCCAACGAGACAATCTTCAAAAACTTCTTCTCGCGCAATTCGCGAGCAACCGGCCCAAAAACACGTGTGCCTACCGGCTCGTGCGCATCGTCGATGACCACCGCGGCGTTTTCATCGAACCGGATGTAGGTTCCGTCCCGCCTGCGATACTCCTTGCGGGTGCGAACGATGACCGCCTTCACCACTTTGCCCTTCTTCACGGTGCCGTCGGGCGAGGCTTCTTTCACCGCAGCGGTCACAATGTCACCCAGACCCGCCTTCTTTCCCAGTCCGCCGCCGAGCGGCAAAATCACTTGCAGCTTGCGCGCGCCGGAGTTGTCGGCCACCGCGAGCATGGTTCTCATTTGCACTGCCATGAGCTTTTCTCCTTACCTCGCAGGCGCTAGTTAGCGGCCTTGCTTGCGGTTTTTACAGCCGCGTCTTCAATTTGTCCAAGAGACGAACGCCGCACAATCTCTTCCAGAGACCAGCGCTTCAACTTGCTCAGCGGCCGCGTCTCGCGGATGCGAACCACGTCGCCCATGCGCGCCGAGCTTTGCTCGTCGTGGGCATAGAACTTCTTGGTGCTGCGCACGATCCGCTTGTACTTCGCGTGCGCCTTGCGCATCTCGACCTCAACCACGATGGTCTTCTGCATCTTGGTGGAAACCACTTGGCCAACCTTCTCGTTGCGCCGCGCGCCTGCTGCCGCCGGCGCCTGTACTGCCTCTGTCGTCGCCATTTAGCGGGCTCCCTTCTTGCTTGACGCGACTGGAGTTGTATCTCCAGCGGTATCTTTTGCCGCGCCGCGGATGCCCAGTTCGCGCTCCTTGGCCACAGTCTTGATCTGTGCAATCTCCTTGCGCAGTTGACGGAGCTTTTTCACTCCATCGTTTTGCCCCAGGGAGACCTGAAAGCGAAGCCGGAAAAGTTGCTCGGAGGTTGTCTTCTCCTGGTGCACCAATTCTTCGTCGCTCAAATTCCGCATCTTTTCCAGTTCCATCTCTTCTCAGCTCCTAGCTCTCAGCTATTAGCTCTCAGCCATTAGCTCTCAGCTCTTTCCTGCCCAGGCCGCCTCGATCGCCCTTGCTTTAGCTGGTAGCTGAAAGCTGAAGGCCGAAGGCTGCCGTTTTACTTGGCCGCGACTTCAATCTTCTCGGCGCCCGGCCGCATCACAAACTTGGTCCGCAATGGCAGCTTGTTCGAAGCCAGCCGCATTGCTTCCTGCGCAATCTCCGGAGCCACCCCTTCCATTTCGAAGAGGATCTTGCCCGGCCGCACCACGGCTACCCAATGATCAAGAGCGCCCTTGCCCGACCCCATTCTGACTTCGGCCGGCTTCTTGGTGATCGGCTTATCCGGGAACAAACGCAGCCAGATCTTGCCGCCGCGCTTGATAAAACGGGTCATGGCGATACGGCTGGCCTCAATCTGGCGGTCGGTAATGTAGCCGCACTCCAGGACCTTCAACCCGTATTCACCAAAAGACAAGGACGAACCGCGCCAGGCCTTGCCCCGCCGCTTGCCCTTCTGCTGCTTGCGGTACTTCACCTTCTTTGGCATCAACATAACGAAACCCTCGAAAACCAACTACTAGTTGCTAGCTTCTAGCTTGAAACTCTTCACACAGCAGATTGCCTCTTGAACGCCCCCGGTTGGAAGCTAGAGGCTAGAAGCTAACGGCTGCTCCTAGAACACCGACGTTCCAACTGCGGGCGTCTGTCGGCGCTTCTGCTCGTAGATGTCGCCGCGATAGATCCAGGTCTTCACGCCGATCACACCATACGTCGTGTGTGCCTCAGTGAAGCCGTAGTCGATATCGGCGCGCAGTGTGTGCAGCGGCAAACGCCCCTGCAAATACCACTCCGAGCGGGCGATTTCGTTGCCGTTCAACCGGCCCGAAACCCGCACCTTGATCCCCTTGCAGCCGAACCGCAATGCCGAGTCGACGCTCTTGCGCATGGCGCGGCGGAAGCTGACACGCTTCTCCAATTGGAGAGCAATGTTCTCTGACACCAGCTGGGCATCCAGCTCCGGCTTGTTCACCTCGATGATGTCGATGAACACGTCGCGGCTGGTACGCTTGCCGAGCTCCGTCTTGAGCTTCTCGATCTCGGCGCCCTTGCGGCCAATCACGATGCCCGGCCGGGCGGTGCGGATCAAAAAGCGCAGCTTGTTGCCAGGTCTCTCGATCTCCACCGAGCTGACGCCCGCGGCCTTGAGCTTGTCGCGCAGCTCAGCCTTGAGCTTCACGTCCTCGACCAAAAGCTTTGCATAATCGCGCTCTGAGAACCAGCGCGAACGCCACGGCTTGTTTACTCCGAGCCGGAATCCGTAAGGATGGACTTTCTGTCCCATGCTTTTCCTCTCAAAACCCTCTAGGCCTTTTTGCTGGCCTTTTTCTTTGCCACTACTGCAGCCTTCTTGGCCGATACGCCAGCCTTCTTGGCCGCCGGCTTCGATTTCTCAACCGTTGCCTTGGTTGCCCTGACTTCCGGCTTCGGCTCCTCGACCTTGGTTACCAGGCCCGCCTTTGCCCCGCGCTCGGCAACTGAAAGAATGATGTGCGTCAGCCTGCGCTGATAGCGGAATGCCCGCCCCATCGGCGCAGGGCGGATACGCTTCATGCGCGGTCCGTCATTGGCCAGGGCCACCTTGACATAGAGATTGTCTACATCCAGATCAAGGCCCTGTTCGCCGGCAAGATACTTGGCGTTGTCCACCGCCGAGGTCAACAGCTTGTGAATCACCGGAGCGATGCGCTTCTTGGTGAAGGCCGCCGTCGTCAACGCCTCTTCAACCCCCCGGCCCTTGATCAGGTCCAGCACCAGCCGCGCCTTTTGTGGAGACACACGCTGAAACCTTGCCTCGGCCCGGAATTCTCTTGTCTCAACTGCCATTGTTCTTTCCTCAAAATCAGCTACCAGCTTCTAGCCGCTAGCTTCTAGCGTTCCCTGTCTTCCCAAAAGCCTTCGCTCCGAAGCGATCTAGCTCGAGGCTAGAAGCTGGAAGCTGAAAGCCCCTTTTCCCTTACCGTGGCTTGGCGCCGGCCTCAGCTGCCTTGCCGCTGCCGCCGGTGTGTCCCTTGAACGTGCGGGTGGGGGCAAACTCGCCCAGCTTGTGACCCACCATGTTTTCGGTCACATACACCGGAACGAACTTCTTGCCGTTATGCACCGCGATCGTGTGCCCCACAAACTCGGGAAAGATCGTCGAGCGGCGCGACCAGGTCTTGACAACTTTCTTGTCGTTGGCCTGGTTCAGCACCTCGATCTTCACGGTCAAGTGCGCATCCACGAACGGGCCCTTCTTTGTCGAACGTGCCATAACTTTTCAGCTC
>Ga0181535_10008469_pt1 | contig 10111 bp, 9 predicted proteins | sample PEATcosm2014_Bin_44_FD_119774 | JGI IMG/M metagenome (GOLD analysis project Ga0181535, IMG submission 119774) | Peatland microbial communities from MTU Mesocosm Facility, Houghton, MI, USA - PEATcosm2014_Bin17_30_metaG | ecosystem: Environmental > Terrestrial > Soil > Wetlands > Peat | place...
AGATCATCAATTATGCGGTGCGGGACCTGGCCCACAAATCGGTCATCGCAATGGATGCATCGCCGGAGATGCGCAAACTAGAACAAAGGACTGCCTCGGCGCCGTGACGCTCAGACGGCGACACGCGAGGCGGAATTGGATAGGGGAGATTTCGATTGAATTGCCATCTCTCCGGGAAGTGGAAAGTTAGGGGCCCCAGTATAAGCCCAGCCACGACGGTGGTCGTTAGCACTATTTAGTCGTGATCTTTCTGATCTGAGCCCAGTACTCTTGACGGACATCTTCGTCAATCTCAGTTGCAACGTTGGTGGCATAGAGTGCATCTGAGCCATCCCTGCGAGGGCCAGAAATCCAGTACTCGTCGCCAGTTTCGACTGCGTAGTAATTGGCCTTGAAACCCGCTCCCTTCAGGCTCCTGAATTCTCTTCCTCCGTAATAGATCGTCGCCCCGGTCTTGAAGTATGTAACGCGACCAATCCTTGATGGACCAGTGAGGTTCCCAGCCTTTCGCTCGATATACATGATTCTCGTCCTGTGTCCCATACCACTAGTTTGCCAGATTCGCGATTCCATGAGCGTCCAAACCCTCTGACATGCTTGGGGTCAGCGCAGTCAAAGGCCAAATTGAGCGTTGCTCCTGAGTGACTGCCGAAATGCTTCCAAAAAAGGCTGTGGTTGGCTGTATCCCAATGCAACTAGGAGACCTCCTTCACGGCTTGCGAATGGCGGCCAGGAAGGTATGGTAGGCTGGAGTCGCTCTTCAAACGAACTTGGGTCGAGGATAAACAATGCATATTCGTACTCTGATTCTTGCAGTTGCTGTGATGGTCAGTGGTGGTATGCAGATGCGGGCGCAGATGAGTGGGCCTCCGCCGTCGCCGCCGGTGGGTACAAAGGAAGACCCCGCGAAAGCGCTCGACAGTTTGCTCTCCATGATGGAGTTTCAGGTAGTGGGCGCGGCGAAAGCTATGCCAGCGGACAAGTACAGTTTCGCGCCGGCGCAAGGCATCTTCGCTGCGGGCCAGACGACGCAATTCGAAACCGTGCGCACGTTTGCGGCACAGGTGACGCACTTGGCGCAGGCGAACTACTTCTTTTTCGGCTGGAGCGGCATTAAGCCTGACCGCGACCTGAAGGCAATCGGCTCCATTACGACGAAGGACGAAGCGGTGGCTGCACTGGAAGCATCGTTTGTCTACGCGCACAAGGCGATCGGAACCATCACGACAGAAAATGCATTTGTCGCCATCAAGCCGGTCGACGGGTTCAGCACGCGGGCTACGATTGCCGCTTTTGCAGCATCCCACGGGAATGATCACTATGGTCAGATGGTGGAGTACCTGCGGATGAACGGCATTGTGCCGCCGGCAAGCGCCAAGTAGAAGCTGGTAAGCGAGTCAGCAAGATGCGGCCCTGATCGGGCCGCTCTCTTTGTTTTTTTGGAGAAACGTCGAGCTGAATGCTGCCTCCAAATTCAAGCGCCACGGCGCTTCGAGGCTCTTGAGACGCTTGTGTTCCCGCAACGTACACTGTTGGGCCATCTGTCTGTATAGCTCCCCAATCCGCACCGTTGCGATGGTTTCGTCACGAAACTGTCTTGCAAGAACTCGACGAATCATAGCGCGTGCCCTACGGTCTAGAACACAATTATCCAATTGGATACCTGAGCAGGCAATCTCGGTCCTCCACGATGCATCGAACCCGCGGTGCACCCTTCAAACCAGATGGAATAGAGATCCCATAGCAGCGAATATCATGCCTGCTCGCCCACCGGCCCCCGCGGCGGTGCACATTTTCTCAACCCGACGCCCTACTGGACCTTGCGAAAGCAGATGTTCTCGCCGTCCAGCTTGTACTCCGCTGAGCAGGCGTCGCCGCCGCAGATCATCGCCTCGCCGCCACAAAGTTGATGGCGAGTGATCAGCCCCAGCGTTCCGCAGCGCGGACATGACATCACCGCTACAAACGGGTTTTGCGCATGACCCATCTTTGCCTGGTTCTCAAGCACGAATACCGTTCCAGGGTCCATTTTTTCGGGAATCCACTCTTCGAGGAATTGCAAGTCGGCTGACATCCTGCCCTCCTGATCTACCGCGGGTGATGTAACCGAGCCGCGTCCGATGCTCAGGCTGGCTCTGTTGTCGAACAACAGCAGGCTGCGAAAGTCACTCCCGAGGCAGGCGGCCCTCAGGACGAAATCAGTTTGTCCGCTCAAGGACTTCGCCGTCAATCACAATCGGCCACGGGGAGTATTCAACAGGATTCCCCACCCCACCCCCGCATTCACTTCCCATGCCCTGCCACAGCCGCCTTCCCTTGCGCGCCCGCAAGCCCGTCGATGGCTCTGTAGGTCTCTTCGTTGCGCAGAATCGCCTCGACGTAATCCCGGGTCTGCGTAAAAGGTATCGATTCCACAAACTCGTCCATCCCGCTGTACGGGCCGGCGGACTGCCAGTCCACCACGCGCGAGTCCCCTGCGTTGTACGCTGCCAGCGCGTACTCCTGCACACCGCCAAACTTTTCCAGCATCTGCCGCAGGTAGCGTGTGCCAAGGCGAATGTTCGTCGCCGGATCCAGAAGTTGGAACGTCTCGAAATGGCTGATTCCCTCTTCGTGGGCCAGCGTCTTGCCAGTCGTTGGCAACAATTGCATGAGCCCGTAAGCGTTGGCATAGGAGACAACCGCCGGGTCGAATTCTGACTCCTGGCGAATCAGCGACGCCACTAAATATGGATCAAGATTGTTCTTGGCCGATTCCGCTTTGATCGTGTCCCACCAGGGCTCAGGAAACAGGATCCGCCAGTAAACCAGCGGAATTGACTTGATTGAAGCCGTGGCCGCATAGGGCAACGCCCGCTTCAACGAACGCAATGCGCGAAAGGTCTCGCCGTACGAAGAATAAATTTGCGCCTCTGCCAGAGCGCTCCACGATGACGAATCCGGATCGGCGGCAATCTCCTGCCCGATGTAATCGTTCAATCCAGCGTTGGCCAGCAGCCGGGCCTTGGCCAGGTGCGGGCTGTCCTCTGGAAAACTCTCCAACAGTGCAGGAACCGGTGGCGCCTGCAAACTGTCGAGCTGCGGTTGCGGCGCTGGCTGCGCGTCCCCGAGCGCTGCCAGGCGTTGCCGGGCCATCTGCGCATAAAAGAAGTGTTGGTATGCGCGGATCAGTGTGCGATAGTTGGCCGCGGCATTGGCAGGCTTGTGATCCAGAGTTTCATAGAGGCGTCCTCGCCAGTAAATTGCACTCACCGTCTCTTTTGCGCCGGGATAAAGCCGTATCTGCTCATCGAACATCCGCGATGCATCCGCAAAAAGCCCCTGTCGATAGCTCAACCATCCCGCCCGCCAATGCGCTGCAGCGGCATTTGTATTCTCAGGGAAATGCGTTGCCAGGTAGCTGTAGTAGCCCACTGCCGTTGGATAGTCGCGCCGCAGCATGTACATGTTGGCACTCGAAAACAACGCCTCCGCCAGCCACTGGCTCCGCGGAAAACGGGCCTCCATCTGTTCCACAAGCTTCTTCTGGTCCACGTCGTCATTTCGATTGCGCGCCAGTTCCATCAACAGGTACATGCGCCGCGCGCCATTTTCGTCATTTGTGTCCGCCAGTGCCTCGGCCTGCGCGGTGCTCAGCAGTTTCAGCTTCAAATCGCACGCCGCCTCCGCCACCGCGAATCCGTTGCGCGCTTCTGCATCCAACCCTGACAGCCGGGCCAGGCTCTTATACTGCTCGGCCGCAAGCTCATATTTGCCGCCGTTGTAATAGGCATCGCCCAGGCTACGCAACTCGGTCGAACTCAGCGTCCCCTCTGCGCCCATTGCCGTCAGCTTCGCGCGGGCAACCTGCGCATCAGAGCTCAACGGGTGGGCAAGCAACACCTTTTTGAAGATTCGCTGCGCCTCCATCGTCTGCCCTTGCGCCATTGTCACTTCGCCCTGCGCCAGTTGGAAGCCGGAACGCCCCGCCGCGGCCGTTCCCGCTGCCTTGGCCAGCACCTGCTGAGCACCTGACGCATTGCCCAGGCCCAGCATCGTCGTGGCTTCCAGTTCGGGAGCTTGAATGGCGAAGATGCTGTCCGGGTATCGCTCCGCGAAGCCCTTCAACAGAGCTTCCGCGCCAATGTCGTTTCCAGATTGGTGATCGGCCTCTGCGCCCAGAAACTCCGCATAGTCGGCCAGCGCATCCCCGGCCTGGCGAGCCTGCTTGAAGTTGCCTTCAGCTTCGCCAAAACGCCGATCCAGCAAGTACGCATGTCCCAACGCGAGGTACGCGGCAGAAGCTGCCTCGCCGTCATGCGTGTGCGCATATTTCTCCACGCCCGCGTACGCCGCGGGTGTGCGCAATGTAGCCAGTTGCTGCGCCATGGGCCGTAGCTCAGTCGATGCCACAAATGCAAGCTTGATCCTTGCCGCCCTGCCCCGCGCATTTCTTCGCCCCGCAGCGCTCCTCGCCGCATGTCGCGTCGCCGTCGTTCTGCTTGTCTTCTTCTTGCCCGCGGCGTCAGGTTTGCTCGCCGTCTTGATCGTCGTTGTCTTTAAGCCTGTCGAGCCACCGGCCTTCGCGGTCGGACTCGGCGGATTCGATGAGCTGTCACCGCTCTGTCCGCCAACCGGAGCAACCATCATCAGCGCAGCAAGCGCACCCGCAAGCCAGCGCCGCGGCCAGTCGACCAAAGTTGGGGAACCTGTGGATCTCATGCCTTCAATGTAAGCTGCTTTCCCCTCGTAAAACCATCCCCCGAACCACCCGCGTTACTGTCATAACCTTCAGACGTTTTTCCTCACTCAATATCGGTTGCGCATCAGGGATTTGTTCAGGTATCGTACCCCAGCGGATCGTTCCTTTTGCCGACGTCTCCTGCCACCCCTCGCCCAATCTCGACTCTGGAGCCAACCTCATGGATCCTTACCTGAATTCCCCGGACCCGCGCAGAATCGTGAACCTTGCGCTCTTGTTCCTCCTGGCTGCCACCGCACTCCCCGCCCACGCGCAGTCCCTCGACCTCCGTCACCCGGCTCCCCTTGCAGCCTGGACCAAACTCGGGAACCGTCGACAACTTCGTCGGAAACAACTACTTCTACCTTTCCTGTGGGCCAAGCGCGGTGACCGTCGTCGTCACATACAACTCCATGAGTTTGCTCGGCAATGCCCAGCGTTCCGCCCCCACCATCCAGCTTTCTGACGAAAAACGCTCCAGGGTCGAGACTCGGACCATCTCGTCGCTCAAGCAATCCAACTCCGCAACCATGGTCGGCAACCTCAAGACTCCAACCAAAATGTCCCTTGCCGTCTTTCCGCCCACCGGCGGGCTCGTCCGCTCCGGTGGCGACTCCACCGTAACTGCAACTGGCGCGGTCCATTTCGACACGCCCCTCAGCCCAACCGAGCTGGTCGTCGGAACCTACACGCCCATGTCCGTCCACGATAACGAAGATTCCGCCGCAAAATTCGAGCCCAACGGCCGGTTGGAATTCGCCAGCGGAACCATCGGACAGTGGAAGCTCTTCGACGCTGACTCCCACCTCTATACAGTGACCTTCGCCCAGAACCGCCTAAGCCTCAAACTCATTCCTGGCCGCGGTCTCGTCGACTCCCATGACCCAACGGTCATTGTCTTCCAGAGAACACACTAGGGCCCCGATCCATCGTTGTTCCACAAAAGCCAGGCCCCAGTATCTCCGCGTCGCCAAACCTAATCCAAGAGCCGAAGGCGGCTGCCCCACCGCAGGTGGTTTGGCCACCCGCCCCAATGTCCGGTACACTCTTCTTTTGCAACCCTGACAACCACCGGCAACTCAACCCCGACGATTTCCCGCATCCTACCGCCATGGCGACCATCCAACCTATTGCAGGAGAACTCGAGCCGCATCCAGACGTTGCCCTGGTTGAAAGGGTGCGGGCTGGTGACGTCTCCGCGTACGATGCGCTCGTCCGCAAATATGATCGTCAGGTCTTCAGGATTGCGCAGCACATCACGCAAAACCGCGAAGACGCCGAAGACGTGATGCAGGACGCGTTTCTGAAGGCGTACCAGAAGCTCGACCAGTTTCAAGGAAACTCGAAGTTTTACACATGGTTGGTTCGAATCGCAGTCAACGAAAGCCTGATGCGCCTGCGCAAGCGGCGTACCGGCAAAATGGTCTCGATCGACGAGGATATCGAGACCGACGAGGGCAACGTCCCGCGAGACCTTGCCGACTGGGCTCCCGATCCCGAGCAGAACTATACTCAGGCGGAGCTTGGCGCGATTCTCGAGAAAACGATCAAGGGGCTCCCAGCGGGCTTCAGGGTCGTATTCGAGTTGCGAGATGTGCAAGGCCTTTCCACCGAGGACACCGCCGAAGCGCTAGGCCTGAGTATCCCTGCCGTGAAGTCGCGGCTGCTCCGCGCCCGCTTGCAACTGCGAGAACGCTTGAGCAGGTACTTCCGCATGAAGAAGGGGTCCAGGCAGGCAAAGCCTGGAGAGACGAGGAATGACAAGTGACCTGCTCTGAGTTTCTCGCTCTGCTCGACGATCTGATCGACGACTCGGTATCTGCCGAGACCCGCACTGAATTGCAGCAGCACCTGCGCGGCTGTGATCACTGCGAGGTCACCCTCAATACCACCCGCAAGACCATCGAAATCTATCGTTCGCACGAGATCTACGATCTCCCTGCCGGTCTCCGCGAGCGCCTCCACGCCGCCATTATGGCCCGCTGCAAAAAAGGCTGCTGATCCCCCAAAGTCTCTGGTTTCCATAAATCCCCTTCAAGTGCTATTCGACCGCGCAACTTCGTCGCGTATCCTGGGTTGGAATCGATAATGAGGTCGTGCCGCGCCTGCACCCCGGCCACCTTCCCCAGGAGCGCCATCGATGGAACGCTTCAAAGCGACCCTTGCAGCGGTCATGTGCCTCAGTCTCGCCACCCCTTCCACGCCTGCGTTTTCGCAGGCAGCTCCTTTGACCCCGGGCCAATCTTCAAAACACTTTTCTTCGCGCCAGCCCTATAAATCAAGCCAGTTGCAGGGCGACGAGCGCATCCTCCACGCACTCAATCGGTTCACCTTCGGACTGCGCCAAGGTGATCTTGAAGCCGTCCGCGAAATGGGCCTGGACAAATGGTTCAACCAGCAGCTCCATCCAGCCGCCCTCGACCAGGCTGATCTCAATGCGCGGCTCGCTCAGTTTCCTGCCATGCAGCTGGATCTTGAGACCCTGCTTTTCCGCTTTCCCAGCAACGCCATCATCCGCCAGGTAGCCGATGGCAAAGCGCCAGTCCCCAAGAATCCCGCTCTCATGGCCATTTATGACAACCAGCTTGCCCGGGTCGAAGAGAAGCGGCAGGAAAAAGAGAAGCAGAACCAGCAGCAGGCCTCCATTGCTCCCAATGCCGCCGCCATTTCACCCATGGCCGCCGTCTCTCCCCAGGACATGGCCGAGGCCATGATTCAGAACACTGACCAGCCGCCGAAGACCCAGGCGCTCGGTGGGGGCGCGGTCGCCACAATGGCTCCTCAACCGTCTGATTCTGGCCAGATGAACATGATCCCTGCCAAGACCGGTCAGGACCAGCAGGAATTCGACCAGGCCAGGATTGCACGCATCATTGCCCTTCCTCCAGAACAGCGGGTTGGCCGTCTTGGGTCCATGCAACAAGTTGAATTCGATGGTTTCCGCAAGGCTCTGAAGCCACCGCAACGCGCCGCACTCATCGCCAACCTGACCCCGGTGCAGAGAGAATTTGTTGACGCGCTTGAGAACCCCCAACGCGTCGTCGTCGATGAGCTGGCATCCCAGCGTCTCACTCGTGACATTTATTCCAACGCTCAGCTTCAGGAAGTCATGACCGACTTCTGGCTTAACCACTTCAACGTCTTCCTCCACAAGAACGAGGAGACGCCGTACTACCTGGTCAGCTATGAGCGCGACGTGATTCGCCCCCGCGCCCTCGGCAAATTCGAAGACCTTCTCGAAGCCACTGCCCACAGTCCGGCCATGCTCGTTTATCTCGACAATGCAAGCAGCATGGGCCCCGATTCCCTCGCGGCCGAACGCAACAAGGTCCGGGACGCGCGCAATCCCGATGCCAATAAGAAAGCTCCTGAGGGCCTCAATGAAAACTACGCGCGCGAGCTGATGGAACTGCACACGCTGGGCGTCAACGGCGGATACACCCAGGCCGACGTCACGCAAGTGGCGCGAATTCTCACCGGGTGGACCGTCGGTCGCCCCGCACGGTCCGGCGAATTCAAATTCGACGAAAACCGCCATGAGCCGGGAAACAAAAAAGTGATGGGCCAGAAGTTCAAGGACCGCGGCGAACTGGAGGGCCGGCAGTTGCTTCACATGCTCGCCACCCGGCCTGCCACAGCTCAATTCCTCTCCCGTAAACTGGCTATCCGTTTCGTCGGCGATGATCCGCCGCAGGCCCTCGTCAATCGTATGGCAAAGTCCTATCTCTCCAGTGGCGGCGATATCCCCGCCGTGCTCAACACCCTTTTTCATTCACCGGAGTTCTGGGCCGCTGACGCCTTTCGCGCCAAGGTCAAGACACCAATTGAGTTCATCGTGTCCGCTGCGCGTGCCGGCAATGCGAATGCAGAGAACATGCAGCCTTTCGTGAACGCCCTTCGAGAGATGGGAATGCCCATCTACGGAGCCATCCCTCCCACCGGATACAACTGGCAGGCGTCCACGTGGGTCAGTACCGGCTCACTGGTCAACCGGATGAACTTCGCGCTCCGCCTCGCCGCCAACAAACTTCCGGGCGTCGCCGTCACCTGGCCTGTGCAGGACTCGGCCAGCACCACGCCCACGCCACAGTCAGAAGAACAGCGACTTGAATCCATTCTTGTTGCCGGCGGAGTCAGCGATTCCACTCGGGCCGCAGTCCTCGATCAATTCGCTCAACAAACCGGCCCAGCCGACGCGCCTGCAAGGCCAGTTCCAGTAACCGCAAAGCAAGTCAGCCAGACTCAGAACACAACATCGCTCGATCGTCAGGACCAATTGTTAGCCGGCCTGCTGCTAGGGTCCCCGGAATTCCAACGCAGGTAGTCGGCCGTTAACAGGTCAAGCGAGGTAAAACATGCAGACCAACCGGAGATTCTTCCTTCGCAATGGCGCACTTGCCATCGCCGGCACCACGGCCATTCCCAGCTTCCTGGTCCGCTCCGTCATTGCTGAAACTGCGGCCGCCCCCGGTCGTCGCCTCGTCGTCATCTTTCAGCGCGGTGCGGCCGACGGCCTCAACGTGGTCGTCCCCTATCGTGAAAAGAATTACTACGCCATGCGCCCCAGCATCGCCATCCCTGAGAACCAGGTTCTCGATCTCGACGGTTTCTTCGGCCTGCATCCCTCCCTCGCCGCCTTCAAACCGCTCTATGACCAGGGCCATCTGGCCGTCGTCCATGCTGCCGGCTCACCTGACATGTCACGCTCCCACTTCGATGCCCAGGATTATATGGAGTCTGGCACACCAGGTCTCAAGAGCACGGAGGACGGATGGCTCAACCGCGCCCTGCAAGCTGAAGACATTCGCCATCGCCAGGAACACACCGCCTTCCGCGCTTTAGCTCTCGGCTCTCAAGTACCCCGCACCCTCGCCGGCAAGATTCCGGCCATCGCACTTTCCAACGTCAACAACTTCACCGTCGGCGCTCCAAATCCAAATCGCAACGCATCGCCTTCACCTGCCGCCAGCGCCTTCCAGGCTATGTACGGCGACTCGGGAGACAGCATCTTCCACGCGACTGGCGAAGAAACCTTCGACGCCGTCAAGATGCTCCGCGACGCAAATCCGGCCCAATACAAGCCCGGTCCCGGCGTTGAATATCCCACTTCTGAATTCGGGAACAACATGAAGCAGATTGCCCAGCTGCTCAAGGCAAACCTCGGCGTTGAGGCCGCATTCACCGATGTAAACGGATGGGACACCCATCAAAACCAGGGTGGCGTCACCGGACAGCTCGCCAACCGCCTCGATGACTTTTCCTCAAGCATCGCTGCCTTCTGGCGCGATCTCGGCGATAGCGCTGAAACCGTAACCCTCGTCACCATGTCTGAGTTTGGCCGCACTGCTCGTCAGAACGGCACTGGCGGCACCGATCACGGCCACGCCAACG
>Ga0181535_10008470_pt1 | contig 10110 bp, 7 predicted proteins | sample PEATcosm2014_Bin_44_FD_119774 | JGI IMG/M metagenome (GOLD analysis project Ga0181535, IMG submission 119774) | Peatland microbial communities from MTU Mesocosm Facility, Houghton, MI, USA - PEATcosm2014_Bin17_30_metaG | ecosystem: Environmental > Terrestrial > Soil > Wetlands > Peat | place...
CTTTCACGCTTCGGCTCGATCACACTGCCTCGCTCTTCGAGTCCCTGCTCGAATCCATCCTTTACCAGCAGTTGCACGGCAAAGCCGCGGCCACCATTCACCGCCGCGTGCGCGAGTATTTTGGCGGCGATCCGACGCCGCAACTCCTGCTCGACACGCCCGATGAGCCGCTCCGCGCGGCTGGCGTATCAGGCAACAAGATCAAGGCGCTGCGCGACCTGGCTGCGCGCACCCTCGATGGCACTGTCCCCGCGCACTCCGCGATTCGCAAGATGCCCGACGCCGAGATCATCGAACGACTCACAGAGGTGCGCGGCATCGGCACGTGGACCGCGGAAATGCTGCTCATCTTCCGCCTCGGCCGGCCGGACGTGCTGCCTGTGACCGACTATGGCGTGCGCAAGGGCTTTGCGCTGACCTTTCAGCGCGTACCCAAATCCCGCGCGCTTGAAGCGGCCGATCTGCCCAAGCCCGACGTGATGCTCCGCCGCGCCAAGCGATGGGCGCCTTACCGCTCCGTCGCCAGCTGGTACCTTTGGCGCGCCTGCGACCTGGCCAAAAACACTGCGCCCACAGGACGCTCGGCCCGATAGCGCGAGCGTATTGGCCGTAAAATGGTTTGAGCAGCCGCCACACTCAGCGCGCCGCAATACATTGGGTACCCATGCCTTCTGCAAAGCGCTTCGTTTGCATTCACGGCCACTTTTACCAGCCGCCACGCGAGAATCCCTGGCTGGAGACGGTCGAGACTCAGGACTCGGCTGCTCCCTACCACGACTGGAATGAGCGCATCTGCGCCGAGTGCTATGCGCCGAATGGCGCCGCACGCGTGGTCAATGCCAAAAACCAGATCACGCGCATCGTGAACAACTACGCGCGCATGAGCTTTAACTTCGGCCCCACGCTGCTGAGCTGGCTCAAGGAGAATGCGCCACGGACGTTCCGCATGATTCTGGACGGCGAGAGCCGCAGCCGCCAACGTTACCGCGGCCACAGCTCGGCCATGGCGCAGGGCTACAACCACATGATTTTGCCGCTGGCCAATGCGCGGGATCGGAACACCCAGATCCGCTGGGGCATCGCCGACTACCAAAGCAGCTTTGGCTCGGCGCCGGAGGGCATGTGGCTGCCTGAGACCGCGGCCGACACGGCAACTCTCGAAGCGCTCGCTCTGAACGGCATCAAGTTCACCGTGCTCGCGCCGCACCAGTGCAAGCGGATTCGTCCGCTGAAAGACGGAGCCGAGTGGATCGATACGCCGAACGCCAGCGTGGACACGACTCATCCCTATCTCGTGCGTTTCGCGTCGGGCGCATCGATCGCCGTCTTTTTCTACAACGGACCGGACTCGCGCGCCATTGCGTTTGAGGGGCTGCTCGATTCCGGCGACAACTATGTTGCCCGCCTCAAGGCGGGATTCAAAGACTCGCCTCAACCGCAGTTGGTTCACGTGGCCACCGATGGCGAGTCCTACGGCCATCATCACAAGTACGGTGAGATGGCGCTGGCCTACGCGTTGCGCCTGCTCGAACAGGACAAGACGGTCAAGCTGACGAACTACGCCAGCTTCCTCGAGCAGTTTCCGCCCGAGTTCGAATGCGAGATTGTCGACGAAACTTCGTGGAGCTGCGTGCATGGCATCGAGCGCTGGCGCTCCAATTGCGGCTGCAACGGCGGCAAGCCGGGCTGCAACCAGGCTTGGCGCGCGCCTCTGCGCCAGGCATTCGATGAATTGCGCGACGCGCTGATCCCGCTTACCGAGCGCGAGGGCGACAAGCTCTTCAACGATGTTTGGGCCGCGCGCGACGCATACATTCAAGTGGTGCTCGATCGCGGCACTGAGTCGGCGGATCGCTTTTTTGCCGCGCAGCAGGAGCACACGCTCACTGAAACGGAGCGCGTCCGGGGTCTCGAACTGATGGAGATGCAGCGCCACGCCCAGTTGATGTACACGAGTTGCGGCTGGTTCTTCGATGACATCGCCGGAATCGAGACCGTGCAGATTATCGCGTACGCCGCGCGCGTGCTGCAGCTTGCGCAGCAGCTCTTTGGCCAGCAGGCCGCGCCGCTGGAGCCCGCCTTTCTCGCCCGCCTCGCTGAAGCCCATTCCAACTTGCCCGAAGCCGGCGACGGGGCCAGCATCTACAAAAAGAGCGTCGCGACGATGGAGCTGCATCTCGAACAGGTGGCGGCACACTATGCCATCAGCGCGGTGTTCTCGTCGTTTGCCGATGAGACGGAACTTTTTTGCTATCGCATCAGCCGCATCTCAAACGAGATCTACACATCCGGCCGCGGCCGCCTCTCCGTGGGACGCGCGCATGTGGCCAGCGCCATTACCGGCCACGCGCAGAGTTTCTCCTTTGCCGTCCTCCACTTTGGCGATCAGAACATCACCGCGGCCGTGAAACCCTATGACGAGTCAGGCGCCGCGGACTTTGAGGCGTTCTCGGCCGAGGCCGCCCGCCAAGTGCAGCGCGCGGATTTCCCTGAGGTCATTCGGCTGATCGACCGCTTCTATGGCCATGCCGGATACTCGCTCACCTCTCTGTTTAGGGATGAGCAGCGGCGCATCATCAGGCTCATTCTCAACTCCACGCTCTCTGACATTGAGAGCTCGCTCACCACGATTTATCAGGATCACGCCAGCCTGTTGCACTATCTCTCGCAGGCAGCGTTGCCCAAGCCGCCCGCGCTTGCCCTGGCCGCGGGATTCGCCATCAACGCCGGATTGCGCCGCACCCTCGAGGGCGAACCCATCGATGTTGCGAAGATGCGATCGTTTCTCTCGCTGGCCAAGGCGGACCGGGTTCAGCTTGAAACCGCAACCCTCTCCTACAACGCCGACCAGCGCATGAAGCGCGCCATGGTCGAACTGCAAATGTCGTCGGGATCATTGGAGAAGCTCGACCGCGCTCTGGCGCTTGCGCGCGCTCTCACTGAGCTGCCCTTCGACTTGAATCTCTGGCAGGCGCAGAATATCTGGTACGAGATTCTGCGCACTTCAGGCTACGCGCTCACCGCGCTTGCCGCTGACGATCGCCCGCGCTGGGAGAAGGACTTCAACCAACTCGGCGCGTGCCTCACCATCGATACCGCGGCCATGCGCGCCGGCGAGCAGGCTGATGCGCTCGCGGCGGCGGACTAGTGAGGCTCCAGAATTCTCGGGCTGTCGTCAGACCTTCGCGAGTTTTCCATTCTTGAGCGCAAAGCGCTCGCCGCGCCACACGATGGTATCCCCGGCAAAACCCGCTACCCACAGGCCCATCGCGATAACGTCGCGCAACGGCGACAGCCAGAGATTCGCGAGCACCTCGTGATCGCCCAGCACCGCGGCGCCCACCGTCATGGCCTGCGCCAGCCTCAGGAAAAAGCTCAGCCCTAGAAGCCAGAGACTCACGGGGCTCAATCCGCTCGCCAGCACGTTCACGAGCGCCCAACCAAGGCCGTAGGTGACGATCAGTCCCGCATAGCCGGCCGGGCGCGAGCAGCGCACCGTCCGCAGCCAGCGCAGTTGATGATCGAAGAATCCACGCCACTCGTATGCCGGGACCGAGGTCTCGACCACTTCGGCGGAGAGTTTGATGCGATAGCCGGCCTGCGCGATGCGCGCGCCCAGCTCGTAATCATCGGCCAGGTGATCGACGATGGAAAGCAAACCTCCGGCTTTCTCCAGCGCCTCGCGCCGCACCGCGAGCGTCGACCCGAGCCCGTAATGCAGGCCGCCTTCAATCATCTTTGAGAGCAGCACGCCGGGCATAAACTCCGTCGCAATCCCCAACGACTCAAGTCGCGAAGGAAGCGTGCCGTGCGCCTTTCCGCGATAGAGCGCCGTCACCATTCCCACTTCAGCCGCTCGTTGCCCCATCCTTTCCGCGCTTTTCTGCGGAAAGGGTGGGTTCGCGAACCGGCACATCACACGCTCCAGGTAGCGCGGGCTCACGGTAATGTCGGAGTCGTTGATCAGCAGAAAGTCGTGTCGCGCGTGCGTGACGAGCTGCGCCAGCGTGCTGACTTTGCCATTCGTGCCAAGCTGCTTTGGGCATTCGACCAGACCGATCGTCCGGTCAGGGAATTCGGCCTGCAGCTCCATCACCGCCTCAGCTGCAGGATCGCTGAGCGATGCGACGCCAAAGAGTAGCTCGAAGTCGCCCGCGTAATTCTGCCGGCAGTGGCTGCGAAAGGCTTCCAGCATGCCGGGATCGATGCCCTTGAGCGATTTGAGAACGCTGACGCCGGGCGAGAAATCCGCTTGCGCAGCGCGCCGCTCGTGGAGAAACACGCGGGCCGCCACGATCGATGCCAGAAAGTATCCCATTCCGGCCACGGTCAGCGCCGTCGTCACGATCTCCACGGCCTGCGCCAGTGCGTGAGCGTTCACAAAAGCAAGATTACAGCTTCTAGCTACTAGCTTCTAGCCGCTAGCTCCTGATGCGCGGCCCGACGGTTCCCGTCTTTCAAAAAGACCATCGACTCATGAGAAGGAGTGTTTCGCGCGAAAGGTGGAATGCCGGAGGACAGGGCTAGTAGCTAGAAGCTAGTGGCTAGAAGCTGAAAGCGGCTTCACTCGTACCGCAGCGCCTCAATCGGATCGAGATTCGCCGCCTTCCAGGCCGGATAAATGCCGAACAGCAATCCGATCGCACAGGAAGATCCGAAACCGACCAGGACCCAGGTGGTTGAAAGCGTGGCCGGCAATCCGATGGGCAGAAAATAGACAATCCAGGTAATGATCGCGCCCAGCAGAATGCCCATGATGCCGCCCACCGAGCACAATGTCACTGCTTCCACAGTGAATTGGGTAAGGATGGTGCGCCTGGTTGCGCCGATTGCCTTGCGCACACCGATCTCGCGGGTTCGCTCGGTCACGCTCACCAGCATGATGTTCATCACGCCCACGCCGCCCACCATCAGCCCTACGCTGGAAACGGCGATCATGAAGATGACCAGCCCATCGGTCAATTGACCCCAGAGTTTGGTGAGGGAATCGGGCCCGAAGATTTCGAAGTCGTCCCCTTTGTCGACGCGCACCTTGCGCCGGATGCGCAGCAACTCGCGAATCTCCTCTTCCACGAGGTCTTTGTTTTTGGGGCTGTCGTACTTCACGATCAGCGTCAGGTCCGTGATCTCCGGGTGCAGGTTGTGAAAGGTTCCGAACGGAAACAGGATGATGTTGTCGCGCGGATTCTTGCCGCTTCCGAAAGGCTGCTTGCGTTTGTCGAGCACTCCAATCACGGTGTAGAGCCCCGACTCGATGGCGATCTCCTTGCCCACCGCCGGCTGGTCGCCGAAGAGCTCCTGCGCGGTATCGATGCCGAGCACGACGACATGCGCAGCGCGTTGATCCTCGGCGTCGGTAAACATGCGGCCCTGCAGCATCGACAATTCGGTCACGTCCATTACTTCAGGGAAGTCACCGGCAAGGATCGATCCGGCGACTTTCTTGCCTTCGTATTTTGCACTGACATCGCCGACCTGGAAGCTCTTAGTGTAGGCGGCCTCGGCGTCGGTGGTGGTTACATGAGGCAGTGTGCGCAATGCCCTTGCGTCATCGACGGTCAGCATTCTGCGCGCCAGCATCTCCGCCGTGGGGCGCACACCAATAATCGGCGAGCGGCCGATCCAAAAGACGTTCGATCCCAGCGAGTCAATAAAGCTGGAGACACGGCGATCGATGCCGCTGACGACCGACGAAATGGCGATGACGGTTGACACGCCGATCACGATGCCTAGAATCGTGAGACCCGAGCGCAGCTTGTTGGTTCGCAATGTATCCAGCGCCATCTTGACGGATTCGCCGGTTTGGCCGGTTTTTGCCATTAAATTCTCAATCCGTAGTTCCTGGTTCTTCGTTCACAGTTCTTAGTTCGCAGATCCCAGATTCACTCCGCGCGCCTTTCGCGATTGAAATGCAGTCCATCAGGACGAGCACTGCGAACTACGAACTGCTTTACTCGTATCGCAGCGCCTCAATTGGATCGAGATTTGCGGCCTTCCAGGCCGGATAAATCCCGAACAGCAACCCGATTGCACAAGAAGCGCCGAGGCCGGTCAGCACCCATGTGGTTGAAAGCGTCGCCGGCAACCCAATGGGAAGGAAATACACGATCCACGTGACGATGGCGCCCATCAGAATCCCCACGATGCCGCCGAGTGCGCACAGCGTCACCGCTTCCACGGTGAACTGCGTAAGGATGGTGCGCCTGGTTGCGCCAATGGCCTTGCGCACGCCGATCTCGCGCGTCCGCTCGGTTACGCTCACCAGCATGATGTTCATCACGCCCACGCCGCCCACCATCAGCCCTACGCTGGAGACGGCGATCATGAAGATGACCAGCCCCCCAGTTACCTGATTCCAAAGCCGGCTGAGCGAATCCGGCCCGAAGATCTCGAAATCGTCCGGTTTGTCCACGCGCACCTTGCGTCGGATTCTCAACAGCTCGCGAATCTCTTCCTGCACCAGCTCCTTGTTCTTCGGGTCGTCGTACTTGACGCTGACCCACAGATCCTTGTCTTCGGGATGCAGATTGTGGAATGTGCCCATGGGAAAATAGGCAACGTTGTCTTCAGGATTCTTGCCGCTTCCGAAAGGCTCCTTGCGCTTATCGGTCACCCCGATCACGGTGTAAAGGCCCGACTCGATGGCCACATCTTTGCCCACAGCAGGCTCGTTGCCGAAAAGCTCCTCCCACGTATCATGGCCGAGCACCACCACGTGCGCGGCGCGCTTATCCTCCTCATCCGTGTAGAACCGGCCCTGTAGAAAGCTCATGTCCAGCATTTCGGGGGCCTCGGAGGTGGTTCCCCACAGAATTGTCCCTGCGATCTTTTTTCCGTTGTATTTCACGGCAACATCGCCAACGCGAAACTGCGGCTTTGTATGCTGGAATCCGCCGTCGGTGACGATGACGTGCGGAAGAGTGCGCAGGGCCAGCACATCTTCGAGCGTCATCTTCTTGCGCGCCAGCATTTCCGCCGTGGGCCGCACGCCGATCACCGGCATCTGGAACACCCAGATCACATTCGAACCCAGCGAGCTTACCCATTCCGACACGCGGTTGTTGAGCCCGCTGATCACCGAAGAGATGGAGATGACGGTTGCGACACCGATCACGATACCCAGGATCGTGAGCCCGGAGCGCATCTTGTTCGTGCGCAGCGTGTCCAGCGCCATCTTGACGGATTCACGGGTTTGGCCAGTGGATTTCATAGTTCGTAGTTCATAGTTCGCCGAAGCCGGTTCACATCTCGGCTCTGAGAGCGACGACCGGATCGAGCTTGGCAGCCTTGCTGGCCGGATACACGCCGAAGAAGATGCCCACCGAGCCGGCCAGAAACAGGCCCAGAAAAACCGCCCACAGCGGGACACTGGTCGGGAAGCCGATGACAATGGTGATGAGCTTGCCCACCAGGATTCCGCACAGCACGCCGATCGCGCCGCCAAGCACCGCCATCGAGGCGCTTTCAATGAGGAACTGCATCAGCACATCGCGCTGCTTGGCGCCCAGCGCCTTGCGCACGCCGATCTCGCGCGTCCGCTCCGACACGCTCACCAGCATGATGTTCATGATCACCACGCCGCCTACCACAAGCGCAATCGATGCCAGCCCCAGCACAACGCTGGCGAACAGCGAACTGATCTGCTTCCAGATATCGAGAAAAGTGTCGTTGGTCTGGATCTCGAAATCGTCGGGTGTGCCCGGCGCGTCATGCCGCCGCGTCCTCATCAGCACGCGCACCTGGTCTTCGGCCCGCTCCATCACCTGCGCACCGCCCGCCACGCGCGCAAAAATATTCACCGAATCGTTGTAGCCGTAGATTTGCTGATAGGTGGTGATGGGCACGGCCACCCAGTTGTCCTGCGACTGGCCCAGGGTTTTGCCCTGGCGCTCGCCGACGCCCACAATGGTGTAGGGATTCCCGTCCACGCGAATCTCTTTGCCGATAGGATCGCCCGGACCCAGAATGTTGTCCACAATGTCGTAGCCTACGATCGCATCGTGGGTGCTGTGCTCTTCGTCGGATGGAGTAAACCCACGCCCCGTCGCGATGTCGATGTTGTTCAGCGACAGCATCGTCCAGGTGTATCCGCGCACATCGGTATTGTCGCTGGAGTGCCCGTTGTAAAAAACGTTGGTCGACTTGTCCAGCGCTGCGCCCATGTCACTGCAATCCGTGCAGAGTTCGCGCACAGCGTCATAGTCCTCAATGCGCACGATCTTGCGCTTCTGGTAGCGGAAATAATCCTGGGCGCTGAAGATCACGCTCGGCATCCGGGACACCTGAAACACGTCGGCGCCGTAACCGGAGAGCTTGGTGGCGACGTAGCGGTTGGCGCCATTCACCATCGTGATGACCATGATGACCGAGGCCACGCCCATGACCACGCCGATCAGCGTGAGAATGGTGCGCATCTTGTTGCCCCAGAGGGATTGCAGCGCGAGTTTGAAGGCCTCTCGAAGTGGCATGATCCTTAATGTTTATGATACGCACCCGAGCGAGGTGCGGTTCCGGAGGCTGCGAGCGCCGGGAGCCTCTGATCCTGACCGCCCCATGAATCAACGGCCCGAGCTGCCGAAACCCTTCTCCGCCCTCGCAGAGCCTTCCAGGCTCTTAACCTCCTGGACCAAACCTGTGAGAACCGGGACGGGAACCATCTGCGCGATCTTTTCGCCGGCTTTCAACTCGATAGGCGCGTCGCCCAGGTTGGTCATCACCACCAGGATCTCGCCCCGGTACCCGGCATCGATCACGCCGCCGGTCGTGGCCAAACCACGCGCCGCCATCGACGAGCGGTCGCGTACCAGCAGCCCCAGGGGCGCGTCTGACCGCGGATCGCGCGCCTCAACGGCGATTCCCGTCCGCACCCTGACGGTGGAGCGAGGAGCCAGCGTGATCGCCTCCAGCGCAAACAAGTCGTAACCCAGGTCCTCGCCGGGATGCGCCACCACCGGCGCCCGGGCGCCCGCCTCCAAAAGCTTCACACGCAGCATGAGTCTGATGGTAGCAGTGGGGTTAGCAGAACCCCAGCATTGGGCCGAAACAAGGTCCGGCTTACCAGGCTGTGAGCCATTTGGAGGGTCCGGATAACCCTTTCGTCGCATTGATGCACCAGAATTGGTGCCCTAGACTCGATTCGAACGAATTTTTCCTAAGCGTTTGTTTCATGCGACTCAAACCTTGCAAGGCATGCTGAATCCGCTCGGCGAGCCAATAGGTGGACGGGGCCCGAACAAGTAAAAAACAAGTTCTTTCGCCCGCGGCTAACGCGCGAGCATCATTCTCGTTGCTTAGGATGGAAATCAATGAAGATTATTGTTTTTGCTGAGCAGTTCAGCAATGGGGCCTGGGACGTTTGGGAGCACAAGTGCAGCCCCAAAGAGGCTCAGACGGTCCTCGATTCAGCCCGCTTTATCGCCAAAGGTCACTCGTCGAACGGGCGACTGGCTCACGAGGATGTCCTTGAGGGCGCCCGCAAAATGTTCAATGTTGCGCTCGGCACTGCGGCCAGCCCGAAGGATGGGGATATTCAGGTCTACTGCGTGTGCGTTGAGCAGACCGTGATCGGGGTCTGTGAAAAGATTCGCCAGTACTCCGACAAGATCACCGAAGCCCATCAGTTCGCTGAGGTTGCGCTCGGTAAATCGGCCTGATCAGGTTCAAGACGCCGCTTCGGCGGGATTGACTTGCCCGGCCTGTTGGCGCTCCGGCCGCCTACTGCTGCCACAGGCGGTCTAGCTCGTGTCTACGTCTCCTAAAATGGTCAGCCCCGGCCGGTTTATCTCCGGTCGGGGCTGTCGTTTGTGCCCTTCTCGCGGCTTGTTTCTGCCGCCAGAAGTTCGTCATTCGGCAAAAGGACTCGTAAGCCGAATTCTGTTTATGCGGTCATTCCTCTAGGCGCCGCGTTACCGCGGACACTCATCAGCGACCTACCCGGAGGTTTCGGCAATTGCAGGAGCCGCCTTGCCGCATCGGGCCGATGCGCAACCGGCGCCTGGCTCCAGGCCCCGGTTTCCCTCCCTATTTGGTCTTGCTCCGTGTGGGGTTTACCCTGCCACTGGCATTACTGCCAGCGCGGTGCGCTCTTACCGCACCTTTTCACCCTTACCC
>Ga0181535_10008472_pt1 | contig 10108 bp, 3 predicted proteins | sample PEATcosm2014_Bin_44_FD_119774 | JGI IMG/M metagenome (GOLD analysis project Ga0181535, IMG submission 119774) | Peatland microbial communities from MTU Mesocosm Facility, Houghton, MI, USA - PEATcosm2014_Bin17_30_metaG | ecosystem: Environmental > Terrestrial > Soil > Wetlands > Peat | place...
GAAAAACCAGGCACTGAAGCTGGATGATTCCACCGACATCAAGTTTCGACCGGGCTCCCTTTCCAGCGTGGCAATCTCATTCGTCAGGCGATCGAGGAACTGCTCGCGCGTCCAGAGTCCTGATTGACGGAGGAAGAGATAGCCGTAATAAGTGGTAATACCCTCGGCGACCCAGAGAGAACGCGAGTAGTTCTCGCGGGTGTAATCGAAAGGGCCCAGTGCCGCGGGGCGAAGACGTTTCACGTTCCAAAGGTGGAAGAATTCATGTGCCGCCGTTTCCAACGCTTCCTGGGTGCTGTCCCGCACGCTTCCCTGAATGATGATCTGGGTCGAATTCAAATGCTCCATGCCGTCTCCCAAGGCGATGTCCGGCACAAAATGGAAAATGAAAAGGTAATGGTCGAAATCCGGCGGGGGCATCGATGCCATTTCAACGTGCACAATCTTCTTCAGTCCGGCAAGGAGGCGGGATCGGTCGTTATCCTCATCGTTGTAAGTGTGTACCGCAACCTCGATGGTCTTGCCCCCTTCTTGAAACTGATCGAGCGAGCATTCACCGCAGATTTCGAGCGGCGTGTCCACCAGGACGTCGTAATTACGCGCGTGAAAAGTTCGCTCGGTGGCGGATGTCGAAAACCCGCTGATGACTTTCCACCCAGTCGGAGGCTCAATGTTTAGCGTGATGGGGTCGGGCTTATGTCCATCGACATACATCAGCACCGAGGGACCATTCAAGTTGGCGTGGACGTTATCAACCTGAGAGAACGAGCCGGTGAGATCGTTGGCGAAGACTTGATAGTGGACGTGGACCGTTCCCCCAGCCTGTTTGGCTTCCACGCGCCAAGTCTGTTTATCAGTTTTGACCCATGGCACTGGGTGATCGTCCGCACCCTGAGCGGAAAACTCCTGGACATTCTTGGCAAAATCATAAATCGCGTACCGCCCCGGTCCCCAGGCAGGCAGAATGAATTCGAGATGGTCCGTTGCTATTTGGCGGGCGACAATATCGATGGCAACCCGATGCGTTGTTGGCCGGTCCACATGCACCGTGTATGCGAGCTCAAGCGGCCGCGGAACGGACTCCTGAGCAGCCCCAAAGCCGTGCGCATGGCCCAGAGCGGCGCAGAGGAATAGGAGAAGCACGTTGATGCGTGAAGGATGTTGGGTCGCAGATGATCGGCGAGGTTCGGATGGGCGAAGCGAGCCGCGGCCCGGGGGCGATAGTCTCATCGATACATGATCCTTACCTGGTTCCGATCTAACACTTTTATTGACCTGGCTCCAACACGAGTTTGTGTACAGCACTCTTATCAACGGCCTCGTCACTAAACGGCATTGGGAAGCTCGTCCCACTATACCAAGCGGAAAACTGGTCGCGGTAGTAGGGGCTAAGAACCTGGCCGGATTCTCCGAGCGTTATGTTTTGCATCGACTGGTCCAAGTCGGAGAAATCCACCACCATGCGCATCGATGGTCCTATGTGAGAAGTTGTTTGCTTTACGGTCGTGCCCGTTCCTGCTTGCGGGAACGGGCCAACATTGAACCATCGGCCCAACAACGGCACTCCACCTAGGGGATGGTGAAAGGTCAGTGGAATTGTACCACCCCATTTCCAATCCGCGTGATTCCGGCTGTTAACCAGAGAAGGTATCTGGCGGAGGCCTTCATCCAAGCTTTTCATCAGGGTCACATTAAAGTCTGCGTCCCCTGGAGGGAGCCAGCGCGTCAGACTTTGTTCCAGGACATTCTGAAGAAATATCGTACCCATGGCCCAATGATAATCGGAAAGATCGTCACCCAGTTTCGGCTTCAGGATCCGTGCGAGCAAGGAGCGTCGGGTGACCTCCAGGATCAACGTGGCGGCGGAATCCGCCCGTGCCTCGCCGTCCCAGCCTCTTATAGCATCGAGGGCGAACGTTGAACTGGGGTCGGACGGTGGCAGTTTCACGGCTGCCGCGAGCAGTTGCTTGGCCAGCCACACATCTTCGAGGCTCAGGACATCGGTCTGAATCCGCAGCATGTCCGACGGAGTGAAGGCGGCTCCTTGGTGAAGCAGTTGAAATATTCTCGCCGTGCGGAACGGCGCTTCCCACTTGGCGGTAATGAAATACGGATAACTGTCGGGAACAATGCGCCCGTTTGCGGTTGCGATCATCCCGCTCGAGGGATTAAAGGAATGGGGAAGGTCGTCGAACGGGATAAAGCCGGTCCAATCATAGTCGTCGGTGTTGCCCGGAACGGGGACCGAGCCATTGCCGCGTTTGCGGATGGGAACCAGCCCCGCAGCGTAGTATGCAATATTGCCTTCGCCATCGGCGTAAACGCAATTCTGCATCGGCACCTTGAAGTCGCGAAGGGCTCCAGTGAATTCCTGCCAGTTGCTGGCTTGATTAATGCGCAGAAACGGTAGTCCGACCGCATGCGGGGTGAGCAAGGTCCACTGCAAAGCGAGGTTCCGGCCGCCGTCGTGGGAAACGATCGGCCCGTGCCGCGTGACTACGACCCGGAGATGATCGTCGCTCTTGTTGCGGACCTTGATGATCTCATCCCTTACTTCTGCATCCACCCATTGGCCGTTATGCAGGTATTTCTCAGGGTCGTTGGGGTTGAAGCTCTCGATGTAGAGATCTTGAACGTCGGGCGCCGTGTTCGTCATCCCCCAGGCGATGTGCTCATTGTGGCCAATAAGGACGAGAGGTAGCCCGGGGAGGCTTACCCCGGAGACGTTGAGCCCGGGGGCCTTGAGATGAATCATGTACCAGACGCTGGGAACGCTGTGACTGAGATGGGGATCGTTCGCAAGTAATGGCTTGCCGGATTTTGTGTGCGCTCCGCTGACAACCCAGTTATTGCTCCCGACGCCCGCCGATGACAATTGAGGATCGACTGATTCCGATTGATACAATCGGCCATCGATATTGGGCTCCTGGTGGACCCTGGCGTCGAGGCCATTGAAGAACAAATCGGCAGTGCCTGTTTTGGCGCGGCCGAGAGCGGACGGTGACGCCTCGGCAACCGGCACGTCGAGCGCAGAATGATCTGGGAACACGTCAGGCAAGAGGTCCTGCCCCAACTTGGCGGCAATGTGCTCGCGCATCAAATCGCTTTCCCAGCTCTGGCTGAGGGACGACGCAAGGTTTAAGGCTACGGCCACGGAGTCAACGTCGCGCCAAGGTTGGGGCTGGTATTGCACGATCAAGAATTCCAAAGGCAGGCGGCCGCGATGGCTATCGATAAAGGCATTGACGCCACGCGTGTACGCACTTAGGAGGCTGCGTTCCTTCGGCGCGAGATCGGCGAGGGCGCTTGCCGCCACACGGGGGAATCCCAGGGTGCGGCTTTCAATGTCCATGTGCAGGGTGCGATCACCAAAGATCTCTGAAAGCTCGCCCTCGGCATTCCTTCGGCTCAAATCCATTTGCCAGAGCCGATCTTGAGCCGTCACATAACCCTGAGCGAACAAAGCGTCCGCGAGGGTCTGGGCGCGGATGTGGGGAACGCCGCGAGCGTCGCGCAGAATTTCCACTTTCGCGGAAAACCCGGGAGCGGAGACAACGCCCTCAAGGACAGGAAGGCTTGCACGCGTGCGCCACCATAGCCATGTCCCCCCGCCCACAGCTACGAGGAGCAGGATGAATAAGGGCAAGATGAACAGACGCCTGAGCGAACGCATCATGGGTTATCGGTCTGCCGGGCCAAGCCGCGGAAGATTCCGTTCATCAGGTAGTTTAGCAGCCGCAGGCTTGATGAACCGTCAGATATTCCTCTCCTGTCGCGCTTTAATCGGCACTCCAGTCTCCAAGGGGCTGGATACTACTAAAGATCACAATCAGTGACAACATGCGCCTCCGGGTAGTGTCCTAATTTGAGGCGTAGCGCCGGCTTCCAGCCGGCACAGGAGCCGCCAAGATAGCGGCGTTTGGTTCAAATTGGGACACCACTCGCCTCCGGGTATGATGGACAGATGACCGCCGTTCGTGGCAAGATTTTGGGATGAAGAATGTGACCCTGTCGGGCACATGCGGTAAACCCTTATTCCATAATTAAGCATCAATGATAGTAGGGGTTTGACATAAGGGTTACTGAGCGATAGTAGGTAGCCGTCCGGGAGAAAGATCACGTGAAGGAATTGACGTACTACCCACCTTGATGACATAAACAAAGGAATTCCGTCTAATAATTCAGGGGCTTGATTATGAGTTGCTCTGGGATCATCTGTATTGAAACGGCTATGATGATTTTCTTGACGCGTCGAGGGGACTTGATCTCGCGCGAATGCCACGACCGAGATGACAACGAGCCGGGCTATCCGGCAAAGAGGCTTCACCGGTCGCCTGAAGGAGGAAGATTGTATGCGATTTGACAGACGATTCTTGCGGGAAAACTTGAGAGGTTTAAGCCTCACGTTGATCGGTGTCCTCACTCTGGGGTTATCGTTCATGCTCTACCAGGGGCATCACGTTTTTCCGGATTTTGCCATGGCCCAAGGGAAGGAACTGGATGGGCCTGACATCGATGTCTTGGAGCGGCAGAACCAGGCTTACGAGCGCATCGCCAAAGCAGTTACTCCTGCCATTGTGGCGATTCAGTCCACGCAGGTTACCAAGGTTCAGCAATCGCCTTTTCTGAACGATCCGTTTTTCCGGCAATTCTTTGGGAACATGTTTCCGCAGGTTCCCCGCGAGCAGCGCGAGCACGCGCTCGGCAGCGGCGTGATTGTTTCGCCCGATGGGTATATTGTGACGAACAACCATGTGATCGCCAAGGCCACCGAAATTTCGGTGACCCTTTCCGACAAACGGACTTTTAAGGGTAAAGTCGTCGGGGCCGATCCGCAGACGGATGTCGCCGTCGTCAAGATTGATGGGAGCGGCCTGCCCACCGCGTCCTTTGGCGATTCCGACCAGCTCAAGGTGGGCGACACGGTCATGGCATTTGGGAACCCCTTTGGCCAGTACTTCACCGTGACCCGAGGCAGCGTGAGCGCGTTGAAGCGTGCCAGCGGGCAGATTGAAGTATTTCAAAACTTCATCCAGACCGATGCCGCGATCAACCCGGGGAATTCCGGCGGCGGTCTGGTGAACATCCACGGACAGGTGGTTGGCATTAACACCGCAATTCTGAGCGGGAATTCGGGGCCAGGCGGCGAAGGCGGCTTCGTCGGAATCGGGTTTGCCATTCCTTCGAATATGGCGAAGCACATCATGGAGGATTTGATCAAAACCGGCAAGGTAAGCCGCGGATACCTTGGCGTCCAGATCACGGATTTGACTGACGATTTGGCGAAGCAATTCAAGGTTCCGGATTCTGCTGGCGCCCTCGCACAGGACGTGACCGCGGGAGGGCCTGCCGACAAAGCAGGGCTCAAGACGGGGGACGTCATTCGCAAACTCAACGGCGAGATCATTGGCGATGCCGGCCAGCTTACCGCCCAGATCACGAATCTGAGCCCCGGCGCCGTGGTCACCTTGGACATCCTGCGCGATGGCCAACCGATGACCTTTAAGGTAACGCTTGGCGAGCGTCCTTCCGATCTCAACGCGCGTACGGGTGGTGGCGGTGTTCAGCAGGGGACGCTGCGCGGCTTGGATGTGCAAAACCTCACCTCTTCGCTCCGCGATCAAGCCGGGTTACCGCCGAATGTGACTGGCGTGATCATCGTCCAGGTTGACCCGAATAGCCCCGCGGCTCAATTCGGGCTTCAGGAAGGCGACGTGATCGAAAGCATCAATCGGCAACCGGTGCGCAACGTCACGGACTTCAACAAACTCGCCGCTCAAGCCAAAGGGCAGACGCTGCTGCGAGTCAACCGTCAGGGCAATGGCTTATTCGTGGTCATTTCACCCGACGGTAATGGCGGCGGCGACGACGGCCAATAACCCCTAGGGCCCGGCCTCACTCCGCAAGGGGATGAGGCCGGGTCTCACTTCGAACGAGCGCCGCCGCAGGTCGGAAGGCGATGGAGAGCGCCGCGAAGTTGAAGAGGCTTTTGAAGGTGGTGCTGCTGGCAATCGTGGCCGGATTGGCAATTCTTTTCGTCGCCATCAGGGTTATCGAAAATCGGCTGATCTACTTTCCGCCACGCTACCCCGAGGGGTTCCCACCACCTCAAACCTACGAAGGCGATGTTGATGACGTCTGGCTGCAAACGTCTGATGGCGTCAAAATCAACGCCTTCTACCGTTCGAACCCCGCCTCCAAGCAACTCCTCCTCTGGTTTCACGGCGACGCGGAAAACATCGGATACGACCTTCCGCATCTGAGACGGCTCGCAAAGATCGGGGTCAACATCCTCGCCGTCGATTATCGCGGCTACGGGCGAAGCGAAGGCAGCCCCGATGAAGCGGGAGTTTACCGCGACGCCGTCGCGGCCTACGACTATCTGATAAACCAGCGCCATTTTCGCGCGCAGGACATCATCATCTACGGGCATTCCCTCGGCGGCGCAGTAGCGGTGAATCTGGCGTCCCGACGGCAGTGTGGCGGGCTGATCGTCCAGAGTTCCTTCACGAGCGCGCCGGCGATGGCGCAGCGAATGTTTGCGATTCCTTTTCTCGGATACGCCGCGAAGTCCCGATTCAACTCGCTCCAAAAGATTCGCAGTGTGCACGCGCCGATTCTCATTGTCCACGGCACGCGTGATAAGGTGGTGCCGTTCGCAATGGGCCAGCAGCTTTTTGCCGCAGCGCCTGAGCCCAAACACTTCTACTCGATCGAAGGGGCGGGCCACAATGATTTGATGGAAGCGGGCGGCGAGAATTACCTCGGGTATCTCCGGACATTCGTTGCCGGCTTGTAGTCGAAACGCTTACCGTAACCTCTGAGCCCGATTGTGCGGTAATCGGCCAAGGCAAGGTACGAGCTTCACCCCTACGCTTTGGCGCTCGCCGCGGGTTTCTCCGGCCCTGCGCCCTTGCCTCCGGCAGCGGCCGGCGCGGTGGCCACCGGCCCTCCCGCTCCGTGGCATTTCTTGTATTTCTTCCCGCTCCCGCAAGGGCAGGGATCGTTGCGGCCAATCTTTTCGCGCCGAATGACCTGCTTTGGTTTCTCCACCGCCCCCGCGCCCACCATTTGCATTTCGCGCTGTTCACGCCGCTTGCGCTGCTGGTACTGGCGAATCATTTCCTCTTCTTCGTCGGGGGTGCGCATCAGGAAGAGGTAGCGCAGGGTTTCATCTTCCACGCGGTCCATCAAGGCTTCGAACATCTCGAAGGATTCGCGCTTGTATTCGACGAGAGGATCGCGCTGGCTGTAACCGCGCAGGCCGATGCCTTCCTTCAGGTGATCCATGGCCAGCAGGTGGTCTTTCCACTGGCCGTCGACCACCTGCAGCATAATCATGCGTTCGTGCATCCGCATGCGCTCGCCGCCCCACACGGTCTCGCGTTCGTCGTAGTGCTTGTGGGCGAGTTCCTTGAGCTGAGAGCTGAGATCGTCGAGGCGCTTGGGATCGTATGGAAGCTCGTGCTGCTTCAGGTCGACTCCGAACCTTCCCCAGAATTCCGTGCGCAGGCCGCTGGTGTTCCACTGGTCAGCGTGCTGGTCCTTGGGGCAGAATTTCTCCACCAGCCACTCCACTACACGGTCGGCCGCCTCCATTACGAACTCTTTTTGGTCGCTTCCTTCCAGCAATTGGCGGCGCAAACCGTAAATGGTCTCGCGCTGCTTGTTCATCACATCGTCGTACTCAAGCAGATGTTTGCGCGATTCGAAGTTCTGGGCCTCAACGGCTTTCTGAGCGGCCTCGATGCGTTTCGAAATCAGGCGCGATTCAATGGGCACGCCCTCTTCCATGCCCAGCTTGTGCATGATGCTGGAAATGCGCTCGCCGGCGAAAATGCGTAGCAGGTCGTCTTCGAGCGAGAGGTAGAAGCGCGAGGACCCGGGATCGCCCTGGCGGCCGGCGCGCCCGCGCAACTGATTGTCGATACGCCGCGCCTCGTGCCGCTCCGTGCCGAGGATGTGCAGCCCTCCCAGTGCCACCACCTTGGCGTGCTCGGCGTCAGTGACCGCTTTGAAGCGGTCCACGAATTCTCCCCACTGTTTTCTCCAGGCGGCGTAGGCTTCCACGTACGCGCCGAAGACGTCCGTCTCTGAGCCTTCCGGCGGCCGCTCGGGAGGATCGGGGCTGATGCCCTGTTCGCGATACTTCTCGGGCGCCTTGCGGAATTCCTCGCGCGCCATGGTTTCCGGATTGCCGCCCAGCAGGATGTCGGTGCCGCGGCCGGCCATGTTGGTGGACACGGTGATCGCGCCGACGCGCCCGGCTTGCGCCACCACCAGCGCCTCGCGCTCGTGTTGCTTGGCATTCAGCACGTTATGCCGGACTTCTTTCAGGCCCAAAACCTCCGCCACGCGCGCCGGCTGGCACCGATGCTCGATAAGATAATCCAGAACCGGAAGATACTTTTCCTCGGTATTATTTGCAAGTGCAACAAGGTCGGGAAGAATCGATTCGTCAGCGGCAGGCAGGCCGTTATAGGGGTATCCGCGGGGCGCATGCTTCAGCACGGCTTCGAGGAAAGTCCGGCGTGTGCCGTTGGCTCCCGACGCCAGGGATTGGTACCGGCCCTGGCCCAGCATTTCCTTTACGGTCGAGACTCCCACCCCCGCGCGCGTCAGCCAATCGAGCGCCGGATTGGGGGATTGCGCCAGACGCTCCACCCATATCTTCAGCTTCGGGCCTTCGAGGCCCGCTTGCTTGGCAAGTTGTTGCAGAGTGGCGGGCACGACACCAGCTTTCTTCAGCGCCGAGCTCAAGCGCTCGGACTTTTCGATGGCGATGCTGCCCACCAGCACCGGCTGGCCGCACAGGTGATCGGCTTGAATCTCCTCAATCACCGCATTGAACTTCTCGCGCTCCGTCCGGTAAACCACGTCGGGGTATTCGTGCCGGATCAGGGTGCGGTTCGTCGGGACGATGACGATTTCCAGGTTGTAAATCTTCTCGAATTCCGCCGCTTCCGTTTCCGCCGTGCCTGTCATGCCCGCCAGTTTTTTGTACATGCGGAAATAGTTCTGGAAGGTGACCGTGGCGAGGGTCTGGTTCTCACCCTCGATCTTAACGCCTTCCTTGGCCTCGACGGCTTGGTGCAGACCGTCACTCCAGCGGCGGCCAGGCATCAGGCGGCCCGTGAATTCATCCACGATGATGACTTCGCCGTCCTTTACCACGTAGTCCTTGTCCAGCTTGAAGAGGGTGTGAGCTTTCAGCGCCTGCTGGAAGTGGTGATTGAACTCGATGTTGGCGGGGTCGTAGAGGTTCTCGAGTCCCAGCAGCTTCTCGGCCTTGGCAATTCCGGACTCGGTGGGCGTGGCCTGGCGGCGCTTCTCGTCAACCTCGTAGTCCTCTTTTTCGATCAGATGGGGAATGACCTTGTCCACGCGGTAGTACTTGTCGGTGGCTTCGTCGGACGAGCCCGAAATAATCAGCGGGGTGCGCGCCTCGTCAATCAGGATCGAGTCAACCTCGTCCACGATGGCGTAATGGTGCGGCCGCTGGACGTAGTCCTTGAGGTCGAACTTCATGTTGTCGCGCAAGTAGTCGAACCCGAACTCGTTATTGGTACCGTAGGTGAGGTCGCAACCGTAGGCGGCCCGCCGTTCGTCGTCGCTCAGGTCGTGGACGATCACCCCGACGCTCAGACCCAGCAAGCGGTAGATCGGTCCCATCCAAGCGGCGTCGCGCTTGGCCAGGTAATCGTTCACGGTGACGAGGTGTACGCCCTTACCCTCGAGCGCATTCAGGTAACAAGGGAGCGTGGCCACCAGCGTCTTGCCTTCGCCCGTCTTCATTTCCGCGATCTTGCCTTCATGCAGCACCATGCCGCCGAGGAGTTGTACGTCGAAGTGCCGCATGTTCAACGTGCGGCGCCCCGCCTCCCGGCAAAGCGCAAAGGCCTCGGGAAGGATCTCGTCGAGCGAAGCCCCGCCGGCCAGGCGTTCCTTAAGCTGCTTTGTGCGCAGTGGAAACTCGGCGTCCGGCAGCTTCTGCATCTCCGGCTCGAAGGCATTGATTTCAATCACCCGCCCGCCAAGCCGCTTCAATTCACGTTCGTTTTTCGTTCCCAGAACCTTGCCTAATGCGAATTGTAGATAATTTCCCATA
>Ga0181535_10008473_pt1 | contig 10108 bp, 9 predicted proteins | sample PEATcosm2014_Bin_44_FD_119774 | JGI IMG/M metagenome (GOLD analysis project Ga0181535, IMG submission 119774) | Peatland microbial communities from MTU Mesocosm Facility, Houghton, MI, USA - PEATcosm2014_Bin17_30_metaG | ecosystem: Environmental > Terrestrial > Soil > Wetlands > Peat | place...
GACCGCTATCCGCACATGGTAGACAAAAACGGCCACGCGGTGGACTCGCCTTCGCCCTACGCCACCGCATCGCTTGAAGCGGACAAGAGTGCGTTCGCCGCCTTCATGCGGCGTCTCAAAGCAACCGATCCGCAGCGCACCGTCATCATGGTTCAGGTGGAGAACGAACCCGGCGCCTGGGGCAGCGTCCGCGATTACTCGCCGGCCGCCCAGAAACTCTTCGAAGCGCCGGTGCCCCCGGAAGTCATCGACGCCATGCATCCGACGGCCGCTCCGCCATCCGCGAACTGGCAGGATGCCTTTGGCTCTGAAGCCGAAGTCTGCTTCCATGCCTGGTCGGTGGCGAAATATGTTGGGCAGGTCGCCGCCGCTGGGAAGGCCGTCTATCCTCTGCCGCTGTATGCCAATGCGGCTTTGCGCGATCCGCTCAAGCCAGGGGCGCCCGGCAGTTACGAAAGCGGCGGCCCCACAGACAATGTGCTCCCCATCTGGAAAGTGGCGGCGCCCGCGCTGGATGTCCTGGCGCCGGACATTTATATGAACAACGACGCAGCGTATCTGAAGGTGCTCGAACTCTATCATCGCGACGACAATCCCCTGTTCGTGCCCGAGACCGGCGGCGCCGGCAATGCCCGGTTCTTTTTCTCGGTGCTCGGCCTGCAGGCCATCGGATATTCTCCGTTTGGCATGGATTACACCAGGACCCGTAGCGTGGCTGAGGAATCCAAACCACGGGAAGAGTTCCTGACTCCCTGGGCGATGAACTACAAGTTGATCGGCCCGATGCAGCGGGAAATCGCCCGCCTCAATTTCGAAGGCAAGCTCCAGGCCGTGGCCGAGCAGAAGGACAAGATCGACGATACACTGCCGTTCGGCGCTTGGAACGCAACGGTGTCGTATGGAGCGACCCGCAACAATCGCGCCGTGGGGAACCCGGAGCCGACGGGACGCGTTTTGGTTGCCCAGCTTAAAGACAACCAGTTTCTGGTGGCTGGATACTTTTGCCGCGTCGACTTCAAGCCGGCCGCCGCCGAGCAACACCGCCAGTTCCTGCGTGTCGAAGAGGGAATCTACGAGAACAGCGTCTTCAAGTTCCTGCGCATCTGGAATGGCGACGAAACGGACTGGGGCCTCAACTTCGGCGCGGAGCCGCTGGTGCTGCGCGTGTCGCTCGCCACCTATTAGAGGCTGAGAGATGAGAATCGTGAAATCGCAACTCGGAACCACCGCAGTGGCAGCCGTGGTCATCGTCTTGGCCTGCGGCGGCCCCGCCTATGCCCAGCAGGCGGGACACTACCAGAACTTCAACAGCGCGATCTAGGTCGCCATGGACACCATGCAGCGCATGGCGGACGATCCGAAATTCATGCAGGACAGCTTCGATGTCGTGCATGCGCACATCAAGTTCAACAAGGTCTGGCTGGAGGCCGACCGCTGGAACCAGGAGATCTCCGAAGCCGATGTCCGCAAGCTCTGGCTCGCACGGCACGGCGGCCTGCTGGCGCCCTATGCTGCACGCTCGCGCATTAGTTCGACCTGCTCGCGAAGCAGTTCCTCCTTGCGCCGCATCGCCTCCTGTTGCAGCCGTTCGGTCAGCCGGCGGCGGGAAATTGGTGTAGACTATAAAGACAAGAGCGGCAAATGGGGATTCCGGATTAACTCTGCCAGGTCACCCTTCGTGGCATACCAAAAAGGAGAGAAGAAATTCAATGATTGTAAGGATGCGGTCTATCGCGATAGCGGCGGCAATAATATCTGGGTTTGCCGCCTCGGACAACCTGGTTGCATCGTGCTCCACCCCGGTGGTCACTTATGAGGCTTCGGGGGGATTTGGAAGTAATGTGATCAAAGGCCAGGACGCATTCAAGCTGGGAGGCCAGCCATTCACCATCGCTCTCTTTGCTTGCGAGGCCAGGCGGCCGGCCCAAACGGGACCGGACTATGCCGCCTATTCTGACATCGCGTTGAAGGGCACCGTCAAATCCGCCCTGATCACGACGCCGTACACCATAAGACCCACACCCATGACATTCATATTGGTGAAGCCATCTACCGGCCCGGACTTCGTCGAGGTGGAGGGTAACTTGACCGTATTTGGCAGTTTGATATTTGTCCACGGCAGCATCGCGCTGCCGGCGGATACCCTGACCTCCACCAACATCGCTCCTTTTTCAAAAGTTCCGATCGTCACGGCCAGCTCGGGTTTCAGCTATTCGTACCCGTTGTGGAGGCCTTCCACCGCATATTCCGTTGGGGAGCAGATCGTGGACCCTTCTGGGAACGCACAGAAGGCGCAGACCCCCGGGACCAGCGGGACCACGGTGCCGGCGTGGAACGAGACCCCTGGAGGAACCACCACTGACGGCACGGTAGTGTGGTCGTGCGTAGGGCCTTACGAAGCCACCGAATTGGCCATCATTGGAACCGCGACCGGTTCCGCCAGCCCGCCGGCGGGACCCAAAGCCGGCGCGTTGCTGCACGCCGATGCCGTCGAGGTAATCACGGCCCATGCGGACGGGACGCAATCCGTGCGGCCGCTGCAGGGTGCGCCGGTCGATCTTTTGGCGTCATCGGACAAGGTGATGCTGCGGTTCTACGCATCGGGCGTGCGCGACGCGTCCGAAGTTCACGTGCAGATCGCGGGACAAGAGGCGCCGGTCTTCTATTCCGGGCCGGCCGGCCATTTCCCGGGATTGGACGAAGTCGTCGTGGAACTTCCGCGCAGCCTGGCCGGGATGGGTCAGGTGGACGTGGTGCTGACGGCGGATGGCCAGACGGCCAGTCCCGTGCCTATCCACATTCAATAACTGCCAACCGTCGCGTTTGCACATAGCCCGGCGACCTGCTGAGACGAGGGCATGATGAGGAAGCTATGGGCGATCGTTGGCTCTGCCGTCTTCCTGGTCATCGCCCCCGGATTCGTAGCCGGCCTGGCGCCTTGGTGGATCTCGCATTGGCGAGTCGAAGCTCCATTCTTCGGGTTGCGGCTTTTCCGCCTTGGCGGGGGTCTGCTGATCGCGCTGGGAGTCGTTGGCCTCCTGGATTCGTTCGTCCGATTCGCTCTGAAGGGTGTCGGCACACCGGCGCCTGTTTTCCCAACGCGTCATTTGGTTGTTACCGGTCTGTATCGTTATGTCCGTAATCCAATGTACGTAGCCGTGTCAATCGCGATTCTCGGTCAGGGTTTGGTTTTCGGCAACGTCACGCTGCTTGCGTACGGCGGGCTTGTCTTGCTGCTGTTTCACGTGTTTGTGTTGATTTACGAAGAGCCGGCCCTCAGGGCGAGTTTTGGAACTGAGTACGAATCTTTCTGCGCCGAAGTGCCGAGGTGGATTCCACGCGCGAGAGCCGCGCCTTCCGCGCCCGCGCGCTAGTGTAGTGCGTCCGAAATCCCGGAGAGTATTCAGACGCCCGTGTGGGGCGGCCAATCCTGGCCTGGGGTCCCCTCTGGGGACGCCTTTTCAGGCGGCTGAATAGCCCCCCACGGTGCACATAATCGTCGATCTGCGCGACGCACTACACTAGAATCTTAGTGATGATTCCGACGTCTGGCTCGATAATGCTGTTTGCAGCCTTCGCCGGTGTGGCGTTGGCCCAGCCTGAGGTTATGGCTTGGGGTAACTTGACCGGCGTGCGCGTCGAGGGCCATCTCCTGGAACTTAGTACCAGCATGTGCGTCGCCCAGCCGGAGCTGGCGGGCGTGAGTTGCACCGGCCGCGAGAAACAGCAGAACAATTACTCCCGCAACGGCAAAACCGAAACCGTCACTGTTCGCATGCGCGCCCCGCGCGAGTTCCGCGACCCCACGGGCGCCGGCTGGACGATGAACGCCACGGAGAACGTGGAAGACACCGGCCCTGGCGCCGCCAAAATCGATCTCGAATTCACATCCCCCAACGAGGCCGATATCGGCGGCGCCTTCCTGGGCATCGAACTCCCCGCCTCGATTTTCTCGGGCGGCTCTGTGCAACTCATCGAGCCCGAACCTCCCAGCGCCGCACAAACGTCTCTCGCCGCAGGCATCGCCGAGCGGAATGAATACCTGCGCGCCACCGCCAAGGGCGCGCGCTTCGTGTCCCGCACCCGCCAAATCGACGTGACCTTCAACGAGCCAACTCTGATCATCGTCCGCGACGACCGCCGCAAAGGCAGCTACAACCTCCAGGTCCTGCTCGCCGTCCTCAACGGCAAAACCACTGCCGGCCAGACCGCCAAGAAGAGCTTCGCTTTCAAAATCACCGGCGAAATCGACAAGGACCCGGTCGAAATCACGCTGGACGCATCGCATCCCGGCCAACTGTTCGACGGCCTCGGCGGAAACTTCCGCCTGCAGAGCGCTCGCACCGATCCTCAGGTGATCGACTACAACCTTCGGAACCTGCGCGTTGCCTGGGGCCGCGTCGAAATGCCGTGGAGCCTCTGGCACCCGGATGAGAACACCGATCCTCTGGCCGCCGGCCGCGCCGGCGCAGTGCATCCACGAGTGCAGCAAGCCATGGAGATGGCTGGCGCAAAAAGGAATGCCCATCATGGTCAGCGCGTGGCAGGCGCCCGCTTGGGCGATCCTCGGCGCCAGGCCCGGTCCCCCGCCGCAAGAGGGCCCGCGCGGCAATCCACTCAACCCCGAAAAGATGGCCCGCATCAAGGACTCCATCGCCGGCTACTTGCTGTTCCTCAAGGAGAAATACGGCGTCGAAGCCGCCCTGTTCAGTTTCAACGAATCCGATATCGGGATCAACGTGCGTCAAACCCCGCGCGAGCACGCCGAGCTGATCAAGACCCTCGGCCCTTGGTTCGCCGGTAAGGGCCTCGCCACCAAGCTCGCGCTCGGCGACACCTCCGACGCCAACCCCATCGATTTCATCCAGCCCGCCCTCGACGACCCGGAAGCCGTCAAGTATATCGGCGCCGTGGATTTCCACTCCTGGCGTGGATGCACGGACGAAATCCTAGCCCAGTGGCGCGACGCCGCCCGCGAACTGAACGTCCCCCTGGTGGTCGCCGAAGGCAGCACCGATGCCGCCGCGTATCGCTATCCTCAGATTTTCAACGAGCAGTCCTTCGCTCTCTACGAGATCAATCTTTACCTGCGCATCCTGGCCATCGCCCAACCCCGGTCGATCCTTCAGTGGCAGCTCACCGCCGACTATTCCATCCTGGCCGGCGGCGGCATCTTCAACGACAAGGGCCCGCTCCGCCCCACGCGCCGCTTCTGGAATCTCAAACAACTGGCCGCGACGCCGCCGCGCTCCTTTTCGCTGCCGGTCGCATGCAATAAATCGAATCTCACCTGCGCCGCCTTCGGCAACATCGCGGAAGGCATCTACACCGTCCACATCGTGAACAATGGCGCCACCCGCACTGCCACCCTCACCGGCCTTCCGCCCAACGTAAGACAGATGCGCCTATGGGTCACTGGCGCAGAGCAGGGGATCGAAGAGTCCGGCCCCATCGCCGTCACCGGCGGTCAGGCGCAATTTGCCCTGGCCGCCACCAGCTACACCACCGTGATCGGCGGTACTGAGTGAGGGCGGTTGCCGGTGCGCGAGGCCGACAAGAAAGCTGTTGGCCGTCGTATTATTGTTTATACCCTAATTAAGCGTCCGCGTCCGCTTCTTCCGGGGCGCAGAGGAAACACTATGCCAAGCGGTCGGGCTAAGCCCAAGGACATCGACGATTACATTGCATCGTTTTCGCCTGAAGTTCAGGCGATCCTCGAAGAGATACGGTTGACCATCAAGAACGCTGCGCCAGATGCACACGAGACCATCAGCTACAACATCCCAACGTTCTGGCTGAACGGCGCTTTGGTGTACTTCGCTGCCTTCAAAAAGCACATCGGGTTCTATCCTCCAGTCAGGGGCGATGCAAGGCTAGAGAAGGCCATCTCAACCTACGCAGGAGAGAAGGGCAACCTGCAATTTCCACTCGATCAGCCGCTCCCCTACGGCCTAATCGAGAGAATTGTGAAGTTCAGAGTGAAGCAAAACTCAGCGAACGCGATCCGTTCCACTTGATCGTCGGAAGGGCGCCTCTCACAGCATCTCCCGCGCAATCCGCAGAGCGGCTTCCTTCCCCCGCTCCCCCACCTCACCCACCGGCCCCACGCACGATGGGCACCCGGCCTCGCATTCGCACGCGGCCAGCAACTCCGCCGTCAGCTTCACCAGCCCGTCCGCCATGCGGTAGAGTGGCGCGCTTTGTCCCACTCCTCCCGGATAGCAATCGTAGAGATACAAATTCGGCTCTTCGCTGAACGCTACCCCCAGATCCCGCGGGTCGCACATCAGCAGCAGCGCGGCCACCGTGCGCAGCGCGTTGCCCAGTCCCACCAGGCCGCTCTGCTTTTCCGTGGGTGTCAGGTCCGCGAAGCGCGCCATGAAGTCCGCGGGGAAATGCAGCCAGAAGGCGGTCGTATGCATCTCCTGTTCGGGCATCGAGAGATTGCCCGCGCCCACATTCTCCCCGGTGTAGAACTTGATCTTCTTGAAGCCCACAATCTGGCGATTCACCCGTACGTCGCCGTGACACTTGCGCGCGCCTCCCAACGGCTCGCCCTCGAACTGCTCCAGCGTCTTCACCTGCGTGTAATCGATGGCGTCGGTGTAATAGTCGCAATTGACGCGACGCACGTAGGCTTTGCGCTCCTTGTAATCGAAGCGCTCCACATGATACTGGCGGGCTTCGTGCAGATAGATGGCTTTCTCGTGCAGTGTGGTGAGCGCCGTGGTGAACGATACTTCGGCGATCACCTCCGGCTCGCCGGTGATATCCACCACCACGAAGTTGTCGCTCGAGACGGAGCGCAGGCTGGTGGCGTCGGCGGGATAAGAGTCCGAAGTCCAGTGCCATGCTCCCGCCGAATGATGCAGGAAGCCGGCTTCTTCCAGAAACTGGCACATCTGGGCGGTATCGTGCGCGCCGAACTTCTCGCCATCCTGAATGGGCAGTTCGAACGCGGCGCACTTCAGGTGCGCCAGCAGGATCTCCAGGTTATCCGGGTTGATGTAGGCATGTTCCGGCGAGCGGCCGAAGAAGTAATCTGGGTGCTCCACGATGTACTGGTCGAGCGGCGCGCTGGAGGCCACCAGCACCGCGGCCGATGCGCCCTGGCGGCGTCCGGCGCGCCCGGCGCGTTGCCACGTGGATGCGATGGTGCCCGGATAACCCGCCATCACCACGGCATCCAGCGAGCCGATATCGATGCCCAGCTCCAGCGCGTTGGTGGCGACTACGGCGCGGATTTCGCCGTCGCGCAGCTTGCGCTCGATTTCACGGCGCTCGCGCGGCAGGTATCCGCCGCGGTAGCCGCGCACGGCGTCCTTCGGCAGCGGGCCGCGCTCCACAGCGTCCTTCAAATAGGTGACCAGGAGCTCGGTCGCCAGGCGGTTGTTGGCGAATACCAGCGTCTGCAGGCGGTGTTCGATGAACTCCAGCGCGATGCGGCGCGCCTCGCCGATGTAGCTGCGCCTGATCCCCAGTTGCCGGTTCACCACCGGCGGATTGTAGAAGACGAAAAATTTCTCGCCGCGCGGCGCGCCGTTCGAATCCACAATGCGAAAAGGCAATTCCGTAAGCGCCTCGGCCAGTTCGCGCGGATTGGCGATGGTGGCCGAGCAGCAGATGAAGATGGGCTTCGATCCGTAGAATTCGCACACGCGCTTCAGCCGCCGCAGCAGGTTCGCCAGGTGGCTGCCGTACACGCCGCGATAGTAGTGCAGCTCATCGACCACCACGTAGCGCAGGTTCTCGAACAGCTTGGCCCAGCGCGTGTGGTGCGGCAGAATGCCGGCGTGCAGCATGTCCGGATTGGTGAGCACGATGTTGGCGCGCTGCCGGATGGCCTTGCGAGCGTCCTGGGGCGTATCGCCATCGTAGGTGAATGCCCGGATTTCCGACCCCATTTCGTCGATGGCGGTCTGCAGTTCGTGGAGTTGATCTTCGGCCAGGGCCTTGGTCGGAAAAAGATACATCGCACGGGCGCCGGGATCGGCCAGCAGCAGGTTCAGCACGGGCAGGTTGTAGCACAGCGTCTTGCCGCTGGCGGTTGGCGTGACCACCACCACGTTTTGGCCTTGTTCGATCGCATCAAAGGCCTCGGCTTGGTGGGAATACAACTGGCCTATGCCGCGGTCGGCCAGCGCGCGCCGCAGCGTGGGGTTCACGCTGCCGGGCACGTCTCGATACGTGCCGCTGGTGGCCGGTTCGTGCCGGATGGCCGCATGATGAAAGCGGGTTAGCGCCGCTTCGAGCGTAGGGGATTTCGGGGAAGTCAAGGTCAAGTCCATCGAGTTTCGCCTTTTCTTTGCTACCTTACACGAAAAGCGGCTGGATGACAACCCTGTGATTTACCGGAGAGTGCCGGGACTTGCCGACTATCCCTCGGGGCGGACGAACTCGTAGCGTTCCAAGGTAGCGGCGATATCGTAGGCGGACTCGCCGGAAGCCGACCGGTTGGCGCGCAGCACCTTGCCAATGCAACGCAAACCAATACTGCGGTCGGATGGTCCGCCGAGGCTGATGAGGTATTCGATGGACGCCCCGATGTCGGGTCCCTTCTCGGCGGTGAACAGCACGCCGCCCGAACTGATGTTCTTGGTCAGCCCAGGTTGCATGATCCGTTCCGTCCCGTTGCGGGTGATGGAAACGGGTAATTGAAGGGTGAAGCGTCGACTTCGTCTTTGTTCCACTTTATGTAATCCTAGTTTCTTCCTGAACTAAGGTCAACTAATTATCCGAAAAAACCTCATAATATTAGTACTGCCCGTATGACGAACTTTAGTCCTAATGCAGGACTTTAGTTCCACTTACGAAGCGTAAGCGCGGGAGATAATCCGGCGATGGCTTATCGGAAAACGCGGCTGTCCGGCTAGAAGACGAACAGAATCAGTTGCTTGCCTGGGTCGAGCGGATCGGTACCGGAGTCTGGCGCGTGCAGTGCCCGTAGAGACGATCATAAGTGGCCGGCAACGGAAAGTTGTGGACCGCGACTTTTCAGCCGCTGGCTTGTTTGCGCATCGGAGTAACTGATGCGCCCCGCCGCCGGGTTTCCTAAACTCTCCACTTGGATTTGACGATTAGGAAGTCGTGAGTTTTCCGCTCCAAGAGCCGTCCTCGGAAGGCCATATTCAACCCGTGGCCGGCCCGCGGCCGGTGAACGGGCACAAGGCGGCGATGCAATGGGACGCGCTTCTGCGGCAGCTCGCCAATTCTCTGCCGGCCATGGTTTGGATGTGCGGAACCGATGGGCAAGCCACGCTGTTCAACAAACGCTGGCTCCAATTTACCGGATGTACGTTGCAGCAAGCGCTGGATGGCGAATGGAGCGCCGGGGTGCACCCGGACGATGCAGCGGGGCGCCTGGCGGCGCATTGGGAGTCGCTCCAGTCGCGCACGCCATTCGAAACGGAATACCGGCTGCGCCGGGCGGATGGAGAATACCGCTGGATGCTGGACCAGGGCGCACCGCAGTTCAATACGCGCGGCGACTTTCGCGGATACGTGGGTTTGGCGATCGACATCACCGAGCGCAAAAGCGCCGAAGACGAATTGCGCCGGCTTTCCAAAGCGGTGGAGCAGAGTCCGGCTAGTGTAGTCATCACCGATCTGAATGGGAGCATCGAGTACGTCAACCCCAAATTCACGGAACTGACAGGCTATACGATGGCCGAGGTTCTGGGCCAGAATCCCCGGTTTCTGAAGTCCGGCGAGATGCCGGCCGAGGAGTATCGAAAGCTGTGGCAGACGATTCAGACGGGAGAGTGGCGGGGCGAGCTCCACAACCGCAAGAAGAAAGGTGAGTTGTACTGGGAGTCCGCCTCCATCTGCCCCATCCGCGACGCATCTGGCAAACCGGGGCACTACCTCGCCGTAAAAGAAGACATCACCGAACGCAAGAGAATGGAAGTCGCGTTGCGCAGGTCGGAAGAGAGATTTCGCATTGCCGCCGAGGGCACCGGGATTTGCGTTTACGACGCGGATCTGGCCACAGGCAAGACCGTGATCGACGGTTCGGAGCCTTTTCCAGGCGGCTTGCGGTCGATAGATGCCTGGGCGGGCTCGATCCACCCGGACGACCGTGAGCGCGTGATGGCGGCAATCAAGCGGC
>Ga0181535_10008475_pt1 | contig 10107 bp, 8 predicted proteins | sample PEATcosm2014_Bin_44_FD_119774 | JGI IMG/M metagenome (GOLD analysis project Ga0181535, IMG submission 119774) | Peatland microbial communities from MTU Mesocosm Facility, Houghton, MI, USA - PEATcosm2014_Bin17_30_metaG | ecosystem: Environmental > Terrestrial > Soil > Wetlands > Peat | place...
CTGTGGCGGACAACCAGCCGACAAACAAACACCGCATGAATAAAGACCTTGCCCATTTTGCCTCGCGCCTGCGCGAGACGATCTCCCAGCGCCCCTCAACGCTCGGCGATCCGCAATTTGCCGAGCTGGCCCGGGAGCTGTTCGTACTCCAGTTTCAGGGTAATCCGGTCTACCGTCGCCTGTGCGAAGCCCGGCAACAGACACCCGCCACGGTGCAGCAGTGGACCCAGATCCCCTGCGTGCCCACCAGCGCATTCAAAGAACTGGAGCTCACGAGTATTCCGCCGGTGGAGCGGACGGCGGTCTTCCTATCCAGCGGCACCACCGGCCAAAAAAACAGCCGCCACTTTCATGGCACCGAGTCGCTGGCGCTCTATGAAGCCTCGCTGTGGCATTGGTTCCAGCCCCATTTCCGGGTGCAGCAGGAATTTCTGTTCCTGACGCCTGACCGGGCAGCCGCGCCCGGTTCATCCCTGGTGCACATGTTCGAGACCGTGGCGCAAGCCGGCCCGAGAGCAGAACGCCACGCCTTTTGCGGCCGGGTGGCCGACGACGGCGTCTGGACGGTGGATTTTGAACAGGCAGTCCAGCGGTTGGCCTCGGCCGTTGCTGGCGCCCGGCCACTGATCCTTTTGGGCACGGCGTTTTCCTTTGTGCACTTGCTGGATTTTCTGGCGGCCAATGGGCGGCGCTTCCAGCTTCCACCGGGATCGCAGGTAATGGAGACGGGCGGTTACAAGAACCGTTCCCGGGTGTTACCCAAGGCGGAACTGCATGCGCTGATTACCACCCGCCTGGGCGTGGAGCGGGCCGATATCATCTGCGAATACGGCATGAGCGAGCTAAGTTCGCAGGCGTATGACGCGACGGTGGCGCCGCCCTCCGCCAGCGCCTCGCCGCGCGTTTTCCGCTTCCCCCCGTGGGCGCGGGTGCAGATCATCTCGCCCGAAACCGGCCGTGAAACCGCGGAGGGGGAACCGGGGCTCATCCGGGTTTTTGACCTGGCCAACGTGTTCTCCGTGGCCGCGCTCCAGACCGAGGACCTGGGCGTCCGCCGGGGCGATGGCTTTGAATTGGTGGGCCGCGCCACCCAGGCCGAGCCGCGCGGCTGCTCGCTGATGTCGGCTTGAAACCGGGAGCCAGATGTGGAAATCATACAGTCCATGGACCTGCCCAACTATTTCCTGGCCGACCTGCCACCTGAAGCCACGCTTTCGCCGGCCATGATCGAGGCGGCGTGCGATACGCTGCGGCACAATCGCGAAAAATACCTGGTCCCGCGCCGGACGCAGGACCTCGTGCAAATCCTGTGCGAGGTGGCGGCCGAATGGCGGCGGCCGGATAATTTGTATCGCCGCCTGGCGCTGGCCTCGGCCACCGGCTTTTCCGCGCCGGTCGTGGCGCGCGGCCTGGACGATTTCTTCAGCCATTTCACCCCGGAAAATTTCGCGGCGCTGTTGCGCCAGGATCTCGGCGACCGCGTCATCACCGGCGACGGCCCCAAGGCGCCGCACCCGGCGACGCTCGTGCACCACCATTTCTGCCACGGCCCAGGCCTGCTGGCGCATGTGGCGGCCGGCAATATCCCCAATCCGGCCCTGATGAGCCTCACGCTGGGGCTGCTGACGCGTTCGGCGCAATTCATGAAGTGCGCGAGCGGGGCCTCCTTGCTGCCGCGGCTGTTTGCGCATTCGCTCTACGAAGCCGATCATAAACTGGGCACGTGTCTGGAGCTGGCCGAATGGCCCGGCGGCCACGCGGAATTGGAAGGCGCGCTGTTCGCCGCGGCCGATTGCGTGACCGCCACCGGGAGCGATGAAACACTGGCCGCCATTCGCGCGCGGGTGCCGGCGGCCACGCGCCTGCTCGGCTACGGCCAGCGCGTGAGCTTCGGCCTGATCACCCGCGAGGTGTTGCAGACCGAAACCATCGCGGAACTGGTGGCCGGCGTGGCGGACGACGTGATTGCCTGGGACCAAAACGGCTGCCTCTCGCCCCACGCCATTTATGTGGAAGAGCGCGGCGCGGTCGAATCGGACCAGTTTGCCGCGCTGCTGGCGGCCGAGTTGATGCAGCGCGAGACGGTGGCCCCGCGCGGCGCCATTTCGGTGGCGGCCGCCGCGGAGATCGCCACCCGCCGCGCCCTGTACGAAACGCTGGCCGCGCACCGGGGCGACGTGAAGCTCTGGCAAAGCCAGGGGTCCACCGCCTGGACGGTGGTCTTTGAGCATGAAGTGCGGTTCCATTTTTCGCCGTTGAACCGGTTTGTTTTTGTAAAGCCGGTGCGGGATCTGGCGGCGGTGTTCCAGGGCGTGGATGAATTGAAGGGACGGGTTTCCACCGTGGCGGTGGCGGCGCTGCCGGGCCGGCGCCCGGAGCTGGCGGCGCAACTGGCACGCTGGGGTGTCACCCGCATTTGCGCGCCGGGTCGCATGCAAGACCCGCCGCTCACCTGGCGCCACGACGGCCGCCCGGCCCTGGGCGACCTGGTGACCTGGACCGACTATGAATGGGAACCGCCCCGGGAGGCGGAGAGCCACGAGAATTTATGAGAATGGAATTGAGAAAGACGTTTCAATTTGAGGCGGCGCACCTGTTGCCACATTTGCCCCTCACGCACAAATGCCGGCGGCTGCACGGCCACAGTTTCCAGGTGGAAATTGTGGTGGCCGGCGAATGCGACCCCCAAATGGGCTGGCTGATGGACTACGCGGATATCACGGCGGCGTTCCAGCCCCTCTGGGCGAAGCTGGACCATTATTATTTGAATGAGGTGCCCGGCTTGGAGAATCCCACCAGCGAGCACGTGGCCGCCTGGATCTGGGCCGGCTTGAAACCCCGGCTGCCGTTGCTCACGGAGGTGGTGGTGGCGGAAACCTGCACCGCCCGCGCGGTTTACCGGGGCGAATGAGCCTTTTTCATTTGCCCTTTGGGGCCGGGTGGGAAAGAATCCAGTATGAAGATATTTTCCGAGGTTGCGTGCTGCGGATTGCTGGGCGCTTTGCTGCTGCCGACGGCCGGGGCGGCGGACATGGGCGCGGCCCAACTGCTCCAATTCAAGTTTGAACTCAATCATCCCGTGGTCTTGTCCGCCGAGTCCACGACGCAGACCAAGACCGAACGCAGTGTGCAGTTGGAGACCGGGGCCAAATCGGCGGCCGCCACCAACTCCATGGTGAACCGGTATAAGTTGCGGCTCACCCCGGTGAAGAAATCGGCGGACGGCGTGTGGACGCTGCATTATGAGCCCTTCGATTTCGAGGAAGACCTGGAAACGTCCGGCTCCAACGGTCACGTGGACACCACCATCCGCGGGTTGGACGTCAAGAGCACGCAAAACGGCATTGTGGTGGTGGACACCACCAAGGGCGTGGGCATGGCCCAGGCCAAGGCCATCAAGCAGGGCGCCTATGCCCGCATGGTCAGCGGCAATTTTGAATTTCAGCCGGTGGGCGCCATCACCAAGGTGGAGGGCGATCTGCCGTTCGTCGATTATTGGACGGAAAGCACCAAGTACCAGGTCGGCTTTTTTGATATCCTCTTTTCCACGGACGCGGTATCGGCCGGGGGAAGCTGGACCAAGACTCTCGCCGTGAAGGATCTGGAAGGCATCAAACTGGGCGAAGCCGGCCTCATGGAGACCAACACCTTTGTCTGGCAGGCCAACCCCGGGGCCACCAACCACCTCATCCCCATCACGGTGAACATGGCGGCGGAGCCCAAGAACATCTTCGGCAGCATGGATACCATGGGGCAAAACACCGCCCTGAACATTTCCCAGTTCAGCCACCAAAAATCAGGCCAGTTCCTGTTTGACCCGGCTGCCGGCGTGCTCAACAGCGGTGACGAGACGGAAACCCTGAAGATGTCCATGGACATGCTCGTCCAGGGGCACACCATGACGGTCGCGACCGAGTTGACCATTCGCTCAAAGTTCGACTTGCTCCCGAACTAGGCTAGCCCTTGTGCTGCATGTCGGCGTGCACCTTGAGGATGGCCTTGAGCAATGCCTCCCAATCGGCCTCATAGGTCTCCCAGCCGGCGCTGAAACGCACGGCGCGCATGGCCTGCGCTGACTTGTAGCCCATGGCCGAGAGCACGTGGGAAGGTTCCTCCTTGCCCGTCGTGCAGGCCGACCCGGTGGAAACGGCAAAGCCGGCCTTGTCCAGCCGCACCACCCATTGCGACTTGCGGTCGCCCTCGGGCATGAGGGCGGAGACGGTGTTCCAAAGGCGCGGCTGATTCTGCCCGAGGATGGTGGCGCCCGGCAGGGCGCGCAGGAACTGGGCCTCGAAATTATCGCGCCAGACCTTGCGCAGCAGGTGCTCGCTGCGGAACATCTGCTTCTCGCGCATTTCCAGCGCGGCGATCATGGCGGCGATGATGGGCACATTCTCGGTGCCGGCCCGCCGGCCGCCTTCCTGCTTGCCGCCCAACAACAACGGCGTGAGCTGGCTGCGATGCGGGACCTTCAAGAAACCCACGCCCCGCGGACCGCCGAATTTGTGCGCCGCGCCGCTCACGTACGAGCAGTCGCCCAATCCCTTGCCCGGCTGCTTGCCCAGGTATTGGACCGCGTCGGTGAAAAACGGTATGTCATAGGCCTGGCAGATGGCCAGGATCTCGCGCCAGGGCTGGAGAACGCCGGTCTCATTGTTCGCCGCCATCACGGCCACCAGACCCGGCCGCGCATCGGCCAGCTCGGACGTGAGCCAGTCCAGATCCACCACGCCCTCGCGGGTCACCGGAATGGTCTTCACGCGCTTGCCAAAATAAAATTTCGACGACTCGTCCACGCAGGGATGTTCGATGGCGGAGACAAACACGCGTTCCGTGGGCGCCAGTCGGGCCGCGAAATGGTGCATCACCGTGTTGTTCGCCTCGGTGGCCCCGCTGGTCCAGACCAGGTCCAACGGATGGCAGCCCAGGAACGCCGCCAGCTTCTCGCGCGCCTCCGCCAGCACGATGGCCGCCCGGGTGCCCGCCTGATGCATGGACGACGGATTGCCGCCGAGCTTCTCGGTGACACTCAACCAGGCCTCGCGCGCCTCCCGCATGACCGGCGCGGTGGCGTTATAATCAAAGTAAATCATCGTCAGAATGATAGGAAATCCCCGTCCGCGCGCGAGTCTATAAATTGACGCTCAATGAGGCAGGTGGTCGCGATTCCAACGCACCAGCGCCGCATCGCTGGGGTCTTCAAAAAGAAACCGCAGGGTTGGCGATTCCACATGACCATCACAGAATACCACCTCGGCTTTCCCCTGGTGACGCGCCGACGCATGGGCGGTGCTCCCCGCATAACCGGTCACCCCGGCAGACCGCCACAGCCAGTTATCACCATCCTCGATGACGCCCGGGCCGCCCTTGAAGCCATCTCCAATCGCCATCATTTCGCTGGGATTCACCACGGCCGACTCGGCGACCGGCGGGGCCGGGTAACGGGCGGCGCTCCAAACGTATTGTCCGCCCAGGCCAAGCGAATTGGTGTCCGTGCGGGCACTGGTGCCTTGGACGTTGTAACCGTAGCTGAAAAACGCTCCGGAATTGGTCGGCCAACTGGACGGTTTGTTTGCGGCGGGGCATTTCCAAACGGTCTGGCTGGCCCATTGGGCGAAGGGAATGCGATTGGTGGAGCTGCCCGATCCTGAAAGCTCGGTTAATTGCAGGGCGGTGCTCCACATCGTCAGGTGCTCCGGGTAAGCGCCCTGGCGATACCCGGGATTTCCTTCCAAGACATAGACTCCGTTGTCAGCCACGAAGGCCCGCAAAGCGATCCCGAGTTGGCGCACATTGTTGAGGCAGACCGCCCGTTGAGCCCTGGCCTTGGCGTGAGCGATGGCCAGCAGCAGGAGCGCCGACAAGACGCCGATGATGGCGATGACGGTCAAGAGTTCCACCAAAGAAAAGGCACGCGGCGAACTGAAGCGCCAGACCGAATGGCGTCTGGCCGGGAGATGGGCTGCGCCAGCACCCATTCCCGGTGTGAAGAAGGTAGTTCTCACGTATGGCTGTTTTGACCGAGCCATACCCAATCACTCACACGCCGTGAATGGAATCGTCCGCCAAGGCGGCCTGAAATCAAGGAACGGTCGGCGGGGCGGAAATAGCCGGCGTGGGCGCGGGAGGATCGCCCGGCAAAACAGTGTTCTCCTGCCCGGGCACCGCCTTCGCCGGGGGGAGCGGGGAAATCAGGGTGGCGCCTTTGAGCAGGCGGCAGAAGTCTTTTTTGCTCGTGTGCCGATGCTCGCCGTCGGTGAACTTGGGATTCGTGGCGGATTTGTAGCCGACCTCGAGCCGTTCGAGCTGCACGATCCGCACGTATTCCTGGCCGCAGTGCCAGACCTGACCTTGTTGAAGTTTCATGCGATGGGGACGCATCTCCCTTGAATTTCACTCCAAGGGAGATGTCAAAGCCGGCGTTACTTTTTCTTGCCGACGGCCTGCTTGGCAGCCACCGCCTGGCTTTTCTTCGCCGCGGCTGCTTTGCTCTTGTCTTGCTTCTGGTTGGTCTTCTTCTGGTTCGCTTTCGGGGATTTATCGCCCATAGGTTATATCTTTTTTTGACTGCGGTTTACCTGCCGGCGGCATATTAGTTTCTCCGCCCGCAGGAGTAATGATGGACATTAACCGGGCGGCTGTAAATGATTGTCGTGCATTATCGGGCATTCGGTGATGGCGGACCGGGAGGTTAGTGGTCAGCCGGGACGCCGGCGGGGCGCGAAGAAAATCGGTAATTGCCGGAACCAATGGCGTAGGCCGCGGCGCCATGAGCGAGACCCAGGAATTGAATGCCCGGCACTTCGGCGACGGGCCGGCCTGACTCGGTCACGGCAGTTTCGGTTTCGGCCGGCACATAGACCGTGGCCGTGGTATTGGGCGGAATGGAGATCTCCAGGGTCAGCACGTTGCCTTGCCGGCTCCAGTTGCTGACGATGCGCCCGCGAATTGAATCATAGCAGGCCTTAACCCACGTCAGGTCGCCGACCGGCTGCGGCCGGAGGATGATATGCTTAAAGCCCGGCTGCGCCGGGTCGCAATTGATCCCCGCCAGCCATTGGTAAAACCAGCCGCTGACGGACCCAAACATGATGTGGTTGCGCGAGTGCGGTTCCTGCCACTGTTCCCACAACGTCTTGGAATCCTGCGCCATACTGATCCAGCCGGGCTGGTTGGGGTAGGACGCCAGCGAATAGGCCAGATCACTGCGGCCGCCGGCTGAGAGGGCCGGCAACAGCCACTTGGCGCCCAGAATGCCCGTATCGATGTGCCCGAGCGTGGCCACCTGCCGGGCGAGACGGGCCAACACGGCCGCCTGCCGATCCGCCGGCACGAGGTCAAAGTAGAGAGCGGCCGCAAGAGCGGTCTGGCTGCCATTGGCATAGGAATTATTCGCCGCGTCAAAAAACTTCTGGTTGAACGCGGCTCTCGTCCTTTCGGCCAGGGCGGCGTATTGCGTGGCCTCCCCGGCCCGGCCCAGCAGCGTCGCCGCCAGCGACACGATCCGGGCGTCCTCATACAAGAAGGCGGTGGCCGTCAACTGGCTGGGCGTGGCCGTTGACCACGGACACCAATCGCCCAAGGTATCGGTCAGGGCGACGATGCCGTTGGTCGTCTGGCCGGTCAGATAATCCACATAGAGTCGCAGCCGATCGTAATGTTGGGCCAGAATGCGCCGGTCGCCGCAGTAGGTAAACAAGTCCCAGGCGATCAACGGATAGGCGCTATCCCAGGCCGGCTGGCAGTCGCCCCGCCCCCAGCCCGCGCTGGGCACAACGACCCCGATGCGGCCGTCCGGCAACTGGTTGTCACGGAGATCGTCCAGCCATTTGGTATAGAAAGTGGCGGAACGGAAATTCATCAACCCGGCTTCCGCCGCCAGATGCGCGTCGCCGGTCCAGCCGTTCTTCTCGCGCGTGGGACAATCGGTGGGGATGTTTTGCGCGTTGCACAAATAGGATTGCCGGGTGGCTTGCTGCACCTGATTGAGGCCGTCGTTGGAGCAGGAGAATTCGCCGGCCGGCTCGAAATCGGTGTGGGCAAACCGGCCGCGAAAGTTATCGCATGTCGGCTGGCCGGGAAACCCGGTCACTTCCACGTAACGGAAACCGCTGTAAGAAAAACGCTGTTCCCAAGTCTCGGTGCCGGCGCCTTTGCAAATGTAGGTATCCACCTGGAACGGCTTGGGTGGGTGCATGAACTCCGTGATGGTGGTGCGGTCGATCATGCCATTGGTGGCCAGGCACTCGGCATAGCGCATCTGAATGGTGGCGCCGGCCGGTCCCTGCACGGTCAACTGCGCATGGCCGGCAAAATTCTCGCCCATGTCCACCACATAGACCCCCGGTTGTGGCTGGGTGATGGCCCGGGGCGTGATCGTTTTAACCACGGCAATGGGCGGACACCGCAAGGCCGTCAATTTCCCGGCGGGCGCGGGCAGCACATCGGCTGCGGTCCACGCCTCGTCCGCAAAACCCGGTTCATCCCAACCGGGCATTTCCCGGCGGGCATCGTAGATTTCCCCGCTGTAAATGCCGTCAAAGCGAATCGGTCCCTCGCGGGTCGCCCGCCACGAACTATCGCTGGCAAGCGTTTGGGTGTGGCCATCCTGGTAATCCACCACCAACAGCAATTGCAGCCGGGGACGTCCCCGCCAGGAGGCATGTTCGAAGCCCCACACGGCCACATCGTGAACGTCGTACCAGCCGGTTCCCAAAACGGCGCCGAGGGTGTTCGTGGTGCCGGGCCGGAGCAGGGAGGTGACATCATGGGTCACATAGAGCACACGTTGGTTGAAATCGGTGTAGCCGGGATCGCGCTCGCGGTTGCCGCCCACCTTTTGGCCGTTGAGATGCAACTCCAGACTGCCCACGCCGCTGGCGTACAGCCGCGCCCGTTTGAGACCGCGCTGCAACTGAAAATCGCGACGTAGAAACGGCGCCGGGTTCGCGGCCAAGTCGTTGGTGGGCGTGGGCAGGTTGATCCCAATCCAGGACCCGGGCCAATCCTGCGGCTGGAGCAGCCCCATTTCCCAGGTGGCCGGCGGGCTCCAGGCCGATTGCCGGTGGTGCTCATCCCAAACTTCCACCTTCCAATAGCAGGACTGGCGGGACGCGAGCGTCCGTCCGGCATAGGCAATCTGCGCGGTTTCATCGGCAGCCACTTTGCCCGAATCCCAGAGGTCACCCTGATTGGCGGCCAGTTTCTCCGCGCTGCTGGCCACCAGAATGCGATAGGCGGTTTGTTGCTTGCCGCGTGTCTCTTCGCGGTTAGTAAAGAGTCGTCCCAGCCACGTGGGAGAGGGCAAGGTTAGCACCCAACTCAACCGCGGTTGAACCACCTCGATGCCCATCGGGTCGGCCAGATATTCGCAGCGCAACTCACTTGGTTGGAGGGCCAGCGAGGCGCCGGCGGGCAAGACCACGCCCGCCAGGATTGCCAGGGCGAGGACCAGGCGGAGGCCCGGCCACCGGTTCATCATTTTAAGTGTCATGATCATGAGTGCAACGACCGCGGAGATGGAATATAGGGATCACCTCCAAATCTGCACAATCCCCAAAACCGGTGTCAGCAGGGTTAAGGCATATTGGGCACGATGGGGCGGCCGTTCGTTGCGGGGCGCGCGGTTGGGTGACGACTAGCTCAAAATCACATCTCTGCGCCCGAGGACGGCCGCGGACCAAATGCGCAACGTAACGAACGGCGCTTGCGGATCACGCGCCAGCGGTCCGGAGCGCCGAGAGTTGCTCGGCCCGTGTGCCCACGGCCCCCAGCCAACTCGCCAACCTTTTCCCCCTCCGCAACGCCCCCACCTCCGCCCTCCTGAGCGCATTGCCCATCCCGCACGTCACAAAACCAATCATTGCCAACCGGAAACGCAATCTGCTCAAATCAATTCCGGCCGAGCAATGCTCGGCGCTCCAGGGACGTCCAGCCAGCCGCCGACCGACCGCGCACCCCGAAACGAACGGTCGCTCTATCACCCCGCGCTCAATACGCAGTGGCCGCAACGCTCGAACGTCTCAGCGGCCGAGGACGGACGCGGACCCAATGCGCGCAGCTCCGGCTCGGAGCGCCGAGCATTGCTCGGCCCGTGTGCCCATGGCC
>Ga0181535_10008476_pt1 | contig 10106 bp, 3 predicted proteins | sample PEATcosm2014_Bin_44_FD_119774 | JGI IMG/M metagenome (GOLD analysis project Ga0181535, IMG submission 119774) | Peatland microbial communities from MTU Mesocosm Facility, Houghton, MI, USA - PEATcosm2014_Bin17_30_metaG | ecosystem: Environmental > Terrestrial > Soil > Wetlands > Peat | place...
GGACCTTCGTGTCACATGCCAGATCGGACCTAAGTCCTTTGAAATCTGGCGGGGACGACGGGGCTCGAACCCGCGACCTCTGCCGTGACAGGGCAGCGCTCTAACCAACTGAGCTACGTCCCCTCTGCTTTTGCAGCGAATCTCCGCAAATCACAGCTATTTCTAATGCCTGCGCCCGCTTGCTTCCATCGCGCGCGGTCAAAAATCAACCCCGCGCTTCACTCTGAGCGAACGTCCGCAAACCACAGAACTGTCACCGTTCCGTGAATCCATTGTAGCAAAGATCCTGGGCAACTTGCTCTCGCCAGCGAGTCGCCCTTTGAATCGGCAAACTAGGGATCAAAAGCACTTTGGCGGCCCCATCCATCTCGGTCCTCCAGCTATCCCCTCGCCTCAAAATGAGCCTCAATCTCCTCGAGAGTCTTCCCTTTTGTTTCGGGCAGCAGAAATGCCGCCACCAGCAGGTAAACCACCGTAAACCCAGCGAACGTGAAAAAGATTGCTGAATACCCATGCTTGCTGACGAACGGCAGAAAAATTCCAGCAGCCGTCGTCGAAACCATCTGGTTGATCACCAGCGCAATGCTCATGCCGTTCGACCGAATGCGCGTCGGCATCAATTCTGACAGCGCCAGCCACACGCACACGCCGGGGCCGAGCGCAAAAAACGCTATGAATGTGTACAGCCCGATAGCAACTTGCCATCCACGGCGAGACTCCGGTACCTGCCCAATCAGGGCCTTCTCAATCTTCAACGGCGCAGACCGGGCTGCCTCCAGATCGGCAAATGGATCCCTGAAAAACGCCTCAACCTTATTTGCCGGAATACAGCTGTCGCGGTCCACTCGGATGGGAACGCTCGCCGGGTCGTCTGAGCGAACAAAATTTGTGGCCGCCGTAAAGTCCCCATACGAATAAATGATCGTCAGAGAAGCGCGATCGCTGCTGATTGCGCTTCCACCGTAACCACTTGCTCCCAGCAGTTGTTTCGCAGTGGCCGGGTCAAAATGCAATGCCAGCTCCTGGTTTGGGCCAACCATGCTTTGGACCTGGTTTCGCCCATCCACGCTCGCTCTTTCGGTCTTTAGAAAGAGCGCGCCCACATAAATGAGCGAGACGATAATCCCACTTGTACCCACTACAAGCAGAAACTTGCGCCCTTTGCGATCGACAAGCGTTACGCCCACCATGGTCATCAGAAAATTCGCCGCCGTGAAGATCACGTAACCCCAATGCGCAGCCAGATCAGAAAGCCCGCCCTGCAGCAGGATGCTGGTGTTATATCCAATGATGGAGTTCACGCCCGTGGTCTGGTTGCAAAACAGAATTGCGCACGCAAGCAAAAAAGGAATGACATACTTTCTGCGCAACAACGAGTCCTTCAGGGGCTTTCCTGGCTTTAGCTTGGCCTCCGCCGCCAGCGCAATCGCATCCATTTCTTTGAACTCGATTTCGGCCTGCTCGGATGTCCTCGAGCGCAACAGTGCCGCAAGCGCACGTTCCTTCCCTCCTCGCCTGAAAAGCCAACGTGGCGACTCGGTCACGAACAGGCTGCCCAGCACAAACAAGGCTCCCGGCGGAAGCGAAACCCAGAAAATCCACCTCCACGCCTGATCCTTCACATCAAACAGCGCCGCTGCATCGTTCAACCTGGCCACCGCTTCTACTCTGTAGCTGAAATAGATTCCCACCAACGCAGCGGCAACAATCCCCAGAGTGAGCAACCATTGAAAAACCGCAGTGCCCTTCCCGCGATTTGGCGCGGCCAGGCACTCCGCCAGGTACAACGGAACGACGATGCCTACCAGGCCCCCACTGATCCCTTGCAACAGGCGGCCCAGAAACAAAAACTCATAACCCTGCGAGAGCGCAATCACCGGAATGCTCGCAACAAACAAAGCGCCGCTCAGAATCATTAGCGGCTTCCTGCCCATCCAGTCGGCTAAAAGGCCCGCAAACAACGTGGAGAATACGCTCCCCAGCAGCACCGCTGCCACAATCACTGAAAGCTGCGCGGGGCTCAGGTGCGAAGTAGCCTCGAGGTATGGCAGAGCCCCGCCAATGATGCCCACGTCGATTCCATAGAGCAGACCGCCCAACCCCGCCACAAGCAGCAGGAATATGTTGTACCTTCGCGTCGCAGTGCTTTCGGAGTATGCGGACGCTCGACCAGAGTTGTTCGCAGTCGCCATCTTCGCGGTGAGATCCTTTCCCCTCTCAAACTTCAGTTGCAACAGCCCAAATTCCTTAACCACTTGCGATCCTAGCAGTTCCAATTCAAGCTGGCGTCCGAACTGGCCTGATGTAAAGTATCCGAGCATCTTGCATTGGCATTGTTTGCAGGAAATTCTTCGACTGACCGTCTAATTCGTGTTTATAATCGGCCGCAAGCAAATGAGAGGGCGCGATCCCCATGGAAAGCGTGCGATTTTCTATCTTCGTAACAGCCGTTGCTTCGACTGTTCTTCTGTTGGCTCCTTATGGATACGCTGACCAGGTCACGGCGTTTTCCCTGACCACCGTGTACCAGCGTCCCCAGGCCCAACAACCGGATGGCACAGCATCTGGCACCATCATCATCGACACCACAACCGGAATGGTTGAAGCCATCAACCTGAGTTTTGCGGGGGAACCGGCGTCAGCGTCCCCAAGCACTCTTTGGAACGTGCAAGGCACGCCGCCCAATGCGTTTGTCGAAATCAACGAGTCGTGGATCACTCTCCAAAACGCCTTCTATGACGTCGAGATCGCCTTACCCGTTGATACCTTCGTCGGCTACACGGGCGGTTCAATCTGCACAGCGGCGGCGCCATGCTTTGACGATTCCTTCAGCAGTTTCAGTTGGGGGAGTTCTCAAATGGAATCGTACGCGTCCGGGGAATTGACACCCACTCCCGAGCCGCCCACCCTGACTCTCTTCGCTTCCGGCGTTCTCGGTTTGATCGGTTTCCTGGTATTCAAGGCGCGCCGCCCCGCGTATCCTCGATAATTACCGGCACGCCTACTGTCATGCTTGAGCCTATGGTGCCCAGAGGGGGACTTGAACCCCCACGGCCTTGCGGCCTGCGGATTTTAAGTCCGCTGCGTCTGCCAATTTCGCCATCCGGGCCTTGGAATTAACCTGTTGAAACCATTACTTTTATTGCCATTTTTTGTCTTCCTGATTGTTCATTCAGAGCTTGCCAAGCTGCAGAATGTGCCCATTTTGCGCCCGTTCCTGAGAATGACATCCAGAAAGAATTCAAAATCAAGTTTTTGCCTCCGATGAAGACGCCACTGACCCGAGGACTGTAGCGACGAAAGTTAGTCCACTCTGATGCAGATTCACCAACAGACATAACCCGTTGATTTAGTGGATTGTATTCCGACCTTAAGTTCCACGCACTCCATGTCATTGCTGCACTTCGAGCTGGTGTGCCCATTCTGTGCCCGAGAGGCAGTTGTTGCTATCAATCGGATCTGCCCTCTTCTGCCTGCACAAAACCAGAAGTGAATTCATGAAAGGCGCATTCCCCTTCTCTGCCCTTCAATCATAACGCGCACTTGAAGCTGCGGGGGGCGCCATGGCGCCCCCAGTTGTTGTTTCCGGGACACTCTGGCCCTCCAGTATGCAGCTGTTGAAGCTCGCGATCGAGGTTAGCAGGCGGCCTTGAGCCGGGAGTATTCTTCCGTCAGTTCCAGGAGCAAGCTTCTTCGCCCCTGTTTGATGACCCTACGAAGCGCCTCGCGTCCGCCAATCCTTGTGAGGCCCCCCCTTCTCTGCAACTACAGCCACCTTCTTAGGCGAATTGAACGTCAGCGGCCGGGGCAGGATCGCCCGGAGATTTTCGTCCAGGAATCGGCACCTCCAACAGTCGCTGAACTGTACGAGCATGTGAACACGACGCCGACCAGCCAGCCTGGAACCGACCCCGACGAATGATGAGAATGGCAGGATGACTCTGCCGGAGGTTCCCGCTTCGCCAATAGCGATTGATCTCGGTTGCATGGCTGGCTCCGGAAAGCGCAGGACCCGTGGTGAGGCATGCCCAGTCCGCTCTTCAAAACACCACTTGATCAACCACTTTGGCGAAGGAGCTACCGATGTCTCTGGATCGCGATAGGCGTAGGGGACTCCGGCACGGTTGATGGATGGGGGAATCGGAACGAAGTCGCCTTCCCCCCGAATGGTGAGGCCTCGCCCGATAGTCCTTTTTGTCCAGGACACAGATTCAACCGCTGGTTCGATCAGTCCAAACCTACTGAGTTGGCGATCTTAATGGAACGTCAACAGGCGAGTTCGAATCGATCCCGAAAGAGGAGATTCCGGCTCAAGACCGGAAACTGGGGCACCTAGCACGAAATGAGAAGCCCAAGAAAACGCACAACTGGCAAAGGGCGGAGCCGGTTGGGTGTAGGATGGCTTGGTGACGAAAGCCGAAACGGAATTCCGGTGAATGTGAGATGCATTCGCAAAACGCGGCAAACTCGGTCTTAATCGCCTTCCATCCGGTCCTCTTGTCGCAAAGCTTGTTGCGATTTCACGCCAATTATTCCTTCAGGAGCGGCAGCGCCCCTCCTTCTCAAGCGCGCAACTGCAAGGGCGAGTTCAATCGGCCGTATCCTCGGCGGTTCAAGCCGGAACTCTTCGCCAAAGCCTCAACGCCGGCAGCAACGTAGCATTTACGGCCGTGATAATCATTTTGATGCTGGTCCAGGACGGGGATCAGGATCTTCAGGAGCAAATGTTGGAAGCGCAGGCACAAATGGCGGCCAAGCAAGCACTGCGTTCATTACTAAACTACTTGAGTATGGTCGACACCGCCCTGCAAACCGGGGGGTTGTACTCTGTTGGATATGTCGCCGCAGTTACTCGAGTTCCACCACGGTTCAAACCTTGACATTAGCCTCGCCTTAATTATGTCGGTGGGCGGGCCACATCTCCTGCAATTTGATGTGGCTCCCTGATTTCGGGCGGCAATTCCGACCTTGGTCGCTCAAATGTTGACATGGCGAGCTGAACTCTTCAGCGTCTGCCCGGATCGACGAGCCGTTCACAACCGGGTCTGAACTGGCAACCTTCGATGAGCATAGATAAACTCGACCGGTTGCCGGGATTAGCTTCATCTGACGTACAGATATCAGGTTGCGACAACGCTTCTTCGGCTGCGAAGTTATAAAGCATGAGGAACTCAGATGCATAGATTTCGAATTCTCAAAGCAGCATCCGGTGCACTGGCTCTTATCATGGCGCTCCTCTGCGGCACCGGCGCAATGCAGGCGGAGAGCGAAACAAAACAAATTGCTGTCCCTTTGCCACCGATGGGCTGGTCGTCCTGGAACATTTTTTCAAACACTGTCGATGCGCAGATCACCATGGATCAAGCAAAGGCGATGGTTTCCAGGGGCATCGCAAAGGCTGGCTATCAATACGTCAATATCGACGAGGGCTGGTGGCTGGGCGCGCGCGATGCCGAGGGTAACATCTTGGTTGATCCCAAGACCTGGCCGGTTCTGGCTGCTGGCGAGCGGCCGGGAGACATGAGCAACATCGTTCGCATCATTCACGGCCTTGGGTTGAAAGCCGGCATCTACACCGATGCTGGCAAGGACGGCTGCAGCCTGTACCCGGACCTCGGCCCGGTCTATCAACACGTCGGAAGTGAAGGTCATTACGAGCAGGACTTTCTGCAATTCGCCAAGTGGGGATTTGACTATGTGAAGGTGGACTGGTGCGGAGGCGACAAGGAAAAGCTCGATCCGGCGGTGCAATACGCTGAAATCGCCAGGGCCATCGCCAAGGCTGAGGGCGCAACTGGGCGCAGGCTGTACCTTTCCATTTGCAACTGGGGTAACAACAGCCCGTGGACATGGGCACCGAACATCGGGGGCTCACCTGCGGGCATTTGGCGCACCAGCGGCGACATCGTAGCGCCCATTGTGCCGCACCAACAGCACAGCGGACGCCTTGCCAGCTTTCCCGGCGTTCTCTCCAACTTCGACCAGGGCGTCCATCCCGAGGCGCAGCACACTGGCTTCTACAACGATCCCGACATGATGGTGATTGGGATGCCCGGCCTGACCGACGCGCAGAACCGGGTTCACATGAGCCTCTGGGCCATTTCGGGAGCGCCTTTGCTGTTGGGCGCCGATCTGACAACCTTGAGCGATGCCACACTGGCCATTGTCACTAATCCCGAAGTGCTCGCGGTCGACCAGGATTCCCTCGGCTTGCAGAGTGTCAAAGCGGCATCATACGGCGACGGCCTTGAGGTGTGGTCAAAAGCGCTTTCGACCTCCGGAGAACGCGCAGTCCTGCTGTTGAACCGAACCGGCGATGCTGCCTCGATCAGTGCACATTGGACCGACCTTGGGCTGGAGGATGCATCTCCTGCCACAGTCAGGGATCTTTGGATCCGTAAGGATCTTGGCTCCTTTAACTCCAACTACACTGCCACCGTGCAACCGAACGACGCGGTCATGGTCATCGTTCACGGAAGCGAGAGCAAAGTGACTTCCTATTCTCCGGACGGCGACGACGCAGGCAAGGGCCCTGAAGGCAGCTTTAGCCGCGTGGCATCGCGCGTTCCCATGGCCCGGATTCGAATTGTCTACACCAATTCCCGCACAACATCCCGCTATGCCGAACTTCGGGTGAATGGGCGCATCGCCACCAGAATCGCATTCCCTCCAACCGGAGGCGGAGATGCACTGGGAGCGGTCTGGATTGAAGAATTGCTTGATCGAACCGGATCGACGAACAAACTCAACTTCTCGCCGGTCAGCGATCCGGGACTTCGTATCGTCTCAATTGGAGTCCAGTAGAGCGCCTAACTCCCATCCGATTGATGCATTATCACGAGGAATACTCCCCGAATATCGGCATGTGGCAAGGAATCCTCGAGAGTTGGCATCCTTCCAATCGAATAGCGAAGATCCAGAGCGCAGGGTGTCAAATGTTGAGAACTTGGCATTGCACTTTCTGAGGCTATGAATGCGAGCGGCTGTTGCCTCTTGTGAACTGAGTCTGCAGAAAAATGCGATGCCGATATCTCAACAATTGAGACTGAAGACGGGTCGTATACAATTGATTCTATGTTAGTTCATGGTGTCTTTCCGCAAATTGGGATGAATCCAATAGCTTCAATATAATGGCCTGCATCCCATCGTTCGAGACTCGGAGTCCTGCCCCGCTATCGAATCCACCAATGTTGAATTGCCTGAGCAAAGACCATCACAACGGTCCAAAGAGAGAACGTCAATACAAGCCCGATACCGACCCACTGAACGACACACACGACGCGTCGACCGAATTCTCTTCGATTTCGCTTTGGTAAAGGCCTAGTCATTTCCTCATCCGGATGAGCAGATCAAACGTTGGTTGTCGCGTCCCGCTGGAATCTAAGGCTCGGAATCTGCACCGGGCAGAGGCAGTGCATCACTTGGTCGTGCCATCCAGACATACAGAGTTGGGAGTAGGAAGATGCTCATGACGAGATCAGCGATCAAGCCGCCAACAATGACGATTGCAAATGGGCGTTGTGAATCGGATCCAATGCCGTGCGACAGTGCCGCAGGAAGTAGCCCCAGTGTCGCAACCATCATGGTCATCATGATGGGACGCAGCCGTAGGACAGCTCCTTCCACGGCCGCTACTTCGATGGAATTGCCTCGCGCTCGGAGCTGATTGATGTATTCCAACATGATGACCCCGGTCTGCACGGAAACGCCAAAGAGAGCGAGAAAGCCTACTTCTGACGAGACGCTGAAGTTGGTCCGGGTAATCAGGAGTACCAGCAATCCGCCGACGCTGGCCATCGCTACAGTGGCGAGAATCAGAATCGCCCACTTAAGCGACTTGTACATCGAATAAAGGATGATAAAGATCAGTAATACGGTCAACGGCACGATGATCAGCATTCGTGCTTCTGCACGTAGTTCGCTTTGATATTCGCCTTCCCATGCGATGTGGTAGCCGCGCGGGAGATTGAACTGCGCGTTGACCTTCTGAACAGCCTCCCTCACAGCATCGCCCAATGCCCGGTTGCGAACGCTGTACTTGATGGCAACATAGCGCTGATTGTTCTCACGGTAGATTTCGGAGCCTTCGTCCGCTTCTCTCACGGTGCAGAGCTGGGCAAGCGAAACCCGTTCTCCCGAAGGCGATAACAGGCGAATTCTGTCGATCGCTTCCCGAGTATCCCGATACTGCGGGAGATACCGCAGCGTGAGGTTATAGACCTCCTCTCCCCGCAGAACCTGGGTGAGGTTAGTCCCTCCGACCGCAGTCTGGATCGCATCCTGAACGTCCGCAACGTTGATCTGCCACCGTGCTGCTGCCTGACGGTCGACCACGTAATTGAGGTCAGGCTGACCAGTCACATTGAGGACCCCAAGATCACTAATTCCCTGAACATGACTCATGATGGCTGCGATCTGGTTTGCATTATCTTCGAGTGTGTGTAAGTCTGCGCCATAGACTTTGGTGGCTAGCTCGCCCTTGACTCCGCTGACCGCTTCCTCCATGTTGTCCTCGATGGGTTGCGAGAATCCCCAGCTGACGCCGGGAAACTTCTCCGTCAACTCAAGGTTCATGGCCGCGATCAGGCTTTCCTTGTCTTGGTGGAAAATGGGACGCCACTGCTCTTTCGGCTTCAGACCGACGAAGTATTCCGTATTGAAGAACCCGGTGTGGTCGGTCCCGTCGTCTGGCCGGCCAGTCTGGCTGGTGCAGTCGGTGGCTTCAGGGAACGAACAGAGCAGGATTCTCGCTTCGTTAGCAACGCGGATGCCTTCGCTCGGCCCTGCACTCTGCACCAGTTCGCCGCGCACCCAAAGCGCACCTTCATCGAGGTGGGGAAGAAACTCGGACCCAATCACGCCGCCAACAGCTAGGTAGATGGCGAGGGCCAAACCGGCCACTCCTATGCCAACAGTGAGACTGTGGTGATGGATGGCCCAGGTAACACCGCGGCGGTATCGCGCAGTGAGAAACTCCATCGCCGGGTTTTTCCATTCTTTTGCACCGTTGCGAAACAACAGACTGGAAAGCACCGGCGCGAGGATGATGGAAAAGAGCAGCGCCCCAAGCAACGCAAAGGCGACTGTCCATGCCATGGGCCGGAAGAGCCTGCCTTCCACAGCCTCGAGCGTGAATATGGGCAAGTATGCAGTGATGATGATGCCAATGGCGTAAAACACCGGCCGCTGAACTTCGTGCGCAGCGTCGCTAATCTGCAAGTGCACTGGTCTTTCATTGCCCTCATTGTGCGCAAGATGGCGAACAATGTTTTCCACCATCACAACTGCACCATCGACCACCATGCCAAAGTCCAGCGCCCCAAGCGATAGCAGGTTAGCGGGAATGTGTTTCAGGTCGAGACAGATGGCAGCAAAGAGCAGAGAAAACGGAATCGTGAGCGCAACAACAATGGCCCCGCGCACGTTTCCGAGAAACAGAAATAGAATAAAGACCACCAAGACGATTCCCTCGCCTAGGTTGTGCAGAACGGTGTGTGTGGTGAAATGCAACAGATCGCTTCTGTCGATGAAGGAAAGAATCTTCACACCCTTCGGTAGAATCTGCTCATTCAGCTCTTCGATCTTCTGATGGATTCCGTCGAGCGTCGGCTGAGCATCAGCACCTTTTTGCAGCGCTGCGATTCCTGAAACGACATCGTCGTTGTCTATGATTCTTCCGTCCCGCAAGCGTGTGGCTGTCCCGAACCGGCCTAAGCGAATCTCTGGACCCTGGGTGACGACCGCGATATCCTTCACTCGAACAGGGGTACCGCCTTTGGTTGAAAGAACAGTGTTCCCGATGTCCTGAATGTCTTTGACTAAGCCAACTTCTCGCACGTTGACCTGCTGTGCGCCTTCTTCGATAAAGCTGCCTCCCGCATTCGCATTGTTATTGGTGAGTTGCTGCTCCACCTGGCTAATGCCGAGCCCATAATCGACTAGCTTGTCGGGATCGATTCGGACCTGATATTCGCGGGTCGGACCACCAAATGGGTTGACGTCAACGACGCCGGGTACCGACTTGAGATTCTTCTCTATCACCCAGGTTTCGAGCGACTTCAAATTCATGACGTCGTATTGTGGATTGGAACTTTCCAGCGTGTAGA